>ERZ778018.129-NODE-129-length-153729-cov-10.373433_pt1 | contig 153729 bp, 139 predicted proteins | sample MGYA00375748_ERZ778018 | MGnify/ENA primary metagenome ERZ778018 (study PRJEB29350, sample SAMN05509839) | bioreactor metagenome | biome: bioreactor; material: wastewater | place: South Africa: University of Cape Town | collected 2014-04-22 ... | reverse complement strand
TGTGTCAGCTTTCGCTTTTCCGGGGTCCGAAGCTGTCAGTCCGCTTTCGGCCCCCTTTCGGACATTACGTCCGAACTGGCGGAATGATCGAGAGTCCCCGGGGCGGATCAGAGGAGAATGCGGACTGGCGGGATTCGCTCCTGCAACGCCCATGGCGCAGCAGCATAGGTGATCAGGGCGATGGCTGATCGCTAAGCAGCACGCGCGTGACGTCGTCGGGCCTGCCGTCGAAATATCGTTCGAGCGCCGTCTGGAAAAGAGAATCCGATGAGCCGACCGCCTCGCCGAACAATGTTATCGAGGAGTGGAGTTTGAGATCATCCGGCGAGCCAAAGATCTCGTTCACCGAGCGTCCCTCCACCCCGAGCACCGCCTCGGTCGCAATGCGCAATCGGCCTCCCAAAATCGGGTCAGCGAGATAGGCGCGAGCTTCGGCAAGCGACAAGATACCGTAGTAATTCGCGGTCGGTGAACGGCCGAGCCCTCGCAACTGGGGAAAGATGAACCACATCCAATGGCTGTGCTTGCGCCCGGCGCGCAGTTCGGCAATCGCAGTCTCGAAGACCGGATCCTGTGCGATCCTGAACCGGCCGAGGTCGAACGGATCCTCCATCGTCATTCTCCTCCCCCCGCAAGCTCGATCCAGACGGGGGCGTGGTCGCTCACTTCTCCCAGCCGTGAACATGGCAATCGACGCCAGCTGACTGAAGGCGGCCGGCGACGGCCGGCGCTAGGAGGAAGTGGTCGATCCGAAGCTCGGCGTCGCGTCTCCAGGCGTTCCGGAATTGATTCCAGAACGTATAGATGCGCTCCCTAGGGTGGAGCCTGCGCAAAGCATCCGTCCAGCCTTGTCCTGTGAGGGTGTGGAATGCCTCCTTCGTCTCCGGTCGGAAGAGTGCGTCGTCGCGCCAGCGCTCCGGCTTGTAGGCGTCGAGACCGGTGGGCATCACGTTGTAGTCGCCGGCCAGGATCACCGGCACGTCGAGAGCGAGCAGTTCGGCAACCGCCTTAGTCTCGCAGATCGCGTCGAGATTCCAGACGCGCGTCCCGGCAACGGCCTGTTGACCATCGATCCCAGATGCGACCTTCCAGAACAGACGAGAACGCACCATCGCGAGGCGAAGCTGTCCATAGTCCAATTATACATCTAGCCCTCCAATTGAAGGAGGCGATATAAAACGGCCATAGGGCGTTATCCTTAATAAATACCTTAATTTAGCGACGTATATTTCACATTATTAAAAATTCGTGGCTAATCTTGAGTAAATCTCCGGGAGCGATGGGCATGATAAAAAAAGAAAAGCACCAGTGCCCTGCGATTTATTTTGGTGCCCCAGTTTTAACTACGACGCGGGCCAAAATTAACCGTGCCTTGGCTCCAGGCGGGGACAATTTGACGGAAAAGAGCGCTTGCGCCCCACAAGTATGGCCTGCTCATTTGGAATGGATACTTCCTGCCAGGGGATACGATGTCGTTGTCAGCGTCTATGCCGCAGACAAACAGGTCAGCGGCCCGGCACTGGAAGGGGCAATAAGCGGCATGCAAGCCGGAGCAGCGATTATCATTTGCGCCAAGTATGGCAGCAGCAATCGCCGTCGGTCCTTGATTTCGAATCGAATTTACACCGATATGATTGGAATTAGTTGCTCCAAGGCTTCTGGCCATGGGGCGATGCATGGCTAATGTCGAAAGCGCCTTTGCGGTTAGGGAAATGGACGGCTACAGGCCGTCGATAATCCCTATTCACGCATTCGAGCCACTCACTCACGCTGTCGCGACTTCGATTTCTATTCTCGGTTTACCCTGGAGGTTGGATGACACTTGCCTGCCGGAGGGGCTCCGCCATGTCGGCAATGGCCGTGGAATTCCAGACCTTGTCATCCTGACCGAACGCAACGCAGCTCAACTCCTGACCTCCCGCCTGTCGCCTGCGGTTGCGGCTATTGTTCCGGTCGTCGATGCTTCCCCTAGCGGAGGCCTTGGATTAGCCGGCACCAACGCGCGACGGGCCGACCTGAGCATCGAAGCGACGAGCCGAACTTGCCTTGCCGAGGCGGCAGTCATGCTGCGGCCGGCGATCGAGCGGATGCGACTCCTGCCGGCGCGGATATGGACATCGCACGATCCGCGTGAGCACCTTCTGGCGCGACTGGCGGTCCGTGGCCGCGGCAGCGAACCGACGCGTGATGCCTCCGTATCGGAAACAGTCGTCTACCCGGATTCCGCCGCGGTACCCGATGCGCTGGGCCTGGCTGAGAAACTGGTCGAGCTAGGTTTGCTGACACGGCAGTTCTTCGATGCTCTCCTCACATGCCCGCGATGCACTTCGGCACGGCTGTCGCTGCAAGAGTGCTGCAGTACCTGCGGAAGCACCAACCTGGTCGAGGAAGCGATCATTCATCATTTCCGCTGCTGCGCGCAGGCACCGGAGCATGAATTCAGGGAAGGCACTGCGTTGGTCTGCCCGAAATGCCGGATGCATCTCGAGAGTTTCGGTCTTGACTATGACCGGCCGGGCAATCTCATGTCCTGCCGTGCCTGCGGTCACGCCTCCACCGATGCGCCGGTTGGATATCTCTGCCTCGATTGCCGCGCCCAGGGCCAGGCATGTGACCTGGGCAAGCGCACGATCTGGGCGCACACGATAACCGAGGCTGGTTTTGCGCAGATCCGTTCCGGCATGCCGTTGCCGGAAAATCGGCAGGACGTTGTCGTCGGCCGCCTGGCCGCCTTCGCCGAGCGCGAGACCGCTGCCAAACGGCCGTTCTGCGTTCTTGCGGCTCAACTCAACGAGACGGAGGCTTGTATTTCTGGCGGGAGAATGTGGGAGCAGACCCGTATTTTGTTTAACATGCTGCTCCGCGAGACATTCACGCCCGAAACGGAAATCATCGATGCCGCGCCCCTGTTCCTGGCCCTTCTGGGTGGAGATCGCAAAAGCGAGGTGAAGCAGGCGTTACCGCAGATCAGTGCGGAGTTGGAGCGGCGGCTCGCCGTTCCTCCGCGCATAAAATACGCGGTCTTCGGCCCCGGTGAGATCGCGAGGATACTGGGCCGGCCGAACCCGGCGAGCCCGTGAGGTGGCGAGCCTCGACTTTTTCGCAAGTGCCTGGGATTTCCTGGCGGCGTTGCCGGGAGGAGCCTTCATCGGCCTTTTCTGGCTGACGTTATTCGCGGAGGTGCCGCGATACTTTCTCGGGGTGCAGGCGACCGCCGCCGCATTGATGGTCGGTGGCGACCGGGCGTCGCCGCCACTCGATCCCCGAAAGGTGCCGAAAGTCTCCATTCTGCTCGTGGGGCATAACGAGGAGGATTCGATCGAGAAATGCGTCCATTCGCTGCGGGAGCAGACGTTCACGGCATTCGAGATCGTCTGCGTCGATGATGGTTCGACCGACAGGACCTTTGCCGTCATGAGCCGGCTGCGCCGGGAGAGGCTTGTGCATTCGGCGGTTCGCATCGAGTTGCGTGGTGGAAAGCCGTCGGGAATCAACCTCGCCGCCAGGCTCGCGACGGGTGACATCTTCGTGGTGATCGATTGCGACTGCTCATTCGAGGCCGATGCAATCGAGGAACTCTTGCGCCCGATCGTCGAGGATCGCACCGTCACTGCGGTCAGCGGCAACATTCTGGTGAGAAACTGGCGGCGTTCGGTCGTGGCCTCGCTTCAGGGCATCGAGTACCTGATGTCGATTTCGCTCGGAAAATCCTACGCTGATGCCCTCGACCAGGTGTGCTGCGTGTCTGGCGCCTACGGCGCGTTCCGGCGTGATGCCTGGGAGCATATCAACGGCATGGACGCGGGCGGCGGCGAGGACTTCGACTTCACGATGCGGCTTCGGCTTGCCGGCTACAGGGTCGTCTTCGTCCGTCACTCGATCTGCTACACCGACGTTCCCCACACGCTTTATACGCTGCTGCGCCAGCGCAATCGCTGGGACCGCGATACGTTCGCGTTGCGTCTGCGCAAATTCAAGCACCTCTACAATCCGTTCGGCGCCCGCTTTTTCTGGCGGGATCTCATCCATCAATGGGATTTCCTGCTTTTCAACCTGCTGCCGACAATCGTGTTTCCATTTTATCTGACTTGGCTTCTGACGCGTTACGGCGAGTTGGGCACGCTGCTGCTCGTTGCGGTCATGCTGGCGCTCTTCGTGCTCGACATCGCGGTTTTTGCATGCGCGGTCCTGGTCACCGGCCGCCCGATCTACTGGCGTCTTCTGCCGTTCCTGCCGCTGTTCGGCCCGTTCCAGTCCTTCGTCATGCGCTCGCAGCGTTTCTACGCCTACACGTCCGAGTGGATATTCTCGCTGTCCCGCCAAGACAATTATACGCCTCAGAAGACCCGTGACTGGCTTGTATGGAAGTAGGAGCACGGCACCCATGACCATTCATTCGCTTCGGTCTCGGCCACGGCCCGACAACTTGAAAAACCAGGCGCGAGCGAGCCAGTCTCTCGCCCGTCGCCTCTATCTGGGGCTGCTTCTGGCCGGCGGCGGCTGGATCGTGTTCCAAATGGTCGGGCCTCTCGCCTTCCTCGATGCCGATGGCCTGATCATGCAGGACCGCGAGGTCGTCGGTCCCAACTACCAGGCGCAGGTTCTTTCCGTGGTAGCCCACCCCGGCGATCATGTCTTAGCTGGACAGCGCCTTGCCACGGTGGCGTCGACCCAGATGATTGATCTCATATCCGACCTGACTACGCGTGAGGCGCAGGCGAGGTCGCGCCGCGAGCAGATCGATGCACGTCTCGCCGCCATCCATGCCACGCTGCCATCCGCAGACCAGCGGGTGAACGATTCCCAGGCAGCGCTGGCCGCGGTGGAGAAAGCCGCTCGAGGCGGCTTTGCCACGACGACCCGCCGGGCCGAGGTGGCGCATGAGCGCTTCGAGGCCGCCCGCGACGCAGAATCGCTCAGAGCCGATGCGATCGCCCTGGAAAGCGAACGCACCGCGATCGTCGGCAATCTGGAACGCCTTGTCACCGCCCTCGACAAGGCGCAGGCGACCTATCGGGACGGCGCGATCGTCGCGACGGTGGACGGCATCGCTGGCTCGAAGATCGCCGCCGCCGGCACCGTTGTGCGGCCCGGCGAGGCGATCGCCGAACTGCATCACGGCCCCAAATATGTCGTCGCCTATCTGCCGATCAATCGTTTCTATTCGGTCGAGCCTGGCAATATGGCGGTGGTCAATGACGGTGCTACCCGCAGGATCGGCCGTATTGCCCGTATCGAGGGGCTGGCGGATGCGCTGCCAAATGAATTCCAGTCGAATTTCCGCAGCATCGAACGCCGTCAGGTTGCCCGTATCGAGATCGACGATCCGCAGGCGTTTCCGCTCCTGGCCAAAGTTAACGTTTCCGGTTTTTACGCGCCGGGAAACATCGCTGCGCGGGTCCAGGCTTTTCTGACCGGGGAGGCGGCCACGGCCTGGACACAGATCGCGGAAGCATCCCGCCACAGCCTGATCATGTTGGCCAAGGCCGGGTCGCTGCCCCATCGCGACAGCACGCAATGAATGCCGCGCGCCGACATGCGGCCATGTCGCGGCGCGCGGCGATCGCGGCGATCGCCGCAGCCGCTCCAACGATGGCGATGGGCCGGAGCGCCGCGCCAGGGCTGCGATCGATCGAGAAGGCCATGTGGGTGTGGCAGGACCGCCTGCTTCAGCCGGATGGCCTGCACAGTTTCTGTCTCGCCCAGAATATCGGCACGGTCTTTCTTTACGTCACGCCGACCGCCGCCGAGGCCATTCTCGCAAAGCGATCGGGTGCCCGCGAAGTTCTCGCGGAATTGCGGGCCAGCGGGTGCCGTGTCTTCGCCTGCTGCGGCGAGCCGGACTGGGCGATGGGGCCGACACAATTGCCGCGCCATCTCGATCTGTTGGTCCGGATTCAAAGCGAAATCCCGTCATTTGACGGGCTCCACCTCGATGTGGAGCCGCATGCCCTTCCGGCCTGGCAGACGCCGGACGGGCGCGCCGCGCTGATCGCCGGCACGCTGCGCTTTTTCAACCTCGTGCGGGCTCATTCGTCGGGTACTCCCGTCGACGCTGCGGTGAACGTCGTCTTCGCCGATCAAACGACCCGGGATGGCGCAAATTTTCTCGGCGCCCTGGCAAGGCAACTCGATTCAGTCTCGATCATGGCCTACCGCAACCGGGCGGTCGCGGCGGTGGCCTGGGCGATGCCGGCCATTCGCGTCGTGCAGCGAGCCGAGCGACGATGGCGGATGGGCGTTCTGGTCGATCGCAACGACGCCGAGCCCGGCACCAGTTGGAGTGGCACTCCGGCGGCCGAATTTGCCGCTGCCATGACTGATCTCGATGGAAGATTACGCACCGCGTCCCCTCAGGGCTACGCCGGGCTCGCGTTTGAGGGGTTCGATAGCCTACGCGCAAAACTCGCCGGTTAGATGGTGCCTTGAATTGCCCCCACCTCGACCGGGCCGATTGCATGCCCTGAAGCGGGCCAGTCAGTGTACGTCCCCACTGCATCAGCGATACTGCTTCCCGTCCGTGGTTTGAAATCACCACCGTCAAACCGAGTCGAGCCGTGACTAATGCACAGCGCAACCCCTTCGCCATCTTGGCGAAATAGATAAGCGTGCGTGACGATGGGAGAGAAAGCGCCTTTGGCGTTCGGATTTGGCCAATTGGGATCTGACACTGCAATGAGGATGCCGGTCATATGTCTGCTTTCTCTATGTGCCAACCTCAAACCAGCCAGTCTGCTTCCGGCCCCCGAGCGGTAGCACCGCGATGTTGTTTCTCTGTTGGCCAATCAAGGCCGAGGACAACTCACATGGGCCATTCTTATTTCGATGATGCTATCCGTGAGCACGCCGCTTGGAACGCTGGCAAGAAGGTAGGAACCAAGCGTCCGCTCACACAAAAACAGATTTGGGCTGTACGCTTCTTCCTTGATCGAGAGAGACGCATTCGTGACCGCGCTCTGTTCGATCTTGCAATCGACAGTAAGCTTCGCGGCTGCGACTTGGTCAAGATCAGGATTCGCGATCTCGTTGCGGGGCCGGAGATTAGAACCCGTGCGATCGTCGTTCAGCAGAAGACGGGGCGCCCGGTCCAGTTCGAGATCACCAGCGACGTGAGAGCCAGCCTTCTGGCTTGGCTTGAAAGGCGTGGGGGCATGGTCGACGACTATGCATTCCCGAGCCGGGTCAATCATGCCCATCATATGAGCACGAGGCAGTACGCCCGCCTGGTTGACGAATGGGTGACCGCGATTGGCCTGCGTCCAGAAGAGTATGGAACGCACTCGCTTCGCCGCACGAAGGCATCGATGATCTACAAAGCGACAGGAAATCTCCGGGCCATCCAGATCTTGCTTGGCCACTCGAAGATTGAGAACACGGTTCGGTATCTCGGTGTAGATGTTGAGGATGCGCTGCTCCTGGCAGAGCGAACTGAAATCTGAACATTGAAACGGCCATCCGGAGAGATCGGATGGCCGCTTTCAGGCTCTCAGGCCAGGTGGCCATTCTTGCACCTTTGGTGGAAAGCTGACGGTTCGCCATTGGGCGAGGAAGCTGAAAAGCGGCCTTTCAGGTGTCTGCACCATTTCGTCCGCGCAGCTATCCCACCGCAACAGCGGCACTGCCTATTCTTTTAAGGCTGACGCACTAGTAGTTCCCCTCAACCCGCCTGCCAACAACGCTTATGGGCAAGCCTATTGACCCAGAAAGATGGTTTTGCCGTCCTTAATCGTTTCGACGACCTTTATGTCTTTGATAGCCATTTTATCGACGGTAGTTGGATCGTCAGACAGCACAACCAAGTCTGCGCGTTTGCCGACTTCAATTGTTCCCTTCGAGCCTTCCTCAAAGTATTGGTACGCTGCATTGATCGTGATCGCCTTGAGTGCGAGGTAAGGTGATATGCGCTCTTCCTCGCCTATCACTTCGCCTGCGCGCGAAACGCGATTCACAGCCGTCCACGTTGCAAGCATCTGGTCGATAGGCACGACAAACGCATCCGTATGGTTGGTCGGCGAAAGGCCGGCCGCGTAGGCGGTTTTCATCGGGCTGATGAAGTCCGTTTGGGCCCGGCCACGATTGAGAATATGCGTGTCAGCAAAGAAGAAGGTGTGGTCGGTGAAGAACGCAGGGATAATCCCATACTCCTTGAACTTGGCGATCTGGTCGGGGCGGATGAACTGCGAGTGGATGCCAACCGTGCGACGATCCTTCGTCAGCTCCGTACCAGCCGCTTCCTCATGCGCCTTGATGAGAAAATCGATGGCGGCATCACCATTGGCATGGAAAAGAACCTGCAAGCCGTTGTCGTAGCACTTCTTGGTTCCGGCAAGCATGAGATCGATCGGCAGCCCCGGCTCGCCACTCCAGTCCTTCTCGCCAGCGGGACCGCCTGTCAAATATGACGTTGTAAACCAGGCCGTCTTGCCCTGCGGCGATCCATCCGGCGTAAGCTTACAGCCACCCAGTTTCAGATGGTTGTTATAGGCGCCAAATGTCGAAACCGGATTGCTTTCCAGCACCTTATCGAGATCAAGGATAAACGGGTGGGCGACGACGTCGATAAAAAAGCCGTCCGCTTTCGCGATGCGCTTCAACTGCTCGACCTGATTAGCGTGCGTCGCGCCTTCTTGCGCGGTCGTAACCCCGGCAGCGGCATAGAGCATCTGCCCCGCCTTTGCGGCCGCTACCTCAGTTTCTTCGGTTGGGCTAGGCATGTTTGAGAACATAGGCAGATACGCCGTCTCCATGACCAAGCCTTGCAGGTCTTGCGTACCTTCCTTGCGCAATATCACCCCGCCTGCCGGCGTCGGCATGCCGTCGCTGTAGCCGAACTTTTCGAAGGCCTTAGAGTTCAAGACCGCGCCATGCATGGAGACATGGATGACGGCGACGGGATTGTCCGGGAAAGCTGCATCGAGGATTTCACGCGAAAGCGGATGCCCCGCAGGCATCAAGTTTTCGTCGTAACCATAGCCGAGCAGGAGATCGCCCGCGGCAAGACCACGCGCGACAGAAGCTTCCTTCAGCGCCGCGACGATTTCGTCGACATTGTTCGCCGGCCCGACCGGCGGCGCCGAAACATTGACGCGATCTGCAAGAGACAACGAGTCGATGAAATGGCTGTGCGGATCGATGAAACCTGGGAGCAGCGTCTTGCCATCCAACTCCTTGATGACTGTGGCGGCCGTCTTCAGCTTCATTGCCTCAGCATCGGTGCCGACGAACATGATCTTGCCACCGTCGACGACGACGGCCTCAACATACGCGGGCTCTTCTCCGACCATCGTCAGTATCTTACCACCATGGATAATCAGATCGACAGCGCTGGTCGCTGCAACCGGACTCAATATAGAAATGACAAGCACACAACCTGTCGAAATCACACGCGACGCTGAAGAGATAAACATCAGACTCCCAATCTGTTGGCGAGACAACCCGCTCGTATCGGAACTGATACGCAAATCGGCGTCCAAATCAAATGGACTACTAACACCGCTGCCAAGCCGTAAGGCAGGTGAAATTCGAAAGACGGGTTTCAGGGTGGAAAAAATGGCGCAACGACTGCAATGCGGTCGATGGCAGAACGGCAGCTTACCGAAAATCCCAGCCGAAACCGGACAGTCTGGTATCGACCTCAAACAGGTCATTTTGTGATCGAGCTCGCTACGACCGCTCATGCTTGTGGAAGCCAGCGTCCGGAGTGGCCTCTCGTCTTGCGTTTCATGCTAAGCGCCTTGTCATGATTACGCATATCGAGATGGGGACTGCATCAGGGGCGCCCGCCTGTTTGGACCTGGCGGAACTTCTGACGACACGTCTGTTGGTGCAGGGCAATTCAGGATCCGGCAAGTCGCACCTGTTGCGTCGGCTTTTGGAGCAGAGTGCACCGTATGTGCAGCAGGTTGTGATCGATCCCGAGGGAGATTTCGTGACGCTGGCTGAGAAATTCGGCCATGTCGTCATCGATGCCGACCAGCGAGAGGCCGATCTGCAGCGCATGGCGGCGCGGGTGCGCGAGCATCGCGTCTCTGTCGTGCTCAATCTCGAATCGCTCGATGCCGAGGCACAGATGCGGCGCGCCGCGGCGTTTCTGGGCGGTCTTTTCGACGCTCAGCGCGATCTGTGGTTCCCGGTTCTCGTGGTGGTGGACGAAGCGCAGCTCTTCGCGCCGGCGGTCGCCGGAGAGGTCTCCGACGAGGCGCGCCGCCTGTCGCTTAGCGCCATGACCAATCTGATGTGTCGCGGTCGCAAGCGCGGTCTGGCAGGCGTCATCGCGACGCAGCGGCTGGCAAAGCTCGCCAAGAACGTCGCCGCGGAAGCGTCCAACTTCCTGATGGGGCGCACATTTCTCGATATCGATATGGCGCGTGCCGCCGATCTTCTTGGACTTGAGCGCCGCCAGGCGGAAATGTTCCGTGATTTGGCACGTGGGCATTTCGTGGCTCTGGGACCAGCCCTGTCGCGCCGGCCGCTGCCAATCCGCATCGGCCCTGTCGAAACCGGCACCCGAAGTGCTGGGCCAAGCCTGTTGCCGCTGCCGGAGCAGGAAAGCGACAGGCGCGGCCTGATTTTCGAGCCGGCCGGCGAGGAGCCTTGGCGGCCCCGCGCGTGCGTCGAGGTGCCCAAGGCGTCGGCGGAAGAGGTGCTGGTGCAGCTTTCGGATTACCGCCCCGCCGAAATCCCGGCGCCGGAACCGCTTTCGGCGGAGGAGAAGAAGGCCGCGCTCGCCCTCATCCTGCGCGAAACGCTCGAAGACCCCGATCGGGCGCGCCATGCCGTTTCCGTGCTCTATCAGGATTTCACCGTGCGCTGCCGGATGCGAGGGATTGGAAGTGATGCCCTGAGTTTCTCGGCCTTCAAGCACAGGCTTGCCGAAGCTCAGGCCGGCATCGATGAGGCGGCGAGAGAAAAGCCGGAATGGAACCAGGTCGCGAGCCTTTGCGCGGATTTGCCGGATGATTTGCAGGGGATGTTTTTGCGCATCGTCAAGGCTGCGTTGCACGGCGATCGCTGTCCGACCGATGAGGAATTGGCGGAGATTTACGGCACGCAATCACCAAGTCGCATAAGACGGCTGCTGTCCTATCTTGAAGAGCGAGGCGTTGTGGTTTGCAGAGTAGACTTTCGTGGCCAGCGGATCATCGCTGTGCCGCGCCTGAACGCCGAGACCGCGCCCGGGACCGTTAAAGTGTCGCGCCCTCGCAGGGAAACAGCGTCTCGCTGAGCAGTTCGTCGCGTAGCCGGCCGCGTCCTCCAGTTTGCCGTTAGATGCGGGGCTTCTTAAATCTAGGTCGGTTTTCTCTCGGTCTGCGTCTTCTGAAATCATGTTTGACTGAACTCGCGCGAGAGCCGAGACAGCGCATGCTGCCGATCTGTTTCGCTCATTGCCGGCGACTACCCGCGCCCCAAGAGGCGCCCGATCCTTTCCATTGTGTCGTGGGCCGGCCTGGAAGCTCCGGTTCCGATTTCAGCGACGCGATGAAGACTACGGATGCCGATCAGTTCGCATTTGATGTGTCGGGGATGTCCCACGACATCTTGCGCGATCATTCTCTCGTGGTCACCATGTGGTCACCAAAGTGAGAATTGAAGATGGCTCTGCCGCGAGGCGGCAGAATTATCATAACACTTTCAATGAGATAAATGGTGGGCGATGTAGGGCTCGAACCTACGACCCGCTGATTAAGAGTCAGCTGCTCTACCAACTGAGCTAATCGCCCGCCACCGGGATGGCCGGGGAGCGCTGTGATTAGCCGACCGCGCCGGCCCTGTCTAGAGCGGGCGGCGAAAAAGTAGCGCCAGGCTGCGGAGTTATTCCTGCCACAGCCAGGCTGCACCGCGTACGCCGCTGGAGTCGCCATGCACCGGCGGGCGGATCGGCGTGGTGAACACGTCCGAGAACACGAAAGGCGGCATCAGCCGTGGCAGATCGCGGTAAAGTCGGGCGACATTGCCCATGCCGCCGCCGAGCACGATGACATCCGGATCGAGGATGTTGACGACATGGGCGAGCGCGCGGGCAAGGCGCTCGACATAGCGCTGATAGGTGGCCTCGGCGTGGCGGTCGCCACCGTCGGCGGCCGCCATGATCTCGCTTGAGCTTTTTGCCTCGCCGGTTGCGCGTTTGTGGTCGGCGCTCATGGCGGGGCCTGCCACCCACTGCTCGATGCAGCCATGACGGCCGCAGAAACACGCGGGACCCGGCATTTCCTCGGGCTGCGGCCAGGGCAGGGGATTGTGGCCCCACTCGCCGCCAATGCTGTGGCGGCCGGTGAGCGGCTTGCGGTCGATGGCAATGCCGGAGCCGACCCCCGTGCCGAGAATGGCGCCGAAGACCACGCCGGCGCCGGCACCGGCGCCATCGACTGCTTCCGAGACCGCGAAGCAGTTGGCATCGTTTTCGACCTTTACCGGGCGGCCGAGCAGGCTTGCCAGGTCCTTGTCGAGCGGCTCGCCGTTGAGCCAGGTCGAGTTGCCGTTCTTGACCAGGCCGGTGGCCGGCGAAATCGCGCCGGGAATGCCGATGCCGACGCTGCCGGTCTCGCCCGCCAACTCGTCGGCATGGCGCACCAGATCGCGCACCGCATTCAGACAGGCACGATAATCGCCACGCGGCGTCGGCACGCGGTGTCGGCTGAGTTCCCTGCCATCGGCGCCGAGCGCCAGCGCCTCGATCTTGGTTCCGCCGAGATCAATGCCGATCCGCATGCCTGTTCTCCTCTTCCGCGCCGGCGCGTCCGGCCAGCAGATGGTAGAGGATAATGGCGCCGAACGTCGCCGTGCCAATGCCGCCAAGCGTGAAACCGCCGAATTTCAGCGCGAGATCGCCGGCGCCCAGCACCAGCGCCGTGCCGACGGTGATCAGATTGCGCGAACTGGCGAAGTCGACATTGTTCTCGACCCAGATGCGGCCGGCGGTGGCGGTGATCAGGCCGAACACCACGATCGAGAGGCCGCCGAGAACCGGGCCGGGGATGGTCTGGATCAGCGCGCCGAATTTCGGCGAGAAGCCGAGCAAAATGGCAACGATGCCGGCGGCGACGAACAGCAGCGTCGAGTAGACCCGCGTCACCGCCATCACGCCCATGTTCTCGGCATAGGTCGTCACGCCCGGGCCTCCGCCGAAGCCGGAGATGATGGTGGCGATACCATCGCCCGTAAAAGCCCGGCCGATGAGCGGATCGAGGTCGCGCCCGGTCATTACGCTGATCGCCTTGATATGCCCGAGGTTTTCCGCCACCAGAATGACCGCGACGGGTGCGATTAGCCAGATCGCCTCGGCCTGGAATACCGGCGCGGTGAAATGCGGCCAGCCGATCCAGGACGCATGGGCGATGCCGGAGAAATCGACCGGCTTGCCGAAACCGAGGCCATTGGCGAACACGAGATAGGCGATATAGGCGATGGCGCCGCCGATCAGGATGGGTAGGCGCCGGGCCATGCCGCCGGTATAGATGGCGACCAGCCCGACGGCGACCACGGTCATCAGCCCGATCCAGGTATCGAACGGCGTCGCCGAGATGCCCTTGACCGCGACCGGCGCGAGGTTGAGGCCGATCGCCGCGATGATGGCGCCGGTGACGACCGGCGGCATCAGGCGCTCGACCCATTGATGGCCGGCGCGCTGCACGATCAGGCCGATCAGCGCGTAGAGCGCGCCGCACACGATGATGCCGCCGAGCGCCGGGGCGACGTTCAGGTTGGGGCCGGAGGCGACGGCATGGCCGGTTGCCGCCGCAACCACGGCGATAAAGGCGAAACTGGAGCCGAGATAGCTCGGCAGGCGGCCGCCCGTCACGACGAAGAAGATCAGCGTGGCGACGCCGGAGAAGAAGATCGCGGCGTTGGGGTCGAAGCCCATCAGCAACGGCGCGAGTACAGTAGAGCCGAACATCGCCACGACATGCTGCAGGCCGAGGATGATGGTCTGGCCGGTCGGCAAGGTCTCGTCCGGCATCACGATGCTTGCCCGCGTCAGACGCCAGCGTGGGAAATAAGGTTCGTCGGACATGGTTGGCTCCCCCTTTTTGCCGGCGCAAAATGCGCCATCGCCGGTGCCGAAACCAGTGGCTGCGAGCGGCATGCACGGCGTTTTCCCCAGTGGCTTCACGCGGCGTTTCAAGGGTGAGCGAGGTCGTATGGCGGGTGTTTCGGGGCGATTGTGTCGTTATGCGGGGTGCGGTAGGTTTGGGCGAGGCGCAGACAAGAATGATAGCAAGCGCTGGGGGGCGTCATGGCGACGATTTCGTCGAAATGGGCCATTTTCGACAGGGAATCGCTGTTTCTTGCGGTAATTTCGGTCGGAATCGGCTGGTCTTGCTTTGCTGGCCTGATGGTTGCGAGCTATTGCGTGGTGTATACGCTGCTGTGAAGGACGGCGTGGATTTTGCGCGACGGCCGTAATTGCGTCCTGTTCTAGCCAAGTTTTATTTGCAGAACCTGCTCTTCCGGAAATCGTGACGGAGAGCAACATGACAGAAATGCAGCGGCAAGAGACCCTGGCCGACGACCATGCTGTCGACGAATATCCTGTCGGCGACGCGGGCAATACCGAGCTTGGCGAGATCAGTCCTTTGCTGACCAGCGTCAGCATCATCGCGGCCTTGCGCGATACGGTGCGCGACGAGATCGAGAAGCTGGCGGTGGCCGAGCACGAGACGAGCGAAGCTGGCTAGAAACCGTGTGGACAGACCGGATTCCGGTTGGTTTCCCGACCGCTTCCCGTGGTTTCGCGGGCTTTCCGACGCGGCGAACTGTCTCGCGCCCCTTCACATCGCCTCGCGCCGGGACCATTATCGTCGGCAGCAGGAAGGAGATCCGGCATGAGCATCATGGAGAGCTTCCCCGTTACCCATACGGACGAGGAATGGCGGTCCATCCTGACCCCCGAACAGTATCGCGTGCTGCGCCAGCATGGCACCGAGGCGCCGGGAAGCTGCGCGCTGCTGCATGAGAAGCGCGCCGGCACCTTCCGATGCGCGGGCTGCGGCCAGGACCTGTTCGTGTCGGGCAAGAAATTCGACAGCCGCACCGGCTGGCCGAGCTTCGATACGCCGCTGCCGGGCGCGGTGGCGGAATCGCGCGACGTCAGCCATGGCATGATCCGCACCGAGGTGCATTGCGCGCGCTGCGGCGGGCATCTCGGCCATGTCTTCGAGGACGGCCCGCCGCCGACGGGCCTGCGCTATTGCCTGAACGGCGTCGCGCTCGCGTTCGAGGCGGCCGAGGAACACGCCTGAGCCACCGAGAGCGAATTCATGGGTGGAGCAAGTTCGCAACAGACGAACTTGCTCTAGATGAGCGGGCGGACGGTTTCCGGCGCGGGCTCCCAGCCGGCGATTTCGGCGAGTTTGTCGTGGTCGACGATCTCGAAGCGGCGATCGTGCCAGTGCACGACCTGCATCGCGCTCAGGCGCTTGAGCGTCTTGTTGGTGTGAACCAGCGAGAGGCCGAGCGTATCCGCGATATGCTGCTGGGTGAACGGGAAGACCAGCGTGTTCTTCCTGGTCATCTGGCGCGCCTTGGCGCGCGAGAAGATGAAGAGCAATAGATAGGCGAGGCGCTCGAGCGCCGAGCGCCGGCCGATGCTGAGCAGGTGCTCGTCGAGCGTCTGTTCCTCGCGGGCGGCGAGCCAGGTGATGTCATAGGCCAAGGCCGGATAGTTGGCGTACAGGCTCCAGAGCCGGTCGCGCTCGAAAACGCATAGCAGCATCGCCGAGAGCGCCTCGACCGAATGCTGCATCTCCTTCAGCACCGAGCCCTGGAGGCCGATGAAATCGCCCGGCATCACCAGATTCAGGATTTGACGCCGGCCATCCTCGAGCAGCTTGTAGCGGAAGCCCCAGCCCGAGAGCACCGTATAGAGATGCGCGCTGTTGCTGCCCTCCGTCAGCACGGCCGAGCCCGGTTCCGCCACCAGTTCGCCGCGCTTGAAACCGTCGATGAAGGCAAGTTCCTTCGGCGTGAACTCCCTGAACGTGTCGAGGCGGCGCAGCGGGCATTGCGCGCAAGGGTATTGGCGGCCGATCTCAGGTGCGTCCACGAGGCTGTCTCCGGTAGGCAACGAGGGAGGAAGCCGCCGCGGCGGGTTTTGTTCCGGCGGCGATCGCCCCGGCCGAGCTTCGATCGTCCCGCGCTATGTCAAACTTAAATGACGCCAGGCATGGGAGCCGATTACCAAGACCGCCTGTTCAGCCATGAATTTGGTGGAGTTGGCCGGTGAAGCACATCTGTTCGGCGCATGTCCCGTCCGATCTCCTCGCGGGCAAGGTGGTTCTTGTCGTCGAACCGCAGGTGCTGATCGCGTTGCTGGAATGCAGCGTTGCGCGGGAACTCGGCGCGAAGCAGGCTCTCGCCTGCGCCACGGCCCGCGACGGTCTTGCCCTGATCGAGAACGGCATGAAGCCGGATGTGGCGATCGTCGATCTCGGCGCGGAGGCGGCGACCGCCGGCTTGATCGCGCGGCTTGACGCAGCCGGCGTCGTGCTGGTGATCACCAGTGCCGCCGATCCGCCCGAGCAGGCGGACGCCCCGGCCTTCGTCAGGATCACCAAACCCTATCTCGAAACCGAGTTGGTGAAGGCGATTGCCGCAGCCGTGGCGAGGCGTCGACCGGGCGCTTGAGATGCCCGCCTGTTTTCGGAACCGGAAGCCGCCCGATGCGTTGCCTCCCTGGAGGCTGCCGCGCCACGGCTTGCCGTGGCCGGCGCCATGGGCCCGCATCGAGGGCTCGCAACTTGCCGATCCTGGAGGTCTGGAATGAAGAAACTGCTGGTCGCGGCGCCTCTCGGCGCGTTGGTGCTCATCGGTGGCACGCTGACGGCTGTGCTGGCGCAGCAGCCGTCTTCCGATGCGCCGTCGCTGCCGCCGCCCTCCAGCATTCCCGAGATGACGGATGCGCGCACCGGCACGATGTTCGTGGCCGAGACCGGCGATGACATCATGTCGTCCCGGCTGGTCGGCGCGCGCGTCGTGAACGGCACCAGCGAGGCGATCGGCGAGGTGGCCGACCTGATGCTGAGCGCCAAGGGCGACTTGCGGGCGGTGGTGCTCAGCGTCGGCGGCGTGATGGGCGTCGGCGCGCGTTACATCGCGGTGGCGCCGAGCGCGCTGCGCATGATCCGCAACCCCGACAAGTCGATCAAGGTGGTGCTCGACACCAGCCGGGACCAGCTCGCGGCAGCGCCCGAGTTCAAATACGAAAAGCGCCCCTGAGCGGGAAGCGCCGGCGGCGATCCCGCCTTGGCATCGTCGCGACCACCTGAAGATCGCTTGAAAGCGCCTCGGCCCTTTCCCGGGGAAGCCGTGCCGAAAGGCATGCGCCTCGAAGCAGGTCGCACGGCGTGCCGGATGCCATGTCTCGAGACGGCGCGTCGCGCCTCCGCAGCATGAGGGCTCGCGATTGAACTTCGCTTTTTGCGGGCTCCGGACTGGCGATGCCCATCGGGTCTCCAGGGGCCTGTTTGGGAGTGTCTTGGAACCAGTCGCGCCGCCGGACGTTTCTTCCACAGCCCAGAAAGGAGCATGACATGTGGCAGAACCTGACATTGGCCGGCCGCGCCGCGGCCTTTCCGCTTGCCTTCGCGATCATCGTGCTGGGCGTCGAAGCGAGGTCGGATGTGCACACGGCGCCGGCCCCGGTGGTGGCGCAGCAGCAGCCGCTCGATCTGGCGAAGCTGCGCACGAGCTGGCTGAGGGATCATGGCGGCCCGGCTGAACAGCTGACCATCGCGCTGCGCTGAAGCGCGGGCCGATGGCGTGGCGCCGCCATTTCGGCGCGTCGCACGGAACCAAACCATTCCTCAAGGGTTACAGGACCGGAACATAGCGTTCTCCCCCCGCAGCTTGTTCCAGACCTGCAATGGCCGCTGGATTTCCATCCGGCGGCCTTTTTTTGGCAGTTCGCAAACCGGGGAGGGGTCAGAGATCGCGGCCGAGCGAGCGGCCGAGCAGGCTGCCGACGAGCAGCGCGGCGATGGCGGCGGCGATGCCGATCTTCGGCTTGCGCATCAGCAGGCCGAGGGCGACGGGGGCGGCGGCGACGGCCTTGGCGATGCGGGCGCGGCGGTGCTGGCGATAGGCGATGTAGCGCGCGAGCGCCACCAGCACCACGGCCAGCACGAGCAGCCCGCCGGCAAGCCAGAGATCGGCGGCCAGCATGCCGTGCTCGGCCGCGATCAGGCGGTGCAGCGCGATCAGGCCATAGATCACCGCGCCGAGCGTGCTCAGCGCGGCCCCGCCATAGATGGCGCAGCGTTGCATGTTGGCGCGAAATGCCGTGCGGACTTCAGCCGTAGCCAATGTTGCGGCGGTCGTGAGCAAGGACATTTCGGTTTCCTTCTAGAGGTCGGGCTTACCAGAGATCGGGCTTGCCGGAGGTCGGGCTTGAAGCAGGCGGACGCCGCAGGCTGACAACGCGCAAAAGCCGTAGGGGTTCCCGATGGATAGCTGGCGAAGCGTATGCGGGCTCAGGCATCCGGCTTGAGCCGCAGCGACAGCAGCGTGCCGGGCGTTTCGAGCGGATGGTGCTCGGCTTCGGCCTGCTGGATGAGCCCGTCGAGCAGGCGGCGATCCATGTCGTCGGCCAGGCCCGGGCGATCGGTGCCGATGGTCAAGGTCAAGGTGCCGTCATCCTTCCTTTGGCCGGAAACGGTGATGGAGACGGCATCGCCCGCCGCCAGCAGCGTGATCAGCGTCTCGACCAGGATCAGCCCGAGGGGCGTGAGCCGATCGATGCGGCTGTCGGCGCCGAGCGCCAGTTCCGAGCGGATCTGCTGACCCGGCCCGAGCAGCAAGGTGCCGATATTGCTCGCCACCGCCTCGAGATAGGCATCGACAGGGGCGTCCTTCAGCTCGCCATCGGCGAGCGCCAGGCGGTAGGCGGTCGAAAGCGCGTTGACGCGCGCCTCGGCCCGCAGCAGGGCCGTGCGGGCCGCGCCGGTCTCGCTGCGCTTGCCGAGGCCGATATAGCTCTGCACGATCTGCAGGGAATTCTTGATGCGATGATGCAATTCGCGCGTCAGGTGCTGGTTATGCTCCAGCGCGGCTTGCAACTTGCGTTCGCGGCTTTCCTGGCGTTCGATCATGGCATTGAAACTCTTGCCGACCTCGCGCAGTTCCTGCGGCATGCCCGGTTCGTCGGGGGCGCGCGCGACATGATTGGCCGCGATGGCGCGCGCGGCGGCGGCCAGGCCGTTGGTCCAGCGCAGCACATGGGTGCGGATCATGCGGGAATAGGCGAGCCACAGCGCCAGCATGGTGGCCAGCGGCGCGAGCAGCAGGGCCAGGAACTGCCGGAACACCGCCCTTTGCGGCGCCCGGTCGAACCCGGCGACGACGAACAGGCTCGATCCGGGCACGCGGGCGAGCGCATAGGAGCGCTTGTGGCCGTCGCGCCCGGCCAGCACGACCGAGTTGCCCGGTTCGAGCGAGGAGGGCGCGGCGGCGGGAAGCCAGCCGGCCTGCGCCATCTCCTGCCCCTTGACGAGCAACGGCACGTCATGGCGGTCGAACAAGGCGAGGGTCGCGCCGCCGAAGCTTTGCACGGGGCCGAGTCCTTCGGGCAGCCGGCGCAGGTCGATGACGAGTTCGCCCGTGGTTTCCTGCGCGTCCTCGTTCTCGATGGCGATGGAGGCGATCAGGTAGCGAACCCCTGCCGACAGGGCCGATGCGAAGCGGGTTTCCCGGGTGTTTCTCAGGGCCGCGCTGCCGGGCGGCGTGGAAAAATCCGCCTTGTCGAGCATCTGGAACAAGGCGGGCGCATCGTTGCGGCGTTCAGGGGCTGCGGCCTGGCAGACGATGCCGTCGGGCCGGCGCGCGCGCACCGCCACCGTTCCGGGCGCGAAGGGCAGCGCCCTGGCGAACACCATGTCGCAATCGTGCTCGTTCTTGCTCGAGGCGGCCGCGCTCGTCAGCGTGGTCAACAGCCGCCCGCTGCTTTCGAGATCGAGGTGAATGCGCAGGCCGGCATTCATCGCCACCATCGTCTGCGAATCGTGCAGCGCCCGCAATGCGGTATCGTAAGTGGTGCGCGCCTCGATGGCGATGAACACCGCAGCCGGCGCCATCACGACGAGGATCATCAGAAGAAGACGGGTGCGAAGCGTGACAAGCATGGCGCTTCACGCGCTTTCGTTACGAGGACCCGTCACCGAGGCCGCTGGCGAGCGCCGCCACGCTGCGACGGTCGGGGCCGATATCGTCCACGCTCGAAATCTGCAGGATTTCGGCGAGCTTCACCCGTGCCCGGTTGACACGGCTCTTGATGGTGCCGATGGCCACGCCGCAAATATCGGCCGCCTCCTCATAGGACAGGCCGGAGGCGCCGACCATGATCAGCACCTCGCGCTGCTCCTCCGGCAGTTGCGCGAGCGCCTTGCGGAAATCGACGAAATCCATGTGGCCCTCCTGCGCGCCATGCGAGGCGAGGCGCTCGGCATAGATGCCGTCGCTGTCCTGCACCTCGCGGCCGCGCTTGCGGTAGAGCGAGTAGTAGGTGTTGCGCAGGATCGTGAACAGCCAGGCGCGGATGCTGGTGCCTTCCTGGAACTTGTCCGAATTCGCCCAGGCCTTCACGAGCGTATCCTGCACCAGATCGTCGGCGAGCTGGATCGAGCCCGAGACCGAGGCGGCGAAGGCGCGCAGATTGGGAATTTCCTTGAGCAGGCTGTCGCGAAACGTTGGCGTCATTGACGGCCCTCCGTTTCCTTGGCTTCCAGCTGCGCCAGTAGCAGCATGATGGTGTCGGGGATCGGCGCCTGGACGAGATCGTCGTAATGCTGCCTGAGCCGCTCGCCGATCAGCCGCTGGATCCGTGGGGCGAGTTCGCCGCCTTCGTCGTCGGGCTCCGCCGTCCCGTGCCGCTCGTGCGGAACGTCCTGTCGCATCGTGAAATCCTTCCCCCGTCTTGCCCCGTCGCCATTTCCGCGTCCGGGCCGAAACCCTTCGCCGCCTTGCCCCTGCCCGATTTGCAGGTGTTCTAGACGGGTTGGAACAATTCCCGCCGAGAAAAGTTCCTTGGCCGCCGGAAAATATAAATCTGGCATGGTTTAGCGGGTTTTGCTTCAATCAGCCCATCAAAACAGGGGGATAAACCAGGATGACTGTCGCCAAGGATATCGCGCCGCATTTGCCGTATCTCAGGCGTTTCGCGCGTGCATTGAGCGGGAGCCAGAACAGCGGCGATGCCTATGTCGTGGCAACGCTCGAGACGCTGGTTGCCAATCCGAACGTGTTCGAACGTGAGCTTGCGCCCCGGGTGGCGCTCTACAAGCTGTTCGTCGCCTTGTGGTCGTCGGTGCCGCTCAATGACGGCGAGGGCGCCGGGCGGCAGCCGGCGGTCGAGCGCAATCTCGAGGCGTTGACGCCGCGGCCCCGGCAGGCCTTCCTGCTCAAGACGGTGGAAGGGTTCTCGAGCGAGGATGTGGCGACGATCATGGAGGTCGCGCCGGAGCGGATTTCGGCGCTGCTCGCGGCGGCCGGCAAGGAGATCGCCGAGCAGGTCGCGACCGATGTGATGATCATCGAGGACGAGCCGGTGATCGCGCTCGATCTCGAGGCGCTCGTGTGCGAGCTCGGCCACAGCGTGACCGGCATCGCGCGCACGCATCGCGAGGCGGTGGCGCTGGCGCAGGACAAGCGGCCCGGCCTGATCCTCGCCGATATCCAGCTCGCCGACGGCAGTTCCGGCCTGGAGGCGGTCAACGAAATCCTCACCAAATTCGACGTGCCGATCATCTTCATCACCGCCTATCCGGAGCGGCTGCTGACCGGCGAACGGCCGGAGCCGGCCTTCCTGATCACCAAGCCGTTCCAGCCCGACATCGTGCGGGCGACGGTGAGCCAGGCGCTGTTCTTCGATAGCAAATCCGCGATGCGCGCCGCCTGAGGACGATCGGACGGAAGGCGGGGGCGTTTAGAGCAAGTTCGCCTGTTGCGAACTTGCTCCATGTCAAAATTATCGAGCAAATTCATCGAATTATATCGAGCCTGATGACTCCATATAATTCGATTTTGCTCTAGCCCCCGCCGCATTCCTTCCGGCCTCACCAGTGCATGAAGCCCATCAACAACAGGATCGGCAGCGGCACACCGAGCATCAGCAATACAATCCAGCGCATGGATCATCCTCCGGTTTTCCATTTTCAAGGTGGAGCAGGTCCGCAGCGGGCGAGCTGCTCTGTTTAAAATTACCGAGTAAATTCATGGTATTACATGGAGTCAGGTGACTCGCGTGTAATGCGATTTTGCCCTAGCGGGCCTGGTCCGAGCCGCGGCGCAGGACGCCGGCCAGAGCTGAAATGACGAACAGCACGAGCGCGACGCCGAAGACGATCTGCGCGGCCGACATGGCGGTGCCGGCAAGGCCGCCGAAGCCAAGCGCGGCAGCGATCAGTGCAATGACGAGGAAGGTTATGGCCCAGCTCAGCATGGTCTGCCTCCATTCGGTTGGCGTTGTTTCCGTCTGTTCCAACGCCATCCGGCGCGGTGTGGTTCCATGATCCTGCCTCGCGCGGGTTTTTTGGAACAGTGCACTGGGATCACGTGTTGTTCGACTAGACGCGAGACCCGAAATACGGAGGCTGACCTATGTCACTTGGCACGATCGTCCTGATTATTCTGATCCTGGCCCTGATTGGCGCCCTGCCGACCTGGGGCTATAGCGGCCGGTGGGGCTATGGCCCGTCGGGCGGGCTTGGCCTGGTGGTGGTGATCCTGCTGATCCTGCTGCTCATGGGCAGGATCTAGAGCAGGTTCATCTGCTGCTACCTTGCTCCGCCCTTGAACTGGCGCGCCAATTCATCATCGAAAGCCAGTGCCGCCTCCATCGTGGGGCGGCGCTGCTTTTCGGCCGGTGGCATGCCTCGCCCGCCAAACGCAGAACCCCTGCCGGGGCCGGGGTTCTGATCGTATTGGCAGGAAAGGTGGCCGCTCTAGCTGCGGCGGCTCGCGGCGCCCATCATCAGCCCGACGGCGCCGGCGACCAGGATCGCGGCCCACGGGTTGCGGGTGATCTGGTTCTCGAGTTCGCTGCCGACGCTGCGCAACTGGTCCTGCGCATCCGAGGCGATCGCCTGGCCGCTCTTGGCCATGCGCGCGGCCGTGCCGGAGAGCGTGTCGGCGACGCCACTCACCGCGCCCTGGACCTTTCCGGCCGCCTGGTCGGCCTGCGACTTGGTCAGGTCGGCGATGATCTCGCTCAGCCGGGAAATATCGGCGCGCATGCCCTCGAACGTCTTGCCGAGATCGGAGGTGTCGATGTCGTTCTTGCCAACCATTGGGAAAGCCCTCGTTCCGCTATAGGATATCGCGAGTCGGCGCTGTGGTCGGCGCCGGCCGTCCCGCAGAGAACGCCCGATCGGCAGGCTGGTTCCATTGCGTGGCCATGATTGCCTGCCATGGCGGACTTGTCGGAACCATGTCGCTGCATGCGGCGTTGTGAAGCCTGAGGGCTGATGCAGAGGCCCATCACTTTGGGAGAAAAATGATGTTACGCAGTGTTATTCTCGTCTCGTGCCTCGGCCTCGGCCTTGCCGCCTGCGGAACCACCCGCACGGATCGTGCCCTGTCGGGCGCGGCGATCGGTGGTGCCGGCGGCGCGGTGATCGGCGGCGTTGCCAGCGGCACCGTTGGCGGCGCGGTTGCCGGCGGCGCGATCGGCGCGGCCGGCGGCGCGATTGTCGGTGCGGCGACCACGCCACGGCGCCATTGCTATTACAGCCGCCATTACGGACGGCGCGTCTGCCGCTAGAGCAAAATCGGATTATGCCGAGCCAATCGGTTCGGTATAATCCGATGAATTTGCTCGCTAATTATGGCTGAAGCAAATTCGCGACAGACGAACTTGCTTTAGCCGTCGCGATTTTCGATGGCGAATTCCAGCCGGGCCGCGAGGCCCGGCTGGCGCGTTTCATAGCGGAAGCTGCCGTCGAGCTTGGATGCCATGGCGCTGACGATGGTATGGCCGAGCCCCGAGCCCTTGGGCTTGGTTTCGGCGAGGCCGATGCCGTCATCCTCGACCGTCAGTTCGGCGCGGGCCTCGTTCAAGCGCCGCAGCACGACCCGCACCGGGCCGGTGCCGTCGGGGTAAGCGTATTTGACCGCATTGATGACGAGTTCCGTGACGATCATGCCGAGGGCAACGGCGTGATCGGCATCGACATCGATCCTTTCGGCCTTCAACTCCAGGTCATCCATGGCGCGGCTGCTCTCGGTCGATCGGCTGAGATCGCCGAGCAGGCCGGAAAGATAGTCGTCGAGCGGCACGCGCTGGATCTTTTCGGTGGAGAACAGCCGCCGATGCACCTGGGCCACGGCCATGACGCGGCTATTGGCTTCCGCGAGCGCCATCTTGACCTCCTCGAGCCCGGAGGAGGCGGCATGCAGGTGCAGGAAGGAGGCGACCAGTTGCAGGCTGTTGCCGACGCGGTGGTTGACCTCGCGCAGCAGCACGGCCCGTTCGGCGGCGAGCGTCCGGTAATTGTCGCGCGAGGTGCGCAGCTCCTGCTCGGATTCCTGCTTGGCGCGCCGCAACTGCACGGCCTCCAGCGCGGCCTCGACGGCGGCGTGGAGCAGGGTGGGAAACTCGCCGGACAAATCCTTGAGGACGTAATCGGCGGCGCCGGCCTTGAGCGCCGCGACCGCGACCTTGCCGTCATTGGTCCCGGTCGCGTAGATCACCGGCGGCGGGTCTTCCAGCGCGCGGATGGCGGCCAGCGTCGCGAGCCCGTCCTGGCCGGGCATATAGTGATCGAGCACCACGACATCGATGCCGCCTTGCGCGATGGCGGCGAGCCCGCTCGCGCCATCCGCGACGTGGCGCACGGCGTAACCGAGGCGCTCGAGCTGTTTCTGGAGAAGGCGCCCCAGCGCCTGGTCGTCGTCGATGTAAAGCAGCCTGGTCTTCTTTGGGTCGCTCACGCCGGCTCCGGAATCTGAATGACGCTGAAGAACAGGCCGAGCTGCCGGATGGCGTCGGCAAAGCTGTCGTAATTCAGCGGCTTGGTGATGTAGACGTTGCAGCCGAGTTCGTAGCAGCGCTGGATTTCGCCCTTGTCATCGGTGGTGGTGAGCACGACGACCGGCGCGCAGCGCAGGTGATCGTCCTCCTTGATGCGCTTCAGGATTTCAATGCCCGACATGTCGGGCAGGTTGAGGTCGAGCAGGATCAGCGTCGGATGCGGGTTGGCCTCGCTGCGCAGGCCGTCGGCCGAGAACAGGTAATGCAAGGCGCTGGTGCCATCGCTGAAGGCCGCGATGTCGTTGGCCACGCCGGCGCGCCGGATATTCTTCTCGATGAGACGGGCATGGCCCTCATCATCCTCGACCATCACGATTTTTACAGCAATACCCATGGTGTCCTCTTGCAGCATGGCTGCATATAGCAGAATTCCGGTTCGGACGCTCCCAAGCGCGAGCCGTGCGTCGCATGCTCCTGACTGGCGGGTGATCTCATGTCACGCCCTGCATCGCTGGGGCAGCGTGACCTTGAAAACGGTGCCGGCGCCGAGTTCGCTCTCGACCGTGACCACACCCCCCAGTCTCCGCACCAGCGCCTTGACGTTGGCGAGGCCGATACCCTCTCCTTGCCGGTCCTGAACGCCCGAGCGCCGGAAAAGTTCAAAAATACGCTTGTAGTCGTCAGGCGAGATGCCGCGGCCGTTATCTTGCACGATGTAGACGATGAAGGAGCCGGCGCGCCGGGCGCTGACCTTGATCCGGCCCGGCACGCCGGGGCGCAGATATTTCACGGCATTATCGATGAGATTGGAGAAAATCTGCTCCATGGCGAGCCGGTCGCCCTCCAGCGGCGGCAGATCCTCGATGACGAGGTCGGCCTCCGCCTCCAGCAGCTGATGCGCGGTGGCGTCGCCGATGGCATGCAGCAGCGCGTTCATGTCGACCGGCGCGATCTCGAAGCGGCGGCCGCCCTGACGGGACAGCGACAGGATGGCATTGATGAGGCGGTCCATCTTGTCGATCGACGACTTGATGAAGCCGAGCGCTTCGTCGAAATCCTCCAGCAGGACCCGGTTGGCGGCCAGCGCATCGCCGCCGCCGACCTGCTCCGGGGCTGGCGGGGAGCCGTGCGCGCCGGCCGCCTGCGGCAACAGGATGGCGCCGATCTGGCCGCGCAACGCGGCCAGTTCGCTGGTGAAGCCCATGATGTTGATCAGCGGCGCCCGGAGGTCGTGGCTGACGATATAGGCGAAGCGCTGGACGTCCTCGTTGGTCTCGGTCAGTTCGGCGGTGCGCTGGGCGATGGCATTCTCGAGGCCGGCATTGACCTCGATCAGGCGCTTCTGGGCCTGTTCCAGCTCGGTCCGCGTCGCCGTCTCGCGCCGGTTCTGCATCAGGCCGGCGACCATCAGTCCCGACAGGCACAGGAAGGCAAAGCCGGCGAAGGGCAGCGTCATGGTGAGCCAGCCATACCATCCCCGCAGCGCGGCATCGGGCGGCGCCTCGATCGCGATGTAGAGCGGCAGATGGCCGATCTGGCGCAGGACCGCCGCCCCGGTCTCGAAGGTGGCGCCGCGCGTCGCCGCCGGTTCCGCGGCGTATTGCTTCCAGATGCCGGGTGTCTTGGGCTTCTTGCCCGGCGGCGGTTCGGGGAATTGCACCAGGACCTCGGAGGAGGCGGAGGCCCGCATCAACGAGACCACGGTGCCGGCGGGCAGCTTCACCTTGCTCCAGTAGTCGGAGAAATAGCTCAAGTCCGCCGTGACCGAGACCATGCCGTTGAAGGCGCCGCTTTGGTCCTGGAGCCGGCGCGCGAGTAGGAAGGTCGGCTGGTGGATGACCTTGCCGACGATGCGCTCGCCGGCGACCATCTCGCCGTGGCTCGCCCTGGCCTCCGAAAACACGAGGCGGTCGCTGGCATTGGAGACCGGCGTCGGAAAGGCGAGGCTGGTCAGGCGCAGCCGGCCGCTGGCATCGTTCAGCCAGATGTCGTCGATATGCGGCATGCCGCTGATGGTCGCCCTCAACTGGCGCTGGAGATCGGAATCATGCTCGATGCTGTCCCAGGAGCGCTTGGCGATGGCGTCGGACGTGGTGTTGAGCGCGATCGAGGCGACCTCGAGCAGGCGATCGCCGTGATCGGTGAGGAAATAGGCGGTGCTGCGCAGCGCGCGCGCGTTGGATGCCGCGATCGAGCGATGTTCCGACCAGGCGAGATAGGAGGTGCCGAGCAGAATCAGCGCCAGCCCGCACGCGCCCATCAATTGCAGGATCTGCCCGGCGCTCAGATCGCGTGCCGTCTTGCCGGCGATGCGGAAGACGCTCAACGGTGGCTTGCCGGCGCATCCGTGTCGCGGGACACGGTCAAACGGGGCGGGGCGGAGAGGTTCATGGCGAACTCCGGGCGCAACAGGCGCTAGACGTTGTACGCCGGCGGGGGAATAATGAGAAGCAGACCTGTCTTGCCGTTTCAGCCATGCGTGCGATGATCGCGCCATCCTGTTTTCAGCCGCCTCGGAGATTGACGTATGCGCCCCATGAAATTTGGTGTCGGCCAGCCTGTCCGCCGCGTGGAGGACCGCCGGTTCGTCACTGGCGCCGGACATTATACCGACGATTTCCACCCCGAGCGGTTGCTGCACGCGGTCGTGCTGCGTTCGCCCCATGCCCATGCCAGCTTCAGGATCGCCGATGTCGCGGCGGCGCGCGCCCTGAAGGGCGTGCGGCTGGTGCTGACGGCCGAGGACCTCACCGAGCTTGGCGACGTGCCTTGCCTGGCGCCGCTGCCGAATGGCGACGGCAGCAAGACGCCGGTCAAGGATATCCCGCTGCTGGCCAAAGGCGAGGCGCGCCATGTCGGCGACGCGGTCGCCTTCATCGTCGCCGACGACGTGCAGACGGCGCGCGACGCGGCCGAAGCGATCGTCATCGACTGGACGGTGCTGCCGGCGGTCGTCGAGCCGCTCGATGCGTTGCGCGCCGATGCCGGCCAGGTGTGGTCCGACGTCAAGGGCAACGTCTCCTACGACACGACGATGGGCGATGCGGCGAGCGTCGATTCCGCCTTCGCCAAGGCGGCGCGCACCGTGAAGCTCACCATCCGCAACAACCGGCTGGTGGCGAACTACATGGAGCCGCGCGGCGTGCTCGCCGAATATGACGCGCCCGCCAAGCTGCTGACCCTGACGCTGACCAGCCAGGGCGTGCATGGCGTGCGCGACACGCTGGCGGGAAGTGTGTTCAAGATCAAGCCGGAGCAGTTGCGCGTCATCACCCCGGATGTCGGCGGCGGCTTCGGCACCAAATCCTTCAGCTACCGCGAATACGCGCTTGCCGGCGAAGCGGCGCGCCGGCTCAAGCGGCCGGTGAAATGGGTCGCCGACCGCTCCGACCATTTCGTGGCCGACGCGCATGGCCGCGACAACGTCACCATCGCCGAAGTGGCGCTCGACGCGCGCGGCAAGTTCCTCGCCATGCGCTTCGACGTGATCGGCAATCTCGGCGCCTACATGTCGCAGTTCGGGCCGTATATCCACTATCTCGGCGCGACGATGCTGACCGGCGTCTACGCGACCAAGGCGATCTTCATCCGGGTGCGCGGCGTCTTCACCCACACCACGCCGACCGATGCCTATCGCGGCGCCGGCCGCCCGGAGGCGGCCTACGTGCTCGAGCGGCTCGTCGATTACGCGGCGCGCGAGAGCGGCATCAAGCCGGAGAAGCTCAGGCGGCTCAACTTCATCAAGCCGTCCGCCATGCCGTACAAGACGCCGGTCGGCGGGCGCACCTATGATGTCGGCGAGTTCGACGGCCACATGACGCGCGCCATGGAAGCGGCGGATTGGGACGGTTTCGGCGCGCGGCTGCGCGAGTCGAAAAAGGCCGGCAAGCTGCGCGGCATCGGGCTTGCGACCTATATCGAATGCACCGCCTGGGGCGAGGGCGAGGCGGTCAAGATGCATGTCGATGCCGATGGCGGCGTGACGCTGTATTCCGGCACGCAATCGAACGGGCAGGGCCATGCCACCGCCTATGCGCAATTCGCGGCCCAGGTGCTCGACGTGCCGATCGCGCGCATCCGTGTCGTGCAGGGCGATACGAAAACCGTCGCCACCGGCCACGGCACCGGCGGCTCGCGCTCGATCCCGATCGGCGGCGTTTCCGCCTATGTCTCGGCCACCAACCTGTCCGAGAAATTGAAGACGCTCGCCGCCGGCAAGCTCGAAGCCGGCGTCGCCGATCTCGAACTGAGCGGCGGCGCGGTGCGTATCGCCGGCACCGACCGCCGCGTCAGCTTCGCCGAGCTGGCGGCCGAATTCGGCCAGGAGGCGGTGACGGCCGAGGGCGATTTCACGCCGCCCAACGCGACCTATCCGAACGGCACCCATATCGCCGAACTGGAGATCGATCCGGCGACCGGCACCGTCGCCATCCAGCGCTACACGGTGTGCGACGATTTCGGCACGACGGTGAACCCGCTGCTGCTCGAGGGCCAGGTGCATGGCGGCGTGGCGCAGGGCATCGGCCAGGCGCTGATGGAGCAGGCGGTCTACGACGCCGAAGGCCAGCTCCTGTCGGCGAGCTTCATGGATTACGCCATGCCGCGCGCCGACAACCTGCCGAATTTCCATTTCGAGACGCGCAACGTGCCCTCGACCACCAACCCGCTCGGCATCAAGGGCGCGGGCGAGGCCGGCTCGATCGGCTCATGCCCGGCGGTGATGAACGCCGTGGTCGATGCCGTTGCGCGGGCGCGCGGCCTGCAACATGTCGACATGCCGGCCACGCCCGATATGCTCTGGAAGCGCCTCAACGGCGCGTGAGGCGCGGGCAGGCCGCCCACGAAGATGTGAGTGGCCGCCTGACCTGAATTTGGCGAAGTTGCGCGCCTGACCTTTGTCAGTGGCATCGCGCCAAATCAGGAGAAGCCCATGATCCGACCGTTTCTGCTTGCCGCCGTTCTCGCCGTGGTCACGACCCAGATGTCGACCCAGGCCTGGGCCGATAGTCCGGCCATCGGCGTGCGCAAGGCGCTGCTGAAGGAAATGGGACAGGCGTCCGGCCCGGTCGGCAAGATGCTGCGCGGCGACGATGCGTTCGATCTCGCCAAGGTGCAGGCGGCGCTCGGCGTCATCGCCGCCAACACCGCCAAGCTGCCGGAATTCTTCCCCGAGGATTCGCAGACCGGCGACACCAAGGCGCTGCCGGCGATCTGGCAGAACAAGGCCGATGTCGTCGGCCGGTTCGGCAAGCTGCATCAGGAGGCGAGCGCAGCCGGCCTCGCCATCACCGATGAGGCGAGCTTCAAGGCCGAGATGCCGAAAGTGCTCGGCAATTGTGGCGCCTGCCACCAGAACTACCGCGCGAAGTAGCGCGTGAAACCCCTGGCGCCGATGGCGGGCGCGGCGCGCGTCGTGCGGGTCTGGGACCTGCCGACGCGGCTGTTTCACTGGGGGCTGCTGGCGCTGGTCGCCGGCGCCTGGGTCAGCCGGCGCTTTGCGGAGAATGTTGGCGACCATAGCCTGGTTTGGCACCGCTGGAACGGCTACGCCATCCTGACGTTGCTGGTGTTCCGGCTGCTCTGGGGGCTTGTCGGCTCCTCGACGGCGCGGTTCTCATCGTTCCTGCGCGGCCCGGCGGCGGCGGCGCGCCATCTCGCCGACATGCTGCGCGGCCGCGAAAGGCGCTATCTCGGCCATAACCCGCTCGGCACCTGGATGATCGTGGCGCTGTTTCTCGTCCTGGTCGGCCAGGCGGTTCTCGGCCTGTTGCTGCTCGACAGCGACGGTTTCGTCGGCGGGCCGCTGAACCGGCTGGTTTCGGAGGACACCGCGCAGATGTTCGCGCGCTGGCACGGCGATGGCTTCAACATCATCCTGCTGCTTGCCGCGATCCATATCGTCGTCAACAGCGGCTACGAACTCATCAAGCGTGATCCGCTGGTGCGCGCCATGATCAGCGGCCGCAAGCCGGCCGGCCCCTATGAGGATGCGCCGGAGGCGGTGATCGCGGCCCATGCCAACCTGAAGGGCCTCGCCTGCCTGGCGCTGGCGGCGGCGATCGTGCTCGGCGGTATCACGCTGCTCGGCGGTCGGCTGTAACCTCAGCCGGCCGGCTCAGGCTTGCGCCGCCGGCCGCAGGGCGCGCTTGATGAACGGCACCAGGAAGGGCGATATCCAGACGAAGATCGTCACCACGCCGAGGCCGGCCGCGATCGGCCGTTCGAAGAAGCCGAGCGCCGCGCCGTCCGATTTGATCATCGAAGTGACGAAGGCCTGCTCGACCATCGGCCCGAGCACGATGCCGAGGATCGCCGGCGCGACGGGGATGTCGTTCTCCTCCATCAGGAAGCCGACCACGCCGAAGGCCAGCATGATGACGATGCCGAAAATGGCGTTGTTGATGGCGAACGAGCCGACGATGCAGAACATCAGGATGCAGGGCATCAGGATGTGGCGCGGCACGCGCAGGATCTGCTTGGAGCCCTTGATCGCGGCCCAGCCGAGCGGCACCATCAGCAGGTTGGCGATGATGAAGATCACGAACACGGCGTAGATCTGCTCCGGGTGGTTGAGGAACAGTGTCGGGCCGGGATTCATGTTCTTCATGAACAGCACGCCGATGACGATGGCGGTGATGCTGTCGCCGGGAATGCCGAAGACCAGCGCCGGCACCCAGGCGCCGCCAAGCGCGGCATTGTTGGACGAGGTGCTCTCGACGATGCCTTCGAGGTGGCCCTTGCCGAACTTCTCGGGCGTCTTCGAGAAGCGCTTGGAAATGGCGTAGCTGACCCAGGCCGCGATGTCGGCGCCGGCGCCGGGCAGGATGCCGACGATGGTGCCGGTGATGTTGCCGCGAAGCTGCTGGCGCCAGTATTTGCGGATCATCGTTCCCCAACCCTTGAACAGGTTGCCGATGACCTCCTGCGGCGTGCCGACCGCGCTGATATCGCTGATCAGGTAGCGGATGATTTCGGAGATCGCGAACAGGCCGATCATCGCCGGGATGAAGTCGATGCCGCCCATCAGGTCGACATTGCCGAAGGTGAAGCGCGGCACGCCGGCCGGATTGTTCAGGCCGACGCAGGCGACGAGAAGGCCGAGGAACAGCGATATCAGGCCCTTGATGGGGTTGTTGCCGCCAATGAACACGCCGCAGGTCAGGCCGAGCAGGCACAGCCAGAAGAACTCGAACGACGAGAATTGCAGGGCGATCTCGGCAAGCGTCGGCGCGGCCACGATCAGCACCGCGGTGCCGAACAGGCCGCCAATCGCCGAGAACAGCAGGTTCGAGCCGAGCGACAGGTCGGCCTGGCCGTTCTTGGTCATGGCGTAGGCTTCATCGGCATAGGCGGCCGAGGCCGGCGTGCCGGGAATGCGCAGCAGCGCCGCCGGGATATCGCCGGCGAAGATCGCCATGGCGGAGCACGCGATCATGGCGCCGATGGCCGGCAGCGGGTCCATGAAGAAGGTCACTGGCACCAGCAGCGCAATGGCCATGGTGGCCGTCAGGCCGGGAATCGCGCCGACGAACAGGCCGAAGGCGGAGGCCAGGATGATCGCGACCAGCACATCCGGCCGCATCACCAGTTCCATTGCCTGCACAACTGAACCCATGGTTCCCTATCCTTCAGTTCCAGCCCGTGGCGTGGGCGACACCACGCGGTTTCCGGCACTCATGCTTTCCGCGCTCATGTCTCGCGCGCCGATGGAGAAGGCTCCGCCCGCCTGTGGCCGGATGGCAGCCAGGCGAGGGCGCGATTGCCAGGAGCGAGACGAGAATGCCGGCGGTGCGGCACGGGCCGCATCGCTGGCACGAATGCTCAGATCCAAAGTACGCCGCGTGGCAACGGCACCAGAAGCAGATCGCCGAAGCTTCGTTCGATCAGCAGGCTCACCACCACGGCGATGAACAGCGCCGCCCACCAGCGCGAGCCGAGCAGGACGAACAATGCGAACAGCGACACGGTCGAGGTGATCATGAAGCCAAGCGCGTTGCCGGCGAAGATGTAGAAGAAAATCGCCAGCAGCATCGCACCGGCCCGGATCCAGGGGCCGGGTTGCGCGGTCCACGGCGCAAGTGCCGCCGCGCCCTGCCAGTTGCGCGCGCCGCTCACGGTGAGCGCCGCGCCGCACAGGCCAAGGCCGCAGGCGACGATCATCGGGAAGACCGCCGCACCGTATTCCTGCCCGGGAATATCGGGCAGGGTCCTGGCGTAGAGATAGACCGCCACCGCGCCAACGATGAGGATTATCCCGATGATCGCGTCATTGAAGCGCATCGACCGATCCTTATTTGGCGAGGCCGACTTTTTTCATGACCACACCCATGGACTTGTCGCTGTCCTGCCAGAACTTCAGGAAGTCGTCGCCCCCGGCATAGCGGATACCGTAGCCCTGCTTGCCCATGAAGCCGGTGTATTCCTTGTCCTTGTAGATGGAATCCAGCGCATCGATCAGCTTCTTGGTGATGTCGGCGGGCAGGCCCTTCGGGGCGACGATGCCGCGCCAGGCACCCATCGTCCAGTCGCTGCCGGTCTCGGCCTTGAGCGTCGGGACATCCGGGAACAGCGTGCTCTTGTTCGTGTCCATGATCACGAGGCTCTTGACGCGTTTCGCGTCGATCAGCGAGCGCGCCTCGGGCAGCGAGCAGGCGGCGATGGCCACGCCGCCGGCAACCAGGTCCTGAAGGCCGGGGGCTGCGCCCTTGCTCGGCACCCATGGCGAGGCGGTGGGATCGACGCCGAGGTCGGTCAGCATGCCGGCAAGCGCCAGATGCCAGATGCCGCCCTGGCCGGTGCCCGACGCCTTGAGCTTGCCCGGATTCTTCTTGATGTCCGCGACCAGGTCCTTGATCGTCTTGTAGGGCGCGTCGGCCTTCACCTGGATGGCGGCCGGGTCGAGGTTCATCAGCGCTAGCGGCGTATAATCGGCGAAGCTGAGCTTGGTCAGCCCCTGCCAGTGCATCATGGCGATCTCGACCGTGGCGATGCCGATCGTGTAGCCGTCGGGCGCGGCCTGCGCGATGGCGGTATGGCCGACGACGCCGCTGCCGCCGTCACGGTTGACGACGTTGACCGGCTGGCCGAGCTTCTTCTCGAGCAGCGTGCCGATAACGCGGGCGGTCGCATCCGTGCCGCCGCCGGCGGCCCATGGCACGTAGAGCGTGATCGGGCGCTCCGGCCACGCGGCCCAGGCCGTGCCCGGCATTGCGACCGCGCCTGCGGTCAAGGCCGCACCGGCACCAGCCAGGACTTTCCGACGATTGAGTTTCAACATGTCATCCCCCCCCCCACGCTCGAATTTGCATTCAGTATGCATGGCGTCGTCCCCCTGTCACCCCTGTTTCGACCGATCCAAAATTTGATTTACTCGCCGGCCCGTCCTGACGGGCGAATTCATGGGTGTGCCGGGCGATGCCGGGTTGATCTGCCGTGCCGGGGGGCTTTACATCGGCCTGGAATGCAACAGGGGCGCACGGCGCCCCCGGAGGAGTTGTCATGGATCTCGGAATTGCCGGCCGCAAGGCCATCGTCTGCGCATCGAGCCGCGGCCTGGCGCGCGCCTGCGCCGAGGCGCTGGCGGAAGCCGGCTGCGCGGTGGTGATCAACGGCCGCAACAAGGAGACGTTGCAGGCAACCGCGGCCGCGATCGCCAAGGCGAGCGGTGCGAAAGTCACCGCGGTCGCTGCCGACGTGACGACGCCGGAAGGCCAGGAGGCGCTGCTGGCCGCCTGCCCGGAGCCCGATATCCTGGTCAACAACGCCGACGGGCCGCCGCCGAAGGATTTCCGCCAGATCGACCGCGCCGCGATGCTGGCCGGCGTCACCGCCAACATGATCGCGCCGCTCGAGATGATCCAGCGCACGGCGCCCGGCATGATGGCGCGCGGCTTCGGGCGCATCGTCAACATCACTTCGGCCTCGGTGAAGACGCCGCTCGTCGGGCTCGACCTGTCGTCGGGCGCACGTGCCGGCCTGACCGCCTTCCTCGGCGGCGTCGCGCGCGAGATCGCCGGCAAGAACGTCACCATCAACAACATCCTGCCCGGCATTTTCGAGACCGACCGTTTCACCAATGCCAACAAGCGCATGGCGGAACTGCGCAACCTGACGCCCGAGGAGGCGCGCGCCATGCGCGTCGCCGGGGTGCCGGCCAAGCGCATCGGCTCGCCGCATGAGTTCGGCCAGCTTTGCGCTTTCCTGTGCAGCATGCAGGCCGGCTATCTCGTCGGCCAGAATTTCGTCATCGACGGCGGCGCTTTCGCCAGCAACTTCTAGGGTTTCGCGCGCCGCCACGCGGCCAGCCACCGGAAGGAACCAAGGCGATGGAAGCGGCCGCCGCGCCCCAGGCCCCGCGCCGCATGATGCGGGGCATCGGCCTCAAGATCCTGTCGACCTTCGTGTTCACGCTGATGTCGGCGGGTATCAAATATGTCGGCGAGACCTTCCCGACCGGGCAGGTGGTGTTCTGCCGCTCGCTGTTCGCCATCGTGCCGGTCTATATCTGGCTCGCCCTCGTGCACGACCTGTCGGCGGCGACGCGCACGCGCAATTTCACCAGCCACATGCGGCGCGGCGTGATCGGCTCGACCGGCATGTTCTGCGGCTTTGCCGCCACGACGATGCTGCCGCTGTCCGATGCCACGGCGATCAGCTATGCGGCGCCGCTGATCACGGTGGTGCTGGCCGCCTGGCTCCTCAAGGAAACCGTGCGCATCTACCGCTGGAGCGCGGTGATGGTCGGTTTCGCTGGCGTGCTGGTGATGCTGTCGCCCTATCTCGCCGACGGGCTGTTCTCGCGCGGGCTCGGTGGCACGGAAGCGCGCGGCATGCTGCTCGGCGTGATGGGCGCGATCTGTTCGGCCTTCGCCACCATCGAGGTGCGGCGGCTGACCGGCAGCGAGCATCCGGCGGCGATCGTGTTCTATTTCATGTTGCAGACCACGCTGCTTGGCCTGGCGACCGGCATTGCCGGCGGCTTCGTCCCGGCGCTCGGCTGGGTGATGCCGACATTCTGGCAGGGCGCGCTGCTGGTCAGCATCGGCCTGCTCGGCGGCATCGGCCAGATCACCATGACGCTGAGCTTCCGGCATGCGGATGCCTCGATCATCGCCTCGTTCGATTATCTCAGCATGATCTGGGCGGTCGGGCTCGGCTGGCTCGTGTTCAGCGAATTGCCGCAATGGGCGGTGATCGTCGGCGCGGCCATTGTCATCAGCTCGGGCATTTTCGTGATCTGGCGCGAGCGCCGGCTCGGCATCCGGCGCGACAAGCAGCGCAGCGTCGCGCCAAGCCGCGTCATTTGAGGCACGTGGTGCCCTGATAGCCCGATCTTGCGTTAACATGGCAAAGCGAAGCGAAGGAGCGAGTGTGGACGTGACAGCGAGCGTGCCGATCGCGGTGACCATTGCCGGCTCGGATTCGGGCGGCGGCGCCGGCATCCAGGCGGACCTGAAGACGTTTTCGGCGCTTGGCGTCTATGGCGCCAGCGTCATCACGGCGCTGACGGCGCAGAACACGCGCGGCGTGCAGGCGATCCACGACGTGCCGCCGGCCTTCGTGACGCAGCAGATGACAAGCGTGTTCTCCGATCTGGCGGTCGATGCGGTCAAGATCGGCATGCTGTCGCAGCCCGGCGTGATCGAGGCGGTGGCGGCGGGGCTCGAACGGCACGGCCAGCGCGCCGTGGTGCTCGATCCGGTGATGGTGGCGACGAGCGGCGACCGCTTGCTTGCGCCGGAGGCGGTGGCGGCGCTCAAGCGGCTGCTGTTGCCGCTGGCGCGCCTGATCACGCCCAACCTGCCCGAGGCGGCGGCGCTGACCGAGACGCCGCTCGCCCGCAACGAGGCCGCCATGCAGGCGCAGGCCGAGAAGCTGGTCGCCATGGGCGCGCGCGCCGTGCTGGTCAAGGGCGGCCATGGCGAGGGGCCGGAAAGTGTCGACCTGCTGGCGGAGGGCGGCGGCGTCAGCCGCTTCGCCGCGCCGCGCCAGCCCGGCGTCAACACGCATGGCACCGGCTGCACGTTGTCCTCGGCGATCGCGGCCGGGCTGGCGCGCGGCGAGACGCTGGTCGATGCGGTCGGTGCCGCCAAGGCCTATGTCACGGCGGCGATCGCCGCCAGCGAGCGGCTGAAAGTCGGCCATGGCCATGGCCCGGTGCATCATTTTTACCGCTGGTGGTGAGGGCCGGGGCGGCCTGCGTTCTTGAATCCGGAGCCGCTCTCGGGCATGGTACTGTCCGGTAGAGAGAACGTTCGTTCGTACTGCGAAACGACATCGGGACAAAGGCCATGGCTGTTCAAGACAAGGAACGCACCCGCGAGATGGATGCCGGAGCGGTGGCGCTGTCCGGCCAGCTCGGCAAGACGATCCAGTGCTTGCGCAAGGCCTACAATCTGTCGCTGTCGGAACTCTCCGAGCAGTCCGGCGTGGCGAAGTCGATCATCAGCCAGATCGAGCGCAACGAGACCAACCCGACGCTGGCGACGATCTGGCGTCTGAGCCAGGCGCTCGACATCTCGATCGAGCGCTTCCTGGTGCAGTCCGACGAGGAGCCGTTCTTCGAGAAGTCGGGCAAGGGCGACACGCCGATCCTGACCTCCGACGACGGCAAGTGCCGGCTCGCCATCATCGGCTGGCTGAAGACCGTCGAATGGCTGCAATGGTACGATTTCCAGGCCGAGCCGGGCGGCGTACTCGATTCCGAGGCGCATCAGCGCGGCTCGATCGAGTCGCTCTCGGTGTTGGAAGGCGAGCTCGAGGTCGAGGTCGGCGGCGTGGTGCAGCAGGCGCGCGCCGGCGAGACGCTGCGCTACCGCGCCGACCGCGCCCACAACATCCGCAATACATCGCGAAAGCCGGCGCGCGCCACCATGGTGGTGATCCTCAAAGCGGCGGTGATGGAGTAGGGCGGGGCCCAGCCCTATGCACTTGTTGTCATTCCCGACGCGCGTCAGCGTGATCGGGAATCCAGAGGCCGCTTACGCCAGCGGTTCTGGATTCCCGCCTGCGCGGGAATGACACTGGTCTTTGGGATGTGGGTCCCGGATCAAGTCCGGGACAAGACGGGCGCTCCGCCTTACGTGAACAGGCTGGCTTTTTCCTCGTCCGACAGCAAATCGATATCGGCCAGTGTCCGGGGCGTGGTGGCTGGCTTGTCCGGCCGGGCGCCGCGTCTGGCGGCGGGCGGGTTTGCCGGCTCGACGAGCACGAAGTCGATGTCGTTCTGCGACAGGCGCTCGTCATCGTCCTCGAGGCTGAAGCGGTGCGGGGCGAATCCCGGGGCGTCCTTGCCGCCATCCTGGGCGCGCAGGCCCCAGATCTCTGTCATGGCGTGGATGCGGCCTTCGAGGAAGCGCAACAACATCACCACCTTGCCGGTGCGCTGGGCGGTGAGGTCCTGGAAGCTGCAGGCGGTGTAGATGTTGGTCGCCTGCTCGTCGACGCTGTCGCACAGCGTGCTCTCGACGCCGCTCTCGCGCATCGCCCAGGTGATGTCCTGGATCGCCTCGGTGGCGGCAAGGATTTCGGTGGTGGCGGTCTCGATGGTGCCGGTGATGGCGTCGAGTTCGTGCGAGGCTTCGCCGAGGCCGGCATGATGATCGCGCAGCGGATCGGGCAGGGACGAGATTTCCGCGCGCGCATCGGCGATCGCCGCCGACATGTCGGCGAGATCGGTGCGGAAGCGCTCGAGCCCGGCATGCTGATGCTGTTCGCTGACGCCGCGCTCCACCCGGGCGAGAGCGGCGAGCAGCACCTCGGTATCGGCATGGCGGTTGCGGCGCGCGAACTCGGCCAGGAACCAGCGGCCGCGCGCGGTCTCCATCACGGCCGCCTCTATGGCATCGAAATCGGCGGTATCGAGATCGGGTACGGCGGGGGGAGCAGGCATGCGCGTCGGTCGGTATCCTCTCGGCGATCGTCTCGCCGCACGCCATTATGGCGCCGCGAATCCTAATGGACGCTTACGCCGGCGCTGGCTCCGGCCGCGATGGCGTGCAGCGGAATTCACGCCGCCGTTGCCGCGCCGCCATTGCGGGCGACGGCAAAGCCGGCCTAGATCAGGCGGCGCGGTCCCCTGTGCCGAATCGGGGCAAGGGAACGCACGCAGGGGAGCAGCTTGGCGGAACCGGACGTCATCCTGGAGCAGAACGGCGACGCCCGGCGGCTGGTGCTCGCCGGGGCGTGGACGCTGCGCCATGGCCGGGCCGCGGCCGAGCGCATGGACGAAGCCTTGCCCAAGCTCGAGGGCAAGGGCCGCGTCGTGCTCGATCTCGCCAGGGTCGAGAGTTTCGACACGCTTGGCGGCCATCTCGTCAACCGGCTGGCGGAGCGGCTCAAGCAGGCCGGCGGCACGCTCGATCTTGCCGGGGTCGATCCCGAACGCGCCATCCTGATCAAGGAAACCGCGACCACAAGCGAGCCGCCGCCGCAACGGCGCGAGCCGTCATCCTTCTATGGTTTTCTCGCCGATATCGGCGGCTCGGTCGTCGAATCGGCGCAGGATTTGCGCAACGGCACCAGCTTCCTCGGCAATTTCGTGGTGGCGCTCGGCACGGCGCTCGCCAACCCGCGCCGCTTCCGCATCAACGCGCTCGTCAAGCAGCTCGAGCAGGTTGCGTTTCGCGGCGTGCCGATCATCGTGCTGATCTCGTTCCTGGTCGGCGCCATCGTGGCGCAGCAGGGCGTGTTCCAGATGGAACGCTTCGGCGCCATCATCTATGTCGTCGACCTGCTCGGCGTGCTGATCCTGCGCGAATTGTCGGTGCTGCTGACCTCGATCATGATCGCGGGGCGCTCGGGCAGCGCCTTCACCGCCGAAATCGGCTCGATGAAGATGCGCGAGGAGATCGACGCGCTGCGCACCATGGGGCTCGACCCGATGGAGGTGCTGATCGTGCCGCGCGTGCTGGCGCTGATCATCGGCCTGCCGATGCTGGCCTTCATCAGCGCCATGTCGGCGCTGTTCGGCGGCGGCCTGACGGTGATCCTGTACGGCGATGTCAGCCCCGACGTGCTGCTCGGCCGCCTGCAGAGCGCCATCGGCCTCAACACCTTCCTGGTCGGCCTGATCAAGGCACCGTTCATGGCGCTGGTGATCGGGCTGATCGCCTCGATGGAGGGCATGAAGGTGCAGGGCTCGGCCGAATCACTTGGCCGCCAGACCACGACATCGGTGGTGAAGGCGATCTTCATGGTGATCGTCGTCGACGGGCTGTTCGCCATGTTCTTCGCCGCGATCCGGTACTAGCCATGGCCGCCAGCGCAGGAACCGAGAACAGGGAGGTGGTGATCGCGGTGCGCGATCTCGTGGTCGGGTTCGGCGACCGGCTGATCACCAACGGGCTCGACCTCGATGTCTATCGCGGCGAGATCCTTGGCGTGGTCGGGGCGTCCGGCACCGGAAAATCCGTGTTGATGCGCACCATCGTCGGGCTGGTTGCCAAGCGCCGCGGCACGATTTCGGTATTCGGCAACGATCTCGACAAGCTTTCGCCGAAGGAGCGCCAGTCCGTCGACCGTCATTGGGGTATTCTTTTCCAGCAAGGCGCGCTGTTTTCCTCGCTGACCGTGAAACAGAACATCCAGATGCCGATGCGGGAGTATCTCGATCTTCCCGAGGACCTTCTCGACGAATTGGCGATGCTGAAAATCCAGATGGTCGGCCTGCAACCCGAAGCCGGCGATCTGCTGCCGTCGGAACTGTCGGGCGGCATGATCAAGCGCGCGGCGCTCGCCCGCGCGCTGGCGCTCGATCCGGATATCGTCTTCCTCGACGAGCCGACCTCCGGCCTCGATCCGATCGGCGCGCAGGATTTCGACGCCCTGATCGCCACCTTGCAGCGGACTTTAGGACTGACGGTTTTCATGGTAACCCATGACCTCGATAGTCTCGCCAGCGTGTGCAACCGAATCGCCGCGCTGGGGGAGGGCAAGGTGATCGCCGCCGGGCCTATGGATGTCATGCTCGCCTCGCAGCATCCCTGGCTGAGGTCCTATTTCCACGGGCCCCGGGCACGGGGCGTTTCGGGCGCGCATAATGGATGAAGCACGCGATGGGGATGCCAACACCGTGACGATCGCTTTCGCGCTCCCTTCCGACCCTTGCCACGGACGCTAGGGACGGCTGTCATGGAAACGCGTGCCAATCACGCATTGATCGGGCTGTTCACGCTGGCGGTGATCGCGGCCGCTTTCGGCTTCGTGTACTGGTTCAAGGCGGCCGGCCGGTCCGGCGACCGCGAGACCTATCGCATCGTGTTCCAGGGCTCGGTGTCGGGCCTGTCGCGCGGCTCGCCGGTGCGCTTCAACGGCTTGAGCGTCGGCGATGTGACCTCGATCAGCCTGGTGCCGGACGATCCGCGCCTGGTGGCGGCGATCATCGCCATCGATCCGCATACGCCGGTCAAGGCCGATACCAGGGCGCGGCTCGAGTATCAGGGGCTGACCGGCGTCGCCGCCGTGCAGCTGACCGGCGGCAGTTCGTCGGCGCCGCCGCTGACCTCGCCAAATCCGAACATGCGCCCGACGATCTTCGCCGACCGCTCGGATTTCCAGGACATCATGGAAACGGCGCAGCGCATCGCCGGGCGCGTCGACGAGGCGGTCGGCAAGGTCGAGAAGGTCATCGACGACAACCAGGGCGCGATCAGCAGCACGATCCGCAATGTCGAGACGTTCTCGAAGGCGCTGTCGGATAATTCGGCCGGCATCTCGACCTTCCTGTCGTCGATCGGCGAGACCTCGACGCGGTTCTCGGCGCTGTCGTCGCGGCTCGACAAGCTCGCGGTCGATCTCGACGATGTCGTGAAGGCGGTCGATACCAAGTCGATCAACCGCATCGTCGGCAATGCCGACGCCATCGCGCAGACGCTGGCCGACAACCGGCAGAACGTGTCCTCGACGCTGACCGATCTCGCCTCCCTCACCAAGCGGCTGAACGACAGTTCGCTGAAGCTCGATGTCGCGCTCGCCGAAGTCACCCGCATCACCAGCGCCATCGACAACCAGAAGGTGGCGAGCGTGATCGACAATGTCGACAAGTTCTCCAAGGTGCTCGGCTCCGACGCCGCCGCCATCGACCAGACGATCGCCAACGCGCGGGAGATTTCAGAGAAGCTCAACAAGTCGGCCGACCGGGTCGACCGCGTGCTGGCCGGCGCCGAGAGTTTCCTTGGCACCAATGGCGCCGGCAATTCCGGCACGCAGAGCATGTTCGCCGAGATCACCGAGGCCGCGAAAGCCTTCCGCACGCTCTCGACGCATCTCGACGAGCGCATCGATGCGATCAGCGCCGGCATCAACCGTTTCACCGGATCCGGCCGGCGCGACCTCGAGGGGCTGGTGATCGACGCGCGCTCGTCGTTGAACCAGCTCAACCGCACCGCGCGTTCGCTGCAACGCGCGCCGGATCAGCTGATCTTCGGCGCCAAGCCGCCCCTTCCCACCTATAACGGGAACCGCTGATGCCGCGTTCGCCCACATCGATCGACCGGATGCCGGCCGGCCTGTCGCGCCGCCTGATGCTGGGGGGCGTGGCCTTGGCCAGCCTGCTGGCGCTCGGCGCTTGCGGCACGCCGGCCCCGCCCGCGACCTTCGACCTGTCCGCGCCGCGCGACGGGCTGGTGCGCGGGCGCGGTGTCGGCACCATGGTGGTGATGGAGCCGGTGGCGCTGCAAGCCTATGACGACGACAAGATCGTCGTGCGCGGCGCGAATGGCGCGCTGTCGATCCTCGGCGGCGCGCAATGGGCCGACCGGCTGCCGAAGCTGATCCAGGTGCGCATCGTGCAGACCTTCGAGAACGCCGCCCGCTTCAAGCAGGTCGGTTATCCGTCGGATCGCCTCAACCCGACTTATACGCTGGTGTCGGAAATCCGCCGTTTCGAGGTCGAGCAGGCGAGCCGCGAGGCGGTGGTCGAACTGTCGGTCAAGTTCGTGCGCTCGGGCTCCGGCGATATTGCCGGCGGCAGGATTTTCAGCGCGCGCGCACCGGTTGCGAGCATTGACGGGCCGGGCGCGGCGGTGGCGCTCCAGGCGGCGCTTGGCGACGTGCTGCGCCAGATCGCGGCGTTCAAGGGCTGAACTGCCGGGGCTTGCCTCAGCCTGTTTGAAAAGTCCTGCTTCCTCCCCGGAGCCGTCATGCTGAGGAGGCCCCTTGGGCCGTCTCGAAGCACGAGGGCTATGTGTGGCGGAGCAGGTCAGGAAAATCCTTCGCCCGCTTGCGGGAGAAGGTGTCTGCGCAGCAGACGGATGAGGGGAGATGGCGCCGCGGTTTCCCTCATCCCCCTGCCGGGACCTTCTCCCGCGGGCGGGAGAAGGGAATGGTTCGGCGGCCGTCGCTGGGCGTGCCTTGGTTTGCGGGCCTATTCGAAATGGCCGCTCGCATGGGCGAGCATGGTGTAGACCTTGCCGTTATCCGAGGTGAGATAGCCCTTGGCGAGGCGTGAATCGCGGTCGTTGCGCGACACCTCGGTCAGGAGGCGCTCGAACTCCTCGATGTAGCGATCGACGGTCGAGCGGAACTCGCTGTCGCGGCGATACTTGCGGCGGATTTCGTCGAAGGTCTGCTGGCCCTGCAACGTGTAGAGACGGCGCGTGAACACGTTGCGCTCGCCGCGCTTGTAGCGGTCCCACAGGTCGACGACGGCATCGTGGTCGATCATACGGGCGATATCGACCGACAGGCTGTCGAGCGATTCGATGCTGTGGGCGACGGTGCGCTCGACCCCGCCCGACTGGCGCGCCGGCGCGGCGGCCTCCTCACGCGAGGCGCGTGAGAGCAGGTCCGACATCCAGCTTCCCGAACGGTCGCGCGCCGGCTGCGCCGCTGCCGGGGCGGCAGGTGCCGGTGCGCGGGCCGGCGCCGGCGGCTGCACCTGGCTCACCCGGCTGGTGATGCTCTGGATCTCGCCGAGCGTGCGGATCTGCTCGGCGACGTTCTCGCGGATCGCCGCCGTCTGGGCGTTGGTTTCGCGCGGCAGTTCGGCGACGCTGCGGCGGATTTCGGCGCGGGTGTTCTCCAATTCGCGCACGATCTCACCCGACATGTTGCGCAGGTCGCCGGCCGAGAGCTTGAAGCCGTCGGTGACCTTGGTGAACATGCCGGCCAGCTCGCCGAGCGACTGCTCGTAAATCTGGCGCAGGGCGGCGGCGGTGCGCTCGCGCTCCTTGGTCGATTCGGCGCGGATCGCCTCGTATTGCTGGTTGATGGCGCCGGTCGCGGCCTGCGTCGAATCCACCAGCAATTCGCCGACCTTGCGCGTGCGCTGCTCGGCGGTGCGCAGCGCGTCCGAGACCATCTGGCCGAAGTTGCGCGTCATCGCCTCGAGTTCCTCGGTGCGGGCCGCGACCAGGTCGGTCAGGGTGACGATCTCGTCGCGCTTGTCGCCAAGCGTGCTGCCGATCTGGTTCTGCGCGGCGGCAAGCCGGCTCGCGGCCTCCGTCAGGGCATGCGACTTGGCCTCGATGGTGCCGACCAGTTCGGAGGCTTCCTCCATCACCACGCCCGAGATCGACTTGAGCTGCTCGATCTGGATGGCGACGCGGTCCGACGACTTGCCGGCGTCGAGCGCCACCGTCTTCAGGGCGGATTGCAACTGCGCCACGCGTTCCGACATGGTGCTTTCGACATCGCCGAGATTATGCGCGGCGGTGTTGAGGATCTGGCGCAGCAGGGCGTTGGCCTCGCCGAGCCGGCCGAGAATGTCGGTGACCTCGCCCTTGAGGCGGTCATTGGCGGTGACAAGGCTCTCGACCGAGCTGTGGGTCGCTTCGGCCACCGCCTCGCGCAGGCTCTGCGCGGCGCGGTCGAACTTGTCGCTGAGGCCGAGGCTGGCCTGATCGAGCTGATCGACCACGACCTCGCCGCGCTCGCTGAGCACGCGCGAGATTTCGCCGGCTGCCGCCTCGACCTGCTGGCCGAAGCCCTCGCTGAGCTGGCCCATCTGGCGGGCGAGCGATTCGCCGCGCAGCGAAATCTGGGCGACGAGGCCCTGGCCGCGCTCGTCGAACAGCTGCTGCAAGGCCGTGGTGCGGCTGCCGAGCGTGCTGGAGAGTTCCTCGACGCGGGTTGCGAGCGTGTGGCCCATCTTCTCGGCGAGGTTGTCGAGCAGGCTGTCGATCTCGCCGGCGCGCTGCTGCAACAGGTCGCTGACGCCGTTGCCGCGCGCCTCCAGCGTGCTGGTGACCTGCTCGAGGCGGCCGACGACGCGGGTTTCGAAATGGCCGATGCGGCTGTCGAGCAGGTCGCCGATCTCGGCCGTGCGCGTGGTCAGCGTGCCGTGCAGCGCTTCGGTCGCGCCCGACAGCGTGGCGGTGACCTCGCGGCCGCCTTCGCCGAGCACCCTGGCGATTTCGAGCGTGCGGGCGGCAAGCGTCTCGTTGAGCTTGGAGGCGCTGTCGCTCAGGCCGCCCTGGATGCGGCCGATCATGGTCTCGAAGTTCTGGCTGAACGCAGCCGCCTGGCGCGCGCCGTCCTCGTCGAGGCGGGCGATGTGCTGCGCCAGCATCGCGCCGGCCTCGTGGGTGCGCTGCTCGATGCGGCTGACCACGCCGTCGAAGTTTTGCCCGACCAGCTCCGCCTGACGCGCGCCATCCTCGTCGAGGCGGGCGATCTGGCGCGACAGCATCGCGCCGGCTTCCTGCGTGCGCTGCTCGATGCGGCCGACGACATTGTCGAAATTCTGCCCGAACAGCTCCGCCTGGCGGGCGGCATTCTCGTCGAGATGGGCGATTTGCTGCGACAGCGCCGCCGCGACATCCTGCGTGCGCTGTTCGATGCGGCCGACGACGCTGTCGACATTCTCGCCGAAGAGCGCGACCTGGCGGGCGGCGTTTTCGTCGAGGCGCTCGATATGCTGCGACAGCACGTTGTCGGCCTCGCGGGTCTGCGCCGCGAAGCGCATGAGCAGGGCATCGAGGCCGAAGGTCAGCGCCTCGGACTGCTTGGCGGTGTGCTCGTCGAAGGCCGCGACATGGCCCGACAGCGTCTGGTCGATGGTGGCGATGTTGCGCCCGATGCCGGAGAGCGCGCTCTCGATATGGTGGCCAAGCTCGTTGGTGTGGCGGGTGGCCTGCTCGTCGAGATTGGCGACGAGCGCGCTGACGGTCTCGTTGGCGCGCGCGGCATTGTGTTCCAGCTGACCGGCAATCTGGTCGAGCGAGCCGTTCAGGGTCGCGACATGCGTCGCCGACAGGGCGTTGAACTGCTCGATATGGCTGGCGATCGCCTCGCTCGAGGTCGCGGCGTGCTGCTCGATGCGCCCGACCAGCGCGTCGCCGCGTACGGTGAGGGCATTTTCCACGCCGCTCAGGCTGCTGAGCAGCTTCTGGTCGAGGGAATCGAGCCGTTCGGCGAGGTCGCCGCTGGTCTTGCCGAGATTGTCGAGCAAGCCTTGCGCGTTCTGGGCGAGCGCCTCGTTGATGCGGCCGCCCTGGGTCGCGACGGCGAGCACGATGTCCTTGCCGGTCTGGGCGAGCTTGGTGGCGATCTCGGTGCCACGGCTTTCGGCCTGGGCGCCAAGTTGGCCGGTATGCTCGTCGAACAGCGCCCTGGCCTGTTCGGCATGGGTGTGCAGGCGGGTCGAGAAGTCGCTTCCGGCCTGATCGAGCAGCGAGCGGGCATTGGCGACGCCGCCTTCGAGCGACACGGCGAGATCGTTGCCGATGGTGCCGAGCAGGGCGCGGGCGGCGTCGGTGCGGCTCTCCAGCACGGCGAGGACGTTGTCGCCGGTTTCCTGCAGGGAGCGGCGCGCCGTCTCGGTATGGATGGCGATGCCGCCGGTGAGCGACTGGCCGGTGGCCTCGAGCGCCGCGGCGGCGGAGCCGGTCGCCTCGGTAATGGTGGCGACGAGGGCTGTCGTCGAGGCGTCCATGCGGGCACGCGCCTCGTCGGTCTTGTGATCGAGCGCCTCGACCAGCGCCAGGCCGGAGGTGTCGAGCACGGTGCGCACGGCGGCGGTGCGGGCATCGAGCGCCGAGACCAGCGAGCCGCCCGACGTCTCGATCAGGTCGCGCGCCGTCGTGGTGCGGCTTTCGAGCGCCTCGATCAGGCCGGCGGTGGCCTCGTGCAGGATCTCGCGCGCCGCGCCGGTGCGGTTGTCGACGGTGGCGACGAGAGAATGGCCGGCGATTTCCAGCACGTTGCGGGCGCCTTCGGCGCGTTCGCCGAGCGTGCGGGCAAGCTGGTCGCCGGTTTCCTCCAGCGCCTTGCGGGCGCTGTCGGTGCGGTCGCTGAGCACGGCGGCGATGGTGTTGCTGGCGGCATCGAAGGCGTTGCGGGCGGCGAGCGCGCGCTCGGTCAGGAGCGAGGCCAGGCTCTGGCTCGACATCATGAAGGCGCCCTGCGCCTTCTCGGTCTGCTCGGCGAGGTTGCGGGCGATGCTGTCGCCATGGCCGGTCAGGCTGTCCTCCAGCGCCTTGCCGTTGACGAGGATCGCCTGGTGCACCTGCTCGCTGGTGGCGCTGAGACGCTCGCTCAGCGCCTCGCCGCGCTCGGCGATGGCCGAGGCGATGCGCTCGCCGGTCAGCTCAAAATGCTGCACGACGCGGCCGCTGCGCTGGTCGAGTTCGGCGAGCAGGCCGACGCTGCCGGTGCTCAGCGCATCGGTGGCATTGGCGACATGGGCGGTGATGTTGGCGACGAGGTTGTCGCCGCTCTGCTCGAGGCGGGTGCGCGCGCCGTCGATATGGTCGTCGATGGCGAGGTTGAGGCGCCCGCCGACCGCTTCGATCTCGCGCGTCAGGCCGTCGCCGCGCTGGGCGAGGTCGTCGGCAACCGCCTGGCCGACGGTGACGAGGCGGCCGGTGACGGTGTTGGCGGTCTCGTTGATCTGCTCGCTGAGCGCGCCGCCGGTGGCGTGCAGGCGCTCGGTGAATTCCAGCGAGCGCGCGGTGATCTGGTCGATGACCTGCTCGCCGGCGCGGCCGAGCGCGTGCGTCAGGTGATTGCCGCGCTCGCTGAGCGCGTTGGTGACAAGCTGGCCGGCATCGCTGACGGTGGTGGTGATCTGGGCGGCGACCGCGTTCAACTCGCCGGTCAGGCCCTGATGCGCGCCGATGATCGAGGCGCGCACGTTTTCGGCATTGACCTGCACGGCGTCGCGCTGGGCGGCAAGCTCGGCGATCAGGGTGCGGATGCGGACCTCGTTATCGGCATAGGAGCGCTCGAGCGTCGTCACCTCGCCATGCACGACGGCTTCCAGCTCGCTGGCGCGGGCAAGCGCCCGCTCCATGCCGTCGCCCATGGCGGCGATCTCGCGGCGGATGGCCTGGCCGAGGTTGAAGACGTTGTCGGAGGCGATGGTCTCGGGTTCGGCGAGGCGCAGCGCGACCTCGGTCATGGTACGGGCGGCGCTGCGCATTTCCTGCGTGCGCCGGAACAGCACCGCGAGCGTGAAGAAGAACAGCACCGGCACGATGAGGGCGAAGCCGGCTATGGCCATTTCCGCCGGCGCCGGCAGGGTCCAGCTCGCGATGTCGCCGGTCTGGGACATGAAATAGCGGCTGTAGAGATAGCCGCCGGTCGCGGCGAGCCAGCCGAGCGAAGCGAGCGTGGCGAGCCAGAGCGGCGCGGCGGAGGGGCGGTGCTGGATGCCTTGCAGCAACTGGCCGACGGCGCGGCGGTCGTCGTTGTCGGCGCGCCGTTCGGCCGGCTCGCGCCGGGGAGGGGGCGCGGAAGGGGCGGGCTGCGGTTTGGCGGTAGCAGCGGGAGCCTGGGGCTGACTGGCCGGTTTCTCGACCGCCGCAGCCTTGCCGGGCTCGGGGCGTGCCGCCTTCGTGACGGTGGCCGTCATTTCGCGGAACAGTTCCTGCTCGTCGATATTGGGCAGCCGTGCGGCTTCGCTCTGGCCAGTCGCGGTGGCGTTCGAGGCAGCGTTTGAAGCTGGTGCTTGCAGGCTCAGGGCCTCCTCGATCGCCGACAGCGCCGCTTCTGTCGGGTCTTGCCGCTTGATGTTCTTGGCCATTACGCGCCTCACTCGTGTTCCGCCGGGAAGGCCTCGCCGGCTGGATAAACAATAGTTGCGTTACAAGGGACACACTCCCTCGGGAATGCCACGGTTCCCAACGGATAGTCCCTGCTCGGCGGCCAAGTCTAGCGATGCTTGCCGGTCGCGTGAACGGCTAGGGTTAATAAATCGAAAATTGTCGTTAACGTGTTTCGGTGCATCCGCTGCGCATGGTCGCCGATGGGGAGGATGCGCCGCATTCGCGGAGAGATTAAGGTCGCCTGCGCGATTTCCCCATGAAATGCACAGGAAGGTAAAACGCATGACGGTTACGAAACGCCATGAATGATGCGGCCGATCCGATCGATCTCGTGCATCTCGAGCGCCAGACCATGGGAGACGCGGCGCTGAGGGCCGAGGTGCTGGCGATGTTCGTCGCGCAGGCCGGCGCGCTGTGCGGCGAGATCGCGGCTGAAGCCGACCGCTGCGCCCGCGCCGACCTGCTGCACCGGCTGAACGGCTCGGCGCGCGCCATCGGCGCCTGGCAGGTGGCGGAGCTTGCCGGCCGGCTCGAGCGGGCCGATCCGACGCCACAGGATGCTGGCGCCCTGCGCCAGGCGGTGGATGCGGCGACGCGCCGGATCGCTTCGCTTGGCGTTGCAAGCTGAGCACGAGGTCGCACCCCTCTCGCCAAGCGCGGGAAATGGCGTTAATGAGCCGCCATCGTCAGCCTTCAGGAGACGGCAGCAGCGCGTGTCGCGCCGGGGCCGCTTGTTTCAGCAGGAGTTCGCAGTGCCGAAAGTGACCTTCATCGACGCGGCCGGCACCAGCCGCGAGGTCGAGGCCGAGAGCGGCGCGACGCTGATGGAGACCGCGATCAGGAACGGCGTGCCCGGCATCGATGCCGAATGCGGCGGCGCCTGCGCCTGCGCGACGTGCCATGTCTATGTCGACGAGGAATGGCTCGCCGCGACCGGCAGCGCCGGGCCGATGGAAGAGGATATGCTGGATTTCGCCTTCGATGTCCGGCCGACCTCGCGGCTGAGCTGCCAGATCAAGATCACGCCGGAACTCGACGGGCTCGTGGTGACGACGCCGGAGCGTCAGGGCTGAGCAAGCCGGTGCGCGGTGGCACCCCCGCCGGCGCGCAACAGGGATATCAACGACGCGACCGGCAAGCACTGGCCGGTCGTCGGAGAGCATGAATGGGCGAAACCATCCACACGGATTGCCTGATTGTCGGCGCGGGGCCGGTCGGCCTGTTCGCGGTGTTCGAGCTTGGGTTGCTCGACGTCAAGGCGCATGTCATCGACATTCTCGACCGTCCCGGCGGCCAGTGCACCGAACTCTACCCCGAGAAGCCGATCTACGACATTCCGGGTTTTCCGGCGGTCGGCGGGCAGGAACTGGTCGACAACCTGCTCAAGCAGATCGAGCCGTTCGGCGCGACCTTCCATTATAATGAGATGGTCGCCTCGCTCGAGGCCATCGGCAGCGCGGAAGCGCCGCTGTTCAAGGTCGTCACCGATGGCGGCCTGGTGTTCGAGGCCAAGACGGTGGTGATCGCGGCTGGCGGCGGCTCGTTCCAGCCGAAGAAGCCGCCGATCCCGGGCATCGACGCCTATGAGAACCACAGCGTGTTCTACGCCGTGCGCAAGATGGAGGCGTTTCGCGGCCGGCGCGTGTTGATCGTCGGTGGCGGCGACAGCGCGCTCGACTGGGTGCTGAACCTGCAGCCGATCGCCGAGCGCGTGACGCTGATGCACCGGCGCGACGAGTTCCGCGCCGCGCCGCATTCCGTCGAGCAGATGCGGGCGCTGGTCGCGGCCGACGCGATGGATTTGCGGATCGGGCAGGTGACGGGGCTGAGCGGCGAGGCGCCGGCGCTCGCCGGCGTGAGCGCCCGCGACAGCGCCGGCGGCAGTTTCGAGATCGCGGCCGACCGGCTGCTGCCGTTCTTCGGCCTGACCATGAAGCTCGGGCCGATCGCCGATTGGGGCCTCAACCTGCACGAGAACCTGATCCCGGTCGATACCGAGAAATTCGAGACCAATATTCCCGGCATTTTCGCCATTGGCGACATCAACTGGTATGCGGGCAAGCTCAAGCTGATCCTGTCGGGGTTCCACGAAGGCGCGCTCGCGGCGCAGAAGGTCGGGCGCTATGTCTTCCCCGGCAAGCGCGTCGTGTTCCAGTACACGACCTCCTCGACGAGCCTGCAGAAGAAGCTGCACGTGGTGGCCTGATCAAAGGTTGGCCTGATCAGGCGTTTGCCTTCGGCAGCACGCGCTCTGGGATCGCGCCCGGCTGGAAGCTGGCCGGGCGGTTGCGGCCGAGGTAGCGGCGCATCCAATAGACCAGATAGACGAGCGTGAAGCCGGCCATGCCGGCCAGCAGCGAGGCGAGGCCGGCGGGCCATGCGGCGCTCGGCTGCAAGCGCTGGTAGAGCGCGAACAGCGCCGCGCCGGCAAGCGCCGCGCCGGTCGCTCCCGCGAGCCCGCACATCGTCCTGAAGCGCCACGGCGCCAGGCCGGCGCTGAAGGTCGCGTCCGGATTGGCATGCGCGACCTGCTCCGCCAGCGCCGCGACGAAGGCGCGATAGGCGTCGTGATGGCGCTCCATCCCGGCCATCGAGCGCCAGGACAGGTTGGTGAAGCCCACGGAACGGCCGGTGCGCGTGATCAGCTTGCCGCGATAGCCGTCGCTGGCGATGTTGGTCGGCGCGTAGGTGAGGCGCAGCATGGCGACGTCGCGATAGACGAACTCCGCCTTGCGCCGGCCGTGGCGGACCTTCATGCGGTCGGCGCCGAGCACGAAGATCGCTTCCTGTCCGAACGGTTTGGGGCGGTGCTTGTAGGTCAAGGGTGCGGTCATCGGGGCCGTTGCCAGAGCTGGCCCTTGACCTGCCCTTGCGCGGCCGGGCCGTCAAGCGCGCCGTTCCATCCGGGATGGGCTCGCCATTGCCAGCGCGCCGTGGCAAACAGCGTGTCATGCGACGATTATTCCTGCTTCGGCATGCAAAATCCGCCTGGCCCGCCGGCATCGCGGATTTCGAGCGCCCGCTTGCGCCGCGCGGCATCGCGGCGGCGCGGCTCGTGGGCGATTACCTGCGCCGCGAGAATTTCGCGCCGGCGCGCATCGTGGTGTCTCCGGCGCGGCGCACGCGCGAGACCTGGCGCCTCGTCAGCGAGGCCTGGCAGCCGGCCGGGGCGGAGGTTTCCGAGGACGCGCGCATCTATGCTGCCAGCCTCGGAACCCTGCTCGCGCTCGTGCGCGAAACGCCGCCGGACGCGCCGGGCCTGCTGCTGATCGGCCATAATCCCGGCTTTGCCGAGCTCGCCATGCTGCTCAGCGATGCCGTTACTTCGGTCGATGACGACTACCGCCGCATGACGCGGAAATATCCCACAGCCGCGCTGGCGGTGATCGATTTCGCGCAGGATGACTGGCATGTGGTGCCGGAAAGCGGGCGGCTTGAGCGCTTCGTCACGCCGAAGCAGCTTGGCGGGCATGATGACGATTGAACCCGAGCGCCGGTGAACGATAAGCTCGCCCTCGCGTTCTCCCGTGCAGGAGACTGGATGACCGAGATTGCCCCATACCGTGCTTGTGCCTGAGCGCCGATGACGCAGGCCAACCCTTACGATGTCGTCGGCGCGGCGCGCGGCCTGTTCGACTATGCCGGCAATCTGGTGCGGCCGACGCTCAGGCTCGGCGTTACCGGCCTGTCGCGCGCCGGCAAGACGGTGTTCCTGACGGCGCTCGTGCAGGCGCTGATTTCGCGCAGCCGCCTGCCGGTGCTGCGGGTGGCGAGCGAGGGAAGGCTTGCGCGCGTGCGGCTTGAGCATCAGCCGCATGACACCGTGCCGCGCTTCGCCTTCGAGGATCACCTGAGCGCGTTGACCGGCGCCGACCGGCACTGGCCGGAATCGACCAGGCGCATCAGCGAATTGCGCATCGTCATCGAATACCGCTCGGCCTCGTCATGGCTGCCCGGCCAATCGACGTTGACGCTCGACATCGTCGATTATCCCGGCGAATGGCTGCTCGACCTGACGCTGCTGACCAAGGATTACGCGCGCTGGTCGCGCGAGACGCTGGCCGGTGCGGCGAAGCCATCGCGCGCAGGAATCGCCGGCCCGCTGCTCGGGCTCACCGGCACGATGCGCCCGGAGCAGGTTTTCGAGGAGGCCGATGCGCGCCGCCTGGCCGAAACCTTCACGGCCTATCTGCGCGCCTGCCGCGACGACGCGCTGTCGCTGTCGATGCTGCCGCCCGGCCGTTTCCTGATGCCGGGCGATCTCGAGGGCTCGCCCGCGCTGACCTTCGCGCCGCTCGCCTTGCCGGAAGGCTGGACGCCGGTGCCGGGCTCGCTCGCCGCCACCATGCAGCGCCGCTATGAGGCCTATAAGCGCGAGATCGTGCGGCCGTTCTTCCGCGAGCATTTCTCGCGGCTCGACCGGCAGGTCGTGCTGGTCGACATGCTGTCGGCGCTCAATGCCGGGCGCGAGGCGGTGGCCGATCTCGAAACCGCGCTGACCGAGACCCTGACCGCCTTCCGCACCGGCCAGAACTCGTTGCTTTCCAGCATGTTCGCGCCGCGCGTTGAGAAAATCCTGTTCGCCGCCACCAAGGCCGACCACCTGCACCATACCAGCCACGACCGGCTCGAGGCGCTGCTGCGGCTGCTGGTCAACAAGGCGATGGTGCGGGCCGAGAGCGCCGGCGCCGAGATCGACGTCATCGCCATGGCGGCCGTGCGCGCGACGCGCGAGGCGCAGGTGCGGCAGGCGGGCGAGAGCGTCGATTGCATCATCGGCGTGCCGATGCGCGGTGAACGCATCGGCGACGAGGTGTTCGACGGGCATGACGAGGCGGCGGCGTTTCCGGGCGACCTGCCGGCCGATCCGGCCACGATGCTGAGCGCCGCGCCGAGCCAGCGCGAGAGCGCCTTCCGGGCGCTGCGCTTCCGGCCGCCGCTGCTCGAGCGTCATCCGGACGGGCGGGTCAAGGGGCTGCCGCAAATCCGCCTCGACCGGGCGCTGGAATTCCTGATCGGTGACAGGCTGAGATGAGCGAGCGCCCCCTGAAGGATCGCAGCCCGCGCGCCTTCCGCCTCGACGAGGCCGGCGCGCCCGTCGCCGGCGGCCGCCTGATCGCGCCGGACGTCGATCCGTACGAGTTGGAGGCGGCGCGCCTCGTCGCCACGCCGCCGGCACCGCGACGGCGGCGCCTGCTGTCATGGGGCGGGGTGTTCTGGTCGGCTTTCGGCTCCTTCGTCGGGCTGGGGATCGGCTTGTGGGCGGTCAATCTCGTCGAGGCGCTGCTCGCGGCCAATCCGGTGCTCGGCTGGGCGGCGGCGGCGCTTGCGGGGCTGGCGGCTCTGGCGTTGGCCGTGATCCTGCTGCGCGAGATCTGGTCGCTGCGCCGCCTCGGCCGGGTCGAGGCGTTGCGCGAGGATGCGCAGGCCGCATACGCCGCCGATGACGGCGCGGCGGCGCGCGATGTCGTCCAGCGCCTGCGCGCCTTGCAGCCGGGTGGGCCGGCCGGTGCGGCCGTGCGCGCCGCGCTCGACGACCTCAACGGCGAGATCATCGACGGCGCCGACCTGATGAAGGTCGCCGAGCGCATCGTGCTGCAACCGCAGGATGCGATCGCGCGCGCCGTGGTCGCCTCGGCCGCGAGCCGCGTGTCGATGGTGACGGCGATCTCGCCGCGCGCCATCGTCGATGTCGTGTTCGTGCTGGCGCAATCGGTGCGCATGGTGCGCCGCATCGCCGAAGCCTATGGTGGCCGGCCGTCGTTTCTCGGCGCGCTCAGGCTCGGGCGCGCCGTGCTTGGCCACCTTACCGTCACCGGCGGCATGGCGATCGGCGACGGGCTGATCGGGCAGGTGCTCGGCGCGGGGCTTGCGGCGCGCCTGTCGGCCAAGCTCGGCGAGGGCGTGCTCAACGGCGTGCTCACGGCGCGCATCGGGCTGGCGGCGATCGCGGTGTGCCGGCCGCTGCCGTTCCTGGCTGAAAAGCCGCCGCTCCTGTCGGACGTGGCGGGCTCGCTGCTCGGCCCATCCGAGGGCGGTGGCCCGGAAAAAACTGCCGGGTAGCGGCGCGCGGCAGACCGTTTCTGCCGGCCCCGTCATGGTTAGCGAATATTTAATCCGTGAGAAATCAATCGCTTGGCGCTGGCACGCGGGTTGCGAGCGGCAAGGCTTGAGCAGGTGCGCTTTAGGTAATGCGTCCGTGCCTGCGACCTTTTTCTTCCGGAGTTTTCCATGGGTATCTTCTCGGCCATGAATACCGCGGTTTCGGGTATCGATGCGCAAAGCTTCGCGCTCGAGAACATCTCCGGAAATATCGCCAACTCGCAGACCATCGGCTACAAGCGCATCGATACCAGCTTCGTCGACCTGTTGCGCGACACGCCGCTATCCTCGGCGACGATCGCCGGCTCGGTGCTGGCGCGCTCGCAATCGACCAATACCGTGCAGGGCACGATCTCGAAATCGGCGATCAACACCAATATCGCGCTTGATGGGCCGGGCTATTTCGTGGTCGGGCCGGGCGCCGATATCGACACCAACGGCGTGGTGTCCTCGAGCGGCGATCTCTATACGCGGCGCGGCGATTTCACGCTCGACGCCAACGGCTATCTGGTCAACGGCGCCGGCTTCTACCTGAAGGGCACCACCGGCACCACGGCGACGAGCGGCATCGCCGCCGGCGCGATCTCGGGCGCGATCCACGTCTCGTCGGACCAGCTCGCCGCCAAGGCGACGACGACGATCGACTACCGCGCCAACCTGCCGTCCATCCCGGTTACCGCCGCCGGCGGCAACGGCCTGATGAACCCGGCCGATTTCACCACCGACCCGATCGCCAGCGGCACGGTGACCGGCGCCGATGTCGCGACTTTCGTCGCCGAGACGGTGCCGGGCGGCACGATGCCGGTCTATGCCGCCGACGGCACGGCGGCGACGCTCAACCTGCGCTGGGGCAAATTGTCGAACGGCACCTGGGCGGCTTTCGTGCAGACCGATTCCACCGCGACCGGCGCAGCGGTGAGCTGGCAGCGCGTCGGCGGCGATTTCACCTTCAACGGCAGCGGCCAGCTCACCTCGGCGAATACGATCAATATCCCGGCGATGACCATCGACGGCGTGGCGCTCGGGCCGATCAGCTTCTCGACCGGCACCAACGGCTTGACGCAGTACAACGATTCCTCGGGCCAGGTGAACGCCAACCTGACCTTGCAGGATGGCTATGCCTCGGGCCAGCTCCTGAAAGTGTCGATCAACGATGCCGGGCAGGTCGTCGGCAATTATTCCAACGGCAAGGTGCTGACGCTGGCGCAGATTTCCGTGGTGCAGTTCAACGGCGATGACGGATTGCAGCGTCTCGATGGCGGCGTCTATGCGCAGACGCTGGAATCCGGCCAGCCGCTCGTCGGCCTGGCTGGCAGCAAGCTGGTGACGAGTTCGGTCGAGACCTCCAACACCGATATCAGCTCCGAATTCTCGAAGATGATCGTCACGCAGCAGGCCTATTCCGCCAACACCAAGATCCTGTCGACCGCGCAGCAGATGCTGCAGGACGTGTTGAACATCGTGCGCTGAAGCGGCGCGCTGACGGAGTAAGGGCATGGGCCTTTCGAGCAGCCTGAATATCGCGGTGTCCGGCCTGGCCGCGAGCCAGGCGCAGATCGAGCTGGTGTCGCAGAATGTCGCCAATGCCAACAGCGTCGGCTACATCAAGCGCCAGATCACCACGACGGCGAGCTACTCGGGCAGCGTGCAGACCAGCGCGGTGACGCGCGCCTATGACCAGCTCGTGCAGCGCCAGTTGCGCACGGAGAATGCCGGCGCCGCCTATTCGAGCATCATGGCGCAATATGCCCAGCAGTTGAACGGCGTGTTCGGGCAGAGCGATGCCAATGTCTCGCTCGATGGCGCGTTCAACAACCTGACCAGCGCCTTGCAGGGGCTGTCGAGCGACCCATCCTCGTCGACGGCGCGCGCCGGCGTGTTGCAGAGCGCGCAGACGATGGCCGCCCGCCTCAACACGCTCTCGGCCAATGTGCAGGAATTGCGCACCAATGCCGAGCAGCAGATCGCCAGCGACGTTACGGTTGCCAATAACGCGCTGAAGGGGCTGGAGGATATCGCGCGCCAGCTCGGCACCACGGTCGGCGCGCCGGACGTGTCGCTGCTCGACCAGCGCGATAGCTATATCGACCAATTGTCCAAGCTCGGCGACATCAAGGTCAACGAGCAGCCGAACGGCCAGGTCACGGTCTATACCAATTCCGGCGTGACGCTGTTCGACGGCTCGAAGGGCGTGCGCTTCCAGTTCGACCAGCGCACCTCCGTCGGGCCGAACGCGCTCTATAATGCCGACGCTTCGAAGAGCGGCGTCGGCCAGTTGCTGATCGTCACGCCGTCGGGCGCCTCGATCGATGCCGGGCAGCAGAACGTGTTCCGCTCCGGCGAGTTCAAGGGCCTGCTCGACCTGCGCGACCAGGTGCTGCCGGAGGCCCAGACCCAGCTCGACGAGTTGGCGGCCGGGCTGTCGCGCGCCCTGTCCGATGCCTCGCCGGCCGCGACGCCGGTGACGGCCGGCGCGCAAAGCGGCTTCTCGATCGATCTTGCCGGCATCCAGCCCGGCAACATGACGAAGATCAGCTTCCAGCAGGGCGGCGTCACCAAAACCGTCTCGCTCGTCGCCGTCGACAATCCGTCGGTGCTGCCGCTGCCGGTCGGCGCCACCGGCAATCCGAACGATATCGTCATCGGCGTGTCCTTTGCCGGCGGCACGGCAGGCGCGCTCGCCGATATCCAGAGCGCGCTGAGTGCTGCCGGCACCAACCTCACGGTGTCGAACCCCTCCGGCAACGTGCTGCAGGTGCTCGATGACGGCTCGGGCACCAGCACCGTGGCGGGGGTGAGCGCCAACATCACCAACGGGCTGCTCTCAGGGGGAGGGGCGGAACTGCCGCTTTTCGTCGATAGCGCCACCGGCCAGCCCTATACCGGCTCGTTCGATGCCGGCAGCCAGCGCACCGGCTTTTCCAGCCGCATCACCATCAACCCGGCCGTGCTCGGCGATAGCGGCGCGCTGGTCAATTATACCGGCTCGACAGACGCGGGCGATGCGACCCGGCCCAACCTGCTGCTCGACCGGCTGACCGGCGCCACGCAGCAATTCTCCTATGAAGCCGGGCTGAGCGGCACCAACCAGCCCTATAGCGGCACGATCGGCGGCTTTCTCACCGGCATCATCGCCAGCCAGGGCGCCAACGCGGTGCAGGCGCAGAATCTCGATGCCGGCCAGCAGGTCGTGGTGAATTCGCTCCAGGCCAAGGTCGCCAGCACCTCGGGCGTCAGCATCGACGAGGAACTGTCCAACCTGATCAAGATGCAGAACGCCTATTCCGCCAATGCGCGCATCATCTCGGTGGTGCGGGACCTGTTCGACATGCTCGACCGGATCTGAGGAACAAGCGATGGAAATCAGCGCCTTCAAGGCCGGCTATTACGACATGGACCTGGCGCGCGACGCGCTCGGCACCACCAAGGCGCAACTCAACGACCTGACCAAGCAGCTCAATACCGGGCAGGTCTCGACGACCTATGGCGGGCTTGGCCAGGCGCGTGGCAGCGTGCTCGACCTGAATGCCAAGATCAGCGCCACCAGCGGCTATCTCGGCACGATTTCCAATGCGTCGAGCCGCATCAGCTTCCTGAACGCCGCCCTGACCCAGCTTGCCTCCAACGCCTCGAGCAGCGCGACGGAAACCGCCTATGGCTATACGTTCAGCGACGGCACCACCACGGCGCAGACCAGCGCCGCCAACTATCTGTCGCAGGCTGTCGACCTGCTGAACAGCGACATTGGCGGGCGCTACATCTTCTCCGGCCGCAGCACCGACACCAAGCCGGTGGCCGATTACGACACCATCATCAACGGCGACGCGACCCATGCCGGCGTCGCCACGCTGATTGCCGAGCGCAAGCAGGCCGATCTCGGCAGCGGCAGCGGCCGGCTGACGCTATCTGGCGCCGGCAATACCGTGACGGTTGCCGAGGAGGCCGGCCAGCCATTCGGCTTCAAGCTCGCCACGCCGGCCGAGAGCGGCCTGAGCAACGTCACGGTGAGCGGCCCGGCGGGCGGCGCGATCGGCGTCGACTTCACCGGCCAATCGAACGAAGGTGAGGTGCTGAGCCTGACGCTGTCGCTGCCCGACGGCACCACATCGAAGGTGACGCTGAAGGCGGTCGCGGCCGGCACGGCGCCGGGGCCGGGCGAGTTCGAGCTCGGCGCGACGGCGGCCGATACGGCGGGCAATTTCCAGACGGCGCTCGGCGATGCGCTCGGCACGGCCGCCAAGACCGATCTCGCCGCCGCCTCGGCGCTCAGGGCGTCGCAGGATTTCTTCGCCGGCTCGACCAGCAACCCGCCGGCCCGCATCGCGCCGCCTTACGCCAGCGCGACCGGCTTCCTGACGCCGGCGCAAGCCGCCGCCAGCACGGTGATCTGGTACAAGGGCGATGACGATAGCTCGGTTGCCGCGCGGGATACCTCGGCGCAGCGCGTCGATGCCTCGCAGGTCGTCGGCATCGGCGCGCGCGCCAACGAGGCGCCGATCCGCAACGCGCTGGCGCAATGGGCGGCGCTCGCCGCCGAGAGCTTCACGCCGGGCTCCGATACCGACACGGTGCGCTACCAGGCCCTGACGAGCCGGCTTCAGGCCGGGTTCGCCGGCGGGCCGGGCGTGCCCTCGATCCAGGACATCGCCAGCGAGATCAGCGTCGCCAATGTCGCGGTCACCGGCGCGAAGGACCGCAACACGCAGCGGCTGTCGATGTATCAGGGCAGCCTGAGCGACATGGTCAGCATCGACCCGGCGACGGTGCTGACGCAGATCCTGTCGCTCCAGACCCGGCTGCAGGCGAGCTACCAGATCACCTCGTCAATGGCGTCGCTGAGCCTCGCGAATTACATGCGCTAGGGCGGGCGACGTAATGCCATTCCCGCGCAGGCGGGAATCCAGGAGGCGTTTGCGCATCGGCTTCTGGATTCCCGCCTGCGCGGGAATGACAGCCAAGGGCGGTCAGCCGCGTCGCTTTTCCGGTCGGGATGGGCCGGTCAGGCCGGCCCATGACGGCGGAGGGATTTGCGCAAACCTTATCAAGCCGTCATCGGCGGACTTGATCCGCCGATCCCGATTGGAAAGGCTCCCGGCCGGGGTCATCCTTCACCCGGCCGATCCACTGAGGCGCGCCAGCAATTCCTTCTCGTAGTTAACCAATCGCTTCGCCACCTTGAGCGCCTTGTACAGGTCGCCGGCGAGAATCCGGCTGTTGACCTCGCTGATCAGGGGCAGCGAACTTGGCGCGGCCGTCATGAAATCGCGGATCAACTCGAAGTAGACCGTCGAATGCGTGTCGATGTCGTCGCTCAGATACATCAACTGTACCGCAAGGTAGATGCGCCGCGCCGGAGTATTGGCCGTTTCGGCCGTCAGTATATCCTTCTCGCGCAGGATCGGCGCATGGCCCTCGACGACGAAATGCGCCCTCTGGTTGCCATTCTTGAGCACCGCGTTGCCGATGACGATCTGCTCGCCGGGCTTCAGTTCAACTTTCAGGGCCATGTGCGCATCCATCGAGAATCAACGCCAAGCGTAACGGCAAACGGGTCGCTGAACGATAGGCGATTTCACGGAAACGCCCGGCGGCGGCCGATGCGTTGGCTCGAAATGCGGGCTTCCACTTAACCGGCGTGTAAGAACTGCGGCGTTAGAAAGGGAGCGTCGCCAAGAAGGCGTCAGTACCCAAGGAATGACAGAATGTCCGGCTCAGTTCTCCTCTCCTCGAACATCCGCTCGAACCTTCTCGCGCTGCAGAACACGGCGTCGATGCTCAATCAGGCGCAGGAGCGCCTGTCGACGGGCAAGAAGGTCAACAGCGCGCTCGATAACGCGTCCGCCTTCTTCACCTCGCAGTCGTTGTCGGATCGTTCGTCGAACCTGTCCTCGCTGCTCGACGGCATCACCAACGGCCTCAACACCATCAAGGCGGCGAACCAGGGCCTGACTACGGTCACCTCGCTGCTGAAATCTGCCAAGGCCGTGGCGCAGCAGGCGCTCTCGGGCAGCGGCGGCACCAGCAGCTACTCGGCGACCTCGGCCACGGCCCAGACCACCGGCACCGGCACCACGCCGCAGGCCAAGGCGCTCGCTTCCCTGTTGACCGCTGCCGGCAACGGCATCACCGCCGGCGACACGCTGACCTTCGCCAGTGTTGCCGGTGGCGTCACGAAGTCCTTCACCTTCACCACAACGGGCACCTCGACGGTGTCGGACCTGGTCGATGCGGTGAATGCCTCCGGTGTCGGCACCGCCAAGGTCAACGATAACGGCACGCTGTCCTTCACCTCGACGGGCAACCTGACCGTTACCTCCGACGACAACACCCAGACCTCGATCCTCGGCTTCACGGCCGTGGCCGGCGTGGTCTCGACCACGGCCGGTGCGGCGAGCACGGGCACGGACTACACCTCGCAGTTCAACGACCTGTTGACCAGCGTGGACGATACCGCGACCGACTCGAGCTATAACGGCATCAACCTGCTGCTCGGCGGCGCCAGCAACAAGCTGACCGTCAAGTTCGACGACACCTCGTCCTCGAAGATCGACGTCGACAGCCAGGACGTGACCACGACCGGTCTGTCGCTGACCAAGCCGACGACGCTCGATGCCAGCAACGCCCAGTCCTTCATCGACTCGATCGACGCGGCGCTGAAGACGATCCAGGGCATGCAGAGCACCTACGGCACCAAGCAGACCATCATGCAGGCGCGCGCCGACTTCACGAACAACATCGTGACGACGCTCAAGTCCGGCTCCGATGCTCTGGTGACCGCCGACACCAACGAGGAAGCGGCCAACGTGCTCGCCCTCCAGACGCGCCAGTCGCTGTCGCAGTCGGCCCTGTCGCTTGCCAACCAGGCGAACCAGGCCGTGCTTCAGCTCCTGCGCTGATCAAGGCAACACCACACAAGGAAACGGCGGCCCTCGGGCCGCCGTTTTCGTTTGTCCGGTTCGTCGGTGCCGGCGGATAACGCTTGATCGGGGCGAGGTTTTCGGAAGCGGGATCGGCGGATCAAGTCCACCGATGACGGCTGAAAGGTTGACGCTGTTTCCTCCACCGTCATGGGCCGGTTCATCCGGCCCATCCCGATCGGAAAAGCGGCGCCGCTCCCTGGGACGGGCTCAGGCGCGGCCGCGCAGGCCGGCGGCGATGTTCTGGTTGATGCCGATCAGCGCGGAGACCTTTTCCGGCGAGGCGTCGGCGCCGAGTTCAAGCGTGCGCTTGACGACGAAAACGCCGAGATTGACGATGTTCTCGCGCAGTTCCTTGGGGTGGGGACAGCCATCGACCATCATCGATTCCATGAAGACGGTCCAGATTTTCCGGTTGGTGAGCAGTTCTTTGGACAGGTCCTGCTTGCGTTCGTCCCAATTGGCGCAAATCTGGTGGAGCCTGGTGGCCGAATTGATCAAAGCCTGGGCTTCGACTTCGCGGGGCGCGGCGGTGACCGCCGCAGTCTTGTTGTAGGCGTTGCCGGCATATGACATCTGGTGGAGTGTTCCTTCAAGACCGAGGGGCTGTCGCGCCGGATTTCTTTCGGCCAAGCCGGCCAGCTTCGGGCCGCTCACGGGGGCAAAACCCCTGAGCGTAGTCGATCACACCTTGGTTAATGCGGGGTTACGGCGCGGTTTCAGGCGCGCGTGTCGCTGTGCCCGCCGCGATCGGCGGCCGCCTCTTCGCGCATCTGACGGAAGAACGCCTTGCGGCGCAGCACCTCCTGCTCGGGAAACTGGTTCAGGACGCGGCCGGTATCGCGCTCGACCGTGGTGCTGACGACAAGGCGGGTCGCGGCGTCGATCGAGTAGCGGCGCACCAGGTCGGAATCGCCAGGGAACGTGCCGGGCAGGGCGTGGCGCCGCATGAGCGTGGCATCGCTCTCGCGCGCCGGCGTCACGGCCTTCTCGCCCGGCAGATCGGTCGCGGCCGCCGGCGCCGCGCGCGCGGGCAGGCCGTCAGCGCGGACATGGTCGGCCATCGCCGCCGGAAAGGAACTCGGGATAGGGCCGCTGTTCATAGCCGATCTTCCGTATCGAAGCAGGCTTCTGCCTGATTACGGAAATCTGGTCCGGACCGTTGAATCCTTCATCAAGGGAAACAGTAAAATCATAGCGAAAATTCGATATTTCTCCAGAATCGCCCAAGGATTCGCCGAATCCGATCCTCAGAGTCAACGCTGCGTTAAGCGTTTCTTGATGCCCGTTACAGTGTCTTCGACACCGAGAGCGGCCGGCCATAGCCGGTATAGGCGCCAACGGCATGGCCGCGCGCACCGTAACCTTGCGGACTGGTGCTGCCGCCAATCTCGGCCGACAATTCGCGGATGATGCTTTCCGAGACGGTGCGCGCCGTGGTCAGCACGGCGGCATTGAGCGCCAGCATGTCCGAGAAGGCGCGGTGGCGCTGCTTGAGCAATTCGAGCCCCGGCGGCCGGAAGCGCCCCATGGCGATGGCATTGCTCTTCAGCGTGTCGATCAGCGCGGTGTAGTGCTTGCCGGCCGCGGCCTTGGCCTCGCCGAGCGCCAGCGCATCGGCGATGTGGCCCTCGCGCAGGTTGCGCGTCTCGCGATCGACGAGCGGTTGCAGGTGATCGAGCGCGTCGAGCGTGTTGGCGACGAGCGCCTCGGCATCGGCGGCGTTGGTGATGCGCGCCCGGATTTCCGGCGCCGGCTGTGCCGTGTTCATGACCTGGCCTCCTGCGTGCGGATGAGTTCGCGGTAGACTTGCGATGCGATGCCGATGCCGCCGGCGCGCACGACGGACGTCGAAATCTCATTGACGAGCATGCTGCGCCAGGCCTCGCCGCCAGTGCCGTTGACGCCCATCGGGCCTTCGCCGTCGGTGCCGGAGAACATGGCGCCGAGCAGGTTGTTGACCAGCACGCCCTCGAAATTCTGGGCGGCGGTGCGGGCGCGCGCCTGCAGGCTGCCGGGGGCGGCGAAGCTCGCCGCCGCATAGGCATTGGCGGCGTTGGCGCGCGTCAGGGCGGCGGTATCGCTCATCACATCACCTCGATATCGGCTTGCAGCGCGCCGGCGGCCTTGATCGCCTGCAGGATGGCGATCATGTCGCGCGGGCCGATGCCGAGCGCGTTGAGCCCGTCGACCAGTTCGCGCAGCGTGACGCTTTCCGAGACGATGCCGAGCTTCTTGCCTTCGCCGGCATCGACCTTGACGCCGGTGCGTGGCGTGACCACCGTGCTGCCGCGCGAGAACGGGGCGGGCTGGCTGACCTGGGGCTGCTCGGAAATCGTCACGGTGAGGTTGCCCTGCGCCACGGCGACGGTGGAGACGCGCACGTCGCGCCCCATGACGATGATGCCGGCGCGCTCGTCGATGACGACGCGGGCGCGCTGGTCGGGCTCGACGCGCAATTGCTCGACCTCGGTCAGCATCTTGACGATGTTGCCACGGTAATTGGCCGGGACATGCAGGGCGACGGTGGAAGGATCGGTCGGCTCGGCGGTATTGGCGCCCATATAATCGTTGATCGCGGCGGCGATGCGCTTGGCGGTGGTGAAATCCGGATTGCGCAGCGCGAGGCGGATATCCTGCAATTTGTTGATCTGGTAGTCGATTTCCTTCTCGATCAGGCCGCCATTGGCGATGCGCCCGACCGTCGGCACGCCGCGCGTGATCGAGGCGGCCTCGCCCTGCGCCTGGAAGCCGGAAATGGCGAGCGAGCCTTGCGCGACGGCATAGACCTCGCCATCGGCGCCGAGCAGCGGCGTGACGAGCAGCGTGCCGCCTTGCAGCGACTTGGCATCGCCGAGCGCCGAGACGGTGACATCGGTGCGCGTGCCCTGCGTCGCGAAGGCCGGCAGCTTGGCGGTGACCATCACGGCGGCGACGTTGACGGTGCGCAGGTTGCTGCCGCGCGTGTTGACGCCGAGCCGCTCCAGCATCGAGGTCAGCGACTGCTTGGTGAAGGGCGCGTTGTTGAGCGTGTCGCCGGTGCCGTTCAGGCCGACGACGAGCCCGTAGCCGACAAGCTGGTTCTCGCGCACGCCCTCGATCGCGGCGAGGTCCTTGATGCGCGACAGCGACGCCTGATCCGCGCGGGCGGCGGCAAAGCCCGGCGCCGGCAGCAGCAGGGCGGCGGCCAGCGTGCAGGACAGGGCAAGATGCAGTGAGGCTTTGAACATGGAGCGACCTTTGAATCCGCGACGCAGGCGAGTGCTTGCGAAGGGCGTGCCATCGGGCTCGTTCCGTCTATGGCCTTGAAAGGGCGTGGTTTTATTGTCATCGCCCGTGGTGATGCCGTGCACGGCGCCCGGCCAGCCCGGCAAAAATGACCGCGTGGTTTACACCTGCTTAACCATAATGGCGCAGTTTGCCGGGCAGGCCGGGCGATGCGAACCGGCCAAGGCGCGGCATGGGGCGGTGGCGATGCGCATCGAGACGAGACAGGTTTCCGGATCATCGGGCGGGCAGGCGGCGGGCCGGGCGCAAGGCGCCGGCGCGCGTTTCGTGCTGCCCGATGCCGGTGCCAGCGTGCGCGCCGGCGTCACGATGCAGGCCGGCGCGCTGGCGAGCCTCGACGCGATGCTGGCATTGCAGGGCGCGGACCAGGCGCATGAGCGCCGCAAGCGCGCCGCCAAACGCGGCCATAAGCTGCTGGATTCGCTTGATTCCTTGAAGATCTCGCTGCTGTCGGGCAAGGCCTCCGCCGCGACGCTGCGCAACCTTGCCGACGCGCTCAGGCACGACGATTCAGCCGGCGACGATCTTCGGCTCGACGCGATTATCGGCGAGATCGAACTGCGCGCGGCCGTCGAACTCGCCAAGCTCGACCAGAAAGAGAATTTGGCCGCCGGAATGGGCTAAAAGGCCGCTTTTCGCTCGAAAACGCGGCCAATTCGCCAGCTCTCGAAAATAATGCACAGGGATCACGCCCATTTGCGCAGCAAGAGGCGTTGTTTCGCGGCGCGCTCCTCGCTATAAGCCCGTTCTGTTCATGGCGTAGAGAGTCGCAAGATGTCGAAGCAAGCCATCATCGTCGGCGAGAGCTACCGTCCCACGGACGACGAGCCGTTCATGAACGAGCGACAGCGCGAATATTTCCGACGCAAGCTGATCGCGTGGAAGGACGACATCCTGCGCGAGGCGGTCGAGACCTTGAACACGCTACAAAGCGAAACCGACAACCATCCCGATATCGCCGATCGCGCCTCCTCGGAAACCGACCGCGCCATCGAATTGCGGGCGCGCGACCGCCAGCGCAAGCTGATCTCCAAGATCGACGCCGCCATCGCGCGCATCGACGAGGGCACCTACGGGTTCTGCGAGGAAACCGGCGAGCCGATCTCGCTGCGCCGGCTCGACGCCCGGCCGATCGCCACGCTCTCGATCGAGGCGCAGGAACGGCACGAGCGCCGCGAGCGCATCTACCGCGACGACTGAGGCGGCCGGCCCGCCTCCGGTCAGTGTTCGGGCATGATCATCCACGAGATGCCGAAGCGGTCGGCGACCATGCCGAAACGCGGCGAGAAGAACGTCTTGTCCTGCGGCATCTGCACCTGCCCGCCAGCGGCGAGCGCCGCGAAATAGCGATCCGCGGTGGCGATGTCCGGCGTCAGCAGGGCGAGCGAGATCCCCTTGAACTCAGGGTTGCCCTCCGCCATGCCGTCGGACGCCAGGATCTCGGTTTTGCCGACGCGGAAGGCCGCGTGCATGATCTTGTCGGCGGCCGGAGGCGGGCCGGGCGGGCCATCGCAGGCGCCGTCGACCGGGGCCGGCGCATCCTTGAAGCGCATCTTGGTGACGATCTCGGCGTCGAGCGCCGTCTTGTAGAAATCGAGGGCTTCCTCGCAACGGCCGTCGAAGAACAGGTAGGGCTGGATCTGCATGAGGCTGCTCCTTGCTTCGCGATGCCTGAGGCTCATCGCATATGGTGAAGACGGCCGCCTTATGGCGATCCCGACACAGCGCTCGCCATTTGGGCGGCAAAGATTTTCATCATGCGGTTAGAAAGCCGCCATAAAACGCGAAAGATTGACGCTGCTTGGTTGATCTTGCAGCGGATTCACGTTCAAGTTGCGACAGTGAAGCGTGCCGTCTGCGGACGGATGGAGTGATGCAGAAGGCAATGCCGGCTTTCCCCCATGCCTTCTCCGCGGAGGGGCCGCCGTGTCGCTGAGCTCAGGCCAGCCACGGTTGCCGTCGCTCGCGCTCGCCAAAAAACGCACCAAGGGCTCGTTCCGCCTCGTCGGGCTCGCGATCTTCATCGGCGTGGTGACCGGGCTGATGGTGGTGGCCGTGCAGGAACTCGTGCCGTTCCTGCAGCGCGCCTTCCTCGGCTTCGCGGCCGAGCGGCGCGTGGCGCTGCCCAACCACGCCTCGTGGCTGCGCATCTTCCTGTCGCTGGCGGTCGGCGGCGTGGCGATTACCTTCGTCTATCGCTGGCTGATGCATTTCGCCAAGCGCGAGCCGATCGATGCGGTCGAGGCCAATGCGCTGTGGGGCGGCAACATGACGTGGCTCGATGCCGCGGCGGTCGTGATCCCGATCCTGATCTCGGTGTCGTGCGGGGCCTCCGTCGGCATCGAGGCGGCGGTGACGCAGCTTGGCGCGGTGCTGGCGAGCAAGCTCGCGGTGCGGCGCGGCCTGCTGCGCACCGATCGGCGGCTGATGGTGGGCGCCGGCGCGGCGGCGGCGATCGCGGCCGCCTATCGCGCGCCGATCGCCGGCGTGTTCTATGCGTTCGAACTGGTGCTGGGCAATTATTCCAAGCGCACGCTGGCGCCGATCGGCCTCGCCGCCATCGCTGCGACCATGACGATCTGGGCGTTCGAGGGGCCGCAGAAATCCTTCAGCCTGTTCGAGAATGCCCATGTCGGCTGGACGGATTATCCGCTGGCGGTGGTGCTCGGCTTCCTGTCGGCCTTCACCGGCGTGGCGGTGATGCTGCTGGCGACCTCGTTCGAGCGCCGCCTGAAGGCGTGGATCAAGGACGAATCGCTGCGCCGTGTCGCGGTGAGCGGACTGTTGACGGTGCTGGCGACGCGCTTTCCGGCGGTGCTGGGCAGCGGCCATGCCGCGGTCGAGAGCGCTGCCAATGGCGGCATTTCCAAGGGCGAGGCGCTCGGCCTGCTCGGCGCCAAGGTGGTTGCCTCCGCCGGCAGCCTCGGCAGCGGCTTTCGCGGTGGCCTGTTCAGCGCCTCGCTGCTGCTCGGCGCGCTGCTTGGCCAGACCGTCGCCTGGGGCCTCGGCGCGATCCCCGGCCTGCCGGAAGTCCAGCCCGGCCTGTGCGCGCTGATCGGCATGGCGGCGGTCGGCGCGGCGGTGATCGGGGCGCCGCTGACCATGATCTTCCTCGCCATCGAGACCACGGGCGATTTCGATGCCGGCGTCGTGGTGGCGATCGGCGCCATGACCGCCAGTTTCCTGACCGACCGGCTGTTCGGCTACTCCTTCGCGACATGGCGTTTCCAGCAGCGTGGCCTGGCGCTCGAGGGCGGCCAGGACGTGGCGCGCCTCGCCTCGACGCCGATCACCGACCTGATCCGGCCGCCGAAGCGCACGGTGCCGGCCAATGCCTCGCTCGGCGCGGTGATGCGCGCGATCTCGTTTGCCGGCGCGCGCGGCACGGCGGTGATCACGCAGGATGGCGAGTATCTCGGGCTGGTCGATCCGGCGCTGGTCGAGGCATTCGACCAGGAGGAGGGGCCGCTGCCGGTGGTCGCCGCCGAACTGGTCCAGACCGAGCCCGGCCGGGTGACGCCGAGTTCGACGCTGGCCGAGGTGATCGACCTGTTGCGCAGCAGTGACAAGGCGACGCTCTCGGTGCTAGATCCGAAGGATTCGCGCAAGCTGATCGGCTGCATCCGCGGGCGCGATGCGTTTGCGCTTGCCTCGTCGCTGGTCGAGGAGCAGCGTCGCGACGATCTCGGCGTGCCGTCGTAGGGGCTGGCTGAAATTGGTTGAGGGGCTCTCCCTACTCTCCCTCATGCTGAGCTTGTCGAAGCATGGTCCAGTGCCCTCTGAAACATCCTTCGACAAGCTCAGGATGAGGCCGCGTTTATCGAGAGATGGAATTTCCAGGTTTCTAATTTGCTTCTTCAGGGGAGGTAACAATGGCCGAGGCCCGGGTTTTCGTTCTCGTGCATGGCGCCTGGCATGGCGGCTGGTGCTGGCGGCATACGGCTGCCATGCTGCGCGCCGCCGGCCACCGGGTGTTCACGCCGACCCAGACCGGGCTCGGCGAGCGCCGCCATCTGATGAACAAGGCGATCACGATCGACCTTTTCGTCAGCGATATCGCCGAGGTGCTGGTGGCGGAGGAGCTTCACGACGTCGTGCTGGTCGGGCACTCGTTCGGCGGGCTGGCGATCAGCGGCGTCGCGGACCGCATGCCGGAGCGCCTTCGCCACCTCATCTATCTCGATGCGCTCGTCGTCGAGGGCGGCAGCAGCGCATTCGACCGGCTGCCGCCGGATGTGGTGGCGGGGCGCTTGCAGGCGGCGCAGGATTCAAGCGGCGGGCTCAGCCTGCCGGTGCCGCCGCCCGAAGCCTTCGGCGTGACGGGCGAGCCGGAAAGCGCCTGGCTCAGGCGGCGCTGCACGCCGCATCCGCTCGGCAGCTACACGACGCCGCTCACGTTGAAGCATCCGCTCGGCAACGGCGTGCCGTGTAGCTATGTCGCCTGCACCACGCCGGTCTATCCGGCGCTCGACGATGTCAAGGCTTGGCTGCGCGACAAGCCGGGCTGGACCTGGCGCACGCTTGCGGCCAGCCACGACGCCATGGTGACGGCGCCGGCCGCGCTCGCCGGCCTGCTGATCGAGATCGCGGGCTGAAATTTGCCGATCGCACACCAATCGCGGCGATTTTAATCACTTTCTAAGTTAATTGACGCAACGTTCGCGACAGGCTTTGCGGGGTTTGGGAGGAACGGGCAAGCGGTGATGCCGCCGGCCCGGCCGTGCTCCGTCATATTGTTGTGGAGCATCGCTAATGCTGTCTCGTTTTTCCATTCGCAAGCGTATCTGGCTGTTGATCATCGCGCCGGCCATCGGCTTCATCGCGGCGGGCGCCGCCGCCTGGTACAGCAGCCAGCAGGTCGAGCAGGCCGTCGTCGTGCTGCGCACCAACGAAGCGAATGTCAGCGTCGCCAATGATCTCGCCCTGTCTCTCGAGCGCATGCGGCGCGCGCAGCGCGACTTCCGCATCACGCCGGACAAGAAATTCGCCGCGAGCTTCAAGGAGCAGATCAACGAGGGCCAGATGCTGCTCGGCGGTATGCTCGACGCACCGATGAGCCTGACCGAGGCGATGAAGACGACCGAGGCGATCTTCACCAAGCTGGTCGCGAGCCAGGGCGCCATCGGCCTGAAGGGCGAGGAGGGGCTGAGCACTGCCGTGCGCGATTCCGCTTCCGATATCGACGTGGCGCTTGAGGCCCTGCCGACCATGGGCTCGGGCGACGGCGGCGTCGGTGACGTGCGCAAGGCATTCAAGGCGCTGGTCGATTATACGCGCGATGTCGAGCATTTCGGCGACTGGGACAAGATGACCTTCCTGTCGAACCTCCGCACCAGGTTCGACGGCGCACTGCAGATGATCGTCACCTCGCCGGCCGAGAAGAAGAAGGTCGAAGAGCAAGTCAAGGCCTATCTCGATACTTTCGACAAACTCGCCGAGCAGTCGCGCAACCTCATCGCGGAATCGGCCCAGCTCGACAAGGCGATCAATGGGGCGAGCAAGACGGCGGGGCAACTCGCCCGCCGCGCCATCTCGGCCCAGACCGCCGCCGGCAACGAATTGCGCCAGGCGATGGACCGCATGGGCACGATGCTCGGCCTGGCGATCGGGCTGGCGCTGCTGGCGAGCGGCCTGCTGGCGATGCTGATCGGCCGCAGCATCTCGCGCCCGATCAGCGCCCTGACCGGCGTGATGGGCGCTCTCGCGCAGGGCGACAAGACGGTCGCGGTGCCGGCCGGCCAGCGCCATGAGATCGGCGCGATGGCGGCGGCCGTGCAGGCGTTCAAGGACGCGGCGATCGAGAAGGAGCAGATCGAGGCCGCCGCCGCCGCCGACCGCGCCCAGGCCGAGAGCGAGCGCAGCCAGAACGAGGAGGAGCGCCGCCGCAACGAGGGCCACCGCGCCCGCGCCACGGCCGAGCAGCAGGGCGTCGTCGCCGAACTGGCGGCCGGGCTCGACCACCTGTCGCAGGGCGACCTGACCTACCGTATCGAGCAGGCTTTCGCGCCCGAGTACCAGAAGCTGAAGGATGATTTCAACGCCGCCATGGCGGAGTTGCAGCAGACGATGAGCGTGATCGCCATCACGGTCGGCGGCATCCGCTCCGGCGTCAGCGAGATCACGCAGGCCTCCGACGACCTGTCGCAGCGCACCGAGCAGCAGGCGGCGGCGCTCGAGGAAACCGCGGCCACGATCGAGGAAATCTCGGCGACGGTGCGCAGCACCGCCGATGGCGCGCGCCAGGCGAGCCAGGCGGTCTCGAGTGCCAAGAACGATGCCAGCCGCTCGGAAGAGGTGGTGCGCGACACGGTTGCCGCCATGGCAGGCATCGAGAAGTCGGCAGGCGAAATCGCCCAGATCATCGGCGTGATCGACAACATCTCGTTCCAGACCAACCTGCTGGCGCTCAACGCTTCCGTCGAGGCGGCGCGCGCGGGCGAGGCCGGCAAGGGCTTCGCGGTGGTGGCGTCCGAGGTCCGCACCCTTGCCCAGCGCTCGGCGCAGGCGGCCAAGGAAATCAAGGACCTGATCGGGGCCTCGAAGGACGACGTCACGCATGGCGTCAACCTGGTCAACCAGGCCGGCAAGGCGTTGCAGGTCATCGCGCAGCAGGTGGTGCAGATCGACGGCATCGTCACCCAGATCGCCCATTCCGCCGAGGAGGAGGCCGCCGGCGTGCAGCAGGTCAACAGCGCCATGAACGACATGGACCAGTTCACGCAGCAGAACGCCGCCATGGTCGAGCAGGCCACCGCCGCGACGCATGCCCTGTCGCACGAGGCGGCCCGCCTCGCCGAGATGGTCGCGCGCTTCCGCACCGAGACGGATGACTGGGGCAGTGATGCCGACGCCGCCGAGGAACAGGCCGCCTGATCGGCGCGCGGCTGGCCTTGGGTCGGGACGCAGTTGAAACGGCGGGCCTGTCCCGCCGTTTTTCGTTTGGTGCCGCGACGCCTGCCATGGGTGCCGGGTCAGGCCCGGCACAAGACGCCCGAGGAAGAAGCATAAAACCTTTCAGCCGTCATCGGCCGGCTTGACCGGCCGATCCCGCTTCGGAAAACCGCACAGCGCTTCGTGTCATTCCCGGCGGCCGAAGGCCGATCGAGAATCCGGGAGCCGCTTGCGCCAGCGGTTCCGGATTCCCGCCTGCGCGGGAATGACACGGGGGTGCTTCCGGCAAAAACTGCCGGGACGGAATTGCCGATCATGGTTGATGAAGCCTTGCCGCGGCAGATCTTGAAAATCTAATTCATTGAAATCGCTAAAATAATCCAATTAACCATGTTTGGCATGGTCCCTGCGAGCCTGTTGTCGCGGATGCCCCGCTGGGGAGCGTGAGCGGCATCCGCGGAAACAAGGGGAGCGTGATGAACAACGCGCTACTCGTGGGCCTGTCGCGCCAGGTGGCGCTTGCCCGCGAACTCGACGTGGTGGCGAATAACGTCGCCAACGTGAACACCAACGGCTTCAAGCGCCGTGCGACCGAGTTCCAGGAATTCGTCAGTCCGACGGCGAAGGCGGAGCTGTTCGCGCGCCCGGACCAGCCGGTGTCCTTCGTGTGGGATCGCGGCACCAACCTGCAATATACGCAAGGGGCCATCGAGACGACGGGCAACCCGCTCGATGTCGCCATCAACGGCGATGCGCTGTTCGTGGTGCGCCAGGGCGGCGCCGAGCGCTACACCCGCAACGGTTCGCTGAGCCTGAACGGCAAGGGCGAACTGGTCAACAGCGACGGCTATCCGATCATGAGCGACCAGGGGCCGCTCACCTTCACCGACCAGGACAGCGATATCCGCGTCATGCCCGACGGCACCGTGACCTCGTTCCAGGCCGGGCAGTTCCAGACCAAGGGCAAGCTCAGGCTCGTCTCGGTCGCCAATCCGCAGGACCTGCGCAACGAGGGCCGCAACCTGTTCTCGAGCGCCGCTCCGGTCAGCCCGGCGAAGACCGACACCAACCGGCTCGCGGTCGGCGCGGTCGAGCGCTCCAACGTCAAATCCGTCACCGAGATGACCCGGCTGATCGAGATCAACCGCTCCTATCAGGCCGTCGCCACCATGATGGCGAACATGGACGCGTTGCGCGGCACGGCGATCAGCCGTCTCGCCGACACGCAGTCGTAAGGAAACCGCCATGCAAGCGCTCCACACCGCCGCCACCGGCATGTTCGCCCAGGAAATGAACGTCGAGGTCATTTCCAACAACGTCGCCAACATGCGCACGACCGGGTTCAAGCGGCAGTATATCCAGTTCCAGGATCTGCTTTACGAGCAGATCGTGCGGCCGGGCACGACCTCGTCGGACCAGAACACCAGCGTGCCCTCGGGCGTCTATATCGGCTCGGGCGTGAAGACGGTGGCGACGCCGCGCATCACCACGCAAGGCTCGCTGTCGCCGACCAAGAACCCGTACGATCTCGCGGTGAACGGCGAGGGCTATTTCCGCGTCACCATGCCGGACGGCACATTGGCCTATACGCGCGACGGCTCGTTCAGCCTCGATGGCAACGGCCGGCTCGTCAACCAGAGCGGCTATCTCGTCGATCCGGCGATCACCGTGCCGCAGAACGCCACCAGCGTGGCGGTGAGCCCACAGGGGCTGGTGACGGCGACGCTGCCCGGCCAGACCGCGCCGCAGCAGCTCGGCCAGCTCACGCTGTCGCGCTTCGTCAACAAGGCCGGGCTGCAATCGGTCGGCGACAATTTCTTCCTGCCGACGGAGGCCTCGGGCCAGCCGATCGACGCCGTGCCGGCGAGCGAGGGTTTCGGCACGTTGCAGCAGGGCTATGTCGAGGAATCCAACGTCAACTCGGTGACCGAGATCACCTCGCTGGTCGCGGCGCAGCGCGCCTATGAGCTCAACGCCAAGGTGATCGCCGCCGCCGACCAGATGCTCAGTTCCGCCAACAACCTGTTCAGAAGCTGAGCGGCCCGATGTCGAAATCCCTTCTCCTCGCCGGTCTTTTGGCTGCCGGCCTCGTCGCCGCCGCGACCCCATGCGCTGCCGCCGAACCGCTGCTGCTGCGGCCCGATATCACCGTGGACGGCAATTTCGTGCAGCTTGGCGACCTTATCGCCAATGCGGGCGCGGCCGGCGCCGTCGCGGTGTTCCGGGCGCCCGATCTCGGCGCGACCGGCACGATCCAGGTCGCCCGCGTGCTGGAGGCGGCCAGCGAGCACGCGCTCGGGCCGGTCGAGACCAGCGGCTTCACCACCGTGGTGGTGCGGCGCGCCGGCCGGCTCGTCGCAGCCGAGGAAATCCGCCATGCGGTCCGCGAGGCGCTGCTTGCGCGCCAGCTCATCACGCCGGATGCGCGGCTCACCTTCGATGCGAGCCTCAGGCCGTTCGCGGTGGAATCGATCGCGCAATCGGCGGCGGTTGCCCGTGACGTGGCGCTCGATCCGCGCAGCGGCCGGTTCGAGGCGCATATCAGGGTTCCCGGCAGCGCCATCGCCGACCGGCTCGACCTGCGCGTCGGCGGCTCGGCCGGCGAGAGCGCGAGCATCCCGGTGCTCGCCCATGCCATGAGCCGTGGCGACATCATCAGGGCCGGCGATATCGTCACCGCGAAACGCCATCGCGCCGAGTTGGCCGGCGATACGGTGCTCGATGTCAACCGGCTGATCGGCATGGCCTTGCGCAGCCCGGCCAGGCGCGGCGAGTTCTTGCGCGACGGCGACCTCGCCAAGCCGCAACTCGTCGAGCGCGGCAACCTGATCACGCTCTCCTACGAGGGCCGCGGCATCACGCTGACCGTCAAGGGCAAGGCGATGGCGAACGGCACGCTCGGCGAGGTCGTGGCCGTGCAGAACCTGACGTCGAAACGCATTGTCGAGGGCCGGGTGAGCGGGGCGGGGCGCGTCAGTGTGCAGCCGATGCCGGCGCCGATCACCACCGCCAGCGCGCGCCAATTGTGATGCGGGAAAGAGACAACACCATGCCGACGCTTCACCTTCTCGTCCGCCTTGCCGGCCTTGGCGCGCTGTGCGCCGGGCTTGGCGCCTGCGGTGCCATGGATCGCCTCAACAATATCGGCAAGCCGCCGGAATTGTCGGCGATCAGCAACCCGACGACGCAGCCCGGCTACAAGCCGGTATCGATGCCGATGCCGCCGCCGGCCTTGCTGCATACCGAGGGCAACTCGCTGTGGCGGCGCGGTTCGCGCGCCTTCTTCAAGGATCAGCGCGCCTCACAGATCGGCGATCTGCTGACGGTGCGCGTGCGCATCACCGACAACGCCAACATCTCGAACCAGACCGAGCGCACGCGCACCAACAAGGAGAATATGGGCGCGAGCAATTTCTTCGGCCTCGAAAGCCGGCTGGTGAAGGTGCTGCCCAAGGGCGCCGATGCCGCGTCGCTGGTCGATCTCGGCTCGACATCGGATTCCAAGGGCGCCGGCACGGTGACGCGCTCGGAGAGCCTGACCACCGATATCGCCGCCGTGGTGACGCAGGTGCTGCCGAACGGCAACCTCGTCATCGAGGGCAAGCAGGAGGTGCGGGTCAATTTCGAGATTCGCGAGCTGATCGTCGCCGGCGTGGTGCGGCCGGAGGATATCGAGGCCGGCAACCAGATCGACTCGACCAAGATCGCCCAGGCGCGCATCGCCTATGGCGGGCGCGGGCAGATTTCGGATGTGCAGCAGCCGCGCTACGGCCAGCAGGCGATGGATATCCTGCTGCCGTTCTGAAAGATGCCGCGGAGGTTCAACCCACGACCTCATGTTGAGCCTGTCGAAACATGCTGAGTCCGGCGCCTGGCTGGATCATCCTTCGACAGGCTCAGGATGAGGGCTGAGACAGGCATCGGATTATTCGGTGCCCTTTCGCTCCCACGGCTGCCGCCCGCTCCCCTTATGAGGCGGCATCCGGTGCCTGCGTCCCCTCGCAGGCATGCGGCACCTTCCGTCTCCCCCGGAAGGTGCCGCCTTCGTTTAGGCTTCGTAGGGTGGGCATGCCCATGCCCACGCAGGCTCGCTCACCGCAGCGGGATCGGCGGATCAAGTCCACCGATGACGGCTTGATAAGATTTGGCGCTATTCTCCTCCGCCGTCATGGGCCGGCTCGACCGGCCCATCTCGATCGGAAAGGCGCGCCGTTTCCCTGGGTCCCGGCTCAAGGCCGGGACAAAATCGTTGCGGAAACAATCGGTCTTGTGCCGGGCTTGACCCGGCACCCAGTGACATCGCCGAGGCGCGTCGGCGCTCACATGATGCCGGTCTTGTCGAAGATGTCCTGCGTCGAACCGCCCTTGAGGATCATGTCGCGCACGGCGTCCTCGCCCGCGACCTTCTTCAGCGCCTCGGCGATGATGTCGCCGACATGGGCCTTGGGCACGATGACGACGCCGTCGATATCGCCGACGATGAGGTCGCCCGGATCGACGCGAGCGCCGTTGCCGAACTCGATGCTGCACCGGAAATCGATGACGCGGCCGCGCAACTGCTGATCCTGCGCGTAGGAGCCGTGCGAGAAAACCGGGAACTTCAGGTTGAGGATTTCGCGCGTGTCGCGGTGATAGCCGTCGAGGATGGCGCCCTGCGCGCCGAGGCTGTGCGCGCGCTGGCTCATCAGGCCGCCCCAGAGCGCGAAGTTCGGCGTGCAGCCGGTGGTGATGTAGATATCGCCCGGCTGCAGCGCGTCGAGCGCCCGGAACATCAGGCCGAACGGCTCGCTCTTGCCGCTATGGCCGATCTGGGTCCCGGTGCTGTTGGCCTCGAGCACCGGCATGGCGCGCCCGACCAGGATCTGGTCCGGGAACAGCGCGCGGATATTGGGTGGCAGGAACTGGTGCGTCAGGCCGGCAACGTCGAGCACGTCGCCGATCACGGCGGTGTACAGGTTGTCGCGGACCGTCTTGAAAAGCTCTTTATCGGCGCTCATCGGGGTTCTCCTCGGGGTTTGATGGTGGGGCTGGTGGCTTGGTTGGTGGCGCGGCGCCGGTTCACGGCGGCGATCGCGTCGGTGAAATGCGCCTGCATGGCGGCGCCGGCGGCATGCGCATCGCCGCGGCGCACGGCCTCGAAAATGCGCGCGTGCAATGCCTGGACATGGCGCAATTCGGCCGCGTCGCGGCGGCTGCCATGGCCGATCGCCATGGAATCCCGGAAGGCGCCATGGCAGCCATTGACCAGGAAGACATAGAAGGCGTTGCCGGTCGCTTCCGCCAGCAGGCCGTGAAAGCGGAAGTCGAGATCGGCATAGGCGTCGAGATCGTGCAGGGTCGCGGCCATGTCGGCGAGGATCGCCGCCAGCTGTTCGAGCGTCGCCGCCGAGCGTCGCGCGGCGGCAAGCGCCGCCATGGCGATCTCGATGCCGCTGCGCGCCTCGAGAATGTCGGCGGTGCCGACCTGTCCGGTGAGCAGCGCATCGCCGACGATCTCGTGCAGCACGTCCGGCTTCAGATGGGAGACGCGTGGGCGCTTGCCGACGCCGACATCGATCAGGCCAAGCGCGGACAGGCGGCGCGAGGCCTCGCGCACCGTGGTGCGGCTGATGCCGAGATGGCGCGACAGGTCGATTTCGCTCGGAAGCTCGTCGCCCGGCCCGAGGCCGTGGCGCGAAATATGGCGCCGCATATGCACGACGACATCGTCGATTGCCGTGTGCCTGCGTTCGTCGGTCATGGTGTTTCGCCCGTGCCGGTTGCCTTGAGGGAGCTTGCGCGTCACCTGTCGGACAGGTTTCCCCTTCATGCCAGCCGCGCGCTGCCGCGTCAACCTGTCCGACAGGTTGGCGTGCCTGATCGGCGGCCCGGCAAAATCTGCCGGGTGGCGGGCGGATTTCAACGTTTCGTTAACTATAGTCACGCCAGTGTCGTGGCACGGCCGCCCGCGACTTGCGCGCGGCGGAACTCCTCGCGGGCGGGGCCATGGCCAGGAAGAAAGCAAAGGCCGAAGAGGCCGACACCGAAGGCACCGGGGGTGCGGAAGCCGGCGCAGATGCCGGCGCCGGCGCCGCTGGCCGCAAGAAGAAGCTGATCGTGATCGGCGCCGCGCTCGCCGTGCTGCTCGCCGGCGGCGGCGGCTGGTGGCTGTTCCTGAAGCCGAAGCCCGAGTTGATCGCGGCGCAGGCGGCGGTGCCGAAGCCGTCCTCGTTCGTCGACCTGCCTGAAATGACCATCAACCTGTCGACGCAGCCGCAGGAGCGCCAGCAATTCCTCAAGGTCAAGATCGCGCTTGAAGTCGCCGACGCCAAGATCGGCGACGAGATCAAGCCGGTGATGCCGCGCGTGCTCGACACGTTCCAGGTCTATCTGCGCGAGATGCGCGCCACCGATCTCGACGGTTCGGCCGCGATGTACCGGCTCAAGGAGGAACTGATGCGCCGCGTCAACGTGGCGATCTACCCCGCCAAGATCGAGGCCGTGCTGTTCAAGGAAGTGCTGGTCCAGTGATGCCGGGGAGGGGGCCATGGCCGACAGCGATCTGACGGAAGACGACCTCAGCGGCGCCTGGGAGCAGGCGCTTGCCGAATCCGGCGCCAAGCCCGCTTCCGCCGCGTCCGGCGAGGCGGCCGAGGAAGAGCGCCGCAACGCGCAGCTTGCCGCCGATGCCTCGGCCGATCGCTCGTTGCAGCAGGACGAGATCGACCAGCTGCTCGGCTTCTCGCTCGACGACAACGCCATCGCGGGCCAGACCGGCATCCGCGCGCTCGTCGATTCCACGCTCGTCAGCTACGAGCGCCTGCCGATGCTCGAGATTATCTTCGACCGGCTGGTGCGGCTGCTGACGACGAGCCTGCGCAACTTCTTCTCCGACAATGTCGAGGTGTCGATCGCCAGCCTGCGCTCGGTGCGTTTCGGCGACTACCTGACCTCGATCCCGCTGCCGGCGGTGCTCGCCGTGTTCAAGGCGCAGCAATGGGATAATTTCGGGCTGGTGACGCTGAATTCCGACCTGATGTATGCCGTGATCGACGTGCTGCTCGGCGGCCGGCGCGGCCGGGGCAACGTGCGCGCCGAAGGCCGGCCGTATACGACGATCGAGATCAACCTGGTGCGGCGCATGGTCGATGTCGTGCTTGCCGATACCGAGCAGGCGTTCGCGCCGATCTCGCGCGTCGACCTGACCATCGACCGCATGGAGACCAACCCGCGTTTCGCCTCGATCTCGCGCCCGGCCAATGCCGCCATCCTGGTCAACCTGCGCGTCGAGATGGACGGGCGCGGCGGCAATGTCGAGATCCTCTTACCTTACGCGACGATCGAGCCGATCCGCGACCTGCTGCTGCAAAGCTTCATGGGCGAGAAATTCGGCCGCGACCCGATCTGGGAAGAGCATCTGGCGACCGAGATCTGGCAGACGAAGATGAATGTCGATGCGGTGCTCTACGATGCCAGGCTGCCGCTCAGGCAGATGCTGGCGCTGAGAGTCGGCGATACGCTGCTGTTCGACAACAAGCCCGACGCGATGGTCAAGCTGCGCTGCGGCGAGATGCTGCTCAGCGAGGGGCGTGTCGGGCGTATCGGCGATTATGTCGCCGTGCAGGTGCTGACGCCGCTACGGCGCTCGCGCACCACGATGAGCGTTTTCGAATCCAAACCCGGCACGCGCAAGGATATCTGAAGATGAGCCCGATCATGGCCATGATCATCGAAAGCCTGGTGACGGTGCTGCTCGCCGTCACCGTCGGCTACTGCATCGTGCTCGACCGCAAGCTGCAACGCCTGCGTGCCGATGAAGGCCAGATGCGCGCCACCGTGATCGATCTCGGCATGGCGACCGAGCGCGCCGAGCGCGCCATCGATTCCCTGCGCAAGACGCTGGCCGATTGCGACCAGTCGCTGGCCGAGCGGCTGCGCATCGCGGAGCGCACGACGCAGGACCTCGAAAGCCGCATCCGCACCGGCGACGAGGTGCTCGGCCGCATCGGCCGCATCGTCACCGCGGCGCGCCATGCCGAACACGCCGCCGAGGGTGTCGAAACCGCCTTCGCGCCGAAACTCTCCGATACGGTCGCGGCGGCGCAGGCGCTTGCCCAGCGCATCCGCCAGCGCACGGCAAGCGCGCCCAACTGATGCCGCTTGCGCCCAACGCCACCGGCCGGCGCCGGATCATGCTGCCAAAGGGGCGGATGCCGCCTTTGCGCGTGCTGCAGGTGGTGGTGGCGGCCGGCGTCGGCCTGCTGTTCCTCAAGACGATGGGGCTCGTCACGCATGGCGGCTATATTTTCGCCGGCAACCTGCCGGTGAGCCAGCCGGCGGCGCCGCAATTCGCGCGCGTCCTGTCGCATGTGCGCGGCCTGCCCGACGACGATGCCGCGATCATCACCGGCTCGACGAAAAAGGATGCGCCGAAAAACGCCGAGGCGCCGCAAAAAGCCGGGACGCCCGAGGTGAAGATGCCGACCGATTTCCGGCCGGCCATCGATCAGGCCCCGCCCGCGCCGGCCCCGGCCGAGATGCAGATCCTGCAACGGCTGCGCGAGCGCCGCGACAGCCTCGACAAGCGCAGCGAGCAACTCGAAATGCGCGAGAACCTGCTCAAGGCTGCGGAAAAGCGTATCGAGGGCCATATTGGCGGCACGGACGCCAAGGACGCCGCCAATGGCAAGCAGGCCGCCAATAACGGTTCGGACAAGGGCGGGCAGGCCGCGACCCTCGTGCCCGACCCCGCCGCCATGCAGGCCCAACGCATGAAGAGCCTCGTCACGATCTACGAGACGATGAAGCCGAAGGATGCCGCCCGCGTCTTCGACCGGCTCGATATCCGCGACCTCGTGCAGGTGGTCAACGCGATGAACCCGCGCAAGGTCTCGGATGTCATCGCCGCGATGTCGCCCGATGTGGCGCAGAAGCTGACCGTCGCGCTGATGAGCGGCCCCGGCGCCACGCCGGCCCCCGAGCAGCAGGCCGAGTTGCCGCCTGGCGAGTTGCCGCGCATCGACGCGCCGCCGCGATAGGGCGCAGCGGACGATCAGAAGGCATGCGGCGACGCTGCGGCTGGGTCCCGGCGCAAGGCCGGGACAAGATGCGGGGGTGTTCCTCAACCGTCTTGCCCCGGCCTTGAGCCGGGGTCCATGGAAACAAGGCGCCTTTCGCATCGGGATCGGCCGGTCAAGCCGTCCCATGACGGCGGAGAAGGCAGCGTAGACCTTTCAGCCGTCATCGGCCGGCTTGACCGGCCGATCCCGCTTCGGAAAGGCGCGAGCGCATGCCGGGCGCGGCCCCCAGCCATAAAGCAAGCGTTCACCATGTCTCTTGAGCCGGTATTAGGCATGGGCGGCTAGGCTGGTGCCAAATGGCCACATGCGGTGGCCGCTCAAGCCTGGTTGCCGCCCGTGTTGCGTTCCGCCATGTCCATGCCGATGCGGGCTCTCGCCCTGCTGCCACGCCGCGCGCGGGCCGGCCTCGTGGCGGCGGCGCTCGGCGTGCTGGCGATGGCGCCGCCGGCGGCGGCCGCGACGGTTTCCGGCACGGTGACCGGCGTGCAGGAGCAGGGCTACGGCCGCGCGGCGCTGGATTTCAAGGAGATCGTCCAGGCGCGCACGCGGCTCGCCAACGGCATCCTGGTGGTCGATTTCGACCGGCCGGTGACGCTCGACCTCTCGAAGCTCTCCGGGCAATTGTCGCGCTATATCTCGGTCGCCCGGCTCGATCCCGATGGCAAGGCGCTGCGCCTGGCGCTGACGGCGCAATATCGCGTCAACCTGCTGGCGGCCGGCGAAAAATTGTTTATCGACCTGCTGCCCGCCAGTTGGGCCGGCCTGCCGCCGGGCCTGCCGCCGGAGGTGGTGCAGGCGCTGGCGCTGCGTGCGCTCGCGGCCGAAGCGAAGCTGAAGCAGATCGCCGGCGTGCCGCAGGGCGAGCCGAAGCTGATCGCGGCGCGCGTCATCAAGACGCCGGCCTATACGCGCATCGTGTTTCCGGTCGCGGCAAGCGTGCCCGTCGAGCTGCGCCCGGAGGAGGGCGGCGCCAAGCTGGAATTTTCCGCGCCGCTGCGCTTCGAGCCGCGCACCATCAAGCCGGATTTGCCGGCGAGCCTGACCGCGATCACGGCCGAGGCCGAGGATGGGCGGCTCGTGGTGTCGCTGGCGACGGCGAAGGGCGTGACATTGCGCGGCGCGCGCGAGGATGACGGCTATATGCTCGACATCGTGCTGCCGCGCGTCACGGCGGCCAAACCTGAAGCCGCCAAGCCTGAAGCCGCCAAGCCTGAAATCGTGCCGGTGAAGGTGGCGCCGCCGTCACCCGCGCCACCTGCCAAGGCGGAAGCGGTGGCAGCGCCGGCGCCCGTGCTTTCCAACAGGATCGTGCAGCCGGCCTTCGAGCGTGTCGGCAACAGCCTGCGCGTGGCGTTTGCTTTCGACCGGCCGGTTCCGGCCGCCGCGTTCCAGCGCGCGAATACGGTGTGGCTGGTGTTCGAGGATCGCCAGGCGATCGCGCCGGGCGACCTGCCCGAGATGGCGCGGGCGGCGGTTTCGGCAATGACGTTCCAGCACGGCGCCGGCGTCTCGGTGCTGAAGCTGACCTTGCGCACGGCGGCGATCCTGACGCTGGCGCCGGCCGGCGACGGCTGGGTCGCGACGATCGGCGACGACCTTCTCGCCGGCGCGACGCCGATCGACCTCAGGCCGGGCTTCAACAGCGCCGGGCGCACGGCGCTGACCGCGCATCTTGCCAAGGCGGGCGCGGTGTTCTGGCTCGACGATCCGGACGCCGGCGACCGGCTCGCCGTGGTAACGGCGCTCGGCCCGGCCCGGGGCCTGCCGAAGAACCGCAGCTTCGTCGAAGTCGAGGCGCTGCGCACGGCGCATGGGCTGGTGTTCAAGCCGCTCGCCGACGACATCACCGTGAGCGCCGGGCTCGACGATGTCACGGTCGGGCGCGAGCAGGGGCTGGTGCTTTCGGCGGCCGAGGCCCAGCACGGCGCGGCCGATGAGCCGGCGCCGGAAAGCAATGTCGAGGCGGATGTCTGGAATGCCGACACCACCGGCAATATCCGCCTGCACGAGGCGGCGCTGCGCGAGGCGGCGGCCGATGCGCCCAAGGCCGAGCGCGCGCAGGCGCGGCTGCGGCTCGCCCGTTTCCTGCTTGCCAACCGCTTCTTCCCGGAGGCGGGCGCCGTGCTGAGCGTGCTCGCCAGCGACGATGAGATCGCCGGCTCGTCGAAGCCGGTGCTGATGGCGCAGCTGATGGCGGCGGTGCTGGGCGACCGGGCGCGCGAGGCCTATGCGCTGCTGGCGCGGCCGAAGCTCGCCGACGACCCGGAAGCGCAATTGTGGCGGGCGGCGCTCAAGGCGCGCGAACAGGCGTGGCCGGCCGCCCTGGTCGGGTTCCGCAAAGCGATGCCGATCCTGGACGGATACCCGGAAGGGCTCAACCTGTTGCTGCGGCCGCTGGTGATCGAGGCGGCGCTGGCCGGCGGCGACCCGGTTTTCGCGCGCGACCAGATCGTGCGTTACGAGAGCCTGCAGGGCGTCAGCCCGAATCTGGCGCTGGCCGCGCTGCAACGCGGCCGCGCGGCGGCGATGCTCGGCCGCGACGATGAGGCGCTGCGCCAATTCGAGATCGCTACGAAGGGCGATCGCGAGGTCGAGGCGCGCGCCCGGCTCGAGCGTGTGCTGTTCCAGCTGGAGCGCAACAAGATCGACCGCGAGGCGGCGATCGCCGAACTCGAGACCATCGGCGCGATCTGGCGCCGGGGCGATGTCGAGGTGCGGGCGCTGGCGGAACTCGGCAAGCTCTATGCCGCCACCGGGCGCTGGCGCGAGGCGTTCGGCGCGGCGCGGCGCGCGGTGCAGATCATGCCCGACCACCCGGCGGCGCGCGCGTTGCAGGATGCGATGGCCAAGACCTTCGCCGCGATGTTCATCGACGGCAAGGACAAGGGCCTGTCCAAGGTCGAGGCGCTCGGCCTGTATTACGATTTCAAGAATCTCACCCCGCCCGGCCGCGACGGCGACGAGATGATCCGGCATCTCGCCGACCGCCTCGCCGATCTCGACCTGCTCGACCAGGCGACCGGCCTGTTGCGCCATCAGGTCGACCACCGTCTGGAGGGCGTCGCCCGCTCGCGTGTCGCCGCCTCGCTGGCGGTGCTGTACCTGCGCAACCACAAGCCGTCCGAGGCGGTGGAGGTGCTGCGCGAGACGCGGCTCAACGGCCTGCCGAAGGAGCTTGCGCGCGGCCGCGCCATGCTCGAGGCGCGCGGCCTGTCCGAATTGTCGCTGACCGACGCGGCGTTCGAGATCGCCGCCGCGCAGGATGGCCCCGAGGCCGAGCAGCTGCGCGCCGACATCCTGTGGCGCGGCAAGCGCTGGCGCGCCGCCGGCGAGGCGCTGGAACTCAAGCTGCACGATCGCTGGCGCGAGGCGGCACCGCTCGGCGACGGCGCGCGCATGGACGTGCTGCGCGCGGCGGTGGCCTATGTGCTGGGCGACGACGCCATCGGGCTCGACCGGCTGCGCACCAAATATGCCGGGCTGATGGCCGACAGCGCCGATGCGCATACGTTCAGCCTGATCGCCGGCGAGGCCGCGACCCGGCCAAGCGATTTTCGCGAGGTGGCGCGCGCCGTCGTCTCCGCCGATACGCTCAAGGCGTTCCTCGACAGCTACCACAAACGCTTCCCAGCCGTGGTTCCGGCCGCCGCGACACAGCCGAAGGAACAGGCCATGCCGCCGAAACCGGCTGGCGGGAAAGCGGCGTAGGGGGGGCGGCCGGAATTATTCCCCTTCTCCCGCTTGCGGGAGAAGGTCCCGGCAGGGGGATGAGGGAGGAGGCGCTTCCCCCCTCATCCGGCACTTCGTGCCACCTTCTCCCGCAGGCGGGAGAAGGGAAGGGGTTACTCCCCGGTCCACTCCTGCGCGCCGGCGAGTTTCTGGCGCGCGGCGGCGACATCCTCGCCGCTGAGGCCGTTTTCCGCCGCGAAGGCGAGCGTCGTCGCATCATTCTCGCCGATGAAGTCGAGCACGGCGAGGGCGAAGCCCGGCTCGGCGGCGGCGGCGCGGATCGCCGCCGGATCGAGCCCGGTCAGGGTCAGGAAGCGCTGCAAACGCTCCTCGTCGGCGGCGATGAAGCCGAGGCCGGCGGCGGCGAGCGCCACAGGATCGACCGGAATTCGTTTATGAATCTTTGGTGAAAAAGGTCTCTCCACTTCGATAGCCTTTTGCGTTTCATCAATCTCTTGGCGCTATGGTCGTGAGCGGTGGCCAGAAGCGGCCGACGGGACGACCCAATAGGTATCGCAATGGCGAAAACCGTTCTCATTGTCGAGGACAACGAACTGAACATGAAGCTGTTCAATGATCTGCTGCGTGCGCATGGCTATGAAACCGTGCAGGCGCGCAACGGTCTGGACGGTATCGAACTCGCCCGCCAGCACAAGCCCGACCTGATCCTGATGGACATCCAGTTGCCCGAAGTGTCCGGCATCGACGTCACGCGCTGGCTGAAGGAAGATGAGGAATTGCGCGCCATTCCCGTGGTCGCGATCACGGCTTTCGCGATGAAGGGCGACGAGGAGCGCATTCGCGAGAGCGGCTGCGAAGCCTATCTCTCCAAGCCGATCTCCGTGTCGAAATTCCTCGACACCGTCCGAAATTATGCCGGTAGCTGAACCATGACCGCCCGCGTTCTCGTCGTCGATGACATCTTTGCCAACGTCAAGCTGCTCGAGACGCGGCTGACGGCCGAGTATTTCGAGGTGCTGACGGCCATGAACGGGCCGGACGCGCTGGCGCTGTGCGAACGCGGCGACATCGACATCGTGCTGCTCGACGTGATGATGCCGGGCATGGACGGGTTCGAGGTGTGCCGGCGCCTGAAGGCATCACCGACCACGGCCCATCTGCCGGTGATCATGGTGACGGCGCTCGACCAGCCATCCGACCGCCTGAAGGGGCTCGAGGCCGGCGCCGACGATTTCGTCACCAAGCCGATCCGCGAGGTGGCGCTGCTGACCCGCGTGCGCAGCCTGGTGCGCATCAAGATGATGACCGACGAGTTGCGCGCCCGCGCGCAGGCGACCTCGCGCACGCTCGGCATCCGCGACCCGTTCATCGAGGCGATCTCGGAGCCCGGCCAGAACGGTCGCGTGATGATCGTCGAGGATCGCGCCGCCGCGCTCGAGCGCATGCAGGGCGCGCTGTCGCAGCATCATACGGTCGAGACCGAGAGCGACCCGCAGGCGGCGCTGCTGCGCATTGCCGAGGGGAATTTCGACTGCGCCCTGATCAGCCTCGGCCTGAAGGATTTCGACGGGTTGCGCCTGTGCAGCCAGTTGCGCTCGATGGAGCGCACGCGACATCTGCCGCTGGTGGTGATCTCGGATGCCGACAGCGACGCCAAGGTGCTGCGCGGGCTCGATCTCGGCGTGAACGACTATCTGATGCGGCCGACCGACCGCAACGAACTGCTGGCGCGCGTGCGCACGCAGGTGAAGAACCGCCGGTATGCCGAGCGGCTGCGCGACAACCTGCAAGCCTCGATGGAACTCGCCATCACCGATCCGCTGACCGGCCTGCACAACCGGCGCTACATGCAGAGCCATCTCGCGGCGCTGATCGGCGAGCGCCAGGCGCGCGGCAAGGGCGTGACGCTGTGCATCCTCGACATCGACCATTTCAAGGCGGTGAACGACAGCTACGGCCACGACGCCGGCGACGAGGTGCTGCGCGAATTCGCCAATCGCCTGCGCAAGCATGTGCGCGGCGTCGACCTGCTCGCCCGATTCGGCGGCGAGGAGTTCGTGGTGGCGATGCCCGATACCGATTCCGTCGTGGCCTTCCATGCCGCCGAGCGCATCCGGCGCGCCATCGAGAATGACGGTTTCGCCATCCATAGCGGCACGCGCACGATCAACCTGACCTGCTCGATCGGCATGGCGGGGCTCGCGCCCGACGAAAGCGCCATCGACACCCTGCTCAAGCGTGCCGACGAGGCGCTGTACCAGGCCAAGCGGGCCGGGCGGAACAAGGTCGTCGCCAACGCGGCGTAGAGAGCGGCCCTGTTGTACGCGACCTCACCCTGAGCCTGTCGAAGGGTGTTCCAGTCCTGCGCTTGATTCTCCATGCTTCGACAAGCTCAGCATGAGGCGAGGGGGAGCGGGATCCCAATCGGGCTTCCTGGCTTCCCTGTCCGTAAACCCTGTCCGTCAACCACGCGTCTTTACCTTGCGGGAAAAGTAACCCGCCATTAACCACGCTGCGCCGTTGCAATCATTCGCTAACGCTGTAGGTTCCTTGCCTAGGCGAGGGCAGCAATGCTCTCGCGTACCCCCTGGATGCTCAGGTCCGCCGCATCTCCTGGGTCCCGAGGGGTTCGGCCGGTGCGGAAGTGGCAAGAGTGGCCTCCTCGTGTCACTTCCGCCCGGCCACCATCTTTCGAGATCACGCCAACGAAAAAGCCGCCCGGTCGGGGCGGCTTTTTCGTGATCGGAGACCGCAAGGGCCGCTGGCGCGGCCCGGCGATCACAGGGCGGCCATGATCACTTGATCTTGGCTTCCTTGTACTCGACGTGCTTGCGCGCGACGGGGTCGTATTTCTTGATCGAGAATTTCTCGGTCATCGTGCGCGCGTTCTTCTTGGCCACGTAGAAATGGCCGGTATCGGCGGACGAGACGAGCCTGATCTTGATGGTGGCGGCCTTGGCCATGGCGGATCGATCCTGACTAGCAAAGCCGGCGACATGAGCCGACTCGAACGAAAACGAAGGGCGGCCCGGAAGGTCCACCCGAAGGCCGGCAACCTACTCAGGAATGGCGCGATGTCAAGATGCGCCATAGCGCAAGGCCGGCGTAACCCGCCAATAACGCGCTGAGTCCGGCGGCGAGCCCCGATGTGCCGAAGGCATCCATGCTGACGCCGATGAAGGGTGGCCCGAGAATCAGCCCGGCGCTGTACAGCATGACGAAGGCGGCGTTGGCGCTGGCGAGGTCGCGCCCGGTATAGCGCTGGCCAAGATGGGCGAGGCCGACGGTATAGAGCCCGCCGACCAGGCCGCCGAAGATCAGCAGCCCGACCCGGAACGGCACGGGATCGCCGGCGACAAGCGGCATCACGGCGGCGCCGAGCGCGCCGGACGTGCCGCAGGCGAGCAGCACGAGGCGCTTGTCGATGCGGTCGGAGAGCCAGCCGACGGGGATCTGGAACAGCACGTTGCCGAGCGCCAGGATGCTGACCAGTTGCGCCGCGCTCGCTTCATCCAGCCCGGTACGCGTGCCGTAGACCGGCAGCAGCGAGAAGGCGCCGGTCTCGACCGCGCCGAACACCAGCGCGGCGATGGTGGCGGTCGGCGCCAGCCGCACGAACGAGAACACGTTGTGGCCCTTGCCGCCGTCGCCGGCGAATTCCGGCACCTTGCCGCGCCCGAGGCCGAGCGGCAGCAGGGCAAGCCCGAACAGGGCGGCCGAGAGCACATAGGGCGTCCAGCCGAGCGTGCCGACCACGGAGAGCAGCGCCGGGCCGGCGGCGAAGCCGAGCGCCAGCACGGTGGCATAGATGCCCATCACCATGCCGCGCTGCGAGGGCGCGGCGGTGGCGTTGATCCAGTATTCCGACAGCACGAACAGCACGCCGAGGCTGGCGCCGAGCAGAAAGCGCAGCGGGAACCAGAACGGGAAGGCGAGCAGCGGGAACAGCAGCGTGGTGACGAGGCCGAGCAGGATGGCGGCGCAGAGCAGGCGCCTGACGCCGATCGCGGCCGCCAGCGCCGGCACGAACGGCACCACGGCGAGGTTGGCGACGCCGGCGGTCGCGGTGTTGAGGCCGTTCAGCGTGCCGGTGACGCCCATGCGCTCCATGCCCATCGACAGGAGCGGCACGCTCAGGCTCAGGCTGACGCCGACCAGCGCAACCAGCGCGATGGCCAGGGCGATCGCCGCCGCGTTGGTCGTCGGCACGGATTGATGCATAGGCCCTGTTTTGCGCGGCGCGTGGCGGCGCTCAGATGAATTCGCGGGTGAACTGCCGGTTGCGCTCGTAATAGAACGGCACCGGCCGCCGCACGGACAGGCCCGCGCCGAGCGCTTCGTCGAGTTCGTCGAGGACAATGCGCGTGATCACCGGAAGTTCCATGTCCTGCGTCTCGGCCAGCGTCACCCAGAGCAGGTCGATCAACTCGGAATTCGGCCCGACGACGCCGGCGACCTGATCGCAGATCGCGGTGTGCTCGACGACGAAGAAGCGGGCATCGAAGCGCTTCGGCCGGCGCGGCGGCGTGATGGCGCGGGCGAGAAAATGCAACGGCTCGAGCGAGGGCATCACGCCATGGCCGGCGAAATCAGCCCACGGGCCGGCGGGAGGCTGTGCGGCGCTGCCATTTTCACGCGTGCCGATGAGCAGGCCGGTTTCCTCGAAGGTCTCGCGGATCGCCGCCAGGCCGAGGGCGCGCGCGCGGGCGATCGTCGGGCGCTGCACGCGGCGCAGCAGCTTGGCCTCGGTATCGGCGCCGAGAATGCCGGCGACCGCCATGCGGCGGTCCTGCGGATCGACCCGGCCGCCGGGAAACACGTATTTGTTCGGCATGAATTTATGGCTGGGGTGACGCCGCCCCATCAGTATTTTCGGCGTCTTGCCGCTGCGATCGAGGATGATCAGCGTCGCCGCGTCGCGCGGGCGCACGTTCGGCCAGCGCCGCTCGCGCGGCTCGTTCCTCAACTGCTCGAGCGCCTTGTCGACGGTCTCGGCCGCGCCGACGCCCATCATCGGTTCGGGGAGATCGTTCACGGAAGCTTCTCGGTCGGTGGCAGGACGGTGACGGGGCCGGCATGAATGTCGCCATCCGGGTCGAAGCCGTGCATGCGCAGCGCCCATTGGTAGCCGATCAGCGCGCCCTTGACCGGGCGCAGCAGCAGCATGGTCAAGGTCAGCGCCAGCGCCGGCCAGATGGCGAAATGCACCCAGAGCGGCCATTCGGCGGCGCGCTCCATCATCAGGTTCAGCGCGACCACGACATGGCCGACGATCGCCACCACGACATAGGCCGGCAGATCATCGGCGCGGTGCAGGTCAAGCTGTTCGCCGCAGGCCGAGCAGGTGTGCACCGCAGTGAGGAAACCACCGCCAAACAGCTTGCCTTCGCCGCAATGCGGGCAATGGCACGTCGCGCCGCGGCGCATGGCGCTCACCACGTCGCGTTGCTCGTCCGGCCCCGAGGCTGACAGTTCAAAATGGCTCATAATCGGCCGCCTTTCCAGTTCGTACGCGTGTCATGGGCCTGCTTTCGCCGGAACGCAAGCCGGGCGCATTGCCGCGCCGGCCCTTGTCGCGAAAACGGCCGCGCTTCGACGCGCTGGTCTTCATGAAGCGTCCCTGCGACAGGATTTCGAAGCGAAGCGCGCCGGCAACCGGCAGGGCCTCGACGAGTTTCACCGTGACGCGGTCGCCCAACCGGAAGGCTTCGCCGGTGCGGCTGCCGATCAGCGCGTGCTGGGTTTCGTCATGGTGGAAATAGTCGGCGCCGAGCGTGGCGACCGGCACATAGCCATCGGCGCCGATCTCATCGAGCTTCACGAACAGGCCGGAACCGGTGACGCCGGAGACGCGGCCGGGGAAGGTCGCGCCGACCCGGTCGGCGAGGTAATGCGCGATCAGCCGGTCGATGGTTTCGCGCTCGGCCGCCATGGCGCGCCGTTCCGCCACCGAGATGCGCTGGCCGATCTCCTTCATCTCGCTCAGCGTGGTGTCGGGCAGCCCGTCCTCGCCGAGCTTCAATGCGCGGATCAGCGAACGGTGCACGAGCAGGTCGGCATAGCGCCGGATCGGCGAGGTGAAATGGGCGTAATGGCGCAGATTCAGGCCGAAATGGCCGTAATTCTCCGGCGAATACTCGGCCTGCGCCTGCGAGCGCAGCACGACCTCGTTGACGAGCGCGGCGTTCTCGGTGTCGGCGACGCGGGCGAGGATCTGGTTGAACTGGCCCGGGCGCAGCGCGCCGGCCTTGGGCAGCGAGATGTGCAGCGACACGAGAAACTCGCGCAATGACATCAGCTTTTCGAGCGAGGGCGCATCATGCACGCGGTACATCACCGGTGCGCGCGCCTTTTCCAGCGTCTCGGCGGCGCAGACATTGGCGATGATCATGAACTCCTCGATCAGGCGGTGCGCATCGAGGCGCTCGGGCTGGACGATATCCTTCACCGTGCCGTCCGGGTTGAGCACCAGCTTGCGCTCGGGCAGGTCGAGATCGAGCGGTTCGCGCGCGGTGCGTGCCTGTTTCAGCGCGCCATAGGCGGCCCAGAGCGGCTTCAGCACCGGGGCAAGCAGCATGCCGGTGATGTCGTCCGGCCGGCCGTCGATCGCGGCCTGCGCCTGCTGGTAGGCGAGCCTGGCGGCCGAGCGCATCATGATGCGGTGGAAGCTATGGCTGAGTTTGCGCCCGGCGCGGCTGATGACGATGCGGGCGGCCAGCGCCGGACGGTCCTCGCCGGGGCGCAGCGAGCACAGATCGTTCGAGATGCGTTCGGGCAGCATCGGCACGACGCGGTCGGGGAAATACACCGAGTTGCCGCGTTCGATCGCCTCGCGGTCGAGGCTCGAGCCCGGCCGGACATAGGCGGCGACATCGGCGATGGCGACCGTCAGGATGAAGCCGCCGGCATTGGCGGGGTCGGGATCGGCCTCGGCCAGCACGGCGTCGTCGTGATCCTTGGCGTCGGGCGGGTCGATGGTGACGAGCAGGCGGTCGCGCCAGTCCTCGCGGCCCTTCAGCGTGGCGGGCCTGGCGGCGGCGGCTTCGGCCAGCGTCTGCGGCTTGAACGCATCGGGGATGCCGTGGCTGTGGATGGCGATCAGGCTGATGGCGCGCTCGGAACGCATCGAGCCGAGGCGCTCGCGCACGCGGGCCTGGCGCAGGCCGAGCCGGCTGTCGCGCCCGGTCTCGACGGCGACGAGGTCGCCATCGGCGGCTTCCAGCGTATCGCTGCGCAGCACGGTGAGTTCGCGCCCCTGCGCGCGCTTGTCGATCGGCACGATGCGGCCCGAGCCGTCGGGCAGGGCGCGGAACACGCCGATCTGCCAGTCCTTGCGCTTCGAGAGCATCTTCAGGACACGGCCCTGGTAGCGCGGGCCTTCCGCCTCCCGGTTGCGCTCGATGCGCATCAGCACGCGGTCGGAGACGCCCGGCACCGGCAGGCCGTGGCCGGCCCGGCGCGGCAGATGCACCAGGATGCGCGGCGGCGAGCCTTGCGCCTCCTCGTCCCATTCGGCCGGCACGGCGAGCAATTCGCCGTCGCCGTCACGGCCGAAAATGTCGCAAACCATGACGTTGGGCAGTTCGCCGGCCCGGTGCAGGCCCTTGCGCCGGCGCTCGACCAGCCCCTGGCGCTCGAACTCGCGCAGCATCTGCTTGAGGGCGAGCTTGTTGGCGTCGCCACGGACGCCGAAGGCGCGCGCGATCTCGCGCTTGCCGATCTTGCCCTTGGCTTCCGCCATGAAGGTCAGGACGGCCTCACGCGAGGGGAGGTCCGAACCAGCCTCGGTGCGTTTGGTCTCGGCGCGCCTGGCTTTAAGGGAACGCGGCTTCGGGGAGGCGGGGGGCGATTCCATGGTGGCCCCCAATATAAGCGCGGCCCCGCGGCTTTATAAGCCTGCGGGGCCGGTTCCTCGACGATTTCGCGTATCGGCCGGCGCGGCCGCTCAGCTCATGAAGAAGCTTTGCGTGCCGTGGGCCTCGATCGCCTCGGCGAGGCGGCTGAGGGCATGCACATAGGCGGCGGTGCGCACCGTGATGTTCTTCTCGCGCGAGATGCTCCAGATCGCGCCGCCTTCGCGCTCCATGATGGCGCGCAGCCGGTCGTGGATTTCCTCGAGCGTCCAGTAGAAGCCCTGGCGGTTCTGCACCCACTCGAAATAGGACACGGTGACGCCGCCGGCATTGGCGAGGATGTCGGGCAGCACCACGGTGCCGTTCCTGGCGAGAATCGTATCGCCTTCCGGCGTGATCGGGCCGTTGGCCAGTTCCAGCACCAGCTTCGCCCTGACGGTGCCGGCATTGGTCTCGTCGATCATGTTCTCGAGCGCGGCGGGAACCAGCAGGTCGCAATCGACGCCGACAAGCTCATGCGCCGACAGGCTCTGGTGCCCGCCCTGGCCGATGGTGCTGGCGACCGGTTGGCCGGCCTCCTTGGCGGCGATCAGCATATCGACATGCAGGCCGACATCGGACTGCACGGCGCCGTCGGAATCCGACACCGCGACGATGCGATGGCCGTCGGCCACGAGCAGGCGCGCGACATGCTGGCCGGCATTGCCGAAGCCCTGGATGGCGACGCGCATCGATTTGCCGAGGCCGAGATTCTCGGCGAGGTGGCGCACGAGATAATAGCCGCCGCGCGCCGTGGCGTCGCCGCGCCCGAGCGAGCCGCCGAGCGCGATCGGCTTGCCGGTGATCACGGCCGGCACGGCCTGGCCGACGATCTGGGCATATTCGTCGGCCATCCAGCCCATGATCATCGAGTTGGTGTAGACGTCGGGCGCCGGGATATCGCGATCCGGGCCGATGATGCGCGAGAACGCCTGGATATAGGCGCGCGACAGCCGCTCCAGCTCAGCCTTCGACAGCTTGCGCGGATCGACCTGCACGGCGCCCTTGCCGCCGCCATAAGGCAGGTTCATCACGGCGCATTTGCAGGTCATCCAGAAGGCGAGCGCCTCGACCTCGCCGACGCTGGCATCGGGATGGAAGCGGATGCCGCCCTTGGTCGGGCCGCGCGTGTCGTCATAGCGGCAGCGCCAGGCGAGGAACGATTTCCTCGAGCCGTCATCCATGCGGATCATCAGGCGGACCTGCGTGGTTTCTCGCGCGTATTTCAGCTTCTCGATCACGTCATGATCGACATTGAGTTGCTGAGCAGCTTCATCCAGGCGCACATGGGCCTGGCCGAGAAGGTCGTCTCCGGACATGGTGATTCCTGTTCGATCGGTCTTGCGTTGCGAGGCCCTGCATAAATTTCAAGCAGGCGATGCGCAACAGATGAGCGGAGCAAAATCCGCTCGTGAATTGGTCTAATGCACCGGGTTGGGCGGGATTCCGTCCAGCCGCATGGCGTTGGCGCGTGCCGGGCGAGCCGCGGTCAGGCTTCGGTGACGCGTTTGGGCGACGACCTGGTTTTTGCCGCGGCTTTCGGCTTGGCGTCCGATTTCGCGGACGTTTCTGCCTTAGCGGCGGCCTTGGGCTTCGCGGTGGGTTTGGCCTTTGCCGCCGCCTTGGGCTTTGCCGCTGCCTTCGGCTTCGCGGCGGTTTTGGATTTCGCGGCACCGCGCGCCGGTTTTCGGGCACCGGCCGCTTCGGCGCGCGCGGCCAGCAGCGGCAGCGCCTCGGCCAGCGTCAGCGCGTCCTTGTCGGTGCCCTTGGGCAAGGTGGCGTTGATCTTGCCCCAGTTGACGTAAGGCCCGTATTTGCCGTCGCGCACGGTGATGGCGCCGCCGTCGGGATGGTCTCCGAGCGCACGGCCGGGCGCGGCCGCGCCCCGGCCGAAGCGGCCGCCGGCGCCGCTTTCCTTGGCGACGATCAGGTCGACGGCGCGGTTGCCGCCAATGTGGAGGATATCGTCGTCGCGGCCGATATTGGCGTAGGTCTTGCCATGCTGGACATAGGGGCCGTAGCGGCCGATGCCGGCGAGGATCGGCTCGCCGCTTTCAGGATGGCGGGCGACCTCGCGCGGCAGGGAGAGCAAGGCGAGCGCCGTCTCGAGCGTGAGCGAGGCGGCGTTCATGCCTTTCGGCAGCGTCTGGCGCTTGGGCTTCTCACCCTCGCCAAGCTGGGCATAGGCGCCGAAGCGCCCGTCGCGCACGGAAACCTCGAGCCCGGTCGCCGGATCGGTGCCGAGCTTCAGCCCGCCGGGCGCGGAGAGCTGGCCGGCGGCGGAAGCGCCCTCGCCATCGGCGGTGGGCACGCTGAGCGGCCGGGTGAACTTGCACTCGGGATAGTTCGAGCAGCCGATGAATGAGCCGAACTTGCCGAGCTTGAGCGACAGCGTGCCGGTGCCGCACACCTGACAGATGCGCGGATCGCTGCCATCGGCGCGCGGCGGGAAGATATGGGGCGCGAGGATGCCGTTCAGCGCCTCGATCACCTCCTGCATGCGCAGTTCCTTGGTGCCGTTGATGGCGCCGGAGAACGGCTGCCAGAAATCGCGCAGCACCTGCTTCCAGTCGATCTCGTGGTTGGAAATCCGGTCGAGATCGTTTTCGAGATCGGCGGTGAAATCGTATTCGACGTATTTCTTGAAGAAACTCTCGAGGAAAGCCGTGACGAGCCGGCCCTTGTCCTCGGGCACGAGCCGCTTCTTGTCGAGCGTGACATATTCGCGGTCGCGCAGCACCGCCATGGTGGCGGCATAGGTCGAGGGCCGGCCGATGCCGAGTTCTTCCATGCGCTTGATCAGGCTCGCCTCGGTGTAGCGCGGCGGCGGCTCGGTGAAATGCTGGCTGGCGGCGATGGCGCGCTTCTCGAGCGTCTCGCCCTGGCGCATCAGCGGCAGGCGGCGGCTCTCCTCGTCCTCTTCGTCATCCTTGGTCTCGGTATAGAGCGTCAGGAAGCCGTCGAAGCGCACGACCTGGCCGGTGGCGCGCATGTCGATCTGCTTGTAGGGCGCGTCCGCCATACCCTGCGGGATGGCGCTGATGTCGACGGTGGTGCGCTCCATCTCGGCCGATTCCATCTGGCTGGCGACGGAGCGCTTCCAGATCAGCTCATAGAGGCGGAAGGCTTCGCCATCGAGCGTGTGGCGCATCTTGGCCGGCGTGCGGAAGGCGTCGGTCGGGCGGATCGCCTCATGGGCTTCCTGCGCGTTCTTCTGCTTGGTGGCATAGAAGCGCGGCTTGTCCGGCATGTAGCGGTCGCCGTAATCATTGGCGATCAGGCGCCGAAGCTGGCTGATCGCCTCCGGCGCCATCTGCACGCCGTCGGTTCGCATATAGGTGATCAGGCCGACGGTTTCGCCGCCGAGATCGACGCCCTCATAGAGCTTTTGCGCGATCTGCATGGTGCGGGCCGGCGCGAGGCCGAGCTTGCGGCTCGCTTCCTGCTGCAGGGTCGAGGTGGTGAAGGGCGGATAGGGGTTGCGGCGCGCCGGCTTCGATTCGACGAGCGCCACGGTGTAGCGCCCGGCTTCGAGTGCTGCGCGAAAAGCCTGAGCTTCCGATTCCGTTCCGACGTCCAAGCGATTGATCTTCTTGCCATCGGCGCCGACGAGCCGGGCCTCGAACTCCTCGCCCTTGGGCGTCGCCAGCGTGGCGACGAGCGACCAGTATTCGCGCGGCAGGAACCGTTCGATCTCCGCTTCGCGGTCGCAGACGAGGCGCAAAGCCACCGATTGCACCCGCCCCGCCGAGCGTGCGCCGGGCAGCTTGCGCCACAGCACCGGCGAGAGGTTGAAGCCGACGAGATAATCGAGCGCGCGCCGGGCGAGATAGGCATCGACCAACGCCTGGTCGATGTCGCGCGGCCTGGCCATCGCCTCGCTCACGGCATCCTTGGTGATGGCGTTGAAGGTGACGCGCGACACCGCGACATCCTTCAGTACGCGCCGCGATTTCAGGATCTCGAGGATGTGCCACGAGATCGCCTCGCCCTCGCGATCCGGGTCGGTTGCGAGGATGACGCGGTCGGAGCCCTTCACCGCCTTGACGATGTCGGTGATGCGCTTGGCGGCCTTGCCGTCGACCTCCCAATGCATGTTGAAGTCGGCGTCGGGCTCGACCGAGCCATCCTTGGACGGCAGATCGCGGACATGGCCGAAGGATGCGAGAACCTCGTAATCCTTGCCGAGATATTTGTTGATCGTCTTGGCCTTGGCAGGCGATTCGACGATGACGACATTCATGCGCGGCCCCAGACGCTGGCGCTCATCACTCGATCAGCGGAAAACAGGAACGGACGGGCAACCCCGGCCACGGGCGGAAAATGGGGTAGCGCTGCGCCCCTGTCAAACGGCAAAGAGGCGCGGTGGGGGCGTGGGCGCCGGCCGCCACGCTCCGGCGCGGCGCGTTTGGCGCGGTTCCGCGCTTGCGGTTGCAAAAATGTGACTTCCGGGCAACACCGGATTTCGATTCGCCATTGGGGCAGGCGGCATCTCAGGTTTGCCGCGATGCCGCCACACTCCACAACGTAACATTATCTCCGTTAAGCTTATGGTTTAGCTGTCGAAATTTGGATCGGGCCTCCGACCATCCCATTGACGGCGGGCCGGGCGGCGATGTTTGCATTCGGCCGGGCCGGCATGGCAGACGGAAGTGTCGGTGGGGCATCATGCGTGTTCTGCCGGGGGAATCGAGAAACGATGGACATTGACCTTTTTAAACGGGTCATGCCGCTGAAGCGCGGCCTTGCATGGATGAGCCTCTCCGGAAGTGCCGGGGGCAGGCACGACATAATGATTCCGAATCTCGTCAAGGTAATGCGCTGGGTCCGCCTTAAGCTTGCCGAAGTTGCGACGCTTGCTGCGAGGTGGATGCAGCCAGAGCGAGAGCGGGCCTTCGCAAGAGTGGCGATACCTTCTCGGGCTATGCTTCAGATGCGCAGGAATGCGTTGTTCCATGGCGGTCACGCGACCGAAAATAGCGATCATGTCGAGTCGTAACCTTATTATCCTTTCCGTCGGTGTTGCGTTGTCTGGCTGGCTGACCACGGCCGGCCCGGCGCGGGCGCTCGACATCAACGATCGCCCGATCAAGGCGCAGCCGCCGGCCGAGATTTTCAAGGATGTCCGTGCGGCGTTGCGCGCCGGCGTGCGCGATCTCCATGCCGGCAACAAGGTCGCGGCGGCGCGCGCCCTGCAATTCGCGGCGCAGGGCGGCAATGTCGCCGCCCAGTACAAGCTCGGCCGCATGTATGCCGATGGCGACGGCGTGCCGCATGACGATTTCAAGGCGTTCAAGTTCTTCTCGGCCATCGCCAACAGCTTCGCCGATGAGGGGCCAGACTCGATCAACGCCTTTGCCGTCTCGAAGGCGCTCGTGGCGCTCGGCTCGTATTACCTCGAGGGCATCGCCGAAAGCCCGATCAAGAAGAGCGCGGAGCGCGCCTTCGAGATGTTCCGCTATGCCGCGGTGTATTTCGCCAATGCGGATGCGCAATATAATCTCGGGCGCATGCATCTCGACGGTGCGATCGGCGCGCGCGACCCGCAATCGGCGGCGCGCTGGCTCAGGCTGGCGGCCGAGAAGAACCATGTCTACGCGCAGGCGGTGCTCGGCCAGATGCTGTTCACCGGCAATGGCATTCCCCGGCAAGGGCCGCTCGGGCTGATGTGGCTGCATCTGGCGAATGACGGCGCCGACCCGAGCAAGGATCAGTGGGTCATCGATCTTTACAACAAGGCGAATGCCGCCGCGACCGATCAGGAGCGCAAGGTCGCCAACAAGTATCTGGCACGCCAGCGTCGCGCGCCTGCCGCCGCCCCGGCGGACGAGCCGCCGACCGTGGCCGACGAGGCCCCACCGACGCTGCCGGCAGGGCTGGCGACCGCGGTCCAGAAATAGGCGTTTCAGTTGCAGCCAGTTTAGCGGGATCAGCGGATCAAGTCCGCCGATGACGGCTGGAATCTTGGCGTCATATCCTCCGCTGTCTCATACCCTGCCACTGTCATGGGCCGGCGCGGCCGGCTGATCCCGCTGTGAAAAGCGCGGTGTTTCCCTGGGTCCCGGCGCAAGGCCGGGACAAGACTGGGGAGGGAACAGCCGTCTTGTGCCGGCACCCAGTTGCGCCGCGGACCCTCAGGCGAAGGACAGGTCGATGCGCACCGGCACGTGATCGGACGGCTTTTCGCGCGCCCGCATGTCCTTGTCGATGGCATAGCCGGTGAAGCGGTCGGCCGCCTGCGGCGAGAGCAGCAGGTGGTCGATGCGGATGCCGTTATTCTTCTGCCAGGCGCCGGCCTGATAATCCCAGAAACTGTACAGGCCGCCGGCATCAGTGGTGGCGCGCACCGCTTCCGTCAGGCCGAGATTGAGCAGGGTGCGGAAGCGCTGGCGCGTCTGCGGCAGGAACAGCGCATCGTCGAGCCAGGCCTCGGGGTGGCGCGCGTCGCGCGCGTCGGGGATGACGTTGTAGTCGCCCGCCAGCACGAACGGCTCCTCGAGTTGCAGCAGGGCGCGGGCATGCGCCGCGAGCCGATCCATCCAGGCGAGCTTGTAGGTGTATTTGTCGCCGGGCGTCGGGTTGCCGTTCGGCAGATAGATCGAGGCGACGCGCACCACGCCGCGTTCGGCCGGAATCACCGCCTCGATATAGCGCGCCTGTTCGTCCGCCTCGTCGCCGGGCAGGCGCAGGTTGACCTCGTCGAACGGGCGCTTGGACAGGATCGCCACGCCGTTGAAGGTTTTCTGGCCGTGAATGGCGACGTTGTAGCCGAGTTCCTCGATCTCGGCGCGCGGAAACGCCTCGTCGAGGCATTTCGTCTCCTGCAGGCACACGACATCGGGCGAGACCTCGCGCAGCCAGAAGGCAAGATGCTCGATGCGCTGGCGCAGCGAATTGACGTTCCAGGTTGCGATCCGCATGGTCTCTTCCAGATGTGGTCCGGCGGGGATTCGAATTTCGCCGGAGTATCGGGCTTGTCGGAGGCTATTCCAAGCATGCTGTCGCATTATTGCGAGCGATCGGGGCCGGGCCTGTGGGCCGAGCCGCTGAACGCGGCCAGCAATGCCGCCTTCATCCTGGCCGGGCTCGTCGCCTATCTCGCGTGGCGCGGCCGCCCGGCGCGCGACTGGCCGGTGCTCGGGCTGATCGGGCTGGTCTTCGCCATCGGCGTCGGCAGTTTCCTGTTCCATACCCGGCCCGGGCCGCGCACCGTGCTCGCCGATGTGGTGCCGATCCAGCTTTTCGTGCTCGGCTACCTGGCTTTCGCGCTGCGGCGCCTGCTCGGTTGCAGGCTGTGGCAGCTGGCGGCGGGGCTGGTGCTGCTGGTCGGCGCAGAGATCGTCGTGCCGCGGCTGGTCAGCGCGGGGCAGGGCAGCGCCGCCTACCTGCCGGCGCTGGTGGCGCTGTTCGTGATCGGGCTGGCGCTGATCGGCCGGGCGCATCTGGCGATGCTGGATTTCGCGCGCGGCACCGACCGCGAGGGCGCGGCGCTGCTCGGCCTCAAGGCGGCGCGGACCGGCCGGCGCATCATCGGCGCCGGCATGGTGTTCACGGTGTCGCTTGGCTTGCGCGCACTCGATGTGCCGTTATGCGCCCGGCTGCCGACCGGCACGCATTTCGTCTGGCATCTCCTGAACGCCGTCACGCTGCTGCTGTTGCTGCTGGCGGCGCTGCGCCACGACGAGGCCGTGGCGGAGGCCGAGTGAGTGCCTAGGCCGGCCGCGCCAGGGCCGCGCCGGACCAGAGGCCGGCGGTGGCGCGGACATATTGCTGCGGGTAGGACAGTTTGGCGTCGAGCACTTCGGCCGCGTGCCAGCCCCAGCGCGGATCGTCGAGCATGGCGCGGCCGAGCGCGATCTGGTCGGCGGCGCCGGAAGCCAGGATGTCCTCGGCCTGATCGGGCCGGGCGATCATGCCGACGGCGCGCGTGACGATGCCGCTCTTCTCGCGGACATATTTCGCGAACGGCACCTGATAGCCGGGCTCCACCTTGATGCGGATGCCGGCATGGACGCCGCCGGAGGAGACGCAGACGAAATCAAGCCCGGCCTGCTTGAGCGCGCCGGCGAGTGCGGCCGCATCGTCGAGCGTCCAGCCGCCCTCGGCCCAGTCCTGCCCGGTGATGCGGGCGCCGAGCGCGATGCCGCCCGGCACCACGGCGCGCACCCGGCGCGCGATCTCGAGCGGCAGCCGCATGCGGTTTTCGAGCGAGCCGCCGAACTGGTCGGTGCGGTGGTTCGAGAGCGGCGACATGATGGCGTGCATCAGGTAGCCATGCGCCATATGCAGTTCGATCGCGCCGAGGCCGATGCGCACCGCCCGGCGCGCCGCCTGCTCGAAGGCCTGCACGATCTGCTCGGCTTCCTGCTCGGTGAAGGCTTCCGGCGTATGCCAGCCCTCGCCGAAGGGGATCGCCGACGGTGCGATGGTCGGCCACGGGTCCTGGTGCTCCTGCAACGCGCCGCCGCCTTCCCACGGGCGCTGCGACGATGCCTTGCGGCCGGCATGGGCCAGCTGCACGCCGAAGACGGTGCCGGGCACGGCATAGCGCCGGGCCGCCAGCAGCACGCGCGCCAGCGCATCCTCGCAGGCATCCGAATAGAGGCCGAGGCAGCCATGGGTGATGCGGCCGCGCCGCTCCACCGCCGTCGCCTCGATCACGACCAGGGCAGCGCCCGACATGCCGAGCGTGGTCAGGTGTTGCAGGTGCCAGTCGGTCGCGGCGCCGTCCTCGGCCGAATACTGGCACATGGGCGCGACCGCGATGCGGTTCGGCAGGTCAAGCGGGCCGAGCCGCAGCGGTGAAAACAGGCGTGATTTCATCGGAACGGGAAATCTCCAAAAAAGGCAATGATTGTCAGGAGTATAGCACGGCCGGCTCAAAAATCGATTCAGCGCAAAACCGATTCAGCGCATGAGCCGGTCCACATCGGGATCGATGCAGGTCTCGCCGACATAGCATTGCGCGGTGTCGCGCGTCGGCACCCAGGCCGGCTTGGTGACTTGCCCCGGCGCGCAGAAGCTGCGGTCGGCGACATAGCGGTCATAGGTGTACTGGCCGGTATAAAGCACCACGCCGCCGTGCTGGGCAACGATGGCGCGAGCCTGACCGCATGACATGCTGGTCGTCGGCTGGGCGATGGCCGCGCTCGACAGCAGCATGGGAACGAGGGCGACAAGACATTTCTTCACTGGGATTCTCCTCGCAGGGATTCTACCGCAACTCGATCTAGCGTGCCATCGGCAAGCGGCAAGGACGCGTTTGCATCTTTGCCGCTTGCCCGCCATCACGAAAGCTCGATGATGCGCCGAAACGCGCCTGTCCAGGGCGTGGGCCGCCTTTCTTGCAACAAGGAGTCATTCATGGCCAAGGTTCTCGTGCTTTATTATTCGTCCTACGGGCATATCGAGACGATGGCCGGCGCCGTCGCGGAAGGCGTTCGCGCCGGGGGCGCCACCGTCGATGTCAAGCGCGTGCCGGAAACGGTGCCCGAAGCGATTGCCCGTGACGCGCATTTCAAGCTCGACCAGGCGGCGCCGATCGCGAAAATCGCCGATCTGGCGGATTACGACGCGGTCATCATCGGCGCGCCGACGCGCTTCGGGCGCATGTGCTCGCAAATGGCGGCGTTTCTCGACCAGGCCGGCGGGCTGTGGGCCAAGGGCGCGCTCAACGGCAAGATCGGCGCGGCCTTCACCTCCACCGCCACCCAGCATGGCGGGCAGGAGATGACGCTGTTCTCGATCATCGCCAACCTGTTGCATTTCGGCCTGATGATCGTCGGCCTGCCCTATAGTTTCCAGGGCCAGACGAGCATCACCGAAATCGTCGGCGGCGCGCCTTACGGCGCAACCACGATCGCCGGCGGCGACGGGTCGCGGCGCCCGAGCGAGATCGATCTCGCCGGCGCGCGCTTCCAGGGCGAGTTGGTGGCGAAAGCCGCGATCAAGGTGTTCGGCTGAGGTTTCGTGCCTTTATGCGGCAGGCCGGGCCGGCCTGCCGCTTCTCTCCTGAACCGTTATTTCTTCTCGATCGACAGGCCCTTGGGGCCGACCTGGATGTCCACGCCCTGCGGCTGGCGCTGCTCCTCGTAAAGCCGGTAGCCGAGAATGGCGATGACGCCGGCGGCGACGACGAGAAGGGCGATCAGGAGATTGCGGTTCATTGTCATGGGGGCTCCAGGCTGCGGGTCGAGCCCCTTGAACGCGCGACTATGCCGAACGTTCCGCCTTTTCTCGCCCGCGTCAGTCCGGTTGGGCGGCGAGGTGCCCGGTCTGGCGCGCCGGGCCATCGACACGCGGCACCGCCGAGAGCAGCTTGATGGTGTAGGGGTGTTGCGGCGCGTTCATGATCTCGTCCGCCGCGCCGATCTCGACGATCTTGCCGAGATGCATCACCGCGACGCGGTCGGCGAGATGGGCGACCACCGAGATATCATGCGAGATGAACAGGTAGGCGACGCCGAGCCGGTCGCGCAGGTCGGCGAGCAGGTTGACGATCGCCGCCTGCACCGAGACGTCGAGCGCCGAGACCGGCTCGTCGCACACGATGAAGCGCGGCTCCGTCGCCAGCGCGCGGGCAATGCCGACGCGCTGCTTCTCGCCGCCGCTCATCTGATGCGCGTAACGGTCGGCGTAATGGGCCGGCAGCCTGACGAGATCGAGCAGGCTGCGCACGCGGGCGGGGATGTCGGCCTTGGGCGCGAGCCCGAAGCGCTCGATCGGCCGGCCGAGCAATTCGCCGACGGTCTTGCGGGGGTTGAGCGAGGAATCCGGGTTCTGGAACACGATCTGCGCCGTGCGGCGCATCGCTTCCAGCGCGCGTTGCGGCTTGTCCGAGACGGTTTCGCCGGCAATGCGGATCGTGCCGGATTCGGGTTCGACGAGGCGCAGGATCGTGCGGCCGAGCGTCGTCTTGCCCGAGCCCGATTCGCCGACCAGCCCCAACACCTCGCCGGGCGCGATCTCGACCGAGATGTCGTCGACCGGCTTGATGCGCTTGACGGTGGCGGCCGGGCGCCAGCCCTTGAAGGAGAATCCGCTGCTCAAGGTGAAGCTCTTGCTCAGCTTCTGGGCCACGACGATCGGCGCGCTGTCGACGGGTGCGGTGAACGCTTCGCCGGGCGCGCCATCGCCGAGATGCGGCCATGGCGTGTCGCGCAAGTGCTCGGCATTGGTGCAGCGCACCTTGCGGTCGCCGAGATCGCGCAGGATCTGCGGCGCGGCGCTGTCGGGCGTGGCGAACGGGCAGCGCCCGGCGAAGCGGCAGCCGACGGGCGGCTTGCGCAGGTCGGGCAGCCGGCCGGGAATGGCGGCGAGGCGCTGCTTCTTCTCGCCGAGCCGGGGGATGGCGGCGAGCAGGCCCTTGGCATAGGGGTGGACCGGCCGGTGCAGGATATCCTCGGTCGCACCCTGCTCGACGATCTGGCCGGCATAGAGCACCGCGACCTGATCGGCGATGCGGCGCACGACGCCGAGATTATGGCTGATGAACAGCATGGTCAGGCCGCGCCTGATGCGAAGCTGCTCGAGCAATTCGAGAATCTGCGCCTCGATGGTCACGTCGAGCGCCGTGGTCGGCTCGTCGAGGATCAGCAGGTCGGGTTCGGAGGCGAGCGCGCCGGCGATCAGGGCGCGCTGGCGCATGCCGCCGGACAATTCGTGCGGATAGGCTTTCGCGACCGCCTCCGGGTTGACGATGCCGACTTCGTCGAGCAGTTCGATGGCGCGGGCGAAAGCGCGCTCGGTCGAGAAATCGCGGTGATAGACGAGGCCCTCGCCGACCTGCTCGCCAATGCGCAACGACGGGTTCAGCACCGAGAACGGGTCCTGGAACACCAGCGCCATGCGCGAGCCGCGCAGTTGCCGGCGCGCCTCGGCCGGCATGGTCATGATGTCGTTGCCGTCGAACGCGATACGGCCGGCGGGGATGGTCGCCTCGTGCGGCAGCAGCCCCATGGCGGCAAGCGCCACCGTGCTTTTGCCTGAGCCGGATTCGCCGACCAGCGCCAGCGTCGCGCCTTTCTCGACATTGACCGAGATCGACGACAGCGCCTCGATCTCGCCGCCGGGCGTCCGATAGCGGACGGTGAGGTCATCGATTTGCAGCATGGCTCAGGATTTCCCCATGCGGGTTTTCAGGCGCGGGTCGAGCCGTTCTCGGGCGCCGTCGCCGAGCAGGTTGACGCCGATGACCAGCAGGCACATGGCGAAGCCGGGCGTGAGCGCGATCCACGGCGCGCGATCGATGAACGAGCGCGCCTCGGCGATCATCAGCCCCCAGTCGGAACTCGGCGGCTGCGCGCCGAGGCCGAGGAAGGAGAGCGCCGAGCCGAGCAGGATGGCGTAGGTGACGCGCAGGCTCGCCTCGACGATCAGCGGCGGCCAGGCATTGGGCAGGATTTCGCGAAACAGGATGTAGGAGGTCTTTTCCGCGCGCGCCTTGGCGGCCTGGATGAACTCCTCATTGGCCAGCGTCAGCGTGACCGAGCGCGCCAGGCGGGCGATCGGCGGGATATAGACGAAGCCGACGGCGAGCGAGGTCTTCCACAGCGTCGGCGGCGTGACCGCGAGCACGAGCAGGCCGAGCATGATGGCGGGGATCGCCATCAGCACATCGGCGGCGCGCATCAGGAGCTCATCGACCCAGCCGCGGAAATAGCCGGCGGCGAGCCCCATCGGCACGCCGACGGCGAGGCTGACCAGCGTGGCGCTGACGCCCATGGCGAGCGACAGGCGCGTGCCCATCAAGGTCCGGCTCAGCACGTCGCGGCCATATTCGTCGGTGCCGAACCAGAAGGTGGTGTTCGGCGCCACGAAGCGCGTCTTCATCGAGATCGTGTCCCATGGATAGGGCGCGATCCAGGGCGCGAGCAGGCCAAGGATGACGATGGTGCCGGTGATCGCCAGCCCGACCTTGAGCTGCATCGGCAGCGGCCGGCGCGGGGCGGCTTCGACGGCGGCGGTCTCGACTGTCTGTTCAACCGACATTGCGACCGTACCGGATCTTGGGGTTGAAGCGGGCGTAGAGCAGGTCGGCGAACAGGTTGGCGAGGGCATAGATCGCCGCCACCACCAGGATCGAGGCCTGCAGGGTCGGGATGTCGCGGTTCTGGATCGAGAAGATGATCAGGCGGCCAAGCCCCGGATAGGCGAAGACCGTCTCGACGACGACGATGCCGCCCATCAGCCGGCCGAAATCGAGCGCCAGCACGGTGATGGTCGGCAGCAACGCGTTGCGCAGCGCGTGGTGCAGCACGACGACGCGCTCTGGCAGGCCCTTGGCGCGCGCCGCGGTGATATAGGGGCTCTCGAGCACCTCGATCATGCTCGAGCGAGTCAGGCGCGAGACATGGGCGAGATGGCCTAACACCAGGGTTATTGTCGGCGCGATCAGGTGCAATGCCCAGTTGCCGACGCCGGAGGAGATCGGCTCGTAACCCGACGAGGGCAGCCAGCCGAGCCAGGCGGCGAACACGATGATGACGATGATCGCCCAGAAGAACTCGGGCGCGGCGATGCCGAGATAGGTGCCGATCGAAATGCCGTGATCGAGCGGGCGCCCGTGCCGGAGCGCCGCGACGATGCCGAGCCCGAGGCCGATCACCACGATCAGGAAGAAGGAGGCGCCGGTCAGCATGAGCGAGCGGCTGATCGCGTCGGCGAGCAGCGGGCCGATCGGGCGGTCCATCAGCGTCGAGACGCCGAGATCGCCGGTCAGGAACCCGCTCGCCCAGCGCCAGTATTGCAGCCAGACCGGGTCGGTCAGGCCGAGCTTCAGTTCGAGCACGTGCACCTGTTCCGGGGTCGCGAACTGACCGAGGATCAGATAGGCGACGTTGCCCGGCAGAAGCACCGTGATCCCGAACACGAGCATCGAGACCGCCACGAGGACGAGCACCACGAACAGGAGGCGTCGAGTGATATAAGCGGTCATCGATGCGCGCTTTCGGCTTTAGGGCTTCAGCGAGACGTTCTCGAGGTCGAGCCACAGCATCGGCGTCGAGCGGAAGCCCTCGACCTTCTTGCTGACGCCGTTCACATGCGCGGCCGAGTAGGCGATGATGCCGGGCACGGTCTCGTCGACGACGGCCTGGAACTCCCAGAACAGCTTCTTGCGGGCCGCGTCGTCATTGGTCTTGCGGGCATCGTCGAGGATCTTGTCGACGCGCGCGTCCTTGTAACGCCACAGGCGCTGGTTCCAGCTGCCGTCGGAATGGTAGAACGGATACAGCGCGGTATCGATGGTCGGGCGCGCGAAGTAGCCGTCGACATACATCTGCGCCTTGCCGGCGACATTCGCCGTGTAGGACGCGAACGGCACGCGCTCGATATTGATGCGGATGCCGGCGGCACGCGCCATGTCGCGCACGGCGACGCCAAGGCGGACACGCTGCTCGCGCTCCTGCGGCACCTGCATCGCGATGTCGAAGCCGTTGGGATAGCCGGCTTCCGCCAGCAGCTTCTTGGCCTTGGCGATATCGGGCGGATTGAACTTCAGCGAGGTGTTGAAATACGGGTGGCTCGGAGGGATCGGGCTGAAGGTCGGCGAGCCCTGGCCGAACAGCGCCAGTTCGACCAGCGCCTGCTTGTCGATGGTGGCGGCGAGCGCCTGGCGGACACGGACATCGTTGAAGGGCTTGATCGCGTTGTTGAGGATGACGCCGTCCCAGGTCGGCGTCGAGACGCTGTCGACGCGGATGGTGGCGCTGTTCTTGAACTTGTCGACCGATTCGTAGGGCAGGCTCCACAGGATGTCGATGGCGCCCGATTCAAGCGCCGCGATGCGCGCCGCCGCTTCCGGAATGATCAGGATGGTGACGCCGTCGAGCTTGGGCAGACCCTTCTTGTAGTAGTCGGGATTCTTGACCAGTTCCATGCGGTCGCCCGGCGACCACGACTTGAACATGAACGGTCCGGTGCCGATCGGGTGGGTCGACAGTTCGTTGACATTGTCCTTGGCGACGATGCGCATCTGGCGATCGGCGAAGATGTCGGCAAAGCCGGCATAGGGAATGTTGAGCTTGAACTGCACGGTATGGGCGTCGAGCGCTTCGACGGAATCGACCATCTCCAGGTTCGAGCGCGAGCGCGAGCCGGTCGCCGGATCGAGGATGCGCTTGACGGTGGCGACGACATCGCCGGAATCGAGCAGCCGCCCGTTGTGGAATTTCACATCGGTGCGCAGCTTGAAGGTCCAGGTCTTGAGATCGTCCGAAACGTCCCAGCTCTCGGCGAGGTCCGGCTTGACCGTCATGTCGGGGTCGATGCGCGTCAGGCCGTTGAAGACGAGATTAACGTAGATGTACTCGTCGCCGATCGTCGTCTTGGCGGGGTCGAGCTGGTTGAGCGTGGTGCCGACGGCAACGCGGATGGTGCCCTGGGCCGAGGCTGGTGCCGGGGCCGCGACGGCGACCCCTATGGCCATGGTCAGCGCGAGTAAGAATTGTCGCATGTGGGTTCCCTCCGTTTTTATTGTCAGGTCACAGGTTCGGCCGGTGCCGGCGCATTGTCCGGGTCGATCGCCCGGGTCACGAACATGTCGGCGACGGGCTCGTATTCGCGCCACAGGCGCGCCAGCGCGGCGATCGGATCGGGGTCGCTGTCGACGCGCAAATCGACGTAAGGAAATGATTGTTCATGCGCGACGAGAAGCGCCGTCGAGACGAGCGGCTTGAATTCGCCGCCGGCATCGTCGCCGGCTTTCAGCGCGGCGATCAGGCGGGCGGCGAGATGGGCCGACGGATCGGCCTCGAAGGCGCGCACCATCGCCGCCGTCACCTCGGCCGAACGCACGATATTGCCGATCGCCACGCAATCGCGGCCGTGGGTCTCGCCGATTACGGGTTTGCAACTCGCCCCCGTGAACGAGGCGGTGCGCCCATGGCGATCGATGACCGCAAGCTGGCGGCGCTCGCTCCGCGGCGTCGCCGCCGTCATGACCTCGATGACATGGGCCGGCTCGAAGCCGCGCCGCAGCAGGTCGAGCGCGAGCGGCCCGAGGCGCAGGTCGGTGGTGTGCTGGCTCAGCACCGCGCCGACGCCGGCCGCCGCATAGGGGCAGCGCGAGCCGACGGCGATCGACGAGGTCGTGACCACGGCACCGAGCATGCCGGTGCGCGCGCACCGTCCGGCGAGCGAGAAGGTCATGAGCGGGCGTCCTTCCTGATCGCGACGATATCGACTTCCATCAGCAGTTCCGGGCTGGCGAGCCCCTTGACCACCAGCGTCGTGAAGGCGGGCGCGCTCTTGCCGAAGCGCTTCAGCACGGCCGCGTTGACCGCCGGCAGGAAATCGCTCTCGGTGACGTAGACGGTGGCTTTGGCGACATCGTCGATGCTGGCGCCGGCTTCGCCGAGCAGCGTCTCGACATTGTCCATGGCCTGCTCGGCCTGCGCTTTCGCGTCGCCTGCGCCATAGAGTTTCTCGTCGAGCCCCATGCCGGTCTGGCCGCGCAGCAGGATGCGGTCGCCGGCGACGGCGACCATGCAGAACTTGCAATCGAGCGGCTGCGTCTCGGTGCCGTATTTCGCGGCGCTGGAATGGTAGGGCCGCAGGCGCTTATGCGGCTTGCCGTCATGCTTGGGGATGACGACGACGTCGATCTCGAACAGCACGTCCGGCCGGGCAAAGCCGGTGGTGACGATGCCGGTCGAGACCGGGCGGGTATCGCCGAAATGCTTGCCGATCATCGGATAGACGCCGGCCCGGTAGGCGCGGTCGCTGATATAGACCGTGATCTTGCAGACATCGTCCAGCGAGGAACCGGCCTCGCCGAGCAACTGCGCAAGATTCTGCATGGCGAGATCGGCCTGCGCGCCGGCATCCGCGACGCGGCGGCCCTTGGCGGCGGTGCCGGAATGGTCGAGCCCGGCGCCGGTCTGGCCGCGCACGAAAAACTCGTCATCGCTGGCGGTGACCATGGCGCCGTACCAGGGAAAGCCCTGACCGTGCCAGCTTTCGAACGTGTAGGGCCGGGTATGCTTGACCGGGTTGGCGGGGATCGCCGCCTCGGCGTCGATCTGCACGATCAGTTCGGGCAGGCCGAGGCCGGCCACCACCAGCCCGGTCGAGACCGGGCGCACGTTGGGAATGCGCTCGGTGATGACGCGATAGACATCGGCGCGATAGCCGCGATCGACGATGCAGGTCGTCAGCTTGGTGAGGTTGGCGAGCGTGCCGCCGGCGGCCTTGAGCGAGGCTTCCAGGCTGTCGAGCGCGGCATGGGTCTGGGCGGCCGGATCGCCGAGGCCCTTCACGGTGCCGTCGGCCTGCAAGGCATTGCCGGCGCTGAGATAAACCCGCTCGCCGGCGCGTACGGCACCGGCAACCGGCATCGAACTGCAACCGGGGAAGGCACTGGTCCCGACGGCGAGGCGCTTCATGGTAAAATCCCGTTGTTCAAAGAGGTATCAGGCTGACAGATAGGCGAGCGCGGCCAGGGCGTGCGTGCGCACGATGTGCAGGAACTCGTCGACATCGACCCATTCATCGGGCTTCGCCATGTTGATCGGCCGGCAGCCATAAATGTAGGACGGCACGCCGTGCTGGCGCCAATGCTTGCAATCGCTGGCGCCGAGGCTGACGGCGGAAGCCGGCCTGTCCAGGCCAAGGCCCTGCACAGTGTTCTTGAGAATGCCGACCATTTTATGGTCCGGCGCGCTGACGGTCGGCTCGCATGAATGGGTCCAGACGGGGGTGAGCTTCGCCGGCTTGTTGCGGGCGATGATCGCCTCGACCCTGGCCAGCATGAAGGCATGCGTCATGCCGATCGGCAGGCGGATATCGACCTCGAGTCGGCAATGGCCCGGCAGCATGTTGATCTTGACGCCGCCCTGGATGACGCCGACCGAAACCGTGACCTTGTTCAGGATCGTCGAGGCGCCGGCGCCGACGCCGGCATCGATGGCCGCAAACCCCGCTTCGATCGCCTGGCGGAGGGAGGCTTCCTGCTCGACCGGCAGGTTCTCGAGTTCGTAGAGGTCGCGCACGATGTCGGCGGCGATGCGGATGGCGTTCGGGCTGGCATGGGTATAGGCGGCATGGGCGCCGGGCGTATCGATCTCGATGACGATGCGCAGCGTGCCCTTCTCGCCGAAGCGCACCATGGACGGCGTGCTCGGCTCGCCATTCAGCATGCAATCGCCGCGAAACTCATCCGCGAAGGTGTCGAGCAGCCATTTGGCGCCCCAGGTGCCGCCGGTTTCCTCGTCGGAGACGCAAGTCAGCGTCAGGCGGCCGCCGATCTCCTCGCGCAGGCGGTGGAGATAGATATAGGTCCAGATCGAGGCCGAGGTGCCGCATTTCATGTCGGCGACGCCGCGGCCATGCACCTTGTTGTCGGCGACCGCGCCGCTCCACGGATCGCGGCTCCACGTTTCGGCGGGGCCGGCGGGAAACACGTCGATATGGCCGTTGAGCACGAGATGGCGGCCCTTGCGGCCACCATCGAAACTGCCGACGACATTGGGCAGGTGCTCCTTGGCGGCGCGAATTTCGATCGGCACGCCCTTGGCGCGCAACTGGCTCAGCAGGAAATCGGCGGCGAGGCGGGTGTCACCGGGTGGATTGGGGCTTGGCACGGCGACGAAGGATGACAGGAATTGGACAAGCTCGTCGCGATCGTTGTCGATCCAGGCCAGAACGCGTTCCTTGGGGGTCATGAACCGCACGCCTCTTTGTTATTCCTCGCCTGGCCGCACTTGAGGCTGGCCTTCGCAGCAGGCTAGTCAGAGTGCGGCCAGCGATCGAATTAAAATAGGCGCGTGATTATTCAGGGCGGTTATAGGCTCGCCGTGGACGGCTACAGGATCGAGGCGCCGAAATTGGTCGCCGGGTCCATGTCGGCGGTGAGCCGGCCGGTCGGCAGCGCCGCCGGGCCGCCCTTGCGCGCGAGCCAGCGGCCGGAGCCTGGCGAGGCCGTGAGCTTGCCATCGGCCACGACATCGCGGCCGCGCACCATGACGCGCTCGGGCCAGCCCGTCACCGTCATGCCCTCGAACGGCGTGAACCCGGTCAGGCTGTGCATGGCGGCTTGGGTGATGGTGACGCGCCTGTCCGGGTCCCAGATGGCGATATCGGCATCGTAGCCCGGCCGGATCGCGCCTTTGCCGGCAAGGTTGTAGATGCGGGCCGGGGCGGTCGCGGTCAATTCCACGAAGGCTTCGAGGCCGCGCTCGGGAAATTCCGGCCGCCCTCGCGTGACGAGCGCGTCGAACAGCAGCGGCAGGCGCGTTTCAAGACCCGGCAAACCGTTGGCGATCTGCTTGAAATTGGCGTTGGGGCCGGCCGAGAGCTTGCCGGTCTCGTCGAAGCGATAGGGCGCGTGGTCGGACGAGACGGTCTGCAGGTCGCCGAGCGCCAGCGCGCGCCACAGCGCGTCCTGGTCGGCCTTCTCGCGCGGCGGCGGCGAGCACATCCATTTCGCGCCCTCCATGCCGGGCTTGTCGAGATCGTGCCGGGTCAGGAAGAGATATTGCGGGCAGGTCTCGGCGAACACCTTGATGCCGCGCCCGCGCGCCTCGCGAATGACGGCGGCGCCTTCCTCCGTCGAGACATGGAAGATCATGATCGGCTGGTCGACAAGCGTCGCGGCGGCGATCAGGCGCGTGAACGCTTCCGCCTCCGAGCCGCGCGGGTGGCTGATGGCGTGGTATTTCGGCGCCACATAGCCCTTGGCGAGGAGTTGCTTGCTCATCCACGAGATCATGCCGTGGTTCTCGGCATGGACACAGACCAGCGCCTGGCCGTGGCGCGCCGTCAGCAGCAGGTCGAGCAGCGGCTCGTCGTCGATCTTGATCAGGTCGTAGGTCATGAAGACCTTGATCGAGGCGTGGCCCTCGGCGATCAGCGCCGGCAGGTCGGTCTCAAGCGTCTTGGCGTCGGGATTGGCGATGATCATGTGGAAGGCGTAGTCGATCATCGCGCCGCGGCGGGCGAGGGCGGCATAGTCGTCCATGACCTTGCGCAGGTCGAGGCCGCGATTTTGCGCTGCGAACGGCATCACCGTCGTGGTGCCGCCGAAGGCCGCCGAGGCGGTGGCGCTCTCGAACGTATCGGCGTTCATCACGCCGCCGGAGGAGAGCTGCTCGATATGGGCATGGGCATCGACGCCGCCGGGCAGCACGAACTTGCCGCGCGCGTCGATTTCCTTCGTGCCGGCCGCGAGGCCCTGGCCAATGGCGGCGATCTTTTCACCCTTTATGGCAAGGTCGGCCTCGAAACGGCCTTCGGAGGTGCCGATGGTGCCGCCGCGAATGACGAGGTCGTAAGGCTCTGTGGGCATGGTGTTCTCCTGCTGGACGGGCGGCGCGCGAGGGCCGATGATGGGCGAGAATGAAGCTTGAGGCAAAAGCGATGACACGCCGCCCCCGTATCCTGGTGATCAACCCGAACTCGAACGAGACCGTCACCGAGGGCCTGCGCCAGGCGGTCAGGCCGATGAGCTATGCCGATGGGCCGGAGATCGTGTGCGAGACGCTCACCGAGGGGCCTTACGGCATCGAGACGCAGGAGCATGCCGACAGCGTCACCATGCCGCTCAGGCGCAAGGTCGAGGCGGCCAACGATGTCGATGCCTTCGTGATCGCGTGCTATTCCGACCCCGGCCTGCATGTGGCGCGCGAGGGCACCGACCGGCCGGTATTCGGCATCGCCGAAAGCGGCGTGCTGACGGCGCTGACGCGCGCCGACCGCTTCGGCGTCATCGCCATCAAGACACGCTCGATCCCGCGCCATATCCGCTACCTGCGCCAGATGGGGCTGATGGAGCGCTTCGCCGGCGAGCGCCCGCTCGAGATGTCGGTCGCCGAAACCGCCTCCGGCGACAAGACGCTCGACCGCATGATCGCCATCGCGCGCGAACTGAAGGAGCAGGATGGCGCCGGCGCCATCGTCATGGGTTGCGCCGGCATGGCGCGCCACCGCAAGCCGCTGGAAGAGGCGATCGGCCTGCCGGTCATCGATCCGACGCAGGCCGCCGTGGCGATGGCGATCGGCGCGGTCGCGGTGCGCTGAGCGGGCGGGCCTCATCGCGGGTTACGGCGTTGGTTCGCCCGCCCGCAGCAATGGCAGCAGGGCGCGCGCATCGGGCAGGGCGGCGAGGCCAAGCACCGTCTCGGCCAGTTGCCGGGCCTGCTCGGCCGGCAGCACGAGGCCGGCAAGCTCGTCGAACTTGGCGCGGAGCTGTGCGAGCGGCAGCGGGTTGTCCGGTGCGCCAAGCTGCACGCTCGTTTGCTCCTCGATCCGCCTGCCATCGTCGGCTTCGACGATGATCGAGGATTTCCAGCTTGCCGAGACGGTTTCGTCGATCTCGATGCTGACCTTGTCGAGCATGCTGGCGATCTCCGGCGACGCACGGCGCTCCGGCGCATAGGCCGCGAGGCCGGCGCCGCCAAAGCACAGCCGGGCTGCGACCGCGTAGGGCAGGCTCATCTGGGCGGCCGGCATCGTGCTGACATCCCTGCCGCCGACCATGTCGTTCAGGAAGCTGTTGAGGCGGGCGCGAACATGTCTGATCTGGCCGGGCTGCAAGGCTTCGCGCGCCAGCACGCGCCCGATGGCGTCGATGGCGGCATGGGTGTCGCGGCACGAGGCATAGGGCTTGATCGCGGCATCGCGCAGCAGCCAGTCGCGGCCGAGCGCATTCGTGACGGCGTCGGGCGTGAGCGGGCCGTGGGCATAGGTCTTGAAGAAGCCGCCCCAGACATCCTCGAAAGCATGCGCCGGGCCGGTGACGCCGTCGCGGGCGAGCAATGCCGCCAATACGCCACCTTCGGCGGCGCGGCCGGCATGCACGCGCTTGGCCATGGCGCCGTCATGGATAAAGCACCACAGGCCGCCGGCGAAGCTCGCGGCGAGGCCGAGGCAATTGGCGGTCGCCTTCGCATCGAACTTCATGATCGACGCGGCAGCGGCTGCGGCGGCAAACACGCCGCACGTGCCGGTCGAGTGCCAGCCGGCGCTGTTATGCGGCACGTAGCCGCCGAAGCCCATCATCACCCGGCGCCCGATATCGTAGCCGAGCGCCACCGCCAGGGTGAAGCGCCGCCCGTCGACCGGGCCGTCGGCGAGCGGCAGGGCGGCCATCACCGCCGGCAGCACGGTGGCGCCGGAATGGTCGCAGCCGCCGGTGTCGTCGAGTTCGAACGCGTGCGCGGCGATGCCGTTGACCAGCGCGGCGTTGCGCGGGGAAAGCCGCATCTCACTGCCCCAGAGCTGGCTCTGGCCGGGGCCGTCGGCGCGGAGCAGGGCGGCGCTTGTGCGGATGGCCTCTTGCGACGTGGCGCCGGCAAGCGCTGCCCCGAACGTGTCGAGGATATGCAGCCGGGCCTTGTCCGCCATCGCCGGCGGCAGATCGTCATGGCGGGCGGTTGCGATAAATTCGGCCAGCCGCGCGATGATCGTCTCGCTCAAGACCGTTCTCCCTCAGCCGGCGTGTTCGATCACCCAATGGGCCAGCACGGCGCTGGCATCGAGAAAATCGTCGATCTCCATGTGCTCGCGTGGATTGTGGCTGCCATGCTCGTTGCGCACGAACAGCATGGCGGTCGGCACGCCGGCGGCGGCGAAGGCGGCTGAATCATGCGAGGCCGGGCTGCCGAGCGGCATGCTGGCGATGCCGAGCCGGCCGGCGGCGGCCGTCAGCGCGCTGGTGATGTCGGCATCGACGACACCGACCGCCGCACCGGCCGCCGGGCCGAGCTGGAAGGTGACGTGCCGCTCGGCTTCGATGCGGCGGATGATGGCCGGGACTTCCGCCTTGAGGCGGGCGAGCAAGGCTTCGTCATAAGCGCGCACGTCGAGGCTGAAATGAAAAACGCCCGGAACGATGGTCAGGCCGTGCTGCTTGGCATCGGTGTGGAAGCGCCCGAAGGTGATGGCGAGCGGCGTTCCCGCCGCGTCGAGATCGGCCCAGATGCGATCGAGCGCGCCGGCGAAATCGACCGCTGCCATGGCGGCGTCACGCCGGAAGCGGCGCGGCGTGCCGACATGATCGTGCCGGCCGACGATGCGGGCATTCGGGTAGCGGAAATTGCCGGGAATGCCGGTGCAGATCGCCAGCGGCAGGCCGGCTTCGACGAGGCTCGGCGCCTGCTCGATATGCACCTCGATGAAGGCGCGGACATTGCCTGGACCGAGTTCGCGATGGCCCGCGCGCAACTGCTCCGGGTCACCGCCGCACGCGCCGATATAGTCCGCCAATGTGCGGCCGGTATCGATGCGCCTTGCCTCGAGCGCGCCATCCGGCAAGGTGCCGAGCGCCGAGCGGCTGCCGATATAGGAGACCTCGAACCACACGCTTTCCTCGGCGCGAATGCCCATCACGGTGATGTCGCGCGTTGGCCGGATGCCGAGATGCCTGAGCGCGCCGAGCGTCACCAGCCCGGCGACGACGCCGGCCGCGCCGTCGAAATTGCCGCCATTGGGCACGCTGTCGAGATGCGAGCCCATCAGGATGCGCGGCGCCGCCGGATCGCTGCCCGGCATGGTGACATAGGTGTTGGCGGCGGCGTCGTGCCGCAGCGCCAGCCCGGCGCTTTCGCCATAATCGGCAAGCACGCGGTGGCCCCAGTTCTCGCCCGCGCCGTAGGTGTCGCGGGTGATGCCGGGTTCGGCGCGGCTGCCTTCGGCGAGGCGCGCGAAGAAGCCTTCCACCATGGCGCGCTGCGCGGCGACGGCGGCTCTGATCGCATCGGGGCTGGGCATGGTCATGGCGTGCAAACCAGGGAGCGAGGCTGCGACATGGCGGCTGGAATCATGATGCCCGGTCGAAATAGCCGGCGCGCACCGCGGCGCCGATCATGTTGACGATCAGGCGGCCGGCGGTGATGCAGGTGATCTGGTTGACGTCGCTGCGCGGCGTGATCTCGACGACATCCATGCCGACGACGCGGCCCTTGCGCACGAGGCCGTGGATCAGCTTGCGCGCTTCCGTAAACGTGATGCCGCCGGGGCAGGGCGCGGCGACGCCCGGCGCGATCGAGGCATCCATGCCGTCGAGATCGACGGTCAGGTAATAGCGGCCATTGTCGGGAATGCGCGCCAGCACGGCATCCATGCCATGATCGTGCACCTCATAGGCGCTGATCAGGTGGGCGCCGTAGGCGGTCGCGGCTTCGAACTCCTCAGCGCGGCCGCTGCCGGTGGCGCGCAGGCCGATCTGGAAGATTTCGCCGATATGGTCCATTTCCGAGGCGCGGCGGATCGGGCTCGACAGCCCGTCCGTGACGCCGTTGATATGGTCGCGCCAGTCGAGATGCTGGTCGATCTGGATCAGGGTGATCGGTCCGTCGCCATCGAGGCCGCGCAGCACCGGGATCGGGATGGCGTGGTCGCCGCCGAGCACGAACGGCATGGCGCCGGCGGCGCGGATCTTGCGGATCGCGGCTTCCGCCTTCTTCAGATGCGCGCCGAGGTCGTTGCGATCGGCGATGACGTCGCCGCAATCGACGGCGCGGATCGGCCGGTTGTCGTAGAGCGGGCCGCCGACATCGAAATCGTAGCGCTCGATCGAGCGCGTGATGCGGTCGGTCGCCGCGCGCATCGCCACCGGCATCGTGGTCTGGTCGTTGACGATCTCGGGGTAGGTGTAGGCCGAGCCGAACGGGATGCCGAGAAAGGCGATATCGGCCTTGAGATTGTCGAGATCGGTCGCGAGTTCCGAATAGAGGAAGGTCTGGTGGCCGATTTTCGACGGGGTGGTCAGTTTCATGGCGCGCCTCGCGATGGTGGGTGGGCGGGATCAGGCGTCGAGCCAGCGCAATACGCCGGGCTCCGGGGCGATATCGGGATTGGCGGCGATCATGCGTTCCCAAACGCGCTGCGTCACGGCCTGGGCCTCGGCGAGCAGGGCGGGCTCGTCGATGGTCAGCACCTTGCGGTCGCGCATGACGAATTCGCCATCGACGATCACCGAATGAGTGAGCCCCGGATGGCCGTAATGCACGATGTTGGAGACGAGCCGGATGATCGGCCGCATCGCCGGGGCGTTCAGGTCGATGATGGTGAGATCGGCCTTCATGCCTGGCCTGATCGCGCCGATCTCGGCCCCGGCGCCGACGCTCTTGGCGGCATTGACGGTTATCATGTCGAGCACCTCCTGGCCGTTCGGGCTGATGCCGCCCTCCGCCTCGCGGCCGCGCCCGGTGCGGTGGACGATCGAGCCGATCGCCATCGCCTGGAACATGTCCTCGCTCATATTGTCGGTGCCGATGGCGATGTTGACGCCGGCATCGCGGATCCAGCCGAGCGGCGCCTTGTGCAGGCCGCGCCGGCTCGAACTTGCCGGACAATGCGCCATCTGCACGCCGCGTTCGGCGAGCAACTCGACATCGGCTTTGGTGCAGAACGTCCAATGCGCGCAGGCGAGGTCCGGGCCGAGGAAACCCTCGCGGTCGAGATAGGCGGCGGGGGTGAGGTCATAGTGCTTGCGGATCGCGGCGATCTCACCCGGGCTCTGCGCCAGATGGCAGGTGCGGGTCAGGTCGGTGCGGGCGGTGAGGTCCTTGAGCTTGGCCAGCATGGCCGGTGAGCAATTGTCGGGCGCGTGCGCCGCGATCTGGCAATTGACGCGGCCGCCGCGCGCGCCGTGCCAGCCCTCGACGAGCGCTTCCGTGCGGTCGAGGAAGGTTTGGCCGAAGGCTTCGTCGACCGTGTAATCGTTGAAGCGGATTTTTCGCGTGTCGATATCGGCGCAGCTTTCCGAGAGCCACAGCCGCAAGCCGGTATCGGCCATGGTGCCGGCATAGGTCGCGACATGGCGGAACGGATCGACCAGCGTGGTGGTGCCGCTGCGGATCGCCTCGAGGCAGCCGAGCGCCGCCATGGTGGCACGCTCGGAATCGCTCATCGTGTAGGAGACCGGCGACATGTAGCGGTAGATGATGTCGCCGCTCCAATCCTCGACCGTGCCGCGTAGCGACGTCAGGATGGTGTGGGTATGGGCGTTGATGAAGCCCGGCAGCACGGCGAGGCCGCGCCCGGACATCACCTCGTAATCGGGGCGGGTCTTGCGCAAGGCGTCGGTCTCGCCGACCGCCTCGATGCGGTCGCCCGCGATCGCGATGGCGCCGCGTTCGAGCACGCGACGCTCGGCATCGCAGGTGACGATGGTCGTATCCGTGATGAGCAGTTTCATCGTGCCGCGACAGCTCCGATCCAAGAGGATTGGGCGCGACATTGGGACGGATGGTGTGGCGGGGCAACGCCCGCGCTTATGCTTTATTCCGGCAGGCTATTTCCATCGCGAATACTGTCGCCGGCCCGGCGGCGATCGGTGATGGCGATCACGGCAGCTTGGTGCCGACATCGGCCGCCACGACGCGCACCTCGCGCAGGAACGCTTCCGCCGCGCGCGACAGCGGGCGCTTGCGCGAGCGCACCACCGAGGCCTTGACCTCGATCATCGGCACGAACGGGCGCATCGCCAGCTTGAAATGCCCGCTGAACAGCGGCGATAGCGGGTCGACGACCGCGACGCCGACACCGCTTTCCACCAGCACGCAGGCGGTATGGCCGTAACGCACTTCGGCGGCGAATTCGAACGGCTCGCCGGCATCGGCGAAGGCTTTGCGCAGCGGCGTGCCCATTTGCGTGCCGCGTTCGAGCGCGATGAACGGCACGCCGCGCAGGTCGGCCGGGGCGATCTCGTGCTTGCTGGCCAGCGCATGGTCGGGCGACATCACGCAGATCATGCGCTCGGAAAAGAACACCTCCGATTCAAGGTCGCGATGATCGCCGAGGCCGATGACGAAACCGAGTTCCGCCACGCCGCTATCGATGCTGTCGATGACGTTCTCGAAGCGCCTGATGTCGAAGAACACGCGCATTTTCGGCCGCGCCGCGAGGAAGCGACGGATCGCGATCGGGATGACGCTGTAGCCGAGCGGCGGCGTGGCGATCAGGCGCACCGTACCGGCGCGGTTCTCCTTCAGGTCCTGGACCTTGGCCTCGAGCGCGGCATGAATGGCGAAGAGCGGGTCGGAGTCGCGGTAGAGCGTGCGCGCCTCGGCGGTCGGGAACAGGCGGTTGTTGACGCGCTCGAACAGGGGAAAGCCGAGCTGCGTCTCCAGGTGCTTGACGGCATTGCTGACGGCGGGCTGGGACAGGCCGAGTTCCTGTGCCGCCCTGACCGTGGTTTCGCAGCGCACGACGGCGCGCAGCAATTCGATCTGCCGTAGGTTCATATTCTCACCCTGAATGCCGGCGCTGTGCGGTATTCCAATCGCAAATTGTATGGCTGGCGGCGGGAAGCGCAATCGATAACTCGGGCGCTTGAAAAGCGCGGCGGCCGCCCGGCGGGATTCTCGTCGGCACGGCGAGGCCAGGTGCCCGGCCGCGCTCCTGCACGGCGATTCATACGCGGGCGGCGCGGCCAACGGAAGGATGGATGATGGCGCCGCAGCGCCGGATTTGGAACAATATTCTCCGGATCCAGAGCGGCGGAGACGAAACATCTCGCATTCGATTTTTGCTTGCCATCGCTTTCAGAATGAGCGCTGTTGCGCTTGTTGCAACGCGATTGAGTGTGTCTTGCGATGTCTTTGAAGCATATTTTCGGCCTCGATCATGTTTTCCTGGCGGTTCGGAATCTCGAAACCGCGGCGGCGGGCTGGCGCCGGCTCGGCTTTACCGTGTCGCCCTACGGAGCCCACTCCGCTCATCTCGGCTCGGCGAACCACACCATCGTCCTCGAGGACGATTACATCGAGCTTCTGGGCATTGTCGCCGAGACCGAGCATTCCAGGCCGGTCATCGACTTCCTGAAGAACCGCGAGGGCGTGGCGCGCGTCGCCTTCACGACCGACGATGCCGTCGGTGGCGTGGCCGAATTGCGCGGGCGCGGCATCGCGCCGATCGGCCCGGTCAGCTTCAGCCGTCCGGTCGAGTTGCCCGATGGCGGCCGCACCGAGGCGCGCTTTACCGTGTTTCGCTGGCCGCTCGACGAGAAGCCCGGCGGCGTGCAGATTTTCGCCTGCCAGCATTTCACGCGCGACGCGGTGTGGATTCCAGCGCTGCAGGAGCATGCCAATGGCGCGACCGGCATCGTGCGCGTCGAGTATCTGGTTCGTGACCCGAAGGCGGCGGCGGCGCATATGGCCCGCCTGATCGATGAGCCGGCGGCCGAGACGGCGGACGGCCATGTCGTCAGGTCCGGCGGCAAGCGCGCGACATTCCTGTTTCAGGACGCCGCGACCTTTGCCCGCCGCTACCCCGAGGCCGTGCGTGCCGGCGTCGCGCCGGACGGCGTTGCCGCCGTGGTGCTCGCCACGCGCGACGTGGCCAGGGCGCGGGCTGTCGCGGGTGCGGTCACACACGGCGATGGCGCCGTGATCCCGGCCAGTCTCGCCAACGGCACGGTGCTGGGTTTCGTGTCGCACTCCGGCGCCTGAACGATCAAGGCCAAGCCGTTGATCCGCCAGAACAAACGGTACTCGTTCCTGGCGCGGTTCCGATAACGTTGAATAAGAATGCTCAGGAGAATTCGATGACGAGCACGCATCTGGAAATCAACCGCCGCCGCGCCTTGATGACATCGGCGGCCATCGCCGCCAGCGTCATGTTCCCCGAGCGCGCCTTTGCCGAGGAGACGCCGCGCAAGGGCGGCATCTTCACCGTGCATTACGGCGCCGAGCAGCGCATGCTCAACCCGAGCCTGCAGGCCTCGACCGGCGTGTATATCATCGGCGGCAAGATCCAGGAGCAGCTCGTCGATCTCGACCATGCCGGCAAGCCGGTCGGCGTGCTGGCCGAGAGCTGGGAATCGACGCCGGACGGCCGGACCATCACCTTCCACCTGCGCAAGGGCGTGACCTGGCATGACGGCAAGCCGTTCACCTCGGCCGACGTCGCCTTCACCGCCATGGCGATGTGGAAGAAAATCCTCAATTATGGCTCGACGCTGCAACTGTTCCTGACTGCCGTCGATACGCCCGACGCGCACACCGCGATCTTCCGCTACGAGCGGCCGATGCCGATGGACCTGCTGCTGCGCGCCCTGCCGGACCTCGGCTACATCTCGCCCAAGCACCTGTATGACAGCGGCGACATTCGCCAGAACCCGGTCAACCTCGCTCCGGTCGGCACGGGCCCGTTCAAGTTCACGCAATATGAGCGCGGCCAGTTCATCATCGCCGACCGCAACCCGAATTACTGGCGGCCGAACGCGCCCTATCTCGACCGCATCGTGTGGCGCGTGGTGACCGATCGCGCGGCGGCGGCGGTGCAGGTCGAGGCCGGCCAGATCCTGTACAGCGGATTCTCCGGCCTGACGATTTCGGATACGGCGCGGCTTGCCAAGGACAAGCGCTTCATCGTCACCACCAAGGGCAACGAGGGCAATGCCCGCACCAACACCATCGAGTTCAATTTCCGCCGCAAGGAACTGGCGGATATCAGGGTGCGGCGCGCCATCGCGCACGCCATCAACGTGCCGTTCTTCATCGACAATTTCCTTGGCGACTTCGCCAAGCCCGGCACCGGGCCGATCCCGTCGGTCTCGACCGATTTCTTCCCCAAGGATACCGGCCCGCAATACGCCTATGACAAGGCGAAGGCGGTCAAGCTGCTCGACGAGGCCGGCTTCAAGGCGGGCTCGGGCGGAACGCGCTTCTCGCTGCGCCTGCTGCCGGCGCCGTGGGGCGAGGATATCTCGCTGTGGGCGACCTATGTGCAGCAGCAATTGTCGGATGTCGGCATCAAGATCGAGATCGTGCGCAACGATGGCGGCGGCTACCTGAAATCGGTCTATGCCGACCATAATTTCGACCTTGCCAGCGGCTGGCACCAGTATCGCAACGATCCGGCCGTCTCGACCACGGTGTGGTATCGCTCCGGCCAGCCGGCTGGCGCGCCCTGGACCAACCAGTGGGGCTGGACCGACGAGAAGATCGACAAGATCATCGACGACGCGGCGACCGAGGTCGATCCGGTCAAGCGCAAGGCGCTCTACGGCGAATTCGAACGGCGCGCCAACGAGGAACTGCCGGTGTGGATGCCGATCGAGCAGATTTTCCAGTCGGTGATCAACGCCAAGGCGCGCAACCATTCCAACACGCCGCGCTGGGGCTCGGCGAGCTGGTATGATCTCTGGCTCGCGGAATAATGCTCCGATAAAGTCACGCCATGCGCCTGCTGAGCCTTGTGGGGCGGCGTCTCGCCGCCTCGATCCCGACCCTGCTGCTGATCCTGATCGGCCTGTTCCTGCTGCTGCAATTCGCGCCAGGCGACACGGTCGACGCGATGATGGCGCAGATGGGCGGCGGCGATGCCGCGACCGCCAAGTCGCTGCGCGAGTTCTACGGGCTCGACCTGTCGGTTTCGGCGCAACTCGGCAACTATCTGTGGCGGCTGGCGCGCTTCGATCTCGGCTTCTCCTCGATCTACGGCAAGCCGGTGCTGACGGTGATCGCCGAGCGCCTGCCGGCGACGCTGTTGCTGATGGGCGCAGCCTTGTCCTTCGCCTTCTTCTTCGGGCTGGTGTTCGGGGTGATCGCGGCGCGCGGCGTCAATAAATGGCCCGATACGCTGATCTCGACGCTCGGCCTGATCTTCTACGCCACGCCGTCGTTCTGGTTCGGGCTGATGGCGATCGTGGTGTTCTCGATCTACCTGCAATGGTTGCCGGCGGGCGGGCTCGAGGACATCACCGTGATGCAGACCGGGCTGTGGCGCACGCTCGACATCGCGCGCCATCTCATCCTGCCGACGCTGACGCTCGGCCTGATCTATCTTGCCATCTACCTGCGCATCATGCGCGCCTCGATGCTGGAGGTGCTCAACCTCGATTTCGTGCGCACGGCGCGCGCCAAGGGGCTCGACGATACCCGCGTCGTCATCAAGCATGTGCTGCGCAACGCGCTGCTGCCGATGGTGACGCTGATCGGCTTGCAGGCCGGCACGATGCTCGGCGGCTCGGTGGTGGTCGAGAGCGTGTTCTCGCTGCCGGGACTTGGCCGGCTCGCCTATGAATCGGTGGTGCAGCGCGATCTCAACACGCTGCTCGGCATCGTGTTCGCCTCGGCGCTGGTGGTGATCGCGGTCAACCTCGCCGTCGATATCGCCTATGCGCGGCTCGACCCGCGCATCACGACGGGCGTCTAGGGCGATGGAGGTCGTGAGACGCTACGCACGCAGCCCGGCCGCCGTGTTCGGCATCGTGCTGCTCGTCGCCGTGGTGGCGATGGCGGCGAGCGCCGGCTGGCTGTTCCCGCGCGATCCGCTGTCGCTCGCCGGCCGGCCGCTGATCTGGCCGTTCCAGAACCCGCGCTTTCCGCTCGGCACCGATAATTCCGGGCGCGACATCGCCGCGCAGATCTTCTACGGCGCGCGCATCTCGCTGCTGATCGGGCTGGTCGCGACGGCGATCGCCATCGCCATCGGCATCGTCATCGGCGCGCTCGCCGGCTTCTATGGCGGCACGGTCGATACAGTGCTGATGCGCGTGACGGAAGCCTTCCAGACGCTGCCGAACTTCCTGCTGCTGCTCGTGCTCGTCGCGGTGTTCGGCTCGACGCTGACCACGGTGACCATTGCGATCGGCGTGGTGTCGTGGCCGGCGCCGGCGCGGCTGACGCGGGCGGAGTTCCTGTCGCTCAGGAACCGTGAATTCGTGCAGGCGGCGCAGACGCTTGGCCTCAAGGACGCCAAGCTGATCTTCGGCGAAATCCTGCCCAACGCGCTGCCCTCGGTGATCGTCTATGCCAGCGTGGTGATGGCGGTGGCGATCCTGCTCGAAAGCGCGCTCGCCTTCCTGAAACTCTCCGACCCCAACGTCGCCTCCTGGGGCAACCTGATCGGCCTCGGGCGCGATGTGCTGCGCGTGCAATGGTATGTCTCGGCCATTCCGGGCATTGCCATCCTGGTGACGGTGCTGGCGGTGTCGCTGGTCGGGCAGGGGCTGAACGACGCCCTCAATCCGAGGCTGAAGGGCCGATGAGCGCGCTTCTCACGCTCGACAGGCTCAACGTCGCGCTCCCCGAGGGCGCCGACCGGGCGCATGCGCTCAGCGACGTCTCGCTCGAGATCGCGGCCAACGAGATATTATGCGTCGTCGGCGAATCCGGCTCCGGCAAGTCGATGACGGCCAATGCCATCATGGGGTTGCTGCCGGGCGGCGTGACGCTCGCCGGCGGGCGCATCCTGTTCGAGGGCCGCGATCTCGCGGCGATGTCCGAGCCTGAAATGCGCGCGCTTCGCGGTGCCGGCATCGCCATGATCTTCCAGGAGCCGATGACGGCGCTCAATCCGCTGCGCACCATTGGCGACCAGATCGGCGAGATGTTCGTCATCCACACCGCGCTGCCGCGCAAGGAGATCGGGCGCCGCGTGCTGGCGCTGCTGGAGGAGGTGCGCATCCCGCAGCCGGCGCAGGCCGCGAAAGCCTATCCGCACGAACTCTCCGGCGGCCAGCGCCAGCGCGCCATGATCGCCATGGCGCTGGCGCTCGATCCGAAAGTGCTGATCGCCGACGAGCCGACCACCGCGCTCGACGTCACGACGCAGGCGCAAATCCTGACGCTGATCCGCGACCTGCAAAAGCGCAAGGGCACGGCGGTGTTGTTCATCACGCATGATTTCGGTGTCGTCGCCGAGATCGCCGACCGTGTCGCGGTGATGCAGCACGGCGTCGTCGTCGAGCACGGCACGGCGGCGCAAGTGCTCGACGATCCGCGGCACCCCTATACGCGGCAGTTGATCGCGGCGGTGCCGCCGCTGAGCGCGCCGCCGCCGCGCCCGCTATCGCCGGAGGTGGTGCTGAGCATCGCCCATGTCACCAAGACGTTCCGCACCGGCGGCTTCCTCGGCCGTGGCGCGCGCGTCACGCATGCGGTCAAGGACGTGTCGCTCACGCTGCCGCGTGGCTCGACGCTCGGCATTGTCGGGGAATCCGGCTCCGGCAAATCGACGCTGGCGCGCTGCATCGTGCGGCTGGTGAGCCCTGAGAGCGGCGCGATCACGCTCCAGGGGCGCGACCTGCTGCAACTCGACGCCAACGCGATGCGCGCCGAGCGCCGCAAGGTGCAGATGGTGTTTCAGGACCCGTTCGCCTCGCTCAATCCGCGCCGCAAGGCCGGCGAACTGGTGGCGCAGGGACTGGTCGAGCACGGCACACCGCGCGCCGAGGCCCTGGCGCGGGCGCGCGAATTGTTCGGCCTCGTCGGGCTCGATCCGCTGGCGGTCGACCGCTTCCCGCATGAGTTTTCCGGCGGGCAGCGCCAGCGCATCGGGTTGGCGCGGGCACTCGCCTTGAAACCGGAGGTGCTGGTGGCGGATGAGCCGGTCTCGGCGCTCGACGTTTCGGTGCAGGCGCAGGTGCTGCGCCTGCTCGCCGACCTGCAACAGCGCCTCGGCCTGTCGATCGTGTTCATCACGCATGATCTGCGTGTCGCGGCGCAAATCTGCGACCGCATCGCGGTGATGAAGGATGGCGAGGTGGTCGAGCAGGGGCTGGCGGGCGCGGTGTTCGGCGCGCCGCAGCAGCCCTATACCAAGGCGCTGCTCGCCGCGATTCCGGGGCCGAAGATCGGTGGCCCGGTGCTGATCCCGACGGCGGCGGAAGCGATCTAGACTCGTTTTCCGATCAGATTGAAACGCTTTGGCCTGCCGTCACCGGCCGGTTTATCCGGCCGGTCCCGATCAGAAAGGCGAAGGTGTTTCAATCAAGCGGGATTGGCCGGATGAACCGGCCAATGACGGTGAGGGAGTGATTCAGTCCGATCGGAACCGGCTCTAGATCGCGGCCAGAGCCTGTTCGAGATCGCCGATCAGGTCGCTTTCGGCTTCCAGCCCGACCGACAGGCGCAGCAGGCCGTCGCCGATGCCGGCGGCGTGGCGGGCTTCGGCGCCCATGGCGGCATGCGTCATCGTGGCCGGGTGGGCGACGAGGCTCTCGATGCCGCCGAGCGATTCCGCCAGGTTGAAGATTCGCACTGCCTCGACGAAGTGCTTCACCGCCTCGACGCCGCCGGCCAGTTCGAAGCTCAGCATGGCGCCGAACCCGGCCTGCTGCTTCCTGGCGATGGCGTGGCTCGGATGGGTTTCGAGGCCGGGATAATACACGGCGCTGACCTGCGGCTGGCCCGCAAGGAACGCGGCGACCGCCGCCGCCGTCATCTGCTGGCGCTCGATGCGCGGGAACAGCGTGCGGATGCCGCGCAGCGTCATATAGGCGTCGAACGGCGCACCGGTGGTGCCGACGATGTTGGCCCAGGCGGCCAGCGTCTCGACATCGGCCTTGGCGGCCGCGACCACGGCGCCGCCGACGACATCGGTGTGGCCGTTGAGATATTTGGTCGTCGAGTGGATGACGAAATCCGCCCCGAGCGCGATCGGCTGTTGCAGGGCCGGCGACAGGAAGGTGTTGTCGACCGAGACCTTGGCGCCGGCCGCCTTGGCGCGGGCGGCGATGGCGCCAATGTCGACGACGCGCATCAGCGGGTTGCTCGGGCTCTCGACGAATACCAGCGCCGGCTTGCGGCGGAACGCCGCCGCCATGGCGGCATCGTCGCCCTGATCGACGAAGGCGACCTTGAACTGGCCCTTGTCGCGGCGCGAGACGAGCAGGCGATAGGTACCGCCATAGCAATCATGCGGCGCGATGACGAGATCGTCGCTGTTCAACTGCGACAGCACGAGATCGACCGCCGCCGTACCGGTCGCGGTGATGACAGCGCCGGCGCCGCCTTCGAGCTTGGCGAGCGTATCGGCGAGCATCGAACGGCTCGGATTGCTGGTGCGGGTATATTCATGGGCGCGCGGCTGCTCGAAGCCGGCGAAAGCATAGCTGCTCGTCAGGTAGATCGCCGGCGTCACCGCGCCGAAGGCGGCATCGGTGGCGATGCCGTTGGCGGCTGCGACGGTCTGGCGTTGCACGGGCTTCGACATTAGCGGGTATTTTCCTCGAAAGAGCGCTCTGAACTTGCTTTATTCTACCGCGTGGCGCGCGGCCAGAGCTATATCTGCCTGAATGGCGGGCCATGAAGATGCGGGGAAACGCCAACGCCCGCAACACGATTCGGGGAAACGGTTCGCGCCATGGCGCGGCTGGCACGCAGCTCCCATCCGGCAAGACAGCGAAGGCTTCCATGGCGCAGAACATCTATGACCGGCCGGAATTCTTCGCGGGCTACAGCCGGCTCGCCCGCTCGGTCGCCGGCCTGAGCGGCGCGCCGGAGTGGCCGGCGCTCAAGGCGATGCTGCCTGATATCCGTGGCCGCCGCGTCGTCGATCTCGGCTGCGGCTTCGGCTGGTTCTGCCGCTGGGCGGCCGAGGCGGGCGCATCCGAGGTGCTGGGGCTCGACCTGTCGCAGAACATGCTGGCGCGGGCGCGGGCCGAGACGCCGCACGGGGTGGTCTCGTATCAGGTCGCCGATCTCGAGACGCTGGAGCTCGGCGAGGGGAGTGCCGACCTGATCTACAGCTCGCTGGCGTTTCATTACGTCGCCGATGCTGCCCGGCTTTATGCCGGCATTCACAAGGCCCTGGCGCCGGGCGGCCATCTCGTGTTCTCGACCGAGCATCCGATCTTCATGGCTTCGACCAGCGCGGGATGGCGCGAGATCGAGCCCGGCGTGAGGACCTGGCCGGTCGATCATTATTTCGTGGAGGGGGCGCGCAGCACCGACTGGCTGAGCGCCGGCGTCGTCAAATACCATCGCACCCTCGGCACGACCCTCAACGCGCTCATCCGCGCCGGTTTCACCATCACGCATGTCGAGGAGTTCTGCCCGACACCGGCACAGTTCACGGCGAACCCGGCGCTCGCCGAAGAGGTGGAGCGGCCGATGTTCCTGCTGGTTTCCGCCATGCGGTGAGGGCCGTGTAATCTCTTGGCGCGTGGTGAAAATCCGAACAATAATCGCCGACAATCATGATGGGGGAACACAGTCCGATGGCAGCGGAACGCGACAGCGCGCAGGCGCTTGATCTTCTCAGGCGCATGATCGGCATCGATTCGCGCAGCTTCGTGTCGAACCTTGCGATTGCCGAGCTGATGGAAGGCGAATTGGCGGGCTGGCAGGTCGAGCGCATCGATTACGTCGATCCGGCGGGCGTGAAAAAGCGCAACCTGGTCGCCGTCGAACCGGGCCAGCGCCCGCGCATCGCCTTCGCCGGCCATCTCGATACGGTCGCGGATACGGAATGGCAGCGCAACCCGTTCGAGGCAACGCTGGAGGGCGACAATCTCCACGGTCTTGGCGCCTGCGACATGAAGGGGCCGATCGCGGCGTTCGTGACCGCGATCAAGGCGCTGCCGCCCGCCGAGCGCCCGATGATCGTGCTGACGGCCGACGAGGAAACCGGAAAGCAGGGCGCGCGGGAAACCGTGGCCCGCAGCGCGCTCCTCAAGGATATCGCGCCGGCCTGCTTCCTCGTCGCCGAGCCGACGGTCAATGGCATCGTGCGCGGCCACAGGGTCGACGTGCAGTTCGTCGCGCACGCCAAGGGCGTTCAGGCGCATTCCTCGACGGGGAAGGGCCTCAACGCCAATATCGCCATGATCCCGTTTCTCGCGGATATGCGCGCGCTCTACCTGCGGCTGCGCGAGGATACTTCGCTCCACGATCCGCAATACGATCCGCCGTTCTGCGACCTGAACATGGTCGTCGATAATTACGGCGCGTTCAACAACGTCACCGTCGGGCTGGCGACGACCCGCATCAAGTTCCGCTATTCGAAGAGCTTCGACCCTGCCTGGGTGATCGCGGAGGTGACGCAATCCGCCACACGGCACGGGCTTGAACTGATCGTGAAGCCGGAGGCCCCGCCGCCGGAACTGCCGCCGGACCACCCGCTGGTCGTCAAGGCGGAGGCGATCCTCGGCCGGCGTGCCGAGGTCGCGGGCATCGGCACGGAAGCCTCCGAATACAGCCGGCTGGCGCCGGCGATCGTGTGCGGCCCCGGCGATGTCGCGCATGCCCATCGCCCGGTCGAGCACATCAACATGGCGCAATTCGTCGCCTCGATCGACAATTTCCGCCGCCTGGCGCGAGAACTTCCGGACGCGGTGTGATCGACGAACATGGCCCCGGTTCGAGGCGTTCGGCCGGGGGCATTGCTGTGATCGAGGATCGGGCGATCCGTGTTCCCGGCTTCGTGCGAGCACGCCCCGGCCGCCGGGCAAATTGATCGGCCTGCCACACGGGGAAGGCGGCCAGCTTCTCGTTTTCCTTGAGGGCCGCCGCGCAGGTTATAGCGGGCGCGGCGGGAGGTAGACCGTTGACTTATGCTGCTCCATTACCTGGCGCATGTCGTTGAGCGCCAGGCGGGGCGAAAGCGCGAAACGATGCGCGATGCGGTCTCCGGAAATCCGGTATTCGACATAGCCCGGCCGGCAATGGCCGACGTCAAGCCCGGCCGGGTAGCCTTCGAGCACGAAGCCGAGCGCGGGGGCCCAGACAAGCTGGATGCCGCGATGCGTCATATCGGCGTAGCGGTGCAAATGGCCGCTGGCGATCACGGCGATATCATGCGCTTGCGCGAGGTCGAACAGACGCTGACGTGACCGGGCGCCGAGATGGAGCGTGCTCTGCGCGCTCTCGTGCGGATCGACCAGGTAGAGCGGCTTATGGACGAAGAGCAGCACGCGCCGGTTTCCGCGCGCCGCCAGGATGCGCTCGAACCAGTCCCATTGCTCAGCTTCGGCCTCGAGGCCGCTGTCGAACAGCATCGCGTCGAGCCCGACCAGGCGCCAGGCGCCGCAATCGCGGAACCAGTAGTCGGCGCCAAGCTCGGCCAGCCAGCGTGCCCGCTTTTCGGCATCGACCGGATGCCGGAATTTGAGATCGGGCGGCTGGTCGCCGATATCGTGATTGCCGGGGATCGCCAGCCACGGCACCGCGAGGCGGTCGAGTTGCGTGCGCGCGTAGGCGAGATCGTCCGGGCAATGCACGCCGTCGAAGCAGAGATCGCCGCTGCACACCACGATATCCGGCGGATCCTCGGCCATCATGGCGACGAACACGTCCCAGTTATCCTGGAAATAGGCGCGGTTTCGGCTCAGATGCGGGTCCGACACCTGCGCGATGCGAAAGTCCATGGTTCCTCCGATTGCCTTCTCGCGATGATGGCCGTTGCAGGGCGTCGCTAGCCCTTAAGGCCCGATGAGACGAAGGTTTCCACCACCTGGCGCTGGGCGAGAAAGAACAGGGCCAGCACCGGCACGCATACCAACGTCACCGCCGCCATCAGCGGGCCGTACTGGTTGCCCAATTCGCTATCGAGGAAGCGCCGTAGCCCGACCTGCACGGTCGTCGACGCCTCGGTCTGGGTGACGATGAGCGGCCAGAAATATTCGTTCCAGCATTCGAGAAACAGGATGATCGTCAGCGCGGCGAGCGCCGGCTTCAGGTTCGGCAGGATGACCAGCCACAAGGTGCGCCAGGTGCCGGCACCGTCGATCTCGGCCGCATCGAGCAGGGATTTCGGAAAGGCCAGCATATGCTGGCGCAGCAGGAAAACGGCAAAAGGGGCGGCGAGATTGGGCACGACGAGCGCGAGATAGGTGTCGAACCAGCCGAGCCGCGCCACCATGACATAGAGCGGGATCATGACCAGCGAATGCGGGATCATCATCGCGCCTAGAACGGCGATGAACAGGAGGTCCCGGCCCGGAAACACCCAGCGCGTGAATGCATAGGCGGCAAGCACCGCGAGCACGAGCTGGCCGAGCACCCGCAGCGTCGTCGAGGCGATGCTGTTCCACAGGTAATGCGCGAACGGCATGTCCTGGAAGACGCGCAGGTAATTCTCGAAGGTCGGCGCAAGCGGCCATGGCGTGGCGAGGCCGATTTCGTTTTCCGGCTTGAACGAGGCGCCGAAGGCGATGAGCAACGGCACCAGCATCATCAGGCTGATCAAGATGCACACAGTATGTGCCGTGATGTTCCAGCGTAGACCGAACCTCATCGCCGTCAGCTCTCGTATTTCGCCAGCCGGTCGGCCAGCTTGAATTTCAGCACGGTCACGATCATCAGCAGGACGAACAGGATGACGGTCGCCGCCGCGCCGTAGCCGATGTTGAAGGTGCGGAAGGCGAGCTGGTAGACCATGTAGAACAGGTTGGTCGTGGCGTTGGACGGCCCGCCCTGGGTCATGATGTCGATCGGCGTGAAGACCTGCTGCACGGTGAAGATCACCGTGGTGACCAGGACGAACACGGTGGTCGGCGCAAGCAGCGGGATGATCAGATGGCGGAAGATCTGGTAGTCGCTGGCGCCGTCCATGCGCATGGCGGCGATATATTCCTGATCGATCGAGGCAAGCCCGGCCGTATAGATCAACGTGTTAAAGCCGAGGATCTTCCAGGCCGAGACGCCCATGATGGTCAGCAGGGCGTACCAGGTGTCGAAGAGCAGGTTCGGCATGGTCAGGCCGACAAGCCGCAGCGCCGCGCCGAAATAGCCGCCGAGCGGATTGAGCAGCCAGGCCCAGATCACCGACACGGCGACGAAGCTGGTCAGGACCGGCAGGAAGATGATCATCTTGTAGACGCCGGAAACGCGCGGCGTCATCGACCACAGGAACACGGCGATCGGGATCGGCAGGATCACCTTCAACGGGATCGCCAGGACAATGTACAGAATAGTGTTGACGGTGGCGTCCTTGAACAGCGAACTCGTTACCACGCCGCGAAAATTGTCCGTGCCGACGAAGGGCATCGCATCGGCGACGAGGTTCCACTTCGTCACCGCGAGGTAGAACGTATAGACGAGCGGCCAATACACGAACGCGACGATGCATAACAGCAGCGGTGCCGCGTAAACATATGGCGTCAGGCGCGATCGCAGCATGGCGAGTCCTGGATATCCGCGTTGAAGGGCTGCAAGGGAGCTGCAAGGGAGACGGCGGCGCCGTCACTTCCCATCCGCGAGCAGCTTGTTGATGCCGGCCGCCGTCTCATGCACGATCTGCGGCGCCGGCGCCTTGTCGAGCCAGAGCGCGTCGACCATGTTCTTCAGCCTGACGGAAATCTCGCCGGCCTGTTCGGCCGGCCATACCACCACCGGCACAGTGTCCTTCATCTGCTTCAAGGCCGGCAGGTAATCCGGATTTTCCTTGTAGAAGGCCGCCATCTTCGGGTCGGCGAGCGGATCGCGCGCGACCGGCATGTAGCCGCTGACGCGCGCCCATTCGTTCGAAATCTCGGGGCGGGACAGATATTGCACCAGCTTGAGGGCATTGTCCCGGCGCGGCCCCTCGGGCGCGAAAACCATCAGGACCGAGCCGCTATTGGGCACGCTGCGCGGCCTGTCGCCCCAGGTGGGAAACTCCGCCACACCAAGCTCGAACCGCCCCTTGGTCGCCCGCACGAAACGTCCGAGAAGCGCGCTCGTGTCGGTGCGCATGCCGAGTTCCCCGCTCTCGAAAGCGGAGCGCATCGCGTTGGCCTCGCCGGTCGGATGGATCTTGTCCTTCACGACCATGTCCTGCCACAGTTGCATCGCCTCGATGCCGCGGGCATCGTCGAAAGCGACGCGCTTGCCGTCATCGGAAAGCATCCTGGACTGGTTGCCCATCAGCATGGTGTTGGCGCCGTAATCGAGCGAGTCATGCACCAGGGTCACGCCGCTCTTGCCGGTCTTGGCCTGGATCTGTTTCGCATAGGACACGACATCGGCCCAGGTCCGCGGCGGCTTGTCCGCATCGAGCCCGGCTTTCCGGAACAGGTCCTTGTTGTAGTAGAGGAGCGGCGTACCGAGTGAATGCGGGGCGCCATAGACCTTGCCCTCATAGGTTCCCATCGCCAGGAAACTCGCGAGGTAATTGCCCAGCCATGCGCCGGCCTTGGCATCGCCATCAAGCGGCACGGCCTTCATCATCGTCACCATGGCCGGGACGTTGCGCGTGAAAACCTGCATGACGTCGGGGCCGCGCCCGATCGCCGCGGCGGCGATGGCGGCCGAATACAATTCGGAAGCCGGCTTGCTCGTCTCCCTGACCTTGACGCCGGCCTCCTTCTCGAAGCCGGACACCATCTGTTGCAGGGCGCGCTGGTTGCCGAAGGTCTGGTAATGCCAGAACTGGACATCCTGCGCCACGGCGGCGCCGGCCATCGCCACATAGACGGACGCGGCCGCGAACGACCCGAGCAGGGCGCGCCGCGACCATGACGGCCAACCGGCGAGGAGGGGCTCCGAATTGTGCTTCGACATTGTGTTTCTCCCTGCGTTTATTCTTGTCGTCTATTCTTGTCGTGGGGTCGTTTGCGCCTTGCCCTCGTGCCCGTTCATGTCGGCGCGATGGCAATCGGCTCGTTCATGTCCTGCGGGGCGGGCGCATCGCAAAAACCCGGCGGCAGCGGCGTGCTGGCGGACCAGGTGACGTTGGTGACGCTGGCATAACCGGCATCGATCAGCGGGCACTCGTCGCCTTCGCGGTAGGCGCCGTCGCGCCCGTTGGAAATCTGCAGGCGGATCTCGTCGCCCTCGGCGCTGACGACCTGGCTGCTGCGCCCGATCTTGTGCCGACCGATACGCGCCTCGCGCAACGGCGCCGGCAGGCTGGCGGGGAGATTGATGTTGAGCCATCCACCCCGTCCGCTCCATTGCGCGCGGCATGCCCACAGATGCCGCAACGCCCCGGCAAGCCAGGCGCATTCGCGCTCGTCATAGCGGCCGACATCGCGTGGCCGGGACAGCGAAATCGCCGGAATGCCCCAGAACACCGCCTCGCGCGCGGCGGCCATGGTGCCGGAATAGGCGATATCCTCGGCCACGTTGATGCCGGCGTTGATGCCCGACAGCACGAGGTCGGGCGGCTGGGTCGCCGCGAACAGCCATGTCTGGGCGGCGATGATGCAATCGGCCGGCGTGCCCGAGCAGCTGTATTCCCGGTCGCCGAGACGGGTGAGCCGGAGCGTGTCACGCAGCGTGATGCCGTGCCCGACCGCGCTGCGATTGCCTTCCGGCGCCAGCACCCAGACATCCTGCGTCAGCCGGCGGGCGGCGGCCGCAAGCATGTTCAGCCCCTGCGAGCCGATGCCATCGTCGTTGCTCAGCAAAATCCGCATTGCCCTCACCCAGAATCGGCGCCGGTTGTTGTTCCTGACGAAGGTGATGAGCGGGGCTTGTTTCTGTCAAATGATGATTTATCACCAGTTGATAGACAAAGGTTATCACCAGACCTGGGCTGCCGGAGCTGCCGCGATGATGACGTCGACCCATCTGCGCTATTTTCTCGCCGTGGCAGAGCACCTGCGCTTCCGGCGCGCCGCCGAGGCTCTGCATGTGTCGCAGCCCGCGCTGAGCAAGAGCATTCAGCGCCTTGAGGATCTGGTCGGCGCCAAGCTGTTCGAGCGGTCGCGCCAGGGTCTCGCGATCACGCCGGCGGGCGAAATCCTGATGATCCACGCCAAGCTGGTCACGACGCAGCTCTCGCGTGCTCATGAGGAGATCATGGAGTTACAGGCGGCGGTGACCGGGCAGATCGTGGTCGGCGCCGGCCCCTCCGTGCAGGACCATGTCCTGCCGCAGGCGATCTCCAGCCTGCGGTTGCGGCGGCCGAATGTCCGGATCAAGATCGTCGCCGGCCATAACGACGTGCTGATGCCGGCGGTGCAGCGCGGCGATCTCGACATGGTGGTGGGCGCCCTGACGCCGCACATCAAGGATGCGCGCCTCACCCACGAAATCCTCTACCACGATCATCTGGCGGTCACCGCCCGCGCCAGCCACCCTGTCGCGCGCTCCGGCACGGCGAGCCTCGAGAGCCTTCTCGGGGAAAGCTGGGTCCTCAGCCCGGAAACCATTCAGGCGCGGCAATGGTTCGACGCCGTGTTCCGCAGCCGGGGCCTCGCCTGCATCACGCCGCTGCTCGAGGTGAACTCGATCCCGATTATCAAGGCGATGCTGCTGTCGGAGGATATTCTCGGCTTCGTCCCGCGCCAGCTTTACCGCGATGAGGAGCGGCAGGGGCTCCTCAAGACCATTCCGGTCGACGAATTGCTGATGTGGCGGCCGGTCGGGGTCAGCTTCCGGGCCAACGGCCATCTGCCCGCGCTGGCTCACGCCCTGATCGATGCGCTGAGGAGCACCTGCGCCGCCATGCCGCCGGCGCCGAGTGCGGCCGTCACCTCGAGTTGAGGTGGTGCCTGTTTCCGAGACAGGGACATAAGATCGATCGCCCGATGACAGGGCGATCCGGCATCAAGACACGCGGACGATTTGCGCTCGCGCTCAAGGCCCAGGCGTGGCCATCCTTTGGGGACGGCCACAGCCACACTGTGACGCCACCCAAAGGATGCCGCAGCCATTCTGTAATATATTGATGTTACATATTTATTTTCGAGACTTTGCCGCACATGCCCACTTTCGGAGCCATCAATGTGCCGCACTGAATTGATGGTTTCACCGCCCGAGATGCCGCAATGAGAAAGCCCCGGCGGTGGCCGGGGCTTGGAGGCTTCATTGAAGTCGTTTCGGCGATCAGGCGGGCACGAGCTTTCCGACGGCGCGTTCGGCATCGTCCCGTGGATAGAATGATGCGCGAATCTCGACGGGGTCGAATGCAGGTTCGATCCCTCGATGCAGGAGCAGACCCTTCGCTTCCAGGTGATGAATCCCCGCCTCGCGGGCAAGCTCGTGGAGCGAGACGAAGCGGCTCATGAAGTTGTCGAGGTCCTTGGGCTCAACGACCCGCTGCTGCAATCGGGTTACCGGATTAACGACGACGTCCGCAGTCAGATGGCCATGCTCGATCAACGCCTTCACGACGTTGGTCGACGAATGAAGCATGCGTTCCACCTCCCGGAGCGAGAGGGATGTCGACTCAACGGGGCGAATCAAACGGGCGACTTCCGTCAGGTCGACACGGATCGATGCGAAGGCCCGTTCGCCCGGGTCGCGACCGATTAGGGTCAGACGGCGATCCAGCAACAAGCGGACGATGTCCAGGGCGGGGCAGACGAGTTTCTTCGATGCCGTCTGGATCGATACGAGCCCGCTTTCGGGCTCGACATTGACCGCGCCCTCCATCAGGCGTTCGAGGAAACCATCGAGATCGCGGCTGTCGAACGCGTGATCCTTGAACACCTCGGTTCCTCCGACCAGGAAGGGTTTGATGAATCCGGCGTCCAACAGCGTCTGCTCCATGGGGCGGGGAACGTTCAGGTAGCCGCGGACTTCCCTGAGATTCAGCGACCTGCTCACTTGGCCAAGGAAGGACTCGGTCGCCGCCGCATCGAAGACGATCCGTTCGTCCGCGCGGTCCATGGCATCCCGATCGATGAAGCCCTTGGCGTGCAGCATCTTCTTCAGGCGTTTGGGATGGAGGCCGAATTCCTGCTGGGCCGATCGCACCGAGTGAAGACGGCGTGTCCCGACCTGCCGTCCGAAGAACGCCTCGCCGGGGCCGACAGGCAGTGTCTCGACGATGTGCCGGAACATGATGTCCCGCAGCGGGTTGTACGCCGGGTCCTGCGACTCGTGGCTCAACCACTCGTGAAGACGCCCATAGAGTTTCCGCGGGCCCCAATCACCGCGTTGGGCTTCCCAGCCGACGCGGAGATCGTGGAGGAAACCTCGGATGTTATTCTCACCCGGGGCGGCGATCTCGAAGCCGATGCCGCCAGCTTCATGCCAGTCGGCATCGAGCATTTCGTCGCTTCGGAAGCGCGCTCCCCGGCAGGCAATCGCACCGACGATTTCGCAGGTCTTGGCGGCGGCGTAGAGCGGCATCCCATCGAGCCAATTGGGCGCCGTCAGCGTCGTCTTGCGAAGGCGGCCGAGAATGTAGCGTTCGAACGGGGAGGGCGGTCGACGCAATGCATCGCGCTCGAGGCGGTCGGCCTTGTTGAGGATCGGTTGAATGGCCGCGCCGAAGTCATGCATTTGCGACAGGCTGTCGGAAACCGTCTCAAGCGCAACGCCGTGTCGTTCGCATGTCCTGATCGAGGCGATCAGCCATGATGCCCGCCCGAACGGGCGTACGTGCCGTGGGATCCCTGAGGTCTCCAAATCCTCGACGATGCAACGAGGGCAAGCGCGGACGGTCTTTCTCGACAGGGCATCGCGCACGAAGTGCTCGTGTTTCAACGTGTGCCGGCGATCGCCGATCTTCACTAGGGCGGACGAAAGGAGCTCGGCGGGATCCGCTCTGCCGCGACGCGCGAGGGACTCGATGGCGGCTTGGTTGCCGTCGACGATGGCTTGAAATTGAACCCCCATGTCGAGGCTGAAATCGCGTGCGGTCCGCCTGACCATCAAGCCGAGGCGAGAACAGAAACTGGTCGGCGTCTCGTCCTCACCGAGGGGAACGATCGATTGAGAGGGCAAGGGAGTCATTTGTTCCTCACGTCGCGCGGGGCTTTGGTCTTCTTCAGTTCCGGCTTGTCCTCCGGATCGATCATCAGCCCGCGGCGAGGATCGATCGTCGTCCACTCCTTCGCCGTGAAGACATTCAATCCCGGCTCGCAACCCGTGCGGTACCGATAGGCTTCGGCGAAGTGGTCGATGGCCAACGATGACGACTGCCCATCCAACGCGTTTTTGATCGCGTCCTGCACAAATTCCACGACGATGCCGAACTCATTCAGCGAGGCGTGCAGCAACCGGGCGCAAAACTCATCGAAAAGAAGAGTGTTTACGTCGAGTTGCGCTTTTTTCCCGCCGTAGAATTTGATCACGCTCCGCACGATCGGAGCGTCCCTTTGCAAGGTGAGTTCCCCGAACACGACATGCTTGGAGCGCCGCCAGACCTGTGTGTCACCATCGTCAAGACGATCGTCGTTCGTCAGAAGGGAGGCGACCTCGCGCGTGCCGGAAAGGATCAGCCAGACAGGCCAGTCCCGATTCTGCATCAGGTCCTTGAGGGTGTCGCGAACCTTCGTGATCTCGACGCTGTTGTTCGACTGGAGGACGTGGTTGACCTCGTCGATGTGCAGGAATCGAACGCCGCGAAGTTGCAGATGCGTGCGCACGAGTTGCCATACGACATTCTCCCGCAACGGGCGGGCGACGTCGTAGCCGAGGGCGCCAAGGATTTTCTCGCCAAGCAGCCGGAGCGTGCACGGTGAGGGTGTGGACACGGAAACCAGCAGGCAATCCGAATCTCGGTTTCCAAATCCGGCAAACTCCTGGCGGGTAAGAAACAGACGCTCGAGCGCTCTCGTCTTCCCCGCGCCAGGGTTGCCCAGGACCGTCAGTGCCCGCCCTTCCCGAAGGCGGCCGACGCGCTTCGCGGGGCCGATTTCGGTAGCTCCCTCGGCGAGCAACATGGCATCGATGAGATCGTCGATCGCCCCTTCAAGCTCGGCGTCACGCGCGGTGCCGAAATAGGCGGACAGAATGCCGCTCATGACATCCGCAGTCGACTTTCGGCGCTCGGATTGCAGTCGGCGGAGCCTGTCGACCGGGTTTTCGGCGATGCTAGCCTCGGAGGGGTTGGATGCAGGGATGTCCATTCTCAATCCTCCACGAAGAAGTCATCGCCGTCGCCGTCATCGATCGGCGTCGGGAGGGCGGAGTTCGGAGCGGGGGAGGTCGCAGGGTTGTCCTGCTCGAAATCCAGCCCTTCCAGCATCCCGGGCCCGTCCTCGGAGCCGCGCTCGAAGGAGAAGCCCCGCAACACATCACGCTCGTATCGCTCAAAGTCCTGCGACGTGAAGATCGGGGAGGCGATGCCGACGCGCTGGCGAGCGACCAGAACGAAATCTTCGATATCGCGAAGAGCCTCGGCGACGATGGGGGCGGAAATCTTGGTCAGGTCGGCGTTCCGCTTCCGCATATGGGCGGCGGCAACCAGCCATTTCATGGTCGAGACCCCGTCGAATCCAGAGGATTGGCACGGGACTGTCATCCATCCCTGCGCGACGCGGACCGAAATGTGACCGAGATCTTCATTGTCGACGCGCACGAGGATCGGCTTGTCCTGAAATTGCCCACGACGTTCGTGGAGTTCCCTGCACTGATAATCATTCCCAAGCACGCGGATGCCCCTGTTCGTGAGGCGGCGTTCGATCGTGGTACCGAAAATATGACGGCATTCATCCGCGTCCGGCGGTGCAATAACGGGATAGTCCTGCGTCAAGCGTGTCCAGCAGTTCGCAGGGGTCTCTCCGTTCAAGCCCTCGTGAGGCTCGTTATGGTAGACGTCGACGATAAACCGAACCAGCCAATGTCCGAATTCCTCGCTGTCGATCGACACGTTCGCCTGGGAATCGTAGTCGCCCTTTTCGCCTACGTTGGCGAAGGTTCGGCCGTCGAAGCGCGCGGCAAACCGTTCGTGCAAGCGACGGAAGACCCGTTCGACGGTGCCACGCATCTGCGGCAAGCCCGCAGGAGGGTAGAAGTGATCGACGCCCGCATCCGTAAGGGCGGCGCGAAACTCGTGGCTCACATAAGCAGAGCCCGCATCGCTCACCGCCAATTCCGGGGTGCCGAGCATATTCCATTGGGAATGACAGCCCGCGTCCGAGGCGATCCTGCTCTTGTCGGTCATTGCCATCTGAAGCGTCGCTACGGCCGATGAACTCGTCGGATTCGGCACGATGCGAGCGGCCAGGCAGACCCTGGTGCGAACGTCGATGGCCATCGAAAGCCAATATCGCTCGCTCTCAATATCTTCGCGCAGTTTCGGAGGGAGACGCTCGATGATCCTGTTGTCCGGGACGAACGTGTGGAGCGAAATCTTCCATTCGTCCAATTCGATGCGCTCGAGGGGGCGCGTGACATCCAATCCGCCGTTGACGACGTAGAACCGGCGCCGCGCCGCCTCCGATCCTTCTCGCCCGGCGTAAACCTTGATCGGATCGAGCTTGGAGATCATGGCCTCGAAGGCCCTTCTGCTCGGTACCGCCAATTGTTCCTTGCCGGTGGCCGCACGCACTCCGTTGATCTTGTCCATCTCGGCGACGAGGTCGGCATAAAGCCTGGCCTTCGTGGGCTTCAATCTGCTCATGTATCGTTCGGCGTGTTCCCACATCAGATTGCGCACCTCGGAGTGCAGGCGATCCTTGTGGTTTCCGCTGCGGCCGTATCGATCCTGGAGGACCACGGGCGTGTTGCAGGTCTCGTACTTGCGGAGCCAGCGGCGCAGGGTGCGAGGGCTCGGCGGCTTCTTCAAGGACACGTCCGGGCTACCGCAGCGGCCCTCCGCCAAGGCAGGCAGCAGGGTCTTGACGACGATTTCACCGATCGCCTTCTTCATGGACGCATCGGAGCGGCTGGCTTCTTTGCCAGCCTCCATCCGCAGGAATTCGTCGCAGAAATCCTTCTTCCAGAAGACTTTCTTCTGATGCGAGGGAGCAAGATCAGTGACGTTGGATTCGGGCGCGATGCGTTTCACCATGGCGCTCTTCAAACTGAAGAAATTCCGAAGAATCTTGAGTTTGCCCTGACGACGCCAGGCTTCGATCTCGGCGTGCGTAAATGTCTCACAAAGATCGGGGTGGTCGAGCCGACGAAAAATGTGACCATCGGCGTTGGTCGACACCGGCACATACTCGCTTCCCTCGAGGATCCACTTGTCATGGGGATCCGCGCGGAATGGCGTGACTTTCGTCGCGAAGGCGGCGGGCAGGCGGTTGGTAGCTTGAAGCGTCATGTCGTGTCCTTTCAATGCTTGTTGGTGTTGTGATTGCGGCCTGGCCTCACCATCGACGTGTCCGTGATGCGCCCGGTGCCGACGAGTTCGAGCACGCCGTCGCCGATCAGGCAGTTGATGGCGAAGAAGCCTCGTGGGCTGTTCAGAGTTGCGGCCTTCAGGGCGGCAATGGTGACGGCGCCACGCAGGTCTTTTGCGAAAGCCATCACCTGAGCGACGTCGCTTTCACGGCGATCCCGAAGGCATCGGAGGATCAGGCGAGCGTTGTGGGCGCGGTCCCGTGTGATGAACTCTTCCGTGCGGATAACGATTGAATCCGCGAAGCCCTTCGGGGCCTGCTTCCGGATCATCGCCACGACGACATCCAAACCGCTCGACACCACCTTTTTGCTGGGCTTGACGGCGATGGCGACGGATTTGCCGTCGTGGAGCTTCACCAGGAAATCGAACGTGTGCTGGTGAACGACGCCATCCTCATCGACGTATTCGACCGGCTCGGGTTGGTCGATGATGCTGGCGACCCTGGAATCGGCGATCAGGATGTAGGCGGCATCTCGCTCGAGCGTGCTCTCGTAGACCATTTCGCGATTGATCCTCCGGTTGATCAGGGACCCTCTGAAGGATCCCCTGGATTTAAGCGGGGGCCGCCGGCTAGCCACGGAGGCGGACGGCGGCGACCAAATCTTTCCGGCTCTGCCGGCGCGATTTAGCCCGCTATGCGCAAGCCCCCGTCGGTGCCATCGATCGCGCCGCTCCCGCCGATGGAGGCGGAGTCTTCGGTCAGTGGGATGGGATTAATGTCGTCTTCGCTCATGTCGTCCTCGCGCTGGTTGAAACCAAAAAGCCCTCGGCGGATGCCAAGGGCTCGAAGCGAGAGATACGATCGCGGCGGAGGAGCTAGACTGACAACGTCCCGGGGAACGCGTCAGGCACTCCAGCGCAGCGGTCGGGCCGCTCGCTTACCTGGCTTATGTTCCGGGAATTCGTCATGAGACTGCTCGTGGCGCGGGATGCGCCGGGAGATGGCTCTTAAAGGATAAGATCCGAAGGGTCGTTTAAGGGATTCGATCGGATTTTAGGAATGGGCGGAATCCCAACGTCGCGTTGTTCAGTGGCATGCAAAGTGGTTATGGGGCTCGCCATCATCGGCCTTGTCGCCATTGTGGCGGGGCTGACCCTGATCGGCGCTCCCAGCCTCGCGACGGGAGCGGCCTTGTTGCTGGGTTGTCTCGCCATTCTTGGCCACAGCGTCTTGAGGGTGGGGCGAAGGTAAGCGGTGCTCGAGGGGGCGAAAAATGCACAAGCTCACTTAAGGCAGTGGATCGTTCCTGTACGTCGTTGATACGTCGACACGTCGATTGGCGAGGCGGATGTAGACCCTTCAGCCGCCACCCCAGCTACGGATGAAATCCCAAAACGACTTGGCTTCGGCCGAGGTCGCGAAGTAGCCGGGCGCGATGACAAAGAACGCCCACAAGAACCCGGAAGGGATGTTGGCGATTTGGAAATCGCGCTCCCTCATCGCGGAAACACCGGCGATCACAGGGATGACGGCACGTACTGGGCCGAAGAAATGACCGAGGAATACGCTGAAGATCCCAAATCTCTGGAAGAAGCGATGGGATCGCGCCACCATGTCAGGATGTTTGGAGAAGGGCCATGCCCTGAGGATCGGCTCCTGATAGCGGCGACCAATCCAATATGAGATGGCATATCCCAGTGATGCACCGACACCTCCCGCCACGAGCAACGGCCAGAAGTTCAGGCTGCTAGCCCCGAAAAGCCCGCCGATGCCGAGCAGAATAACGGTTGAGGGGACCAGAAGTGAAAGGAACGCGAGCGACTCGAGAAAACCGAAGACGAAGACAATGGCGGGCGCCCAAGCTTGGTGCCGGTGCGTAAATTCGATTGTCGCTGCAATCAGTGTGTCCAGGTCCATGGGCTGTTTTGCCCCTTCTTCTTATCGCGTTTCGGAAAATCCGTCCGTCAAGCACTGCGATTGCGCCTGTTGGTGTTGTTTAGGGCGCGGCCGCAGGCGCCCGAATCGTGCGGCGCCCGGCGACATAGGTCATCAGAAAAATAAAAGCATCAACGGCGCTATAACAGCCGATGTTATCGCGAAGCCGCCATTAACGTACGGGACATTGGCGACTCTTCTCTCACAGGCAAGCCATTGCGTGATACGGCTAATCGTGCCTGCCTGACCAAACCCAGTGGAGCTTCTGTAGCTCCGGCACGGTTCGCTTCCGATTGATGATGCCGGTCATTACGGCCATCTAAGCTTGATCGTCGTCGCCATTCGCGCGCGTTGGTAGGCAATCATCGCCTCCACGGCCTTTTTCATATCGTTCCGGTTGCCGGCGCGCGGGCATTGCACGCCAGTAATATCGGTACTTTGACGCTTCGCCACTTCAGAGAAGCTCCCCCGCAGGATTTCCAGTGCCGCGTCACTCTCAAAAATCTCAGAGAAGTAAATGGTTTTCTGGTCATGAGATGCGGCAAGGCAATAGTGCCAGTCTGACGCCCGTGCCGCTTGCGACGATGCACATCCGAGTATTACCAAAGCAATTATGACGGCATGACGCATCGGGCTGTCATTCCTTCGAAGGCGTGTGTGCTTTGAATGGCGCGCAGCAGGATCGTTGGCCAGGATTTGGCGCTGGACGACCATCGCACAGACCGATGCAAGGCCGTCACTGCGGGTTTTCGAGGCTGAAGCGCTCGGCCTGCTCGTCATAGGAAAACAGTTCGGCGTAGCGGCCCCAGGAGATGACGGTGTGGATGGTCTCGTCTGCGTATTCCTCGGACATGTAGTCCTCGAGTTCGTTCCGGAACCGCGCCGCTGGCGCCGTGTGCGATGGACGCTCGTCCAGCACACGGCGGATCAGGCTGATCAGCGGCACATAGGTCACGAGATGCTCGGCAAACAGTCTTTTGCGAGCATCGGTGTCGAGGTTGGCGAATTTCCTGCCCGCATCGGTGAGCGTCAGGTCGCCCTCGCTCAACTGGGCCAAGCGCAGGAGTTGCAAGGATTCGCCGAGATGGAAGATCTCGTCGGCCTCCAGTTGCAGTTGCCCGGCGAGGTCCGGCAAATCGGCATGCCCATTATACGGTTCGGCCGCGACCGCTTCGATGAGACCCGCAAGCAGGTTCGTCGAGACATGGTTGAGCACCATGCCCACGCCAGAGCCCGGAATGCCTTCGAGGCTTGCCAAGGGCGGCTCCGCCTTTTGCGTCATGTTAGCGTAGATGGTGTCGACGAGTTGTCGGAAGCTGGGATCGAGTCGGTTGCGCGGATGCGACAGCGTGACCTTGATTTCGGTAGAAATCCTGCCCGGACTCGATGACAGTACCAGGATGCGATCGCACATCAGAACCGCCTCCTCGATATTGTGCGTCACCATCAGCACCGACTTGATCGGCAAACGGCCTTCAATCCACAGATCGATGATGTCGGTGCGTAGCGTCTCGGCGGTCAGCACGTCGAGCGCGGAGAATGGCTCGTCCATCAGGAGCAAATCGGGATGCACGACGAGCGCGCGCGCGAAGCCGACGCGCTGGCGCATGCCGCCCGACAGTTCCTTTGGATAAGCGGATTCGAAGCCATCGAGGCCGATGAGATCGATTGCGGCCAACGCCCGCTTGCGGCGTCCGGCCCGGTCGACACCCTTGGCTTCGAGGCCGAATTCGACGTTCTCCAGCACCGTCAGCCATGGGAAGAGTGCGAAGGACTGAAACACCATCGCGATGCCTTGCGGCGGTCCCTTGATCGCCTCGCCTCGGCACTGTGCCTGCCCGGACGAGGGCGAAATGAGGCCGGCGATGATGCGCAACAAGGTCGACTTGCCGGAGCCTGAGCGGCCAAGCAGGCCGATGATCTCGCCGGGCCGGATGGTAAGGTCGACCCTGTCCAGTACGAGCAGGTCACCGCCGCTCGCCTTCGGGAAGCTACGGCAAACGCCACGCATGTCGATGAGCTGATCGGGTTTGGTTGCGAGTTCGAGCATGATCGTGCCCTCTTGGGATCAGGTCGCGTTCCGGTGGTTCAGCCGAGGCGGAAGCGGCGCTCGCCATAGGCATAGAGCGGCCGCCACAGGATGCGATTGAACAGCGTGACGAAGATGCACATCACGACGATGCCGAGGACGACCTTCGGGAAATCGCCGGCCTCCGTCGCTTGCGCGATATAGGCGCCAAGCCCGGCGGCGCTGAGCTTGGCATCGCCCCAACTCGCCACCTCAGCGACGATGCTGGCATTCCAAGAGCCGCCTGAGGCGGTGATCGCCCCGGTGACGTAATAGGGAAAAATCCCCGGCAGGATGACGTTGCGCCACCAGCGCCAGCCCTTGACGTGAAAGCTCTGGGCGGCCTCCTTCAGGTCGCTTGGAAAGGCGCTCGCGCCCGCGATCACGTTGAACAGGATGTACCATTGCGTGCCGAGGATCATCAGCGGCGACAGCCAGATATTGGCGTTCAGCCCATAGCGGACGATCAGGACCACGATAACCGGAAACGCGATATTGGCCGGGAACGCCGCCAGGAATTGCGCGAGCGGCTGAACCCGCTCCGCGACTTTCGGGCGGAGCCCGATCCACACGCCGATCGGCACCCAGATCAGCGTCGCCAGGATCATCAGGACGATAACGCGGGCCAGCGTGACGAACCCGAGCTTCGTCACCCTCCAGGCCTCATCCCAACTCAGCGTCGCGCTGATATAGTCGGCGGTTAACCAGCTTGCGTAGGCGGTTGCCGCCAGGATGAGCGCTAGCCAGAGCGCGTCGACAATCCGTGACGGCGATCCATCGCGGCGCGGCCAGGATGGCAGCTTCGGCAGGGGCAGGCGGATTGCCGTCAAGGCGGAAAGCTCGCGTCGGCAGGCGCGCGTCAACACCCGTAAGGCTTTCGTGCGCCGGAAGAGATCGAGGACCCAGGACGTCGGCGCGCTCGCCGATGCCGTCTGCTCGAAGCGGAACTTGTCGACCCAGGCCACCACCGGCCGAAACAGCAACTGGTCGTAGAGCAAGATGACGAGAAGCATCGCCAGCAGGGCGTAGCCGACGGCGGCAAGATTCTGCTCCTTGATGGCGAGCGCCACATAGGCGCCGATGCCCGGTAGGGTCACGGTGGTGTCGCCGACTGTGATCGCCTCGGAGGCCACCACGAAGAACCAGCCGCCCGACATCGACATCATGGTGTTCCACACCAGACCCGGCATGCCAAACGGCACATCGAGCCGCCAGAAGCGCTGCCAGCCCGAAAGGTGGAAGCTCTGCGCCGCCTCTTCCAGATCCTTCGGCACGCTTCGGAGCGACTGGTAGAAGCTGAACGTCATGTTCCAGGCCTGGCTGGTGAAAATCGCGAAAACCGCGGCCAGCTCGGCACCCAGCACGCGACCCGGAAACAGCCCCATGAAGAAGATGACGGTGAAGGTAAGGAAGCCGAGGATCGGCACCGATTGCAGGATGTCGAGGATCGGGATCAGCACCATCTCGGCCCGGCGGCTTTTGGCGGCGAGCGTGGCATAGACGAGGGTGAAGAGTAGTGAGAACACCAGCGCCGCCAACATGCGCAGGATGGTGCGCAACGCATATTCCGGCAGGTTGGCCGGATCGAGCGAAACAGGCACGAGATCGAGCGCGGCGATCGGTGCCGTGGTTTCTTGGGCGCCGTAGACGAACAGTACCAGTGCGCCGATCACCAGGATGAGCGCGGCGAGATCGAAGATGTTGGGCAGGAAAGCCCGGCCGACGGCTGGCGGCGAGATCTTGTGAAACACCATGGGCGGAGCCTCTGACAACCTGGTGGAGCCAATAAAAGCGACGACAGGGACGGCCGTCCGCATCGTCGCCGACACGCGCGTCTGGGGCTTGATCGCATTACGGTAACAGCGTCATGACGCCCGGCATGCCATATGCCGAGGCGAACGGACGCGGAGCTGTCATGGCTGCGCAATGGCTCATCCTGTTCCCGGTTCCGCAAGGAACCGACAGATGAGCCGGGAAAGGCTTCAGTCGGCTACGTGCGGAACACGCTTGATGCTAGATCGACTGTGACTGTCCATGGGCTGTTCTATCTGGAGATGATGCCGGTCGCATGGTTGGCGGCGGCAATCGCGGGTGGTGCTTTGCTCCCGCGCTCCCGGCGCGTCAAGCGGAATTGTAAGGTTGCGGATCGGATGCCGACGGCCGAGAAGGAAGGCCCACGCTAGAGATCGCGTCGCAGTTGATGCCGCATGATGCGACATGAAATCCGGTTCAGGAAAAACGCCAGGCGCGCTAGGCGGCGTGCGCACCGGGAAGATATCGCTCCAGTCGGAAGTTGACTGAGAATGAAGTGGAGAACGGACCTGGATATGTCCGTCAGCACGTGCGCGACGGATGACAGGATGGCGTCCTCCGCGCGCCTCCAGATGGTTTTCCTCTGCCTCTGATCCGATTGTTGGAGCATCGCTCCCGCGTCTCGGGAAAGCGGTCTGCGGCGGTGTTCCGCAAAAACCCTTGCGAGCTCCCTGTTGCTATCGCGGCGGGCATTGCTGTGATCGAGGATCAGGCGATCGAGTTCCTGGTTCCGTGCAAGCATCACGCACCTGCCTTGCAAATTGATCGGCTTGCCACACGGGGAAGGCGACAAGCTTCTCATTTCCCTTGAGAGGCGGCCATCGGTGGCCGCCCAAAACATGCCCCGTGCCGTTGGCGGTCAGTGTCTGATCTTCTCTTCTTGCCAGTTGCAACATCGGTGTGGCGACGCTGAACGACCGAGGCGGGTGCTACCTCGCATCGGGTTACCTATTGCACCTCGACGGTGACGTGAGACAGAGCGGAGAATCTGGCCAATTTGCGGTGATAATGATCAGATCCGAATGGCTTGTCCGTGGCGACTGAGACGATCGCGCCGAGATGTCCCGGCCCCAGGCGCCACAGATGAAGGTCCGTGACCTTGTCGCCATTCATCTCGATGGCCGCCCTGACATCCTGGGCGAGCTTTCGGTCCGCCGTCCGATCGAGCAGGATGCCGCCGGTATCGCGCATCAATCCGCAGGACCAGTTGGCGATGACGATCGCGCCGATGATCCCGGCCATCGGGTCCATCCACACCCAGCCGAATATCCGGGCCAACAGCAGGCCACCGATTACCAGCACCGATACGGCGGCATCGGCCATCACATGAACGAGCGCCGCGCGCATGTTGTTGTCGCGATGATGGGCGCGGCTCGCTCCGGAACCATGGGTATGCTCTTCAAAGCGCATCTCATGTACCGCCCCTCGGGGCCCGTTTGCGCGCAGCCGAACGATGAATTCGTGCGGCTCGGGAATGTCCGCCAGCGACTCAAGGAACCCGCCCCGATCAGTGAAAGCAAAGGTCTGGCGCGCGCCATCCGGGCGAACCGTTTCGACCGTGAAGTTACTGGCGCTAGCAGGCGTTCCGCGATTGTCGTGGATGCGGAAGCGCGGCGGTACGCCGTCCTCGAAGATTTCCAGGGCGAGGACGCCGTCGCCCCTATCGATGTGGCGGATCTCCGTGCCATGCTCGTGGTGGGCGTGACCATGGCCATGGTGATGATGGCCACCCGACAACAGCCAGGCACTCGCGACGTTCACGCCGAGCCCAAGCACCGCGATCGCGATGGCCTCATTGAAGTGGATCGGCACCGGATTGAACAGGCGCAACGCCGCTTCGTAACCGATGAGGAGCGCGATCATGGCGAGGATGACGGCGCTGGTGAAGCCGGCCAGGTCGCCGACCTTGCCGGTCCCGAAAGCGAAGCCCGGATCGTTGGCGTGCTTGCGGGCATAGGTGTAGGCCAGCGCCGCCAGAAGCAACGCGCCGGCATGCGTCGACATGTGCAGGCCGTCGGCGATCAGCGCGATCGAGCCGAACAATGCTCCACCGACGATCTCCGCCACCATCATGAGACCGCAGAGCCAGATCACCGCCCAGGTGCGCTTTTCGGCGCCTTGGTGGTCGGCGCCGAGGAAGACGTGGCTGTGAGGTGACGAAAAGGCAGGCGAATCCGGTTCGGCCATGGCCGTTTTCCTATTTCAGGTAGGTCCTGATGACGTCGATCAGTTCCTCGGCCGCTTCGGCGTTCGAGGGCGCGGACCCGGCGACGACGAGATGCTGGCGGACATGGTCCTCGAGCACTTCGCCCATCAGGCCGGTGAGAGCGCCACGCACCCCGGCGATCATGTGCATGACGCGGTCGCATCCCGCTTCATCCTCGAGCGCGCACTCGATCGCCTCGACCTGGCCCTTGATGCGGCGTACCCGGGCCAGGAGCTTCGTCTTCTCTCGAATGGTATGGCTCATAATCTCATGATAGGATGCCCCCCTACTCTAGTAAAGCGCGCGGTGGCCGATCGACGACTGGCCTCTCCGTGCTGCTGAGAAAATATTGGAAATGCTGCCATATCCTGAGACGGATGATTAACCGTCCGCGCTCGATGAGTTTTCGGATCATTGACGGGATGATTTTGTTCCATGTATGTTCTCGTCATGATGACCGCATCGCTCATACGTTGACCTGTCGCCACCGTTCCATTTGACGGCGAACTCGTCATGTATCTGAGCATTCCGATGATCACCAACCCCGCATATCTCAAGTCACCCCAGCCAACGTCCTTGAAGCGGGCGCGTTCCGTCCGGGCTTGCTCGACCGGGCGAATAAGCAGCTAAGGCTGCCGCGGAAGCGGCAATGCCTCGACGCACGGCCACCGACCGGCGTCGGAAATCATTTCCAATCCGAGATTCATTTATCCGCACCAATCGTGCGACCTCCGACTACGGAGAATGCAGATGCATGCCCAATCCAATGAAATCTCTCACAGTCGCCTGCAACGCGAAATCGAGGCGCTTGAGTGCCTCCTTGCTGATCTGCGGAAAATCCGAGAAGGCCGTTATCCCAGATCTTCCGCGCTCCAAGATGCGCCGATTCTCGACCATTGGGCCCAGGGGATCCGGCCGACGTCCTGCTTGATGGGCTTTGTATCCGGCCATCCGCTGATCGGTGGTGATCGCCGGGCGATCACGACGTCGGCGCTCTGGCATCTGTCGCCGGATATTCGCCTCGCCCGGACGTTTTCTCGCTGGTATCGGCTCGGGCGCCGGATGTCCGACCGCACGGATTCGTGAGGTGTATCATGACATCTCACTGGAAAATCGGCTTTCCGATTAGGGAAGTAACCAACAACGCGACGCTCTGCCTCGCTTACTTCGGGCTCGTCCGCGCGTTGCGGTCCCAGTACGGGGTCCGGAGCGGTTTGCCCGGCATCGTTTGCGTGATCGCGCCGTGTGGCCTGCCCATCAAGCCGTATGCTGAAGCATGCAAATCTATGGCGCATGCACTCACAAGGGACACGCTGGATGAGTTTGAGGTCCTCGAATTCGATCGGCAGAAATCCCGTGCTCCAGGCAAGGCGCCTCGACGCGAGATGGACGAGATCGATGATGCGCTGAAGAGTGACTTCGTTTTTGCGTTCGCCAGCAACCAAACGGCCATCCCCCCGCAGGTACTCATCGCGGCGGACGGAGTGATTCAGATCGAACCACCGACGGTTGGACACGTTCTGGGTGCGTGCCGCCTCATCATTGGCAAAGCGCCGAATGAGGCTGATCTTCGAATTATGGCGGACGCGCCCTTCGACGTGATCGGCCTCGCCATCAAACGGGGGCGATCGATCCGACAGATCATCGAACGCGTGGCCCGAGGAGTGAAACTGCGGGAACAGCCTGCTCTCACGTTGAGCAACGGTCCGAGCCTTGACGACCTTTGTGGCCTCGGCGCCGCCGCCGATTGGGGGCGAGCCATGGCACGCGATATCGCAGACTATCGAGCAGGCCACATTCGCTGGGAAGACATGGATCGAGGAGTTCTGGTCAGTGGTGCACCCGGTACCGGGAAGACGACGTTTGCGAGGGCCTTGGCCCGGACCTGCCGTGTCCCGATCTTCATTCATTCCCTCGCGTCGTGGCAGGCCAAAGGCCACCTTGGTGATCTGCTGAAGGCGATGCTCGGCGCGTTCGGTGAAGCCAAGCAGGCCTCCCCCAGTCTGCTTTTCCTTGATGAGATCGATGCGGTTGGGGATCGCGCCAGGCAAGCTGACCACAATGCCCAGTACACCAGAGAGGTGATCGCCGCTCTACTGGAATGTCTGGACGGGGCTTTTGGCAGAGAGGGCGTGATTGTCATCGGTGCGACGAACTATCCAGACCTGCTCGATCCGGCCCTGCGACGTCCGGGCCGTCTTGATCGACACATCGTCATTCCGTTGCCCGATTTGGAGGCTCGCACCGGAATCTTGAGATATCACCTGCGAGGTGCACTGGATGGCGAGGATCTGACCGAGATCGCGACGCGGCTGGAAGCTGCATCCGGAGCGGTGATCGAACAGGTTGTCCGCGACGCACGGCGTCTTGCCCGAACGGCGCGCCGTGACATGAGCGGCGCAGACCTTGGCGCGGCGTTGCCGCCGCTTCCTCGGTTAAGCGAGGCGTCGTTCGAAAGGGTTTGCGTTCACGAGGCGGGGCATTTTGTCATCGGCGTCGTTCTCGCGGAAAGAGCGCATCGATATCCTGTCAACGCGGTCGTGCGCCGGGAATCTGCGGTTGGTAGGTTCGGTGAGACGTTTTTCGAATGCGAGACGACAAACCTGAGCACCAAGGCTGCATACCTAGCGGAAATCACGATGCTGGTGACCGGTCTCGCGGCCGAGGAACTCCTTCTCGGTGAGTTTGGGGATGGCGGAGGAGGCGGGGATGGTTCTGACCTTCAGCAGGCGACGACGCTTGCGGCTAACATGGAAATCTCACTCGGACTGGGCGACACACTAATCTACCTGGCAAGCAAGTCGTCCAGTGAAGTCAGTTCACTACTCCGAACGGACCACGCTCTGCGTGAGAAGGTGGCTGTTACTCTCAGTGCCTGCATGAACGAAGCCAGAAGTTTGGTGCGTGAGCACGAGGCGACCGTTCGGAAGGTCAAAGACATGCTCCATGACCGGGGTGTCGTAAATGTTGCCGATCTCTGCGGAGGGGATGGGATCTTTCGCAAAGGAACGGTTCCAGAACTTTCCCAGCGGTGACAAATTCAAGGCTATCGGCAAGGCGTGGAATCGTAGGTCGATGCGGAGGCCATGATGAGTAGCAGGCCACGTCTTATAGAATACCGGTAATGAGACGGTCGATGCGCGTGTTTTCCTGATTGTCACGTAGCATCAAGCCACCTTTTCTCTCGGCACCGGCCTTGGCGGTGTGCCGACTCCGCCAACCGATTCCGCTCTCAAAGTGGAGACCACCGTGCATGGGCGAAATCAGTCACGGGTTCTATGATCCAGACATCCTCTCCAGGGTGGTACAGTCCCGGCAAGGAAAAATACTGATCGATCAGCAGGAAGTCGGCGATATCATATGTGGCAACCGCGGCCTTCTCGACGATGGCTGAAGCCGCGATGAGAAGGTCCTCTCCGGTGTGGAGTTTATTACAGCCGGGTCTGTTATGGAAAAATCCGCGAAGCTCATGCTGCGCATACATCTGGGCTCTGAGCCGGATGGCCTCGACGTCTGGGATGACGAGGCGAAGCGCGCGTTGCCCGATGAGTTCGAGCAGCCACCCTTCCTTATCCTCCGCCCGCTCTGGATGTTCCTGCCGAATTAGTTCGATACCGAGTTGAATCTCGAACACGGCGCTCAGAGGAATGAGCAGACGGTCGAGATCGAGATGCTCGATCCAGTTGAGGAGGCTAGGGGGAGGCGTGCGTTTCTCCAGGTATGACAGGACATTGGTGTCTAGTAAGAATTTTGGGCCAGCACCCATCGCCGTGCCTCCTGCACTGTCGATGGAACCGGATGCAAGCATTGCGGACGTACGTTCGGGAACCTGAAAATGCGGGTAACGTAAAGCCTTCCCGGAACTTGCGGGTGGTATTTAATCTTTTGATTCCTTTAGGCCCGTTGTCGACTTTATCCAAAAGTTGACAACGAAGAATTTCCCAATCGCGGTTATGCTGTAATCCGTAAGGCTATGAGAGTGTCATGAGATCCTTCGCTGGCGACGTCACCATCTTACCCCCGAACGGCGATCTGCTCAGGGAACTCGTTCGTCGGGCAAGCTCCGGACGACCTCAAATCATCCGCGACGACGAGGGCAGGGAAGCGGTCCTGGTGTCCAAGGAACAGTGGCAAGCCGATCGTGAATCCTTGCGGGTATTCCTTACGAAGGGGGGCAACGGTCCCGATGAGGATTCGACCGACGATATGGTCGATTGAGGGGTAAGCCCGCGCCTGGGAACCCGGTCCGTATGGCAAACATCGGGTGACGTGGTTTCTTAGCCCGGCTCATTGTTAGGTCAATCGCCGTGACGTTGCCCCCAACTTTTATCCAGCGTGATGGAGACTCTGACGGTTGGTTTT
>ERZ778018.128-NODE-128-length-153921-cov-15.474010_pt1 | contig 153921 bp, 130 predicted proteins | sample MGYA00375748_ERZ778018 | MGnify/ENA primary metagenome ERZ778018 (study PRJEB29350, sample SAMN05509839) | bioreactor metagenome | biome: bioreactor; material: wastewater | place: South Africa: University of Cape Town | collected 2014-04-22 ... | reverse complement strand
GCGCTTCCCTGACACGGAAGAGGTCACTGGTTCAATCCCAGTATCGCCCACCACTCTGACCAGCGGAAACGCTGGCGGACCAAGATCACGTGCCTCATACGTGCACCAGGCTCTGACCTTCCGGACTACCGGAAGGTGGCTACTGTGCCCAGCACCATTTCCAGCCCCGATCCCATCGGAAGTAGCGTCCGACGACTCCCCACCTGTGCAGCCTGCACACCGCCGCGTCGGATCTCCGCTCGACCTCTCGTGCGCTGCCCGCTGCCCCGCAATGCGCGACGGTCGTCATCGATCTGGCGTCGGGAACGCGCTGCTGTCTGACGTGTAGACCGCGAACGAGCTGGCCGAGGCGCTGACCAGAGCGTGGTATGCACGCTGGACGACGCGGCCGATACTGCCGCCGAGGTGACGGCATGATGACGGCGCGGGCAACCATCATCGATCTGATGATGGTTCCCTCCGTGGTAATTTTTGCCACGAAGGCCGGTCGTCATTTTGACTGTGACTGCCACCGGTTGTCCGTCGGCGCCCGTTGGCACGGTGACGGCGTAGTCGACCTCAGTGGGAAGTGAAGCCCGGCCGGCGCGGTCACGTCGGCCGGGCTGTCAAGCTCCTGCGAGTAACGGAGCTCAACATGACCGTCATTCAGGATCGACTTGCCGCCGGCGCGGCGTGGCCTCTCGCAAGACCAGGGAGCGCAGGCATCATTCCGGTGGATCCGGGGCCACCGCGCGCCGATGGCCGGGCCCGGGCCGGGCAACGATCGTCGCACTCGGAACAACGGTCCGGCCACGCCGATCGCGAATCGAAATATGGAGATCGACACCCGCCTCGGTGCGGTAGATGATCGGCGCCCCCTCTGGAGCTGCCCAGGTATCACCCCACTGCGTCAACGCGATGAGGGCGGGAGCGACGTCGCGGGCCTTCTGCGTTGGTAAATACGCACCATCGTCACAGTCGAAGACGCCCTCCCTGACGAAGCGTGCGAGTCGCTCGGCCAGCACATTGGTCGCAATGTCCAGGCTCTGCTGGAACTCGCCGTACCGGGAGAATCCGCGAAACAGCGCGTCACGCAGGATCAGCAGACTCCACCGATCGCCGAACAACTCCAGTGCCCGCGCGATCGAGCAGTTCTGCTTGGGATAGTCACGACCGAGCATGACCCTCAGCCTACCTTGCGTGATGCAAGTTAAGCAGAGTAGCCTTTGCTTGCATCACACAAGTTCGCCAGTGGCATTGAGCGCGGGAGATGACCATGAGTGCCGAGACGATCGCACGAAGCTTCCTGACTGCGTTCTACCGCGGCGACTCCACGTCGGCGCGAGAATTCCTGACCGACGACTTCGACTTCGCCGGGCCTTTCGTCGCACTCATAGGCGCCGACCAGTTCCTGGATAGTGCAGCGCCGCTGCTGGACGCCGCTCGGCACACCCTCGTCCGGCATACCTGGGCACAGGATGGCCACGTCTGCGTCATCCATGACGTCACGCTGGATGGCGCCCCCGATCCGATCACGATGGCCGACTGGTTCACAGTTCGCGACGGCCGGCTGGCCCGCGAGCGAGTGGTGTTCGATACCGCTCCGCTGCGTGCGGTGCTCGCTCACCATCCGCCTGCGGGCCGGTGAGCCGATCGGGCCTGGCTACGCTTCGGTTCGGCCGGTCATTCGACGAGGGTTGAGACCGGTGATCTGCCATCGGGTTCGACGCGCGTAGCGGGGAAGTACCGCCACGCGTCGCGGCCGCAGCGCGTGCAATTGTCGCCGCCGTCTGCCTGGCTTCCTGCACCGCGATGCTGGGCGCCTGCGCCGCTCCCGGCGGCACCGAGATCCTCAGCGGAGAGTGTTTCCGCTCCTGCGCCGTCGCCCGTTGCCGCGAGTGGTGACGCACGTCCCGCACCTTCGCCGGCGAGCGAACGGTGGTGACGGGGCCGACTGGCGGTGCCACCTCACCGGGATCGACCGGCGTGACCGCGAAGGATGGCGCCACCAATGGGTCTGCCCGCCAGGGGACCGGACCGGCGTCACCTCTTTTCGGCTCGACCACGGCGCAGGGGACAGCTCACCACCTTCTCTGCCTGGCACCGCCGTCGCCGACCTGAAAGCCAACGCGGCGCCGCGGCGGCGTCTCGGGGCTGCGCGCCGAGTTCCTGAAACATCCGGCGCCCCGCCCGGTGCCGCCGGCTCCTAGGATCGGAGCCGTGCCAGTGCCCCGACGTTCCCGCCGCCCCGCCCCGGACTCGGTCGATCCGTTCACCGGATTCCCCGTCACCGCTCTGGACTTCTACGACGACCTGGAGGCCGACAACTCCAAGACGTTCTGGGACGCCCACAAGGACCTCTACACGGCCGCGGTCCGCGTGCCGATGGTCGCGCTGACCGATGCGCTGGAGTCGGAATTCGGCCCGGCCAAGGTGTTTCGGCCCTACCGGGACGTGCGTTTCGCCGGCGACAAGACTCCCTACAAGACGCATCAGGGCGCCTTTGTGGCTGTGGCACCCGCGACCGGCTGGTACGTGGAGATCTCCGCGCCGGGCGTGCGGGTGGCGGGCGGCTTCTACCATGCCAGCTCCGCCGGCACCGCCGCCGTGCGCACCGCCATCGACGGACCGGACGGTGACGCGTTGGCGACGATCGTGGCTCGGCTGCGCCGCGCTGGCTGGGATATTGGCGGCGAGCGGCTCAAGACCACGCCGCGTGGCTACGGTGCCGATCACCCGCACATCGAACTGCTGCGTCACAAGTCGCTGACCGCGGCCCGGAACTACGGCTTCGACGCCATGATCCACACCGCGGATTTGCTCGCCCGAGTGCGCAAGGACTGGCGCAGCGTGCGACCGTTGGTGGAGTGGCTGGCGCCCCGGCTGGAGGGCACAGCCGAGCCGCGCTGATGCCGCGGGCAGCCTTAGACCGTGGCCTCGTCCAGCGCCGGGTGGGTGGCGACCAGGTCGGTGTCCACCCCGAGCGCGCCGATCTTCGCGGCGCCGCCGGGTGAGCCCAGCGGCGCATCCTGGCGGGGGAGCGTATCGGTGAAGAATCGCGCGTTGTCGTCGGTGTAGACCTGCCACTTCTCCGGGAGGTCGTCCTCGTAGAAGATCGCCTCCACCGGGCAGACCGGTTCGCAGGCACCGCAATCCACGCACTCATCGGGGTGGATGTACAGCGACCGGCCACCCTCGTAGATGCAGTCGACCGGGCACTCCTCCACGCATGCCCGGTCCATGACATCGATGCACGGCTCGGCGATGACGTAGGTCACCTCGTCGCTCCCTTCGCAGCCGATCCCACCGCGGTGTGGGTGCGGGCGCCGTGAGACGGGGGTCGTCGTCGACGCTCGCACCACCAGTTTATACACGAAGTGTTTCGTGAAAAAAGAGGCCGGGGTCAGCGATCGGTCAGCACGGTCCGAGCCAGGTGGTGCAGCATCCCCGCGAACGTCACCGCCCAGACCGCCAGCGCAAGCCAGCTCTCGCCCACGCCGATCGCCTCCACCAGTGGTAGATCGTCGGCCTGGCCCAGGTAGTGCGCGCCCACCCCGTACATGCCCAGTGGGAACACCACGCTCCACAGCGGGGCCGTGTAGGTCAGCGGGATACGGTGCACCAGATGGCGCCACAGCCCCGCCGCCAGCAGCACGGGGATCAGCCAGGTGCCGAACGCCCAGAACACCACCGACACACCGGCCGCCAACCCCCGGGTGGCCGCCACCATCGGGGCATCGGCCATCTGCACGATGCGGGCGCCGGCAACCACCGTGATCGCGGTGGCGCCCATCGAGACGAAGTACGGCGGGGTCAGCTCGCGCGGCCCGAGCGGGTAGATCATCATTCGCGCGGCGACGAAAATACCGGCGGCCCCGTATAGGAACAGGCCCACCGACCAGGAAACCACGGCCAGGATGGCCAGCTCGCGACGCAGCCCGTCCAGCTGCGGTTCCAGACCGGCCGCCAGCACCGCGACCGACTGGCTGGCCACCACCCAGATGAACCACGTGCCGTTCGCGTCGGACAGGACCGATCGGTGACGGGACCGTCCGAGCACGGCCGTCCACGGCACGACGTAACCGAGTATGAGCCACGCCAGCCCACCCACGGCCAGCAAACCCAGTGCCGCACCGTAGGACTGTCGGCCGAGCAGCGCGGTGCCCAGCACGTCGGTTCCGGCCACGAACGTGAAGTAGCCGAACGCGAACTGCGGGTTGCGCAGGTTCATCAGCATCTCGGCGCGGTGCACCATCAGCCGGCCGATGGTCAGCACCACCAGCACCACGTAGCAGACCATGGCCAGCACCAACAGGGCCAGCGACAGCCCGGGCAGTCCGTGGTTGTCCATCGCCACCGACACGATGCCGGTGGCCATCACCAGGGCGAAGTAACCGGGGTTGAGCGTTCGGACGCCGGTCGCGATCCGTCCGCGCAGCGTCGAGATCGTCATCGGCTAGTACGGTGTGCCGATCTTGCGCCACTTCCGGCCACCCGTGCCGGGTTCCGCCGGATGCTGGGCACGCCGGCTGCGGAACACCACGAACGGCCGCCACAGATACCACAGCGGATAGCTCCAGGCGTGTACCAGCCGGGTGAACGGCCACACCGCCCAGATCACCCACGCCGCGACCGCGTGCAGCTGGTAGACGAACGGTGCCGAGACCACCGGCGCCACCTGCGGGTTGAAGCTGAACAGGCCACGGAACCAGGGTGAGATCGTGTGTCGGTAGTCGTACGGTTCCACCACCAGGTTCATGGCGGTGGGGATGATCCCGGTCAGGATGATGATCAGCAGCAATACCAGCGCCAGGTAGTCGACCCCGGTGGTGGCGGCTCGGACCCGCGCCACGAACAGCCGGCGCAGCGCCAGCACCACGACCCCGGCGATGACCAGGACGGCGGCAACGGTTCCGGCGATGGCGGCGAAGGCGTGGTAGAAGTACTCGGAGATGCCGATCCCGCTGACCCAGGATGCCGGGATCAGGATGCCCAGCACGTGGCCACCGATTGCGGCGAAGGTCGCGTAGTGGAACAGCGGGCCACCCCACCGGAGCAGCTTGCGCTCCTGTAGCTGGGTGGAGCGGCTGGTCCAGCCGAACTGGTCGTAGCGCCAGCGCCAGATGTGGCCGACGACGAAGATCGCGAGGGCGGCGTACGGTAGCGCCACCCACAGCAGGATCTCCCAGGCGGTGACGTTCGTCATGACTGCGGCTCCTGCGCGGGTCGGGATTCGCGGTGCCCGTAGCCGGCCAGGTAATCCGGTGGGGCAAAGGGTTCCAGGCCCACCTGTTCGGTGGGTGGCCCGGATTGCCAGGCGGAGGTCACCTGCCGCAGCTCCCGCCGACCCAGCGCGGGCAGACCGGTGCTCACCGCGGCAACCACCTCCGCGTAGGGCGACTCGACAGCGGTCAGCGCCTGACGCAACAACTCCAGGTCCGTGCGGTGGCCGTGCAGCAGCCGGCGACCCCGCTCACACAGCGCCGCGAATTCCAGCACCATCGGCAGGTAGTCGGGCAGCTCGTCTTCACGCGGAGCGAAACCGGCCGTGCGGTAGGCGTTCTTGAATTCGACCAGCGCCATGCCACGGTTGCGGGTGTCGCCGTACCGGTAGTACGTCAGGTACAGCGCGCAGCGGCGACGTAGGTCGAAGGTCTGCACGTAGTGCCGCGCGACGTCCTCCGGCGAGGTGTCGGCCAGCCACGCCACGAAGGTCACCAGGTGCTCGCGCGCCTTGCGGGGCGAGGCGTCGGTGGCCGCTGCCGACAGCACGTCCAACCCAGAAAACAGCGCCGCCGTCGGATACTGCAGCAGCAGCGAGGCGAGTTTGAGTGTGGGATCGGGGAGCGGTGACGGATCCGATGGGGCCGCACGCGCAGCGGTGACGGTGGCGCTCATGCCGGGCCGGCCTCGGGGGCAGATTTGTTCCTGCGCCAGAACGGGATCGCCGACTGCTTGGCGCCGGGCAGGGGCTGCAGGGAGGCGTCCGCGGCGCCGGCCATCTCGAATCTGGCCTGGCCGTCCGAGGCGGTGAAGGTGGTGGTCGCGCCCGGCGCCCCGGTGGCCTGGAACGAACCGATGCCGTGCGGTCCGGGCGGCCCCATGCCGCCCATGCCCGGTCCGCCATCGGTGTCCAGGCTGCAGAACAGCTGCTCATGCTGGCCCATCAGTCGCCCGGCCTCCTCGGCGTGCGCCGGAGGGATGACGTACCGGTCGGAGTACTTGCCGATCGCCAGCAGCCGGTACAGGTCCTCCAGGTCGTCGGCGGTGGCGCCCACCGACGCGGGCAGGTCCTCGTCCGGTGGCAGCCCCAGTTGCTTGGCACGCTGGATCGCGCGGATCGCGGTGAGTTTGCGCAGCACGCGGCGGATCTGGTCGGAGTCCCCTGCGGTGAACAGGTTTGCCAGGTAATCGATCGGGATGCGCAGGGCGTCGATGGTCGCGAACACCTTGTCCGGATCGGAATGGTCGTAGCCCTGCGCGTGCACGATGTCGGCCACCGGCGACAGCGGCGGGATGTACCAGACCATCGGCAGCGTGCGGTATTCCGGGTGCAGTGGCAACGCGACCTTGTGCCGCACCGCCAACTCGTACACCGGGGACCGTTTGGCCGCCTCGATCCAGTCGTGCGGGATGCCGTCCCGTTCGGCGGCGGCCTGCACCTCCGGATCGTGCGGGTCCAGAAAGACGTCGAGCTGGGCCTGGTAGAGGTCCTGCACATCGGGGGTGGCGGCCGCGTCCAGCACCCGGTCGGCGTCGTAGAGGAACAGGCCGAGGTAGCGCAGCCGGCCCACGCAGGTTTCCGAGCAGATCGTCGGCTGCCCTGCCTCGATCCGTGGGAAGCAGAAGGTGCACTTTTCCGCCTTGCCAGTGCGGTGGTTGAAGTACACCTTCTTGTAGGGGCAGCCGGACACGCAGAATCGCCAGCCCCGGCAGCGGTCCTGGTCGACCAGCACGATGCCGTCCTCGGCACGCTTGTACATCGCACCGGACGGGCAGGACGCCACGCAGGACGGGTTCAGGCAGTGCTCGCAGATCCGCGGCAGGTAGAACATGAACACCTGCTCGAACTCCATCTTGACCTGCTCCTGCAGGCCCTTGAGGTTCGGATCCAGCATCGCTCGCTCGGGCGCGCCTGCGAGGTCGTCCTCGAAGTTGGAGCCCCAGCGGACGGTCATGTCCTTGCCGGTGAGCGCGGAGATCGAGTGCGCGCTGGGGTTCGGCGTGCCCAGCGGTGCGTCCAGCACCGTCTGGTAGTCGTAGGTCCACGGGTCGCCGTAGTCGTCGATGGTGGGCAGGTCGGGGTTGTAGAAGATGTTCAGCAGCTTGCGCAGCCGCCCACCGGCGCGCAGTTGCAGCCGGCCCTTGGAATCCAGGGTCCAGCCGCCGTGCCACTGGTCCTGGTCCTCGTACCGCTTGGGATAGCCGACGCCCGGCTTGGTCTCGACGTTGTTGAAGTACACGTATTCGGTGCCCGGCCGGTTGGTCCACACCTGCTTGCACGTCACGGTGCAGGTGTGGCAGCCGATGCACTTGTCCAGGTTCATCACCATGGCGACGTTCGCCATTACGCGCATGCCGTCACCGCCCCGACCGTTTGTGGTGCGCTGGATGCTGGTTTCAACGCCGTCACCGGTATTGCACCTCCTGGGAGCGCCGGCGGATCACCGTGATCTCGTCACGCTGATTGCCGGTGGGGCCGTAATAGTTGAAGCCGTAGGAGAACTGCGCGTATCCACCGATCATGTGCGTCGGTTTGATCACCAGCCGGGTCAGCGAGTTGTCGCCACCGCCGTGCCAGCCCGATATCTCCGACTTCGGCGTCATCAGGTGCCGGTCCTTGGCGTGGTACATGTACACGGTGCCCTTGGGCATGCGGTGGGTCACCACGGCACGGCACACCACCACGCCATTGCGGTTGTAGGCCTCGATCCAGTCGTTGTCGGCCACACCGATGGTCTGCGCGTCGATCGGGCTCATCCAGATCACCGGGCCGCCGCGGAACAGCCGCAGCATGTGCAGGTTGTCCTGGTACTCGGAGTGGATGGACCACTTGGAGTGCGGTGTCAGATACCGCACCGTGATCTCCGGCCGACCGTCGCCCATCTGCTGATTCCCGAAGTGCCGCAGGTAGTTCAATGGCGGCCGGTACGTGGGCAGCTGCTCCCCGTACTCGCAGATCCAGTCGTGGTCCAGGAAGAAGTGCATCCGCCCGGTCAGGGTGTGCCAGGGCTTGAGCCGTTCGACGTTGACCACGAACGGCGAGTACCGCCGGCCGCCGGTCTCGCTGCCGGACCATTCCGGGGAGGTGATCACGGCACGCGGCTGGATCTGGGTGTCGTGGAAGCTGATCCGCTCCCCGGACCGTTCTTCGGCCAGGTCCGCCAGGCGCATCCCGGTGCGCTGCTCGAGTGCCTTCCAGCCCTGCACGGCGACCTCGCCGTTGGTGGTACCGGACAGCGCGAGGATCGCCTCGGCCATGTCGGTGTCGCGGGCCAGGGACGGGCGACCGTCACCGACCCCGCCACGGATCCGGCCGTTGGCCCGCCCCAGCAGATCCACGGCGCCGGCGGGCTTCCAGCTGATGCCCTTGACCCCGGTGCCCAGCGAGTCCACCAGCGGACCCAGCGCCACCATCTTCTCCGCCACGGCACCGTAGTCGCGCTCGATGGGGATCATCGAGGGCATCGTCACGCCCGGCACCGGGTCGCACTCGCCGCGCGACCAGTCCAGCACCCGCCCGCCCGGCTGGGCCAGTTCGCCCGGGGAGTCGTGCAGGATCGGTGCGGCGATCACGTCGGTCCGGGTGCCGAGATGGACCGCGGCGAGTCGGGAGAACTCCCGGGCGATCGTCTGGAAGGTCTCGAAGTCGGTGCGCGTCTCCCACGGCGGTGCGATGGCCGGGTTGAACGAGTGCACGAACGGGTGCATGTCGGTGGTGGAGATGTCGTGCTTTTCGTACCAGGTGGCCGCGGGCAGCACGATGTCGGAATAGGTGCAGGTGCTGGTCATGCGGAAGTCGATGGTGGTGATCAGGTCCAGCTTCGCCCGAGGCGCCTCCTCACGCCAGCGGACCTCGCTGGGGCGCAGCGATTCCGGTGACTCCTCGGCCCGGACGGCGTCATCCACGCCGAGTAGATGCCGCATGAAGTACTCCATGCCCTTGCCGGACGATCCCAGCAGGTTTGCCCGCCACACGGTCATGATCCGCGGGATGTTCTCCGGCGCGTCCGGATCCTCGCCCGCGAAGCGCAACCGGCCGGCTCGCAACTCGTCCACCACGTGGTCGGCGATCGGCTTGCCCGCTGCGACCGCATCGTCGGCCAGCTGCAGCGGGTTCCGATCGAAGGCCGGATGCGAGGGGGTCCAGCCCATCCGGGACGCCTGCGCGAGCGTGTCGGCGAACGTCTTGCCGCGGAAGATCCCTCGACCCAACGGGCTGGCCAGCTCGTCGGCGGCGAAGCTCTCGTACCGCCACTGGTCGGTGTGCAGGTAAAAGTAGGACGTGCCCGTCATGTGCCGGGTGGGCCGCTGCCAGTCCAGTGCGAACGCCACCTGCTGGAAACCGGTGAGCGGGCGGACCTTCTCCTGCCCGACATAGTGCGCCCAGCCGCCGCCGTTGACGCCCTGGCAACCGCACAGCATGGTCAGGGTGAAAAAGGTGCGGTAGATCTGGTCGGAGTGGAACCAGTGGTTGGTGCCCGCCCCCATGGCGATCATCGATCGCCCGTGGGTCAGCTCCGCGTTGCGGGCGAACTCCCGCGCCACTCGCGCGACCGCCTCCGCTGGCACCGAGGTGATGTCCTGCTGCCAGGCCGGCGTGTAGGGCTGGGTGGTGTCGTCGTATCCGGTCGGCCACTCGCCCGGCAGACCGTCCCGGGGCACCGCGTACTGGGCCAACAGCAGGTCGAAGGCGGTGGTGACGAGGCGATCGCCGATCCGGATCGCCGGCACACCACGGCGGATCACCCCGCCACCCTCGGTCTCGCCGACGTCGAAGCGCGGCAGGTCCACGGCGACGGACTCGGTGTGCCTGCCGTACACCGACAGCACCGGGTCCACGCCACCCAGGTCCAGGTTCCACCTGCCCTGGCCGGATGCCGAGAACCGTGATGCCAGTGTGCCGTTCGGAAAGACCGGATCCCCGCTGGCCGAGTCCAGCAAGACCGTCTGGTGCTCCGCGGCCTGCTGCTCGTGCCCGAGGTCAGCGGCGGTCAGGAACTTGTCCGGCAGGTGGGCGCCGTCACTGCCCTCGCGCAGGGTCACCAGGAACGGCAGGTCGGTGTAGCGCTTGACGTAGTCGGTGAAATAGTCGACCTGCCGGTCGCGGAAGAATTCGGTCAGGATCACGTGCCCCATCGCCATGGCCAGCGCAGCGTCGGTGCCCGGCGCGCAGGGCAGCCAGTCGTCGGCGAACTTGGTGTGGTCGGAGAAGTCCGGGCTGACCACCACCACCTTCTGACCCTTGTACCGGGCCTCGGTCATGAAATGCGCATCCGGCGTGCGGGTGATGGGCAGGTTGGTGCCCCAGATCATCAGGTACGCGGCATTCCACCAGTCGCCGGATTCCGGCACGTCGGTCTGGTCGCCGAACACCTGCGGGGAGGCGATCGGCATGTCGGCGTACCAGTCGTAGAAGGACAGGATCACTCCGCCGATCAGCGACAGGAACCGCGTGCCGGCCGAGTACGACACCTGCGACATGGCGGGGATGGGGGAGAAGCCCGCGATCCGGTCCGGGCCGTAGGCCTTGATGGTCTGCACATGGGCGGCGGCGATCAGTTCGGCCACCTCGTCCCAGGTGGCGCGCACGAACCCGCCCTTGCCACGAAAGTTCTTGTACTGCGCGGCGCGCCCCGGATCACCGGTGATGTCGGCCCAGGCCAGCACCGGATCACCCAGCCGTGCCTTCGCCTCGCGCCACAGCGCCAGCAAGGGGCTGCGGATGTACGGGTAGCGCACCCGCGACGGCGAATAGGTGTACCAGGAGAACGACGCGCCCCGCGGGCAACCGCGTGGCTCGTACTCCGGGCTGTCCGGGCCCACCGACGGGTAATCGGTCTGCTGGGTCTCCCAGGTAATGATCCCGTCCTTGACGTACACCTTCCAGGAACAGGATCCGGTGCAGTTGACGCCGTGGGTCGAGCGCACCTCCTTGTCGTGCCGCCAGCGCTCCCGGTAGAACTCCTCGGCGCCGCGCCCACCACGACGGTGCAGTTCTCGATGGTCCGGCGACGGGGTTCCCGGGGTGAAGAACTGCGCCTTGCGCAGCAGCGCCTCGACCGGTTCGCCGCCAGGCAGCAATGGTGCGAGCCGCCCGGACCCTTCACGGGTCCCGGCGCCGAGGCGATCTGCGGGTGCCGGGCTGGTGCTGGTCATTCGGCCACCTCTGCTCTCACACGGTCCGCCGGCGAGTGGTTCAGGGCCGGCCCGCCTGTCGCGCTATGGTCTCGCGTCGCCGCGCCGGGCGGGCGCGCCCTGTCCGCCGATCCTAAGCGGCGCAGCCGATTCGCGCGCGGTGAGGGGTGGTGATTTCGCAGTTATTTCAACAACTTTTCCGTGGAAAAATAACCGGATGCGAGAACCCGAACTCAGCCAGCACGTGGCACCGCTGCACGATGCGCCGCACCGCCGCCGCGGCGAGGTACTCGAGGTGCTGCAGCATTGCCGGGAGGCGTTGCCGGTCGGGGAGGTGGCCGAACGGGTGGGCCTGCACGTCAATACCGCTCGGTTCCATCTGGAGCAGCTGGTGCGGTCCGGGGCGGTGGAACGAACGCCGGAGGTGCGGAGCACACCCGGACGGCCGCGCACGCTGTATCGGGCGCTGCACGGGCCTTTCACCGATCGGCGCAGCTATGGGCTACTCACCGAGATCCTGGTCGGATCCTGGGCCAGTCACGTCACCCATCCGGCCGAAGTCGCCGCCGAGGCGGGCCGGCAATGGGGGCGTGCCCAGGTGCAGCGCGTTCCGGGCAGCAACCGGCCCGATATGGCGTCTGCGAGCACCGCCCTGGTCGACGTGCTCGATCGTGTGGGATTCGCCCCGGAAGCGGTGACGGAGGGTCGGCGCCGCCGCATCCTGTTGCATCACTGCCCCTTTTTGGAGGCTGCCCAGCGGAACCCGGAGGTGGTCTGCGCCATCCATCTGGGCCTGATGGAGGGGGTGCTGGGCAAGCTACGCGCCCCGCTGGTCGCCGACCGGCTCGAACCGTTCGTCACTCCCGAGCTGTGTGTGGCGCACCTGACCTCGCAGCGGCGAACCGGCCTCGCCGCATCCGCCGCCCGCTGACGCCCTGAGGGCAGTGCGCGGCGACGACTTCCAGTCGGATCGGCCGCGGGAGATGCTCGTTCAGGTGATGAGCTCACTCGCGGGTTCACGCGCGTCGACCGGGCGCGAGATGCCCGATGGCCTCGTCGATTCACCCCACCTGCCGGCTGCCCGCGGCGGACCTAGCCATGCTGCGAGGCGAGGGCCTCCAACGCCAGCGTCGAGTGAGCGTAGGCGCCGCCCGCGCGCATTTCCGCGGCGACCCAGATTGCCTCCATGATCTCCTCATCGGAGGCGCCCTTGCGGTGGGCAAGTTTGGTGTGGCCGTTGATGCAGTAGGGGCACTGGGTGGTGTGTGCGACGGCCACCGCGATCAGCTGCTTGGTCTTCTCGTCGAGGGCGCCCTCGGTGAACACCGCCTTGCTGAACGCCTCGAATGCATCGTGCACCTCGGGCGCCAATTCCTTTCGGCGCCGGGCGATGTCGCCAGTGGTGGGGTGATAGAGGCTTTCGGCCATGGGTGATCCTCCGTCCGCGGCGGCGAGTGCGGTCGCTGGGAACACCGTACGGCGGCGCGCTCGCGGCGCCCGGGGCGGGGTGGGTCGCTACCGGCGGTGCGACGGCCGGGCCGGCGCGGCCGCATCATGTGGTGCCGGCGGCACATCGGTGACCCCGGTCCGGCCATCGTGGTCATCGCATGTCGGCCCGGACACCCCCGACAGGCCCACAGCCCCACCAATACCGCGGCCACCAGTTCGACGGCCGCGAGCCCGCGCTCCACGGCACCGCCAACGTGCCACAGCGATACCGGCGCCACCCGTCGGATGATCGAGCCGGCGAGGAACAGCGCCAGCAGGAGGATCGCTACCACTGCCAGCGCCCGGGCGATGCCGGGAAGTGCCGAGCAGCCCTCGGTCCGCCGGTGCCGGCGGCCCAGCAGGATCGGCGCCACCGGCAGGGCGCCGAATGCCACCATGCTGGCGGCCCAGTGAATCCAGCCGTCGGTTGTCAGGACTCCGTCCGTGCTGCGATCCGGGAACACCACCAGAGTCACCAGCGCCATGGCGCAGATCAGCAGGGCCAGCGACTCCGCCGATAGCCGCGCCAACTGGCCGGCCCGTACGAGGCCAACCAGCAGCATGCCCAGCCCGATGGCGACCGTCGTCACGCCGCCGTCGAACAGCCATCCCGCCGTGGTCAGCGCGTACAGACTCAACGGCTGCGTGAGGGGGTCCAGCCTGGCTGGCGTGACGTGCAGCAGCGCGATCATCACCGAGCCGCCGAGCACGCCGACGGTGCCGACCACGCCGATCCAGGGGTGCACACGGAGTTCCTGCCGTGCCGTCGCCATCGTCTGACCGCCCATCGCCGGGGCCGTGCTCGCCAGCCTGTCGTTACCATTTCGTAACAATCAGGTTCCCGACGGCCCGGGGTCTCAACCGGGGGCGGGTAGCCGGCGCTGGGAAATCACTCGATCGGTGCACCCTGCGACGTTGGTCTTGCTCTGGGTGCTCAACCAGGCAGCTGGGCCTCGATCGCCGACACCAAGGCGGGATCGTCCGGGGTAGTGCGAGAGCGGAACCTGCCCACCACTTCACCGGCGGGGGAGATGAGGAACTTCTCGAAGTTCCAGGCGACGTCGCCGGCTTCGCCGTCGCTGTCCGGATGCGCCGTCAGCTCGGCGTACAGCGCATCGCGACCCGCCCCGTTGACCTCGATCTTGGCGAACATCGGGAACGTCACCCGGTAGCTGGCCGAGCAGAACTCCGCGATTTCCTCGGCCGTGCCCGGCTCCTGGCCGCCGAACTGGTTGCACGGAAATCCGAGAACCTCGAATCCGCGGTGCCCATAGCGCTCCCGCAGCGCCTCCAGGCCGCCGTACTGCGGGGTGAACCCGCAGCGGGATGCCACGTTGACGACCAGCAGCGCCTTGCCGGCGTGGTCGTGCAGGGTGGCTGGGGAGCCGTCCAGCGCGGTGACGGGATGGTCGTAGATCGACACGGAGACCTCCTCGGGGTCGCCCTCCAGTATTGCCCGCGGACCTGCCTGGCTTGTCGTGGGCGCAGCGGAATCGGTCCGTCCGGGGCGCAGCGCCCTGGTGGCCCGGATTCGGGGCCGCCGGTGCCGGTGCGAACCGCCGTCGAGGCGTCGCCGCAGATATCGGTGACGATGCCGCCCGCGCGGTGGATAACATCGCCAGGTCAGCAGCGGCTCCGTCAGAGGTCGCCGCCACCCCACCGACAGGAGACTCTCGTGCCCTCGCCCGCCGCACCCCCAGCCGCAGCCGCGCGTGTGAGGGTTCCCGCGGGCACTACCGCGTCGGCGGCGGTTGGCGAGGCCGGGCTGCCGCGGTCCGGGCCGCATGCGGTGGTGGTGGTCCGCGATCCGGACGGCCGGCTGCGGGACCTGGCCTGGGCGCCGGAATTCGACGTCGAGGTCGAGGCGGTGACGGCGGACTCGGACGACGGTCGTTCGGTGATCCGGCACTCCACCGCGCACGTGCTCGCCCAGGCCGTGCAGCAGGTGTTCCCGGACGCCAAGCTGGGCATCGGCCCGCCGATCCGGGACGGCTTCTACTACGACTTTGACGTGCCGCGCCCGTTCACCCCCGAGGATCTGGCCGAGTTGGACCGCCGGATGCGCAAGATCATCAAGGCCGGGCAGCGGTTCTCTCGCCGCGTCACCACCCCCGATAATGCCCGCACCGAACTTGCCGGCGAGCCGTACAAGCTGGAGCTGATCGGGCTGAAGTCCGGCAGCGACGGGGGATCGGCGGCAGCCCCATCCGGGTCGGTGGACGTGTCCGAGGTGATGGAGGTCGACCCGTCCGGTGGCGAGCTGACCATCTACGACAACCTGCACGCGCACACCGGCGAACGGGTGTGGGGGGATCTGTGCCGGGGCCCGCACCTGCCCACCACCCGCTACATCCCGGCATTCCAGCTGACCCGCACGGCGGCCGCCTACTGGCGGGGCAATGAGCACAACCCGCAGCTGCAGCGCATCTACGGCACCGCCTGGGAGTCCGACGAGGCGTTGGTAAAGCACCTGGATTTCCTGGCCGAAGCCGAGCGCCGCGACCACCGCAGGCTCGGGACCGAGCTGGACCTGTTCAGCTTCCCGGACGAGATCGGTTCCGGCCTGGCGGTTTTTCACCCCAAGGGCGGGGTGATCAAGCGGGAGATGGAGGACTACGTCCGCCGCAGGCATATCGAGGAAGGCTTCGACTACGTCGGCACTCCGCACATCACCAAGCAGCACGTCTTCGAGCTGTCCGGGCACCTGCCCTACTACGCCGACACCATGTTCCCGCCGATGGAGGTCGACCAGGAGCTGGGGCCCGATGGCGAGGTACGCAAGCCGGGGCAGACCTATTACCTCAAGGCCATGAACTGCCCGATGCAGAACCTGATCTACCGTTCCCGGCAGCGTTCCTATCGCGATCTGCCGATCCGGTACTTCGAGTTCGGCACCGTCTACCGGTACGAGAAGTCCGGCGTGGTCCACGGTCTGACCCGGGTGCGCGGCCTGACCCAGGACGATTCGCACTCCTACGTCACCGCCGAGCAGGCGCCCGGTGAGGTTCGTCACTTGCTGAACTTCGTGCTCTCGCTACTGCGCGATTTCGGGCTGGACGACTACTACCTGGAGCTGTCCACCCGGGACGAGGCGAACATCGCCAAGTTCAAGGGGTCCGAGGAGCAGTGGGCAGTGGCGACCGCCGTGCTGGAGGAGGTGGCCGAGGAGACCGGCCTGGATCTGGTGCCGGATCCGGGCGGGGCAGCCTTCTATGGCCCGAAGATCTCCGTGCAGGCGCGGGACGCGATCGGCCGCACCTGGCAGATGTCCACCATCCAGTACGACTTCAACCAGCCGGAGGGCTTCGAGCTGGAGTACGTCGCCCCGGACGGGTCGCGGCAGCGGCCGGTGATGATCCACTCGGCCAAGTTCGGCTCCATCGAGCGATTCATGGGGGTGCTGACCGAGCACTATGCCGGGGCCTTTCCGGCCTGGCTGGCGCCGGTCCAGGTGGCTGGCATTCCGGTGGCCGATGCGTTCGCCGATCACCTGGACGCGGTGGCCCGGACGCTCAAGGCCGCCGGGATCCGGGTGGAGGTCGACCACTCCGACGACCGCATGCAGAAGAAGATCCGCACCCACACCACGCAGAAGGTGCCGTTCCTGCTGCTGGCCGGCGCAAAAGACGTTCAGGAGCAGGCTGTTTCGTTCCGGTTCCGGGACGGCTCGCAAATCAACGGGGTGCCGATCGCCGATGCCGTGACGGCGATCACCGAGTGGGTGGCCAGCCGCGAGAACGCGTCCCCGACCGCGGAGAACATGCCGGTCCGAATCGGTGACGGTGCTGCCCAGGGGGCGGGCTGACCGATGGCGGCACCGCAGCCGGGCATCGCCGGTGACGGCATCGATGCGCCGCACATCCAGGACGGTGTGGGCAATCCCGACGGGCTGGCGCGGCTGTGGACCCCGCACCGGCTCGCGTACGTGGCGGCCGCGCCCGCCAACGGCGCCGCGCCGGCCTGCCCGTTCTGCCGGATCCCGACCCTGCCGGACGGCGACGGACTGATCGTGGCGCGCGGACGGCACGTGTACGCCGTGCTGAACCTGTACCCGTACAACCCGGGGCACCTGATGGTGGTGCCGTACCGGCATGTGGCCGAGTACACCGACGCGAGCGGTGACGAGGTCGCGGAGATCGCCGAGTTCACCCGGCACGCCATGACGGTGATCCGGGCGGTCTCCGCCCCGCACGGATTCAACATCGGCATCAACTCCGGTGCCGCGGCCGGCGCCGGGATCGCCGCCCACCTGCACCAGCACGTCGTGCCGCGGTGGGATGGCGACGCGAACTTCATGCCGGTGATCGGCCACACCAAGGTGCTGCCCCAGCTGCTCGGCCAGACCCGGGACATGCTGGCCGCGAGTTGGTGACGACGGGGCGGATGCGCCTGGCGGGGACGCGCCGGTCGTCCAAGCAACGGTTTCGTCGTCCCAGCAAGGTCCCCAACCGTTGCTCGGACGATGAAACCGTTGCCCGGACGGGGCTGGGCCGGAGTATGGCCGGGGCGGCGCCGCAGCAACGCCGCAGCAACACCGACCCGCAGGCTGGGACGTAGGTCCGCGCGGGGCGACTATCGTGTGATCCTGCCCCTCGCCGCGTCGAGCATGGGCCGCTAGCCTGACGGACCGACCGGAACGGAACGAACAACATGCTCAACGCCCTCGCGCGGGCGTCGGTGTCCAAGGTCACCGACCCCATTGGCAGGGGGCTACTCCGCATCGGTCTGAGCCCAGACCTGGTGACGATCGTCGGCACCGTCGGCGTGGTGGCGGGCTCGGTCGGGCTGATCGCCACCGGATACCTGCTGGCCGGCACGATCGTCGTCACCGCCTTCGTGCTGTTCGACCTGCTGGACGGCGCGATGGCACGCGCCCGCGGCTACGGCACCGATTTCGGGGTGGTACTGGATGCCTCGTGCGATCGCATTGCCGACGGGGCGCTGTTCGGATCCATTGCGTTCTACGCGTTCGTGCACGCCGGATCCGACCCGCTGGGGGTGGCCGCGCTGGTGGCGCTGGTGTCCGGGCAGGTTGTCTCCTACGTCAAGGCACGAGCCGACTCGGTGTCGTTGCGCATCGGCGGGGCGCTCGCCGAACGGGCCGAGCGCAACGTGTTGGGACTGGTGGGCACCGGGCTCGCCGGGATCGGAGTGCCGCGCGGGCTGGACGTCCTGCTGTGGGTGCTGGCCGCCGCCTGCGTCATCACCGTGGTGCAGCGGCTGGTCCAGGTGCGGATGACCTACCTGCGGCGGATCCGGGAGTCCGAGACGACCCAGGTGGACGCTGCCCGGGCGAACCCGGCACCGTGAGCGACGCCGGAGCGGGCGAGGCCCGTCGTCACGGAGTGACAGGGTCCGGCCGCGGAGCGCGGAGCGAACCATGGGCACCGTGCGACGCCGGAGCGGGCGAGGCCCGTCGTCACGGAGTGACAGGGTCCGGCCGCGGAGCGCGGAGCGAACCATGGGCACCGTGCGACGCCGGAGCGGGCGAGGCCCGTCGTCACGGAGTGACAGGGTCCGGCCGCGGAGCGCGGAGCGAACCATGGGCACCGTGCGACGCCGGAGCGGGCGAGGCCCGTCGTCACGGAGTGACAGGGTCCGGCCGCGGAGCGCGGAGCGAACCATGGGCACCGTGCGACGCCGGAGCGGGCGAGGCCCGTCGTCACGGAGTGACAGGGTCCGGCCGCGGAGCGCGGAGCGAACCATGGGCACCGTGCGACGCCGGAGCGGGCGAGGCCCGTCGTCACGGAGTGACAGGGTCCGGCCGCGGAGTGCGGAGCGAACCATGGGCACCGTGAGCGGGCAGTCGAGCGCCGCCGCGGGGCGGGCCCTGGGGCTGGCCTATCGGGCGGGATGGGCCACCGCCGCGCGGCTCCCCGAACACGCCGTCACCGCCCTGTTCAACCGGATCTCGGACACCCTGGTCGCCCGCCGCGGCCCGGGCGTGCTGCAACTGGCCCGCAACCAGCGGCGCGTGCTGGGCGGCCACGCCACCCCCGCCGCGTTGCATGCGGTGGTCCGGGCGGCGATGCGCTCCTATGGTCGCTACTGGCTGGAGACCTTCCGGATGCAGCGCTGCGACACCGGCGACATTGCCGATCGCGCGCTGGCCGGGTCGGTCGGGCTGCACCACATCACGGCGGCCCGGGACGCCGGGCGGGGCATCATCCTGGCGCTGCCGCACTCCGGCAATTGGGACGTGGCCGGGATGTCCATGGTCCGGCTGCTGGGCGGCATCACCACGGTGGCCGAGCGGCTGGACCCGGCCAGCGTCTACCGCAGGTTCGTGTCCTACCGGGAGAGCCTCGGGTTCGAGGTACTGCCGCTGACCGGCGAGTCCGGGGCGGCCGGCGCCTCGGGGCGCTTGCTGCGCCAGCGCCTGACCGAGGGTCGGATGGTGTGCCTGCTCGCCGACCGGGACCTGGGCACCGGCGGCATTCCCGTCACCTTCTTCGGCGAGGCCACCACGATGCCGGCCGGGCCGGCGATGCTGGCGGCCCTGACCGGCGCCGCGCTGTGCCCGGTGCACCTGGCCTATACCGACACCGGTTGGATCCAGTACGTCGGGGCGCCGGTGCCACTGGCGGGGGAGCGGCTGGCCCAGCAGGTCCGCTCCGGCACCCAGGCCATGGCCGACGTGTTCGAGGACCGCATCTCGTTGTTTCCCGCCGACTGGCACATGCTGCAGCCGCTGTGGATCGCCGACCGCGCGGCGGTCACATTGGGCACCGACCGCGGAGCGGTCACATCAGATGCCGACCGGAGGCCCGGCGCATGAGGGTCGGGCTGGTCTGCCCCTACTCGTTCGACATCCCGGGCGGGGTGCAGTCCCACGTGGCCGACCTGGCCAGGGTGCTGATCGGCCAGGGGCACCAGGTGTCGGTGCTGGCCCCTGGCGATGACAGCGACGACGCCGCCACGGAGTTCCCGGACTTCGTCGTGCCGGCGGGCCGCAGCGTGCCCATTCCGTACAACGGCTCGGTCGCGCGGCTCTCGTTCGGCCCGGTCTCCTACACCCGGGTGCGCCGGTGGATCCGGGCCGGTCGCTTCGACGTGTTGCACGTGCACGAGCCGGTGGCGCCGAGCCTGTCCATGCTGGCGCTGATGGTCGCCGAGGGCCCGATCGTGGCGACCTTCCACACCGCCAATCCGCGCTCCCGGATGTTGGCGGCGTTCCAGGGCATCCTGCAGCCGTTCCTGGAGAAGATCACCGGCCGGATCGCCGTCTCCGAGGCGGCACGACGCGTGCAGGTGGAGCATCTGGACGGCGACGCGGTGATCATCCCCAACGGCGTCGACGTGGACTTCTTCGCCTCGGCCGATCCGCTGCCCGGATACCCCCGGGCCGGCGGCACCCTCGGATTCGTCGGCCGTTACGACGAGCCCCGCAAGGGCATGGACGTGCTGCTTGCCGCGCTGCGCACCCTGGTGCCGGAGCGTCCCGGCCTGCGGCTGGTGGTCGCCGGCGGGGGTGACGAGGACGACCTGCGGCGGGACGCCGGCCCGGACCTGGCGCGACACCTGACCCTGCTGGGCCGGGTGTCTGACGCGGACAAGGCCCGGATGCTGCGCTCGGTCGATCTGTACTGCGCGCCGAACCTGGGCGGTGAGAGCTTCGGCATCATCCTGACCGAGGCGATGAGCGCCGGGACCGCCGTGGTGGCCAGCGATCTGGACGCGTTCCGCACCGTGCTGGACGACGGCAGCGCCGGGGTGCTGGTGCCGGTCGGTGACCCGCTGGGCCTGGCCTCCGGTATCGCGGCGTTACTGGACGATCCGGCGCGGCGGGCCGCGCTCGCGGGTCGAGCGCGCACGGTGGTCGGGGCGTACGACTGGCAGGTGGTGGCGCGCACCGTGGTCAAGGTGTACGAGACCGTCATCGCTGCGGACCCGCGCGCCGTCGCCGAGGCCGAGTAGGGGCGCACCGTTCGGGGTGAGTCCGGGTGATCCGTGCCCCGACGGTCCGGGCAGGATGGGACATACCATCGGCGGAGACGGGGGCGTGTGTTGACCACCACGATCATCGTCATCGTCGTGGTACTGCTGTTGCTGGCCGCCTTCCGGCTGTGGCTGACGGCGAATCGCCTGGACCGGCTGCATGTACGCACCCAGGCGGCGTGGGCGGCGTTGGACGGAGCGCTGGCCCGGCGGATCGTCGCCGCCCGGGCACTGGCCGCAGCCGGGCGGTTGGATCACGGCTACGCCAACGATCTGCACCGGCTCGCCGATGCCGCCGACGCCGCCGACCGGGCGCACCGGGACGAGGCCGAGACCGCCCTGTCCCGGATGCTGGCGCAGATCTCGCCGCAGCAACAAGCCGAGCTGGCCGCGGAGCTGTCGGACGCCGCCGAGCGGGTCCTGCTGGCTCGGCGGTTCTACAACGACGCCGTCCGCGACACCCGCGCACTGCGTGCCTCCTGGTTCACCCGGTTCTTCCGGCTCGCCGGGCGGGCGCTGCTGCCGGACTACTTCGAACTGCCGGAGGAAGCCGGAGCCGGCCCGGTGCGGCGCACCGCGGGCCGGGTGGTGCTGCTGGACGGCGAGGGCCGGGTGTTGCTGCTGCACGCCACCGAGCCCGATGGCCACGTCTATTGGTTCACGCCCGGTGGGGGGTTGCGCCCGGGGGAGGATCTGGTGGACGCGGCGCTGCGCGAGCTGGCCGAGGAGACCGGGGTGCGGCTGCGGTCCGCCGACCTGGTCGGGCCGATCTGGCGGCGCACCGCCCGGTTCAGCTTCCCCACCGACACCGAGCAGACCTCGTTCTTCTTCACCGCGCGGGTGACCGAGACCGTGGTCCCGGACACGGCGGGCTTCACCGCACTGGAGCGGGCGACCATCACCGAGTGCCGCTGGGTGACTCCGGCCGAGCTGGCGACATTGGCAGACCCGGTCTACCCGGTTGAGCTGATCGACCGACTGCCCGATGCGGCACGGATGGTGCACACCAGGGTCACCCCGGACATTCCGGAAGCCATCGACTGACCCTCCCCAGCGGCGATTAGACCGGGTGGGTGATCCCACCGGCCAGATGAGCGCGGCGCGGGGTTCATCGGCGTCGGCCCGCGATGGCAGTCGCTACCGTGGCAGGGGCGATACCCGCCACGGTGGCGCCGCCGGATCCCCGCGTCACCGACCCCGCCAGCTCACCTGTGAAAGGGACGTGCATGCGCTCCCAACACGCCGCCACCGCGGTGCTCGTTGCCGTCGCCGCGCTCGTCGTGGCCTGCAGCGGTAGCCCCGATACTCCGCCGACCACCTCCGCCAGCACCTCGACGGTCGCAACCAGCTCCTCGACGAGCCCGTCACCGACCCCCACGACGTCCAGCATGGTCACCTCGAGTTCCTCGTCGAGTTCGTCGAGCAGCGCCACGTCCAGCAGCACCACGTCCCGCAAGCCCAAACCCAAGCCGGCGCCGAAGGATCCGCTGACCGGGTGGAAGCTCTCGAAGAACCCGGTGCTGGTCGTCAAGATCGACAACACCGCGGCGGGCTTCCCGCAGTTCGGCATCACCGCCGCCGACATCATCTACACCGAGCAGGTGGAGGGCGGGCTGACCCGGCTCATCGCGGTCTTCCACACCGACCTGCCCACCGAGGTCGGCGCGGTGCGCAGCATTCGCTCGACCGATATGGAGCTGCTGCCCAGCTACGGCAAGCCGATCCTGGTCGGATCCGGTGGCGCCCCCCGCTGGGTGCGCGCGTTGGGTGACTCGTCGCTGGTCGGCGTGCTCAACGACGCGGGGGCCGGTGGTTTCTGGCGCTCCTCCTTCGGCGACGGAACGCACAACCTGCACGCCAACCTGCAGACCATCGCCAAGAACCACGCCGGTCAGGGCAAGGCTCGCTACATGGGCTTCACCTTCGCCGGCAAGGACGCGCGGCTCGGCAAGGCGCCCAAGGTCTCAACGATCGACGTGACGATGCTGGCCGGGAGCTACCAGTTCAGCTACACCGGTGGTGCCTATGGCAAGTATTTGGCGCAGCACGCCGGATCGCCCTATGTCGACCAGCACGGCCGGAAGGTGTACGTGCAGAACGTGCTGGTGCAGCATGTGCGTGACGTCCCCGACGGCCAGCTCGACCCGATCGGGAACCCGTCCTATCTCTCGCGCACCGTCGGCTCCGGGACGTTCACCCTGTACCGGAACGGCCGAGCGATCTCCGGCACCTGGAGCCGCAAGGCGGAGTCGGATCCCACGAAGTTCGTGGACGAGAAGGGCAAACCGGTGCGGCTCCGCGTGGGACGGACCTGGGTGCTGCTGGCGCCGCAGTCCTCCTCGGTGAGCCAGCACTGACGCGGCCCGGCCGGGGCGCCCGCGTGACTGCGGTGACCGACCTGCGGTGGCCTCGCCGCCGCGGCCGGGCGACGTGCCGGCGGTCGGCCGCGCCCGCGGATCGGGAGGTCCGTACACCGGCGTAAAATCGCAGGTGGGCGCGCATCCGGCGCGCCACTACGCTGTGCGGCGTGCGTCGCCGCCCCATGCCAGGAGCCCACACCGTGTCCACCGAGCAGTTCGACATCGCCGACAACGCCACCCCCACCACCGGCACCGCCCGGGTCAAGCGCGGCATGGCCGAGATGTTGAAGGGCGGCGTCATCATGGACGTCGTTACCCCTGAGCAGGCCAAGATCGCCGAGGATGCCGGCGCCGTTGCCGTGATGGCCCTGGAGCGAGTGCCTGCGGATATCCGCGCGCAGGGCGGTGTGGCTCGGATGAGCGACCCCGACATGATCACCGGCATCATCGAGGCGGTCTCCATCCCGGTGATGGCCAAGGCGCGCATCGGGCATTTCGTGGAGGCGCAGATCCTGCAGTCCCTCGGGGTGGACTACATCGACGAGTCCGAGGTGCTCACCCCGGCCGACTACACCCACCACATCGACAAGTGGGCGTTCACCGTGCCGTTCGTGTGCGGCGCCACCAACCTGGGAGAGGCGCTGCGGCGGATCACCGAGGGCGCCGCCATGATCCGGTCCAAGGGGGAGGCCGGCACTGGTGACGTGTCCAATGCGACCACGCACATGCGCTCCATCGGCGCCGAGATTCGCCGGTTGACCTCCCTCTCGCCGGACGAGCTGTTCCACGCCGCCAAGGAACTACAGGCGCCGTACGAGCTGGTGGCCGAGGTCGCCCGGGCCGGCAAGCTGCCGGTAGTGCTGTTCACCGCGGGCGGGATCGCCACGCCGGCCGACGCGGCGATGATGATGCAGCTGGGTGCCGAGGGTGTGTTCGTCGGCTCCGGCATCTTCAAGTCTGGCAATCCGGCCGCGCGGGCCGAGGCGATCGTCAAGGCGACCACGTTCCACGACGACCCGGACATGCTGGCCAAGGTGTCCCGCGGGCTGGGCGAGGCGATGGTCGGCATCAACGTCGACGACATCCCGGTGCCGCACCGGCTGGCCGACCGCGGCTGGTGATGTCGCCGAGTGACATCTGCCTCGATCGAGGGGCATGCCGATTCGGTGCGCCCCTCGGCGACCCAGGTAGGAGAGCCGTACCGTCGGATTCATGAAGATGACGATCTTCCTCCGCGCCGCGCCGCAGGGGGTTTCGATCGTGTCGCGCGGGCACGGGCTGGCCTGGTCGGTGTTCTACCGATGCGCTGCCGAGCAGCACGCGGACGAGTTGACCGACGCCGATCTGACGACGAAGATCGATGATGCGATCGACGCCGTCGGGCAGCCAGGTGATGAGTCCGTCGAGCTGCGTCGCACGGTGAACTCCCGCGTGGCCGAGGTGCCGGACGAATGGTGATCGGTCGCCGAGGCCTGCTATTCCTGCGTTTCGATGGGGTCCGTGACGAGCAGGCCCAGATGCTCGGCGACGACCTTCATCATCGTGTCGTGCGTCGCTATCGTGACCGGCTCACCGATCAGGATCGCGGTCGCGAGGTGCAGGGCATCGAGCGTCTTGACGTGCCGCTCGATGGATTCGGCGACCGTATGGGTCTCGCGACCGAGATCGACCAGCCCGACGCGATCCAGCAGCGGCGCACCGTCGGTGAGCGGCCTGCCGTCTCGCCGTAGCACGCGGATCACCTCCGTGCGCAGCAAGCGGGATGAGACGAAGGTCGCGCCCGCCCGTTGCATCCACGATTGCAGATGCTCGCGCTCGGGGACGTCCAGGATCGTGCGGAGTGCCACCGACGAGTCGAGATAGACCAGGGCCACGGATCAGCGGTCCCCGCGCATGTCGTCGAGCAGCGCCTCGGCCTCGGATTCGGTGTATGCGGGTCCCCCCGGATGCTGGGGCCACGGCGCGGGCTCTGCCGCTGGCGGGGTGTACCGGCCTTCCCGCGCCAGTCGCGCCAGTGCCGTGTCCCGATCGTGGACAGCTCTGACCCGCCAGCGCGGTTTTCCTCGCTCGGTGACCACGACTTCGTCCGTGTCGGTGACCAGGTCGAGCACCGCCGCCGTACGCTGGTTGAGATCGCGCTTGGTGACCGTTCGCATGGATTCAAGTGTAGTACCCGTGTCAGACATTCCAGCTGCGCAGATCGGAACCCACAGTTCCATCCTCGGTCGGGAGAATGGGCGAGCCGACGTTTCTGCCTGTGTTGCTGACGCGCACAGGTGCTCTGATCGTTCGATCCGAAAGGACTGAGCCGCGACCGACCCGACATTGTCTGCGTCTGCGCCTCTCCTCGGTTCGCGGACGAGGTGAGCGCGGCAAACCGTGCCCTGACCCACGCGCAGGGAGATCGCCTACGCCCGCGCCACCGGCAAGCCGGTCGCGTTCACCGATCCCGACTGGCCCGCGGACGGGCCGTGGTGCGCGTGCGCAACGAGTCTCGGCCGGAGCCGGGCAGGAACCCGGGCTCGGACGGCGGGTGGCCGAAAAACCCCTTGCCATGGTGCGTCTGTTTCGGGATCCTGCTCTACTGCTCACGTGACGGAGAGGAGCCGCTGATGCCGAAGAAGCAAGGGTGACCCCAGGACGCCAGGCCGAACCCGCTGTTCGGCCGCTGGTGGTCACGAGGAGTGTGCGTCGTGCGCAACCACGACGAGAAGATCAAGAACATTCAGCGGAGTGTGCTGCCCTCAACCTACCGGAAGAGCGCTCGTGACGAGCGTCGTCGGATTCACCGGGCCGCGCGTTCCCGTGAGCGTGATGCGCTGCGTGGCCTGGACCGCGGAGCCGATCCTGGCGAATTCGACCCCGACTTCCGGGAGGGACGTCGCACGTCGAGCATCAACTCGATGGTGTTCGACCGCCGGGTGGGTGACAAGCTCGGGCCGCTCACCCGATGGGCCGTCCGCACCGTCCGCGCCGACGCTGACCTCTATCGTGCTGCCCCGCATGAGCAGGTCGCGTACTTCGAGAGCCTGCTGCCGGCGGACCTGATCGGCCAGCACGCGGTATTTCACATCGAATTCGCGCTCCGGTGGGAGTTTCACGGCGACACCTACTGGCACCACTTCTCTCGTCCGGACCGGCCGTCGCGCGAGGAGCGCCGCGCCCGGGTCGCCCGTGACGCCGCCCGCATTCTGCGGGACGGCCGACACCGGGAGGTGAACGCCGCCCTGCGTCACGCCTTCCAGGCCGGGCCTCCCGCGACGGCGGTGCCGGGGCGGTTCGGCCCTGCTGTGGAGCCGCCAGCGATGCGGCTGCTGCTCGGCATCCACGACGTGGACGCCTTCGCCGACGAGATCTCACGCTATCCGTGGGTGTGCGAGGTCGTCGCCAAGGTCGCGGGGTCGGCCAGGCCGATCTAACGCGGTCGATCGTGTTCCTCGATGGTCGTGCCGCCACCGTGCGGTGCCTCGCGGCCGATAGACTGATGATCACACATGAATGGGAGGGCACCGGTGAGTTCACCGTCTACGACATCGTTTTGCGGCACGAATAGGCCGGCCCCGGCTGGTGACCGATGACCTGGTCCATCGTTGCCCGCGATGCGCGGACCGGCGCGTTCGGTGCCGCCGTTGCGACCAGATTCGTTGCGGCGGCCGGCCTTTGCCTCAATGTGGCGGCCGGGGTGGGAGCGCTGTCCACCCAGGCGACCATCAACCCCACCTACGGCCCGCGCGGGCTGCGGCTGTTGCGCGAGGGCGTTCCGGCCGAGGCCGCCCTGGCCGGGCTGCTCGAACCCGATCACGGCCGGGAGCACCGTCAGGTGCATCTGGTGGATTCTTCCGGGCGGGTGGCGGCGCACACCGGGTCCGCGTGCGTGCCGTGGGCCGGCCATCGCAGCGGTGACGGAGTCTCGGTGGCGGGCAACCTGTTGGCCGGGCCGGGCGTCGTCCAGGCCACGCTGGAGGCGTACCTGGAGGAGCCGGACGCGCCGTTCGTCGATCGTCTGCTCGGCGCGATGGCCGCCGGCCAGCAGGCGGGCGGGGACGCCCGCGGCCAGCAGTCCGCCGGGATCCTGATCTACGGCGCCGAGGAATACCCGGACCTGTCGCTGCGGGTGGACGAGCATCCGGCGCCGCTGGACGAGCTGCGCCGCATCTACGACCTGTGGCTGATCGAATTCGCCGCCGCCCGCAAGTACATGGCGACCGGTGCCGACCCGGCCGGGGTCTTCGATGCGGAGGTTATCGACGCGGAGGTACGCCGCCGGGAACTCGACCCAGCCAGCCGCATCTTCCCGGTGTGACCCGCCCGCGGCGGGCGTGTCGGGTGGTCGCATCGCCCGGGCCGACCGATCGTCAGGTCTGCCCACCGGCCTCAGGTGAGATCGGATGAGCGCATGCGCCGCCGGCCGATGCGCTCGATGCGCATCACCACTCGCTCCTCCGGATCGGGGCAGCAGACCAGCGAATCGCGTTCCAGCCAATCGTTCTCGGGCAACTGCCGCTGTTTGGCCGGCAGCAGCGGCAGCACCGACTGCAGGGCGAAGATGCAGAAGTGCTGGCCGGCGGGGATCCGCAACTCCGCGCTGTTGACCAGCTCGAAGTAGTCGCCGACCGCCATCCCGCACACCGAGCGACCCTCGATCCGCTCCACCGTCACCCGCAGGTCGTACAGCTCCATGTCGCCGTCGTCGCTGGGCGGACCCACTGGTGCGGCACCGCCCGGGCCGGCCGGCTGTTCGCTCATCCCGTCACCCCCGCTCGATCGTCTCGCACCACGGCGCCACCCTTCATCACCCAACGCAGCGACCGCAGCGCCGAGATGTTCTCGGTGGGGTCTTCGTCCATCGCGATCAGATCTGCGCGCTTGCCCGGCTGCACCGTGCCGATCTCGTCGCCGACACCGAGCCAGGTGGCCGGCACGATGGTGGCGGCCCGCAGCGCCTTGATCGGGGGCAACCCGAACTCGGCCATGTACTCCAGTTCCCTGATGGTGGCGGTGGTCCCGTCGATTGACCAGAACGGCGGCATGTCGCTGCCCAGCATCACCGGCACCCCCGCCTCCAACGCCATCCGGTAGCTTTGCACGTGCCGCTCGCCGGCGCCCAGCGATCGCCGCTGCATCCATTCTGGGACGCCGAGCGAATCGAAGAATTCCTTGCAGCGGGTGACGATCAGCGTGGGAACGAGATGCGTTCTCCGCTGCGCCATCGTTCCGGCCACGTCTGGAGTGAGCTGATAGCCGTGCTCCACGCAGTCCAGGCCGAGGTCCACCGCCGTCTTGATGATCGGTGCCGGCCCCGCATGCGCCGTCACCCTCCGGCCCCAGGAATGCGCCGTGTCGATCGCCGCCCGAATCTCGTCCTCGGTCAGCTGGGGAGTGCTGATCTTCTCGTGCTCGCCGGCGATCCCGCCGGAGATCATGATCTTGATCAGGTCGGCACCGGCCGAGACCTGGGCGCGGACGCCGCGCCGGAAGCCGTCGGCCCCGTCGCACTCCAGGGTGTCCGTCCCGTCATGCCCGTGGCCGCCGGTACATACCAGTGCCCGGCCAGCGGTGAAGATCCGTGGACCGGCCGCCAGGCCCGTGTCGATGGCCTCGCGCAGCGCGAAGTCGGCGTGCTCCTTCTCCGCCACGCAGCGCACCGTGGTCACCCCGCCGAGCAACGTGCGGCGAGCGCCGGAGGCCATGTACAGAGCCAGGGCGTGCGAGGTGAGCGCGCGCACGGCATCGCCGCCCGGACCGGGCAGCGAGAGCGAGAAGTGGGTGTGCATATTGAGTAATCCGGCGGTGACGAAGGCGCCGTGCAGGTCGATCGTCGCATGGTCTGCCGGTCCGGCCGCCCGCACGACGTCCGGCGGACCGGCCAGCACGATGCGGCCATCGGCGATCAGCAGGTCGGTGTTCGGCCGGGCCCGCTCGGTGACTCCGTCAACCAGGTTGCAGCCGGTGATCAGGACGTTGCTCGTGGCATTCACCCCGACTTTCTATCCCATCGAACGCGGCAATGCCAGATCGAACACGGTGACGGAGTAGTTGAGCGGCCCCTTTAGAACAACCGCGGGGTCACCACCGACACCACGACGACCACCTGGTCGGTGTCGTTGTGCAGGTGATGTGGGATGGAGGACTTCAGATGCAGGCTGTCGCCGGGGCCTAGCCGATGAGTGGTACCCGCGACCGTGAAGGTCAGTTCTCCGGAGACGACGTAGGCAAATTCCTCCCCCCGGTGGGCCTCCGGTTCGCCGACGGTGCCGCCCGGCGCGATCTCGACCAGCATGGGCTCCAGCAGCAGACCGGCGGCGCGCTGCGAGAGCATCCGGTAGGTGCGGGTACCGCTGAGGAACTGCGAGGTGTGCTCGCCGCTGCTCCTGGTCAGGGTGAAGTACTTGTCCGGCGACGAATATCGCGCGTCGCCGGGTGCGGCATCCGGGCTACCCGAGGGGACCGGGTCGTCGATCGCGGCACCCGGGCCGGGCCCGGTGGTGGGCTCGGCGGTGGACCCGGCGGTGGGTTCGGACTCGGGGCTGCCGAGGATCTGCTCGTCGAAGAACTCCACGATGTCGTGGCCGAGGCACAGCGCCAGATCCCGCAGGTTGGTCAGCCCGATGGACGTCTGGCCGCGCTCCAGTTGCGACAGGAATCCAACCGACAGTCCGCTGCGGTCGGCCAGCGACCGGAGCGTCTCGCGCTGCTCGGTCCGGAACGCCCGCACGTGCCGGCCGATGACCGCGGACAGCCCCGGCTTCGCTGCATTCTGGCCGGGGTTCTGGTCGGGCTTGCGGCCACGTGCCACGCCCCCTCCTCTCCCGATGGTGCGGTCACTCCTCTGGTCAGCTTGTTCGATCCTGCTATACAGTGCTGACAGATACCAGCTCGACCGAAAGCTACCCGTCTCGAGAGGCCGATAGCCGGGGAGCCTGCGTCCTGTCGGTCTGCTGGTTCGCCCTGCCGGGTAGTCCAGCAGGGCGCGGCCCGGTGTGAGCACCGAGGGACGAGGCAGAGACATGCAACAGGACATGCAACAGGACATGCAACAGGACATGCAACAGCAGCCGGACGTCGTCGAGGTACCGGAGCGCCGCGAGATCGCCGCGTTCCTCGAAGCGCTGGATTCCACCCCGCCCGACGCGGTGACGGCCTGCCGTGGGTGGACAACGCACGAGATCATCGCCCACCTGGCCTCCGGCGCCGATGCGTTCGCCAACCAGATCGAGGCGCACCTCGCCGGCCGGCCGGTGCCCGAGTTCGGCGCCTGGCAGGTACGGGAGACCCCCTACCGCGCCATGGACGATTCCGCGCTGCGGCGGCGGGTGGAGGCTTCCGAACACCGCATGTCCGAGGCGTTCGCCGCGATGCTCGCCGACGATCCGGATGCCCGCGACGATGCGGTGGGCTGGGGACTGCCGGTGGCGGAACTGGTCAAGCACATGCGACAGGAGTACGCGGTGCATCGCTGGGATCTGATCGGCGACGACCAGACCGGGATGGATCTGCTCGGTCAGCAGGACCTGCTGGTGCATTCGGTGCAGTTGCTGGGCGATTCACTGTTGCGGGTCGGGCTGGCCCGCGATCCCGAGCCCGGCGAACCGCTGACCGCCCGCCTGCGCTGCTCCGGTGAGCCCGACCTGGTGCTGTCCGTGCAGGACGGGGCGGGGACCCTGACCCTGGATGGCCCGGTCGATGCCCCCGATGTCATCGAGACCGACCCCGCCGCGCGGCTGGTTATGCTCTGGGGTCGCCGGCCGGCCGACGCCCGCCGGGTGCGCAGCACGCTTGCGCCCGAACGGCTGGCCAGGCTGCAGACCCTGCTGTCCGGTTACTGACCCTGCTGTCCTGCTAGTGACCCTGTAGCGGAGCGCGCGGGTGATGGCGGAACGGAATCTGTTATCGACCCGTGATTGACTCGGCGGCCGGCGTCGCGTTTAGTGGTACCGAAGCGTGTTCAGCCACACTAGACATGCGGTCGGCGTACCGCGCCTGACCGATCGGCCGTCGCCGGCGCGTGCCCGCGACGCGAAGGGAGCACCATGAAGGCTGCACCACCGGCCCGGCGGGTCCTGGCCACGACGGCGGCGGTACTGCTGGCCCTGGCGGGTCTGGTGGCCTGCGGCAGCGACGACGCGTCATCCGGCTCGGATGCCACGCTGACGGTCGATACCTCGTTCGTGGTCAAGAGCCTGGATCCGGGTGTCGTCTACGAGCCCACCGGCAATGTGGTGGTGCACGCCCTGTACGACACCCTGGTCACCTTCGACGGTGCCGACATTTCCAAGCCCGTCGGCGATCTGGCCAAGTCCTACCAGGCGTCCGACGATGCCAAGACATTCACCTTCACCCTCCGCGACGACGCGGTGTTCTCCGATGGCACCCCGGTCACCTCGGCGGACGTGGTATTCAGCCTGAATCGGCTCAAGAACCTCAAGGGCAGCGCGGCGACCATCGTCAAGAACCTGACCGTCACCGCGCCGGACGAGCACACCGTAGTGGTCACCAGTTCCGTCGCCGACCCGAACATTCCCATCATGCTGACGATGCCTGCCGCCAGCGTCCTCAACTCCAAGGTGGCCAAGGAGCACGGCGGCGTGGACGGCGAGAATGCCGCCACGGCCGACAAGCTCAGCAACTACCTGAATACCACCGCGGCCGGCAGTGGCCCGTATGTCATCGAGTCCTTCGATGCGGCCTCCCGGATCGTGCTGGCGACCAATCCCAAGTACTGGGGTACCAAGCCGGCCTTCGGCCGGGTGGTGTTCCAGAACATGGACATCCAGAACCAGAAGCTGACGCTGTCCAAGGTTCCGACGGCGGAGATCGCGCTCGACCTGTCGGGCAGCTCGTTGGACGGCCTGCCCACGGAGTTGCAGCAGACCAGCAGCCCCAGCGTCTACTACCAGCTGCGGCTGGATGCCGACCCGGCGATCAGCAAGGCGACCTCCAACCCGAAGTGGGTCGCGGCCCTGCGGGCAGCCATGGACTATCAGGGCATCGCCGATCTGTTCGGTCCGGGCGGCGAGCCGGCTGCCGGCATAGTTCCGACGGCCTACGCCGGGGCGCTGCCGGCCTCCGAGGCGCAGAAGCAGGATCTGGCCAAGGCCAAGCAGCTGCTGGCCGAGTCCGGCGTGGGGGACCAGAGTGTCAAGCTGCTCTACCCGGCGCTGACCTTCGGCGGCGTCGACCTGGGCACCATCACTGCCAAGGTGCAGAGCGACGCGGCCAAGGCGGGCATCAAGCTTGAACTCGACCCGGCGCCGATCGCCTCCTTCCTGGACCAGCGCAAGGCCGGCAAGGTACCGATGAGCTTTAGCCCGCAACAGCTCAACTACCCCGTCGCGGCGTCCCAGGTTTCAGACCTCATGCCAGGGGGAGCGGACGCTATGAAGGCTGGTTGGACCGAGGAGCGGGCCGACCCGGCCACGGTGGCCGCGGGTAAGAAGGTGCTCGCAACGCTGGATCCGGCCGATCAGGTGAAGGCGCTGCAGGACTGGCAGCGGTTGATGCGGGAGCACTCTCCCTACATCACCCTGGCCTATAACTCCGGGGTGCTGGTGGCGAGCCCGGATCTGACCGGAGCGACCTACACCGCCGCCGGATGGACCGTCGACGTCGCGGACATCGGCCACAGTTGACCGGCGGCACTCTCGGCGCGGACCCGGTCGACCTGACGCCGGACCGCGCACCGGACACCGACGCCGGTGCACCCCACGCGGTGCACCGGCGTCGTGCCCTCGCCCGGTTCGTTGGGCGCAAGGTGCTCATCACCATCGGGCTCCTGGTGGGCGTGACGGTAGTGACGTTCCTGCTGGTTCAGCTGGTGCCCGGGGATCCCACCGCGACCAACCTGTCGGAGACGGCGCAGAATGATCCGGCGATCGTCGCGGCGTACCGGGCCAAGTGGGGGCTGGACAAGCCGTTGGTGGTCCAGTACTTCACCTATCTCGGCAACCTGGTGCACGGCGACCTGGGCGTCTCGCAGAGCACCGGTGACTCGGTGCTGTCCGACCTGGCCAAGTACGTGCCGGCCACCCTGGAGATCGCCATCCCGGCGATGGTGCTTTCGCTGATTATCAGCGTGGCGGTAGGCCTGTGGGCGGCCGTGCGCAAGGACCGGGCCGCCGACCACGCGATCCGCGGCGGCGCGTTGCTCGGCCTGTCCACGCCGTCGTTCTGGCTGGCCATCGTGCTGCTGTACGTCTTCTTCTACGTGTTGGGCATTGCTCCGAACGGCGGGCGATTGAGCGCCAAGTATGCCCCGCCGGAGCACATCACCGGCATGTACACCGTCGACGCGCTGCTGACCGGCAGGCCGACGGTGTTCTGGGACGCGGTGTGGCACCTGGCACTTCCGGTGCTGGTGCTCACCTGTCTGACGGTGTCGGCGCTGATCCGTTTCGTCCGATCGGCGATGCTCGAGGTGCTGGACCAGGACTACATCACCGCCGCCACCGCCAAGGGCCTGCCGCGCCGGGTGGTGCTGCGCCGCCACGTGCTGCGCGCCGGGCTGGTGCAGGTGATCACGGTCAGCGGACTGGCATTCGCCTCACTGCTGTCCGGCACCGTGCTGATCGAACAGATCTACAGCTGGCCGGGAGTGGGGCAGTACGCCTACCGGGCCGCGGTGAACCTGGATCTTCCCGCCATCATGGGTGTGGGCCTGTTCGTCGCGCTGGTGTACACCCTGGTGAATCTGGCGGTGGACCTGCTGTACGGCGTGATCGACCCGAGGATCCGACTGTCGTGACCGGACCCGAAATCCAGGCAGAGCTGCGCGACCCGGCGCAGCTGACCGATCCGCGCGCGGCACGGGCATTGGCCCCGCGACGCTGGTGGGGGCTGCGCAAGGGTCGGCCCGGCGACACACGCCACCGGCCGGTGGGCGCGCTGACCATCGCCGCGGCGGTCATCCTGCTCGCCTGGGTCGTGTTGGCCATCGCGGCGCCGGCGATCGCCCCGTACGACCCGCTGGCGCAGTCCGGTCCGTACTACCAGCCGCCGTCCGGGACGCACTGGTTCGGCACCGACCAGCTGGGCCGAGACATCTTGAGCCGCATCATCTATGGCGCCCGACTGTCACTGCCGCTGGCAGTCGTGATCGTCGCATTGGCGCTGCTGGTTGGCGGCGGGCTGGGCCTGGTCGCCGGCTACATCGGCCGCGGCGTCGACGAGGTGCTGATGCGGCTGACCGACCTGGTCTTCGCCTTCCCGCAGATCATCCTGGCCATGGCGGTATCGGCGGCCTTCGGGCCCAGCACTCGCAACGCCGTGCTAGCCCTGGTGGTGGTGTCCTGGCCGATCTACGCCCGGGTGGTGCGCAGCGCCGTGCTGTCCATCCGCAGTTCCGATTTCCTGCACGCCTCTCGCATGCTGGGGGTCGGGCCGTGGCGGGCGCTGCGCCGCGATGTGGTCCCCAACAGCGTGGGACCGTCGGTGGTGCTGGCCAGCCTCGAGTTGGGCAACGCCGTGCTGCTGCTGGCGTCACTGTCGTTCCTGGGGCTCGGGCCCCGCCCTCCGGCACCGGAATGGGGCGCCATGATCGCGGCCGGCTCCACCGATCTGTCCAAGTGGTGGGTCAGCATCCTGCCCGGTGTGGCCATCCTCTCGGTGGTGCTGGCGTTCAACCTGATCGGTGACGCGGTGCGCGACTGGCTCGACCCGCGGACCAGGAGGGTGTCGTGACCGGGGTGCCAACCGCGTTGCCGCAGCCCAAGCCGTCGCCCGACCCCTTGCTGCAGGTGTCGAACCTGGCCGTGTCGTTGCCCGGGCCGTCCGGCCCCGTCGAGGTGATCCGGCGGATGGACCTGACGGTGTCCACCGGCGAGATCGTGGGAATCGCGGGGGAGAGCGGATCCGGCAAGAGCCTGACCGCGCTGACCCTGCTGAACCTGCTGCCACCGGGCGCCACCGTCACCGGTTCGATCCGATTCGCCGGGCAGGAGCTGCTGGGCCTGGATCGGCTGGGCTGGCAGCGAGTGCGGGGCTCGGGCATCGCGATGGTGTTCCAGGACTCCAGTTCCGCGCTGCACCCGATGCTCACCGTCGGCACCCAGCTCACCGAACACATGCGCACCGGGCTGGGGCTGGATGCCGCGGCCGCCCGCGATCGGGCGGTCGAACTGCTGGACCAGGTGCGCATCCCGCAGGCTCGTCGGGCGCTCAAGGCCTACCCGCATCAGTTCTCCGGGGGCATGCGGCAGCGCATCGCCATCGCCAGCGCGCTGGCCTGCCGGCCCCAGCTGCTGATCGCCGACGAACCGACCACCGCGTTGGACGTCACGGTGCAGGCCGGGATCCTGAGCCTGCTGGACGAGCTTCGCACCGAGTACGGCCTGGCGGTGCTATTCATCACGCACGATCTCGGCGTGCTGTCCGCCCTGACCCAGCGCGCGTACCTGTTCTACGCCGGCAGGGTGATGGAAAGCGGCGCCACGACCGGGGTTCTGACCGCTCCGGCGCACCCCTACACGGCGGCCCTGCTGGGCGCCCGGCCGCATGGCTTGGGCAGTGGACGCACCCTGCGGGCCATTCCAGGCGCGCCGGTCGTGCCGGGGCAGGCACCGCCGGGATGCCCTTTCGAACCGCGCTGCAGCTTCGCCCAGCCGGTCTGCCGGCAGGCGGTGCCGCCCCTTCGGGCACTCGGCGACGGCCGAGCGCTGGCCTGCGAGGTGGCCCCCGATCTGACCGAGGTGACCGGATGACCGACCTGCTCACCCTGGATGGCGTCAGTGTGGAATTCCGGTCCAGCTCTCGTGGTCTGGTGCGGGCCGTCAGCGACGTCGATCTGAGCGTCCGGGCCGGCGAGGTGCTGGGCCTGGTCGGCGAGTCCGGGTGCGGCAAGTCCTCCCTCGCGCGGGTGGCTGCCGGCCTCGCGGCCCCCAGCGGCGGGCAGATCCGGTTTGCCGGCGAGCCCGTGCTGCCGGTCCGGTGGCGCCGCCGACCGGATGCCCAGACCGGGCTGCAGATGATCTTCCAGGACCCGTATGGCTCGCTGAACCCGCGCCGGACGGTGGGATCGCAGTTGTTGGACGGGATTCCGTCCGGTGCCGACGGTCCGGAGCGCCAGCGCAGGGTGGTGGAGTTGCTCGAGCGGGTGAGCATGCCTGCCAGGGCGGCCGACCGGTACCCACATCAGTTCTCCGGGGGACAGCGGCAGCGGCTGGCGATCGCACGTGCCCTGGCCGCCGAGCCGCGGATGATTATCGCCGATGAGCCGGTGACCGCGTTGGATGCGTCCGCGCAGGCTCAGGTGGTCTCGCTGCTGCTGTCGCTGGTGCGCGAGATGGACATGGGACTGCTGTTCATCTCTCACGATCTGGCGCTGGTGCACGAGATCGCCGACCGCACCGCCGTGATGTATCTCGGCCGGATCGTGGAGCTCGCGCCCACCCGGCGCCTGATGGCCACGCCCCGGCATCCATACACGCAGGCGCTGATCCGTGCCATTCCGCAGGTCTCGGCGACGCCGTCGCTGCCGGTGGCACTGCGCGGTGAGGTTCCAGACGGCGCCAACATTCCCACCGGCTGCCGATTCCGGCCGCGCTGCCCGCACGCCGACCAGCGATGCCTGTCGGAACCGGCGCTGCGCTCGACGATGGACTCGCTGGTGGCCTGCTGGCGAGCGGAAGAGATTGCCAGTGAAGGGATTCGGGTGTGACGCGGGCAGCGCAGCAGGATCGGCGGGAAGCCGCCGACGGACGAGACGGTGGGAACGGGCGGCCGGACCCCCGGTTCAGCCTGGGCATCCAGACCGACAAGCCCGTCGACGAGTACCGCCGGATCGGCCGGCTCGCCGAGGATCTCGGGTTCGACGGGGTGAGCACCTTCGCCGACCTGGGCTTCGGGCCGCCACTGCCGGCGCTGCTGCACATCGCCGCCGTCACCAGCAGGATCCGGCTCGGCACCGCCTGCCTGAACGGCTCGCTGCTGCACCCGGTGGAGATTGCCGGCCAGATCGCCGCGCTGGACGAGGCCTCCTCGGGTCGCGCCTACCTCGGGCTGACCCGCGGCGCCTGGTTGGGCAGCATCGGCATCGACACCGTGGGCGGCGTCGGCAGAACCTCGGAAACCATTCAAGTGGTGCGCCGGCTGCTGGCCGGCGACGACACCGGGTTTGCCGGGCGGCACTTCACGATCGAGCCGGGCTTTCGGCTGCGATACCCGCTGCCGTCCCGCCCACCGGCGCTGCTGCTGGGCGTGTGGGGTCCGCGAGGTGCCAGGTTGGCCGGACGGTACGCCGACGAGGTCAAGCTCGGCGGCTGCGCGAACCCCGACATGGTGGCGCTGATGGCGTCCTGGCTCCGGGACGCGGCCGAGTCCGCCGGCCGCCCCGCTGACGCCGTCGGGGTGGTGGCGGGCGCCGTGACGGTCGTCGACGGTGACGGCGACGCCGCCCGGCGCCGAGCTCGCACCGAGGTGGCGATGTACCTGGACGTGGTGGCGCCGCTGGACCGCACGGTCACCCTGGACTCCGGCATGCTGGCCGCGGTCCGGGAGCGACTGGCGACCGGCGACCATGCCGGGGCGGGTGCGTTGATCCCGGACGACGTGCTGGACCGGTTCTGCATCTCCGGGACCCCTGGCGAGGTGGCGCGCCGCGCTCGCGGGCTCATCGACGCGGGCGCCACTCGCATCGAATTCGGTACACCGCACGGGTTGTCGGCGAGGGCCGGCATCGAGTTGCTGGGACGAGAGGTGCTGCCGGTGCTGCGGCGCGTCGCGCCGGTCGCGGCCGGCGCGGGCGGCGCGGGCGGCTCGATAGGTGGGGGAGATCGATGACCGAGCGGATCCGCGAGTTCGATGGTGCGGTCGTCGCGGCGACCCGCGGCATGTACGCCCGGCTGGGTGACCGGCCGGGATTCGACGCGCACCTGCATTCCGACATCACCATCTGGGAAAGCGACGAGCCCGGCCCGCTGATGGATCTGGCCGGGCTGGATGCGCTGCGAGACCGGCGGGGTTCGGCGTCCGACGACGCCGCCCCGCCTGCGGGTCGAGGATCCGGTGGTCGACCGGTGGGGCGAGCAGGTGGCGGTCATCCGGTATCTGCTGCGCGCCGAGGTCGATGGGGCGGTGACGACGTTCCGCGTCACCGATGTGTTGACCAACGACAACGTCGGCAGCATCGACCATGCTGGCGGTTCCGACGCGTCCTCGCCGTGGCGCATCGTGCATCACCATGCCGAGCACCTGGCCGACGCCGCCACCGATACCCCCGGCACCGAGAGCTGACGCCGTGCTCGGTGACCGGCTGCGCGAGCTGCGGCTGCGGCACGGGATGACGCTGCGCGAGCTCGCCTCGGCCGCCGAGGTATCACCCGGGCTGCTCAGCCAGCTCGAAAATGGCGTCACCGACCCGAGTCTGGCCACCCTGCGCCGGCTGGCGTCGGTGTTCCACGCCGAGGTGGCGGCGCTGTTCAGCGAGCCGAACGCCCCGCTGGTGCACCGCTCGCGGCCGGGTGAGCGCATGTTCCTGACGGCCCCGTCCGGGCAGATCAGCTACGAGCGCATCACCCCCGGCCGGGGCGATCTGGAGGTGCTGCGCGCCGAGCTGGAGCCCGGGGACGTGTCCGCGCCACAGCGCCGCGGGCACGAGTCCACCGAGTGCCTGGTGGTGCTCGCCGGCGAGGTGGTGGCCGAGGTCGGTGACGACCGGCATGTGCTGACGGCGGGGGAGGCGCTGACGTTCGACTCCCGGCTGGCCCATCGCTACTGCAACGAGAGTGCGCAGCCGGCGGTCATATTGCTGGCCATCACGCCGCCGGTGCCGTAACGGCCCGTGTCCGGCTATCGCGCTTCCGCCACCGGCACTTCCGGCTTCGGTGCGAACAGCCAGCGGTGGAAGATGACGTACTTGGCGACGAACAGCACCCCGTAGACCAGCATGTAGGCCACGGCATTGATCATGGTGCGAACCCCGCGGGGCTCGTCGGCGAAGATCGCATTGGCCGCACCGGTCCCCAGCGCCGCCAGCGCCGTGGAGACCAGCGCGGTGGCCCAGTAGGGAACCACCTCGCGCCAGAAGTCCGACCGGCCCGTCCGACCCCAGGTCCACGAGCGGTTCAGGAAGTAGCCGGGGATGATGCCGGCGATGGACGCGACGACCGCCGCGCCCTTGGAGCCGAGCAGCCCGGGCCAGAAGACCGCGACGAACACCACCTCGGAGACCCCGAAGCAGATCGCCGAGCCCGCGGTGTACCGGGAGAATCGCAGCCAGCCCGGCAGCCGGGGGTGTCGCCGGATCACCAGCTCGTGCAGGCGATCACGCGACCCCGACCGGGCCGGACGGCGCTCGGTCACCCGCGGCTGGTGGGCCCGCACGCGGGTCGGCTCGGTCGGCACGCTCACCTGCTGGCCGACGCCTCACGATCGGCCGCCGCGCCAGCCGACCCCACAGCCCTGGCCGCCACACCCACGGCTCCGGCCGCCACGCCCACGGCCGCGTCACCGGCGGCGAGATCCGCCCGCCACAGCGACTGGCAGGGGATCTTGTCCAGCACACACCGCTCGGCGTACTTCTGGGCGATGTCGGTGACCTCCTGCAGCAGGCCGGTCTGCAGGGTGATGGGCTCCAGGCCCAGGTCCAGCAGCTGCCGGTTCTCCACGAACAGCTCGTTCTCCGGGTCTTCCTTGCGAGGGTTGGGCACGTTCGCCACGGTCGCCCCGGTGATGTCCGAGATCATCGCCGCCAGGTCGCGTACCCGGTGCGTCTCGGTCATCTGGTTCAGGATCCGCACCCGTTCCCCTGCGGCTGGCGGGTTGGCGATGGCCAGCGCGATGCACCGCACCGAATCCTGTAGATGGATGAACGCCCGGGTCTGTCCGCCGGTGCCGTGCACGGTCAGCGGGTAGCGCACCGCGGCCTGCATCAGGAACCGGTTGAGCACCGTGCCGTAGTCGCCGTCGTAGTCGAACCGGTTGATCAGCCGCTCGTCCCGGCTGGTCTGATCGGTCTGGGTGCCCCACACGATGCCCTGGTGCAGGTCGGTGATGCGCAGCCCGTCGTTCTTGGCGTAGTAGGCGAACAGCAACTGGTCCTGGGTCTTGGTCATGTGGTAGATCGAGCCCGGGTTCGGCGGGTAGAGGATCTCCTGCTCGATCTCCCGGCCGTCGTCGGTCTCCAGCTTGACCCGCAGGTAGCCCTCCGGGATCTTCATGCCGGCGGTGCCGTAGCCGTACACGCCCATGGTGCCCAGGTGCACCACGTGAATGTCCTGCCCGGACTCGACGATCGCGGCCAGCAGGCTGTTGGTGGCACCCAGGTTGTTGGACACCGTGTAGCGCTTGTTCCGCGAGGACTTCATCGAATACGGCGCGGAGCGCTGCTCGGCGAAGTGCACCACCACGTCGGGTCGCCATTCGGTCACCAGCCCCAGCAGCCGGTCGTAGTCCTGCGCGACGTCGAAGCGATGGAAGGTGATCTCCCGCTCGCCCAGGTCGCGCCAGGCGGCCAGCCGGATGCCCATCGGGGAGATCGGCGTGAGCGACTGCGCCTCCAGCTCGTTGTCGATGTTGCGCCGGGACAGGTTGTCCACGATGGCGACGTCGTGGCCGAGCGCGGACAGATGCAGCGAGGTCGGCCATCCGCAGAACCCGTCACCGCCGAGGACCAGAATCCGCACGCCGCACGCTCCATTCGTTGCCCGCTCCCGCCGGCGGCGGGGATGGATCCATCATGCGCTCGTCAGCCTACGTCGCCGCGCCCACGGCCCGGCCACCCCGAGCGTCTCGGCCGCCCGCGCCGGCGCGGGCTACCCGGCGAACCGGTCGGGGTCGATGGCCAGCGTGCTGGGCCAGACCAGCACCCGGTAGGTCCCCACCCGGTACACGTGCTCCGGGCGCCCCAGCGCCGCGGTGACAGAGGCCTGGTTCACCCCGCCCCAGTTATCGCTGGTGTCGAACACCAGGAACTGGAACTGCTGCCCCTCATACCAATCCCTGGTGGACTGCCGGCCGTACCGCACCACGTCACCGTTCTGCATGGTGATCGGCCGGACCCGAACCGTGTCGTGCGAGGCGACGGTGGTCATCGCGGCCGTCCAGTAACTGCCGACCCCGTCGGTCAGGTCGTGGTCGGCCAGGAAGGCGGCCAGGTCGGAGGCGGTGACGGGGCGCACCGGCTGTACCGAGGTGACCACGAACGAGGCGGCGAACAGCAGCGTCAGCGCCGCGCCCGCGCCGGCGATCGACCGCCGCACGACGCCGGCCGGCATCCGCGCGTACGCCCGCCCGGCCATCCGGGCGGCCAGCAGCGAGCCAAACACCACGAACGGCGCCAGGTAGCGCAGGTAGCCGGGCAGGCCGCTCTGCGCCGCGTACACGTAGAACGCCAGGTCCGCCAGGCAGGCCAGCAGCAGCATGTCGTCGATGCGCCACGACTCCCCGCCAGGTCGTTGACCGTGGGCAGTGCGACCCGGGCGGCCCGCGAACACTCCGGTCAGCATCGACCACAGCGCCACCAGCACGGCGACCAACACGACCACGACCGCCACCCAGCGCACCGCGGTCAGCGCGGCAGGCACTCCGTTGTGCCCCCATTCGCCGGTGCCGACCCCGAACACCCGGGGCAGCCAGGACGGAATGTTGCCCAGGTTCTCCCAGCGCTGGTCATGGCTGGCCGAGGCGTTGATGGTGCCGATGGTGTAGGCGCCCAGTGCGCCCAGCAGCTTGCGCAGCAGTACCGCGCCCAGCACGGCCGCCGCTCCGGCCGTCAGGGCCGGCGCGCCCGCGAGCCAGCGCCGGGTCCGGATCGAGGCGAGGATGCCGGACAGCACCACCGGGCCGATCCCGTAGGCCACCGTCTGCAGGTCGCCCAGCAGCCCGGCGATCAGCAGCACCACGGCCAGCCACCAGCCGCGGCCCCACCGAGACGAGCGCAATCCGAGGAACGCCAGCAGGCACCACAGCATGGTGGCGACGTGCCAGGCGCCGTGCAGGAACAGCGTCGCCCACACGTCACTGGGCAGCCCGATCAGCGCGATCAGAGTGCCGACCGCGGCGACCGCCGCGCCGCCGCGCAGGCGCTCCCGGGCCAGCTGGGCGGCCGTGATCAGCAGCAGGGCCGCCAGCACGCCCGGCACCACGTACATCAACACCGGGTCGACGCCGGTGACGAGCACTCCCAAGGCGTAGAACGGCACCTCCACGGTCCAGTAGGAGTCGTACAGCATCCGCCAGCCGTTCAGCAGCACGTGCCCCTGCAGGATGGACTGCGCCTCCAGGATCGGGGTGGCTGTGTCCGACTCGATGATGCTGACGCCGGGGTTGGCGGTCAGCCGGGCAGCAGCGTTGGCCAGCAGTGCGACCACAGCGGCGAACCCGGCGACCCACACGGCCGCGGCCACCAGCGGTGGAACGGACAATCGGCCCCACTGCCGGCGCCTGGCCCACCGCCGGGATGGCGTGCCGTCCGGCTCGGCGTCGTTGGGGGTGACGGGGCCGTCGGGGCTGAGGGCGAGGCGATCGGTGACGGCGGGATCTGTGACGGCGGCGTTGGATCCGGGCCGCGGCGGGCGATCGATGCTGTCCGGGGCGGCGTCCACGGCTGCCACCCTAACGGTGCGACCTGGGCGGAGCGGGGCGCATGGTGCCGTCGGCGGGCGGACGGCACTGGTCGACGCGGCCGCCGGGCCCGCCGTCGTCACCGATACTATGGCAGCGTGCACACCCTGCTGGACGTCCTGCATGTCGTCGCGGCCGTCTTCCTGATCGGCCCGATGGCCATCCTGCCCATGAGCGCGATGCGGGCGGTGCGATCTGGTGACGGGGCGGCGGTGCTCACCACAGCGCGCTCCACGATGATCTTTTCGTTGGCCTCGCTGCTGGTGGTGCTGTTCGGCTTCGGCGTGCTCGGCATGTCCGACGAGAAATACAACCTGTCGATCGCCACGCCCTGGGTGCTGATCTCGATCATCCTGTACGCCATCGCGCTGGCGCTGAACGTGCTGGCCGTGGTTCCAGCGCTGCGCAGCGCCGGCGAGCATCTGCAGTCGGCCGAGACCGGCACCCTGCGCGGCAACGACTATCGACGCATCGCCGTCACCTCCGGAGTGGTGACGGTCCTGCTGGTCGCGGTGGTCGTGCTGATGGTCGCCAAGCCCTGATCTGTCCAGAACGGCGATCACGTGACGAACCAGGCTGCGTTCATGACCAGGTTCACGGCCAGCCCCACGATTGGCGTGCTGGCCCTGCAGGGGGACGTGCGCGAGCATCTGCGGGTGCTGGCCGGGCTGGGCGCGCGGGGCAGGGCGGTGCGTCGGCCGACCGAACTCGCCGACCTGCACGGCCTGGTGATCCCCGGCGGTGAATCGACCACCATGAGCCGGCTGCTGGACGTATTCGACCTGCGAGAACCCCTCACCGAACGGCTGCGCTCCGGGCTGCCGGCCTACGGATCGTGCGCCGGGATGATCATGCTTGCCTCGCGAATCCTGGACGGCCGACCGGACCAGCAGCCGCTCGGAGCGCTGGACATCACGGTGCGGCGCAACGCATTCGGTCGGCAGGTCGACTCCTTCGAGACCGACCTGGACGTGCGGGGGGTGGCCGGAGGCCCGTTGCACGCGGTCTTTATCCGGGCCCCCTGGGTGGAGGCGATCGGCCCGTCCGTGCAGGTACTGGCCAGCGTCCCGGCGGCCGAGGGTGACGGCGGCGCACCCCACCCGGTCGCCGTCCGGCAGGGCCTGGCGCTGGCCACCTCGTTCCACCCAGAGATCACCGCGGACCACCGCATGCATGAACTGTTCCTGCGGGTGGTCGCCGAGGCGTGATCGGTGTCGTGCTGGCGGCACCGGGCGGCCCACCGATGCCAGACGCGCCCGGTGGCAGGATCTCGCCGACGTCGCATAGGCTGGTGCTGACACGCTTGTGCCGGCGCCCCGCGCGCCGGTTCGACGCCGGACAGGTCGACCCGGATGGGCGCCTCCGGCCAGGGGAGGAACTGATTCATGAGTAAAACGCGGCTCTCTGGTGCCGTCGCCGTGTTGGCCGCCTGCGCGCTCGCGCTGAGTGCGTGTGGCAGCTCGCCGGGGCAGGCTGACCAGACCGGCTCCCCGACGTCGGGCGCCGGTGCGTCATCCGGCGGCGCGGCGGGCTCGTCCGGCGGCGCCCCGACGGACACGGGCACCGGCAGTGCGCAGGGGTCGGGTTCCGGCAGCACGCAGGCGTCGGGTTCCGGCAGCGGTTCGGCGGATGCGGGCACGGTGGGCGGATCTGCGTGCGGCACGCCGCACGGCCCGTACGACGACCCGGGCGCGGAGCCGACCGGTACCGTCAAGGCTGGCTTCAACGAGTTGGCGTACTCGCTCAACAATGTCTCCGGCCACGGTAATTCGACCTACAACGCGAACCCGATCTACATCATGGACGGGCCCGGGCTGTTCTACTACAACGACAAGAACGAGCTGATCAACAACGACAGCTTCGGCACCTGCACGCTGGTCTCGTTGGACCCGCTGACCGTGAAGTACACGATCAACGACGGCGTGAAGTGGTCCGACGGCGTCCCGGTCACGGCGGCCGACCTGCTGTTGAACTGGGCGGCGGGTAGCGGGCTGTACAACACCGCCGAGGCCGAGTACGACGACGATGGCAACCTCAAGCCGAGCGCCGGCATCGCCTTCGACATCGCCAACCCCGGCATGGCCCTGGTCACCGACTTCCCGGAGATCGGCGACGACGGACACTCGTTGACCATCACCTACTCCAAGTTCTACGTCGACTACGACGTCGCGCTGCAGGTTGGCGTGCCGGCTCACGTGGTCGCCATGCACGCGCTGAAGGTCGACGACCCGACGGCCGCGACGGACGACCTGGTGTCGCTCCTGAAGGACACGCTGGGCAAGGTCAAGGATGCAACGGATGCGCAGAAGTCCCAGTTGAAGGCTGTTGCGGACTTCTGGAACACCGGGTTTGACACCACGCAGATGCCGACGGATAAGTCGATCTACGTGTCCAATGGTGCGTACACGCTGACCGATTGGAAAAAGGATCAGTACATGACGTTCACCGCGAATCCGGATTACAACTGGGGTCCGAAGCCGCAGGTGAAGACGATCGTGTGGACGTATGCGAATGATCCGACGGCGGCGGTGCAGTCGTTGCAGAACGGTGATCTGGACATCATCAATCCGCAGGCGACGCCGGATGTGAAGACCGGGTTGGACAAGTTGGCCGATCAGGGTGTGAAGACGATCGCGATCGATGGCGCGGTGTATGAGCACGTGGATTTGGTGTTCGACAATGGTGGTCCGTTCGACCCGAAGACGTATGGCGGGGACAAGGACAAGGCGTTGAAGGTGCGTCAGGCGTTCTTGCAGACGATTCCGCGGCAGTCGATTGTGGATACGTTGATCAAGCCGTTGAACCCGAATGCGGTGTTGCGGCAGTCGTTCATGTTGTTCCCGGGTCAGCCGGGGTATGACGAGATGGTCAAGCAGAACGGGTCCGCTGAGTACACGAATGCGGGTTCGCCGGATGCGATTGCGAAGGCGAAGCAGTTGTTGTCCCAGGCGGGGGTGAAGACGCCGGTGAAGGTTCGGTTGATGTATGCGGATGCGAACCCGCGGCGTGCGTCGGAGTACTCGCTGATCGCGGCGTCGGCGGCGAAGGCCGGGTTTGACGTGATCGACGGCAAGAACGCCAAGTGGGCGTCGTTGCTGCCGAACAACAAGATGTACGACGCCTCGCTGTTCGCGTGGCAGTCCACCTCCACTGGTGTCGGGCAGAACCCACCGAACTACCTGTGCGAGGACAAGGCGACGAAGACCGCGTGGGGCATGAACAACGTCAACCACTACTGCAACGCCGACGTCAACAAGGACATGATCGATCTGAACAGCCAGCCCGACGCCACCAAGCAGATGGCCGACATGATGGACGCTGAAAAGCACCTGTGGGCCGACGGCTTTGGCACCCTGCTGTACCAGTTCCCGGACATCGTGGGGTACAACTCCACGACGGTGACGGGCGTGACCGATGCGCCGCTGTCCCCGACGTTCCTGTGGAACTACTGGGACTGGAAGACGGTCGCCCACTGAGCATGGTCGCCGTCGGGGATCACGGGGCGCTGCACCCGTATGTCGAGTTCCTGTTCGATGCCGACCCGGTGCTGGCCGGCGCCCACGGTGACGACCGGCGTGCCGAATCGCTGGGCTCGGTCGACCCGGACGCGCTGTCCGAGGTCGCCGAGCGCCGGCGGGCATGGCTGGACGCCACGACGGCCGAGCCGGAACCCGCGGTCGGCACGGTGGAATGGCTCGATCGCGAGGCGCTGCTGCTGGAACTGCGAGGCGCGGTCGCCCGAGACGAATTCGTCCGGCCCTGGCAGCGGGCGCTCAACTGCTACCCGGAGCGGATCGGGCAGGCGCTCTCCGGAGCGATGACGCTCACCGACCCGGACCGCGCCGCTCGGGCGCTGCTGGGCAGGCTGCGCGAGATCCCCGGCCACCTCGGCGACGCGCGGCGCAACCTGGTATCCGACCCACCGGCACAGTGGGCGCAGATGGCCGTCGGATCCTGCGACGGGCTCGGTCGCTTTCTGCGCTCCGCGGTACCGGGGTTCGTCGCCGGCGGATCATCGGCGCTGGCTGCGGACATCGACCGGGCACTGCCCGACGCCGGCCGTGCCATCGACGAGTTCGCCGCGCTGGCAGGCGAACTGGCGGGCCGCGGGTGCCGGGGGTGGCCCGGCGGCGGGGAGTATCTCGACCTGTTGCTGGCCCGGGTGCAGCTCGTCGACCTGGACGCCGACGGACTGGCCGAGCTGGGTGCCCAGCGAGTGCGGGACGAGCGGCGGCGGCTCGACGAGGTTGCCCGCCGGGCCGACCCGGATCGAGGCTGGCGCGAGCAGATCGACCGGATCAAGGACGACCATCCCCAGCCGGAGGACTTCCTTCAGACCTACCGGCACGCGATGCTGGCCGCCGCCCGGCACACCGTCACCGCTGACCTGCTATCGCTGCCGGACGGCGAACAATGCCTGATGGACTGGGTTCCGGAGTATCGCCGGGAGGGGCTGCCGCTCGGCGAGATGGTCACCAGCCCGCCCTATGCGCCGAATCTGGCCAGCCGGTTCCTGCTCACCCCGGCGGATCCGACCGCCACTCCCGAGCGCCGCGCCGAACATGCCCGGGACAACTGCTACACCTTCGCGCTGTCCATCGCGGGGCACGAGACCTACCCCGGGCATCACGTGCAGTCCGTGCACCACAAGCTCGGCACCCCCCGATCCTCGATCCGCCGGTTCGTGCACAGCCCGCAATTCGTCGAGGGCTGGGGCCTGTACGTGGAGGATCTGCTGGCCGAGACCGGTTACCGGGCGGGCGATCTGAAGATGGAGCTGTTCACCCGGCGCAACGCCTTGTGGCGGGCACTGCGCATGGTGGTGGACGTCGGCCTGCATACCGGCACGCTCAGCATCGAGCAGGCGGTGGACCTGATGGTGGACCAGGCCGGCATGGACCGGCACATGGCGGCGGGGGAGGTGCGCCGCTACACCCGGCACGACAACCCCACCTATCCGTCCAGCTACATGCTGGGTCGAGATGCCTTCCACCGGGTCCGCACGGAGGTGTCCACCCGGCAGGGCAGCGCCTTCCGGCTGCGGACCTTCCATGACGCCCTGCTGTCCTTCGGGTCGGTGCCGGTCGCCCTGGTGGGGACCATGATGTGCGCCGGCGCCCCCACCGACGCAGTGCCCGAAATATCGGAAGGTACGCCATGATCGACACCAGCGCCGCCTCCCGCGAGGTCGCGGACCGTTATCTGGCGGCCCGCGCCGAGGTCGACCCGGAGGCGGCGGCCGCCCTCGGCCGCGAGGTTGCATGTCTGCTGCCCGACCTCAGCCCGGACGGATTCGCTGCCCGCACCGAGGTCGACCGCACCGCCGCGGCCGCGTTGCCCGAGCGGCCCACCGACCCGCTCGGTGCCGCGCTGGCCGAGCGACTGGCCTCCGACATCGCCTTGTACGACTGCGGTTTCACCACCACCCTGTTGGCGCCGCTGGCTACGCCGGTGCACGGGCTGCGGCAGGTCTTCGACGACCTGCCACGCGGCGACGAGGGCGACTGGGAGCGGGTCGCCGACCACCTGGATGCGGCGGCCGCCGGGTTCGGCCAGTACGCCGTGACCCTGCAGGCGTCGGTGGCCGCCGGCCATCGCCTCGCGCTCCGCCAGGTCGCCCTGGTCGCCGACCAGTGCGCGGGATGGATCGACCCGGCCGGCACCGACTTCTACCGCACCCTGGTGGCCAGCTACCCCGGCAGCGGACCGCTGGCCGGTCGGCTGACCGCCGGGGCCCAGCGGGTCAGCGCCGCGGCCGACGACTTCGTCACCTTCCTGCGTCGCGATCTGGCACCGCAGGCCGGCTCGCCCGACGCGGTCGGCGCTGAGGTTTACTGCGTCACCTCCGGGGCCTTCCTCGGCGCCACCGTCGACCTGGTCGAGCTGTACGACTACGGCTGGAGCGAGCTGCGACGGCTGTCCGACGCGGCCGGCCGGCTGGCCACCGAGCTGACCGGGCTCGACAACCTGGAGGCGGCCCGGGCGGCGCTGGATGAGATGCCCGGCGCTCGGGTTGCGGTGGGGGACGAGCTGATCGGCTGGTTGCAGCACCGGCTCGACCGGGTCAGCGCCGCACTGGACGGCCCGCACTTCGATATCCCGGAGGCCACCGGCCGGGTCGAGGCGCGGATGGTCACCGCCGGGTCCGGAGTCATGTACTACTCGCCGCCGGACCCGGGACTGACCCGGCCCGGGCGGGTGTGGTGGACCGTTCCGCCGGGCACCACCGAGGTGGCGACCTGGCGCGAGGCGAGCACCGTGCACCACGAGGGGCTGCCCGGGCATCACCTGCAGCACGCGGTGACCCTTGCCGTGCCCGAGTTGCATCCCTGGCAGCGGTACCTGTGCCAGGTGCACGGCTACGCCGAGGGTTGGGCGCACTACGCCGAGCAGCTGGCCGTGGAGCTCGGCCTGGTCGACGGTGGCGCAGAGCAGCTCGGGGTCTACGGGGCGCAGCTGTGGCGGGCGGCGCGGATCGTCATCGACCTCGGTCTGCACCTCGGACTGCCCATCCCCCCGGGTAACGGGCTGCTCGACGCGACGACCTGGGAGCCGGCGATGGCCGCGGAGTTCCTGGCCGCCGTGGCCGGCACCGATCCGGCGACCGCCCGTTACGAGGTGGATCGCTATCTCGGCTGGCCGGGCCAGGCGCTCGCATTCAAGGTGGGTGCGCGGCTCTGGACGCAGGCCCGGTCCGAGCAGCAGCGGCTGCGCGGGGACGCGTTCGACCTCAAGGACTTCCACATGACGGCCCTCGGGTTGGGCCCCATGGGGCTGGGCCCGCTGCGCGATCTGCTGGCCGCGCGGGCGCGGGCCGTTCCGCGGGATGGCGGGCCGGAACGGCCGGCGACGTAGGATCTCGTGTCGGACACGGGCACCGCGCGACGGGCGCGAGACCGGCCACGATACGAAGAGGTGAGGCAACAACCGATGAGCGGCCACTCCAAGTGGGCTACCACCAAGCACAAGAAGGCGGCGATCGACGCCAAGCGCGGCAAGCTGTTCGCCAAGCTGATCAAGAACATCGAGGTGGCGGCACGTACCGGTGGCGGCGACCCGGACGGCAACCCGACGCTGTACGACGCGATCCAGAAGGCCAAGAAGTCGTCGGTGCCCAACGACAACATCGAGCGGGCCGTCAAGCGCGGCTCCGGCGCGGAGGCCGGCGGAGCCGAGTACCACTCGGTGACCTACGAGGCGTACGGGCCCAACGGCGTGGCGATCCTCATCGAATGCCTGACCGACAACCGCAACCGGGCCGCGACCGACGTTCGCCTGGCCGTCACCCGCAACGGTGGCAACATGGCCGACCCCGGCAGCGTGTCCTACCTGTTCAACCGCAAGGGCGTGTTCGTGATCCCCAAGGGGACCCTGTCCGAGGACGACCTGCTGCTGGCGGTGCTGGACGCCGGCGCGGAGGAGGTCACCGACGACGGCGACTCCTTCGAGGTGGTCAGCGAGGCGGGCGACTTCCTGGCGGTGCGTGCGGCCCTGGTGGATGCCGGTATCGAGTACGACTCGGCCGAGCCGACCTTCGTGGCGTCGGTGCCGGTGCCGCTGGAGCTGGAGGGCGCGCGCAAGCTGGTGCGGCTGGTCGACGCGATCGAGGACCTGGACGACTCGCAGAACGTGTTCACCAACGCCGACATCCCCGACGAGGTCGCCGAGCAGCTCGACGAGGAATGAAGGCCGCAGCGGGCGGTGGCCGATCGACCCTTGTCGCGCTTGCGAACTCGGCTACTCCCGTCACTCCCGTCACACATCGGCCGAGTTGATCAGCGGCGCCGGATCGGGGGCGTGGCGATGCACCGGCCCGACGGCCCCGCTGAGGTAACGTCTGCGGCGTACAGGTGTTCGGCGAGCGGCGAGGAGGACCGGCGTGCGGGTGCTGGGCGTCGACCCGGGGCTGACCAGGTGCGGGGTCGGCGTCGTCGACGGGGGCCCGGGCCGGCAGCCCACCCTGGTGGAGGTCGTCGTGGTGCGTACCCCCGCGGGCGCCGACCTGGCCGAGCGACTGCTCGCCGTGGCAGGGCAGGTGGAGGCCATGATGGATCGGCACCGGCCGCAGACCGTCGCCGTGGAGCGGGTGTTCAGTCAGCAGAACGTGCGCACCGTGATGGGCACCGCGCAGGTGTCGGGCGTGGTGGCGCTGGCCGCGGCGCGGCGTGGCATCCCGGTCGCCTGGCACACTCCGAGTGAGGTCAAGGCGGCGGTCTCCGGCAACGGCCGCGCGGACAAGGCGCAGGTGACGGCCATGATCACCCGGCTGTTGCACCTGCCCGCCGCCCCGAAACCGGCGGATGCCGCGGACGCGTTGGCGCTGGCCGTGTGTCACCTGTGGCGCTCGCCGATGCAACAGCGCCTGGAGTCCGCGGTCGCGTCCGGACGGCGCACGACCACCGGACGGACCGTCGGACTGGGAGTTGGCGCCGCCGCAGGCCCGTCGAGGGGCAGGGTGGCGCGGTGATCGCCTCGGTGCGCGGGACGGTGACGGCGATCGGGCTGGACCACGCGGTCATCGAGGTCGGTGGGGTTGGCCTGGCGGTGCGCACCACGCCCGGCACCCTGGCCGGTCTGCGACGCGGGCAGCAGGCCACTCTGGCCACCACGCTGGTGGTCCGGGAGGACTCGCTGACCCTGTTCGGCTTCGCCACCCCCGAGGCCAAGGAACTGTTCGAGCTGGTGCAGTCGGTCTCCGGGGTCGGGCCCAAGATTGCGCTGGCGTTGCTCGCGGTGCTGGAGCCGGATGAGCTGCGGCGAGCGCTGGCCGGAGGCGACACCGCGGCGCTGACCCGGGCCCCCGGGATCGGCCGCAAGGGTGCCGAGCGCCTGGTGCTCGAACTCAAGGACAAGGTCGGCCTGGTGCCGTCCGCCGAGCCGGATGCCGGCGCCCCCATGGCGCCGTGGTCCGATCGGCTGGTCGAGGCGCTGGCTGGGCTGGGCTTCACCACCAAGCAGGCCACCGACGCCGTGGCCGCGGTCGCCGCCGACGAGCAGGACCCCGCGGTGGCCGCCGGCGACGTCGGCGTATTGCTGCGCCGGGCGCTGTCCGTGCTGGGACGTAGCCGGTGATGAGTGTGCGGCGAGGCGATCGATGACGAGCCCGGATGGCGGTGACGAGACCGACCCGACCGGCGACGATCTGGTGCGTCCGGGCCTGTCGCCGATCGACACGGACGTCGAGGCGTCGCTACGCCCGGCGTCGCTGACGGAGTTCGTCGGCCAGCCGCGGGTGCGCGAGCAACTACAGCTGATGCTGTCCGGTGCGAAGCTGCGCGGCCAGCCACCCGACCACGTGCTGCTGGCTGGGCCGCCCGGTCTGGGTAAGACCAGCCTGGCGATGATCATCGCCGCCGAGCTGGGCGCGGCCATCCGCATCACCTCCGGTCCCGCCCTGGAGCGCGCCGGGGATTTGGCCGCGATGCTGTCCAATCTGGTCGAGGGCGACGTGCTGTTCATCGACGAGATTCACCGCATCGCCCGGCCCGCCGAGGAGATGCTGTATCTGGCGATGGAGGACTTCCGGGTGGACGTGGTGGTGGGCAAGGGCCCGGGCGCCACCTCGATCCCGTTGGAGATCGCCCCGTTCACCCTGGTCGGCGCTACCACCCGCTCAGGCCAGCTGACCAGCCCGCTGCGCGACCGGTTCGGGTTCACCGCGCACCTGGAGTTCTATGCACCCGACGAGCTGGCGCACATCATTACCCGCAGCGCCGCGATCCTGGGCATCGAGCTGCGCCCGGACGGCGCCGCCGAGATCGCCGGCCGGTCTCGTGGCACCCCGCGGATCGCCAACCGGCTGCTGCGCCGGGTGCGGGACTACGCGCAGGTCCGCGCCGACGGCACTGTCACCGTGACCGCCGCCCGACAGGCGCTGGCCGTCTACGACGTGGACGAGCTGGGCCTGGACCGGCTGGACCGCGCGGTACTGACCGCCCTGTGCCGATCGTTCGGGGGCGGACCCGTGGGGCTGACGACGCTGGCCGTGGCTGTGGGGGAGGAGCCCAGCACCGTCGAGGAGGTATGCGAGCCGTTCCTGGTGCGCATCGGCATGCTGGCCCGCACCCCCCGCGGGCGGGTCGCCACGCCGGCAGCCTGGCAGCACGTGGGGCTCACCCCGACCGATGGCGACTCGACCACCGGGACCCTGTTCGACGAGTCGTAGCCGATCCCGTCACCGCCAGTGCTGATCTTGTCCGGTTTCCGGTACTGTGGATGCGGACTGTTGTGCCCGGTGATTCGCGGCACTGCCGGGGTCGTGGGGGCTTGCGCCGCATCCCGGTTCCGGTCGAACTCACGGGCACCGGCCCACCGAAGAACGCCACACCGAGGAGAACGATGCAGAACCTCGCACTGCCCATCCTGATGTTCGCGGCCCTGGGACTGATGATGTTCTTCGGCATGCGCAAGCAGAAGCGTCAGGTCGCCGAGACCAAGCGGATGCAGGAGTCCGTGGTCCCCGGCGCTCGCGTCATGACGACCTCCGGCCTGCACGGCACCGTCACCGCCGCCGCCGACGACACCATCGAGCTGGAGATCGCGCCCGGCGTGCGCACCACCTGGGTGCGGGCCGCAGTGCGGGAGATCGTCGTGCCGGTTGCAGAGGACGACGCCCTCGAGGTGGACGAGGACGAGTCCCGCCCGTCGGACGTCGGTTAGGCTTCCCGGTTGGCCCGGTCCGGCTGCGAGTCCGGGGCCCCGGGAGAAGGTGGTCCGGCTGCGCGCGCGGCCGGCAGCGGTACGCGCCGACCTCATCTGCGTCGTAGGTGGTCCGGTGCCCTGAGCAGATAGGCAGCACGTGGCAAGTCCAGCCGGTCAGTTCCATCCGTGGCGACTGATCATCACGTTCCTCGTGATCACCGCGGGGCTGTACGCCCTGCTGCTGTTCACCCCGGGGTCCACCGCCCCGAAGTTGGGTATCGATCTGCAGGGCGGCACCAGGGTCACGCTGACCGCGCGCACCTCGGATGGCTCCGCCCCGACCCGCGATTCGATGGGCCTGGCCCGCGACATCATGGAGCGCCGCGTCAACGGCTCCGGCGTGGCCGGCGCGCAGGTGCAGATCGACGGGTCGAACCAATTGGTGATCACCGTTCCAGGTCAGGACAACCTGGAGGGTCTCACCCGCAGCGCCAAGCTCAACATCCGACCGATGATCGGCCAGTGGGTCAACCCGGCGGCGCTGGCCGCGGCGTCCGGCACCGGGACGGCGACTCCGACCGGCACGGCCGCCGGCACCACGGGGGCGACGGCGACCGCCACCGGTACTGCCTCGGGGACCGTGTCTGGGGCGAAGACCGGCACGCCCACCGCCGAGGCGCAGAACCAGACCAGCGGAACGAAGGCGAGCGGCACGACGGGCGACACGGCCACCGGGACCACGGGCTCCGGCCAGGGCCTGCGTGCTCCGGCGGCTGCGCTCGCCACCACCCCGACGGCCGCCTCGGGCACGGCAGGCACCTCACCGGCGTCGCCCGCGGCCACCACCGGCAGTGCCGCACCCAGCACCACCGGCAGTGCCGCACCCAGCACGACCGGCAGCGCCGCGCCGGCCACCACCGGCAGCGTCAATCCGACCGCGCCGGTCACCAGCAAGCCTCCGGCCTCGGTGTTCCCGGCCGGCAGCAACCCCGACGTACCCACCCAGCCGAAGGGTGACGACGCCTCGGCCATCCAGGCATGGGAAGCCGCGGCGAGCGCCTTCGCCTCGGGCGGCGGCCCGACCTGTGCTCAGATCGAGTACTACCAGGGACTGGATAACGCCAACAAGCCGCTGCTGGCCTGCGACGAGACCGGCACGTACATCTACCTGCTGGACAAGACGCTGATCCCGGGCACCCAGATCAGCGACGCGACCTCGGGCTACGACACCCAGAGCGGCCAGGGCTGGATCATCAACGTCACCTTCAAGGCCGACGGCTTCAAGACCTGGTCCAACTACACCACCGCGCACTACGACACCACCAATGGCAGCAACCCGCCGGCAGCCTCCTACACCGCCTTCACCCTGGACAGCGAGGTACTCTCCGCACCGGTGATCCAGCAGCCGATCACCACCGCCACCACCACGGTGTCCGGCAGCTTCAACCAGGAGAGCGCCAAGTCACTGGCCGACTCGCTGAAGTTCGGCGCCCTGCCACTGGCCTTCGACCGGCAGGAGTCCGAGCAGGTCTCCGCCGAGTTGGGCTTCCAGTACCTCAAGGCGGGCCTGATCGCCGGCGGCATCGGGCTGGTGCTGGTGGTGCTGTACTGCCTGCTCTACTACCGGCTGCTGGGCCTGATCACGATCCTGTCGCTGGTGCTGTCCGGCGGCCTGGTCTACGCGGTGATGGTGCTGCTTGGACGCTGGATCGGGCTCAGCCTGGACATGGCCGGCATCGCCGGTCTGATCATCGCCATCGGTATCACCGCGGACTCGTTCGTCGTCTATTTCGAGCGAATAAAAGACGAAGTGCGGGAGGGGCGTACCTTCCGCTCGTCGGTGCCGCGCGGCTGGGCCCGCGCCAAGCGCACCATCTTGTCCGCGGACGCCGTCACCTTCCTGTCCGCGCTGATCCTGTACATCCTGGCGGTCGGCGACGTGAAGGGCTTCGCGTTCACGCTGGGCCTGTCCACCGTGCTGGACCTGGTCGTGGTGTTCCTGGTGACGCACCCACTGGTGGCGCTGGTCTCGCACGCCAACGTCTTCGCGCATCCGTTGTGGTCCGGCCTGGGCAGTGTCGCCCGCGCCGGCCTGGAGCACCGCACCGCGACCGCCCGCCTGCAGGCGAAGGAGGCCTGAGATGGCAGACGAGTCACCGACCCTGGAGCCCACCGGCCTACCCGAGGGCGCCGCACCGATCACCGCCGAGGCCACCAAGGCGGCCACCCGGCACCACAACGTCTTCTCCCGGCTGTCCACCGGCACCGGCGCGTTTGACATCATCGGGCACCGGCGCTGGTATTACGTGTTCTCCGCCTCGCTGGTCCTGCTGTCGCTGCTGTTCATGCTGGTGCGCGGCTTCAACCTGTCGCTGGACTTCGTCGGCGGGACCCAGCTGACCTTCCACCCCAACACCACCCTCAACCACGAGAAGGTCACCGAGGTGATCTTCCAGGCCACCGGCGAGGAGACCGACAGCGTCATCGATGTCGGTTCCAACCTGCAGGTCAGCATGCCCAGCCTGACCGCCGACAAGGTGACCGCGGCGAAGGAAGCGCTCACCCAGGCGTTCCAGCTGACCCAAGCGGTATCCGACTCGGCGGTATCCGGGACCTGGGGGAGTGAGATCTCCACCCGCGCATTGATCGCCGTGCTGGTGTTCCTGGTCGCGGTCGCGGCCTTCATCTGGCTGCGCTACGAGTCCCGGGTGGCGGTCGGTGCCGTGGTGTCCGTGCTGCACGACCTCGTGGTCACGGCCGGGGTATATGCCCTGATTGGATTCGAGGTTGCCCCCGCCACCGTCATCGGTTTGCTGACCATCCTGGGCTTCTCGCTGTACGACACGGTGGTGGTCTACGACAAGGTGCAGGAGAACAGCAAGGGACTGACCTCGTTGCTGCGCCGCACCTATCCGGAGGCCGCGAACCTGGCGATCAACCAGACCCTGATGCGCTCGGTGAACACCTCGCTGATCGCGTTGCTGCCGGTGGCCGGGCTGCTCACCGCCGGTGTGGTGATCCTCGGATCCGGCACTCTGAAGGACCTGTCGTTGGTGATGCTGGTCGGCATGCTGATCGGCGCCTATTCGTCGGTGTTCCTGGCGGTTCCGATGGCCGTGGACATGAAGATGCGCGAGCCGGTCATCAAGTCGCACACCGCTCGGGTGCTGGCCCGGCGCAAGGCGGAGGGCCTGATCGTGGACGCGGATGGCGACCCGATCGCCCGGGTCGGCGTCACCGCTGACGGGGGCGGCGAGGTGGCGCACGTGCATCGCAGCATGCCTGGTGCGCAGGCGGCGCCCGCATCGCCGTTGCTGCGGCCGGGCTCCGGTCCGCTGCCCGGCGTCAAGCCGGTGCGAGCCAGCGGCAAGGCGAGTGTGTCGGCGCCGCAGGGCAAGTCGAGTCGAGTGGGGTCGCCCCGGCCGGCCGGTAAGCGCGGCCGGTGACGGTGCCGGCCGGTCCCGACCCTGCGGTGACGAATCCTGCGGTGACGAACCCGTCGGCCGGTGCCGGTCCCGACCGGCACGACACGTCCGGAGTGCCGGGCGAGCTGGCCGCAGCCGCGATCGACCGGCTCACCAGGGTGGTGCCCGACTTTCCGACCCCCGGCGTGCTGTTCCGGGATCTGACCCCCGTGCTGGCCGACCCGCAGGGGTTGCGCGCGGTGACGGCCGGGCTGGCGGCGGCCCCGGGCATCGATACCGTCGACCAGATTGCGGCGCTCGAGGCGCGGGGCTTCCTGCTGGCCGCCGCGCTGGCCGGGCATCTCGGCGTCGGTGTGCTGTCGGTGCGCAAGGCCGGCAAGCTGCCCGGCCGGGTGCTCGCGCAGCCCTACCAGCTGGAGTACGGGACCGCGGCGCTGGAGGTCAACGCCGACGACGTCCGTGACGGCGCCCGGATCCTGGTGGTGGACGACGTGCTGGCCACCGGCGGCACCGCGGCCGCGGCCCGGTCGCTGCTGGAGCGGGCCGGTGCGCGCGTGGTGGGGCTCGCGGTGGCGATCGAACTTCTCGCCCTCGGTGGCCGGGACAGGCTGCCCGACCTGCCGGTGACGGCCCTGCGACGCTACTGATCGTCGGTGGCGGGCCCGCACTCACCGGGCGCCGAATCGAGGCATCGTCACCCCGATCGGAGCCCGCTGCGGACGGAAGGTTCGATCGACGCTCGGCGTTATGCTCCGGTATGGGGAGGTGACACATGGCAGACGGCCAGGCGACGGTCCGAGTAACCGCCGATACCACGGCGGACGGCGCCGCGCGCAAGCAGGCCGCGCCGGTGGTTCCGCCGGGCGCCTCGGTGGCATCCGCTCCGGCTCGCCCGGAGGTCCGCCCGGACGCCGCTCCGCCCCGCCCGGACGCGACCGTGCCCGGTGTGGACGGTTCGGACGCGGCCCCTTCCCGGCCTGCCCCGCAGCCGGCCAAGTCCGCGGCGCGTGGCACCGGGGGCACCGGCACCGCCCCATCCGGGACCGCGGCCCCCTCCGGGACTGCAGCACTATCCGGGACTGCCGCCGCCTCCGGTGGCGTGGCCCCGTCGGGCCCCGCACCGGCCGCCCGCCCCGCCAAGCCCGCGGTGCGCAACACCGCGGGCACCGTCACCGCCCCGTCGGCGTCTCGCCGGGTCCGGGCCCGCTGGACCCGGCGGATCAGCGGCCAGCGACAGAGCGGCCCCTCGGCGCGCACGGTGCTGGAACCGCTGATCGGCGCGCACCGCGACCTGCACCCCAAGGCCGATACGAAACTGCTGTTGCGCGCCTACGAGGTGGCCGAGGCCGCCCACCGCGGCCAGTACCGCAAGTCCGGCGACCCGTACATCACCCACCCGCTGGCCGTGGCCACCATCCTGGCCGACCTGGGCATGGACACCACCACGCTGGTCGCCGGCCTGCTGCACGACACCGTGGAGGACACCAGCTACGGCCTGGACCAGCTCACCGAGGACTTCGGCACCGAGGTGGCCCGCCTGGTGGACGGCGTCACCAAGCTGGACAAGGTGCGTTACGGAGCCGCCGCCGAGGCCGAGACCATCCGCAAGATGATCATCGCCATGGCGAATGACCCCCGGGTGCTGGTGATCAAGCTCGCCGACCGGCTGCACAACATGCGCACCATGCGCTTCCTGCCGCCGGATAAGCAGGTTCGCAAGGCCCGCGAGACGCTGGAAGTGCTGGCGCCGCTCGCCCACCGGCTGGGCATGTCCACCGTCAAGTGGGAGCTGGAGGATCTGTCCTTCGCGATCCTGCATGCCAAGCGCTACAACGAGATCGCTCGGCTGGTCGCCGACCGGGCGCCGTCCCGGGATACCTACCTGGCGGCGGTCACCGACAAGCTGCGCACCGAGCTGGGTGCCGCGAAGCTGCCGGCCGACGTGGTCGGCCGGGGCAAGCACTACTACTCGATCTACCAGAAGATGCAGGTCCGCGGCCGGGAATTCGACGAGATCCACGACCTGGTAGCGGTACGCATCCTGGTCGGCACCATCCGGGAGTGCTACGCCGCCATGGGTGTGGTGCACGCCCTGTGGGCGCCGATGCCGGGCCGGTTCAAGGACTACATCGCGCAGCCCCGGTACGGGGTGTACCAGTCGCTGCATACCACGGTGATCGGCCCGGAGGGCAAGCCGCTGGAGGTGCAGATCCGCACCAACGACATGCATCACACCGCCGAGTACGGCATCGCCGCGCACTGGCGCTACAAGGAGACCCGCGGCACGCACGCCGGGTCCCTGGCGTCCGTGGACGAGATGGCCTGGATGCGGCAGCTTCTGGACTGGCAGCGGGAAGCCGGTGACCCCGGCGAATTCCTGGATAACCTGCGCTACGAGATCCGCTCCAACGACATCTTCGTGTTCACTCCGAAGGGCGACATCCACACGCTACCAGCGGGTTCCACGCCGGTAGACTTTGCCTATTCGATCCACACCGAGGTGGGCCATCGGTGCATCGGCGCCCGGGTGGACGGTCGGCTGGTCGCGCTGGAACGCACGCTGAGCAACGGCCAGATCGTGGAGATCTTCACCTCCAAGGCCACCACCGCCGCGCCGAGTCGGGATTGGCTCGGCTTCGTCGCCTCGTCCCGAGCCAAGACCAAGATCCGGCAATACTTCGCCAAGGAGCGCCGTGAGGAGGCGCTGGAAAATGGCAAGGAGGCGATCGCCAAGGCGGTGCGCCGCCAGGGCCTGTCGGTACAGCGGCTGATCTCCCAGGATGCGTTGACCGAGGTGGCCAGAGAACTCGGCTACAAGGACATCTCGGCCCTGTATGCGGCCGTCGGCGAAAGCCATGTGAGCGCGAAGACCGTTGTCACCAAAGTGATGTCGGTGCTCGGCGGGGAGGACGCATCGGGCCACGAGATCGCCGAACCGGCCGCGCTGACCGGCACCCGCCGGTCCCGGCCGTCCACCGACGCTGGAGTGCTGGTCAAGGGCGTCACCGACGTGCAGGTCAAGTTGGCACGGTGCTGCACTCCGGTCCCGGGCGACACCATCCTCGGCTTCGTCACCAAGGGCGGTGCGGTGTCGGTGCACCGGACCGACTGCACGAACGCAGAGTCGCTGCGAGCCGAGCCATCCCGGCTGGTGGACGTCACCTGGGATCCCGGCGCGTCCACGGTGTTCCTGGTGTCCATCCAGGTGGAGGCGCTGGACCGGCACCGGCTGCTGTCCGACATCACGAAGACACTGGCCGACGAGAAGGTCAACATCCTGTCGGCGAATCTGTCGATGTCCAAGGACCGCATGGCGATCAGCCGGTTCTCCTTCGAGATGGCCGACCCCAAGCACCTGGGGCACGTGCTGCGCGCGGTCCGCGGGGTGGAGGGCGTCTACGACGTCTACCGGTTGACCAGCGCCTGACACGGCACGGGCTGCCGCCCGTCACCGTGGGTTGCCATCGCTCGGCGCGGGCGTCTGCCGGTCACCGCGGCGCGATCGTCGGTGACCGGGCCGAGCGGACCGCTGGCGCCGCCCGCGGTCAGTCAGTTGGTCGTGGTACCGGTGGCCGAGCCCGGGGCCGACGAACCTGACGTGCTCACCGCGCCGGATCCGGACGTCGACGCCGAGCCACTGGTGCTGGCGCCGGTCGACGGGCTCTCGGACCCCGTTGCGGTGGCCGCAGTATTGGTGCTACCGGTGCTGGTGCTGCCGGTGGCCGGGGGTGCCGTCGCGGTGGCGTCCGCCGCCCCATCCGGGATCGTCACCGATGTGATCGTCACCGTCTCGGCGGGCGCACCATCGGTACCGCCGCCCTTCACGCCCTTGGCCGCGATCGCGTCGATCACGTCCATGCCCTTGGTGACCTTCCCCAGCACGGTGTAGGTCGGGTTGAGCTGGGAGTCCCCGTACACGATGAAGAACTGTGAACCGGTGGTTCCCGGGGAGCCGCCGTTGGCCATCGCGATCACCCCGCGGGTGTACTTCTCGGTGCCGGAAACCTCGTCGGGAATGATGTAGCCGGGTCCGCCGGTCCCGGTGCCGCTCGGATCGCCGCACTGCAGCACCTTCAGACCCTCGCTGGCGGTGAGCCGGTGGCATGGCGTGTCGTCGAAGAAATGCTGGCTGGCCAGCGACAGGAACGACTCCACCGCGCAGGGGGCATTGGCGCGGTCCAGCGTGAAGGTCAGGTTGCCGGAGTTCAGGGCGACGGTGGCATCCACCGTGCCGGTGTCGGCCGGCGTGAGGTTCGTCGGCGCCTTGACCGACTTGGCGGCGGTACCGGATGCCGGATACGAGCACGGCCAGGTTGAGGCGGTCTCGGAGGTCGAGGTGGTCTCGGAGGCGGTGTCGGACACGCTGGCGGCGGTGTCTGCGGACGGCGTCGCGGAGCTCGATTCCCCCGAGGCGCCATCGGCGGTGTTGGACCCCAGACCGGTAAACAGCCAGACGCCGCCCGCGATGATCAACACCGCGGCGACCACGCCGACGATCAGCAGCCGCCGCCGCTGCGCCACCGCGCGCTGCTCGCGCCGGACGAGTTGGCGCTGCAACTTGCGCTTGGCGGCCTCGCGGCGCTGCTGGTTGCTCGGCACGGGGTGCTCCTTTGCATGCGGTGGTGGTCACCAGGCGGCGCGCCCGGGCTCCGCGCGGTGCGGCCGCGGCGGAATGCTCGGGAGCATGGCTCCGACGGGCGAGTGTAGGTGCCGCCGAGCCGCGCCCGGTACAGATTGCCTGTGAACCGGATGTGTACCGGGGTGCCGGCGGGCGGTGGTGACCCGCGCTGCGGGTAGGGCACCGGCCCGCCGATCGGCTCCGGCCCTCGGGCGACCTGCCCCGATAGGGTAGCGGGGTGCTCGTCGCGGGATTCCCGGCCGGTCCGTTGGCCGCCAATTGCTACGTGCTGGCGCCCGCCGCGGGGGCGGACTGCGTGGTGGTGGACCCCGGGCAGGGCGCGACGGAGCGGCTGCGGGGCGTGCTGGACGAGCATCGGCTGCGTCCGGTCGCGGTGCTGCTCACGCACGGGCACCTGGATCACGTGGCGTCCGCCCGCGCGGTCTGCTCCCGGGCGGAGGTGCCCGCCTACCTGCACGACGCGGACGAGTACATGCTGGACGATCCGCTGGCGGCGCTGTCCCCGCAGCTGCAGGCGGGGATCGCGGCGCTGTTGCAGCCCGGTGACGACCTGGACGCGCTGCGCCCGGACGAGGTGCAGTTGCTCGGGCATGCCCGGAACACCGTGCTGGATCTGGCCGAGTTGTCGATCGACGTGCTCGGCACCCCGGGGCATACCGGGGGCTCGGTGGTGTACCGGATCGCTGCCGACGGGGACCGGCCGGAGATCCTGCTCACCGGGGACACGCTGTTCGCCGGGTCCGTCGGGCGCACCGACCTGCCGGGTGGATCGACGCCGCAGATCCTGGCATCGATCTCGGCGCAGTTGCTGACCCGGCCGGACGACGCCGTGGTGCTGCCCGGCCACGGGCCGACGTCCACGATCGGCGCGGAGCGGGTCGGCAATCCGTTCTTGCACGATCTGGCCTGACCGGCCGGGCTCGCGAGCTGCCGGGGCTCGCGGCGGCTTCGACTCGCGGTGCGGCGGCGAGCTGCTGAGTGAGCTGCCGGGCGGCCTGTCACCCGGCGGCCGAGCCCGCCGGCGGCCCAGTTCCTGGCAGGAATCGCACCTCGAGGGGATCATGGTCGCGCCGACCTGCGGCGATGCCGACCAAGATCCCCACGAGGTGCGACTTTTTGTCTGCCGCCCCGATCACCTGCCGGGCGGCGCCGGTGTCCCGGTCAGCTGCCGGGCCGGATCGCCAGCACGTCCACCGGCGGAATGGGGAGCGGCGGCCGCGCCTTCCCGGTGCTGGTGTCGATCGGAACGACGCCGTTCATCGCACTGACCAGCAGGTATCGGCCGTCCGGCGAGAAGACCAGCAACTGGGACGTGTCCGCGGCCATGGCGCCGCTTATGTCCACGGGCGTGCGCACCACCTTTCCGGAGTTCATGTCGATCAGGTCGACCGCGATGCCGGTGCTCCCAAAGTTCAGCACTGCGGCGCGAGTGCCGTCCGGCGAGATGACGCCCGACCCCTGCAGGGCGCCGACGCGCACCGCCACATCGGGCAGCGGATGTCGGTCCCAGGTCGCGCGGTCGATGGCCACGGCGCCGCACCGGGCGTTGTCGTCGCACTCGTAGGCCAGGAACCCGGTGGGACCGACGGCCATCAGATGGCCGTGCGTCACCAGATGCACCGCGTCCGGGCGGACGTCGTAGATGCCACCGACGCCATAGGCCAGGGCGTACCCGGCGCCGTCCGGGAGAATGCCGTACGCACCCGCGGAATACAGCGCGGCCGGCAGATCGATTCTCGTGCCGAGCTGTGTCCCATTCGCGTTCACCAGATTGAGCGAAACATTGGGCGCGAGAATCTGCTCGCCGGAGGTGTCGGTGCCATCCGCACCGCTGCCCTGGGTGGTGGCCGCATACGACTCTTGCACCACCCAGAGGTCGCCGGGGTGCGGGCCGGGCAGCGCCTTCGTGCCCTGTGCGAGCAGCCCGGCCAGCGGGCGGGCGGGCTTGCCGTCCGACACCAGATAGCCGTCGACGTTGTCCATGGACCGGATGATCGCCGCCGACCGCGTCACCACGAACGAGAGCAGATTGTTGCTGAAGATCGTGGGCACCGGGGTGACGGTGAGCGCGCCGGTGCTCGGGCGGTAGCGGACCACGCCGTTCGACCCGAACCCCAGCAGCTCCCAGTCGCCGGCGCCGGGCAGCGCCTGCTTGGGCACGGTGGTGGTGGACGGCGAGGTGGTGTCAGGCACTGTGGTGTCGGGCGCGTCGGTGGGGCCGTCCCCGGCGGTGCCGCCCACCTGGTGTGCGGAGCTGAGCGAAGCCAGGGCCTGGGAGAGTGCGGTGTCGATCGACTCGGTCGGCGCGTACGACCGGGGTCCGTCCGAGGTCGTGTGGTCCGGCGCGGCCGTCGACGACGCCTGCTGGGTGGACGTGCGGTCGGCCGGTGACGGGGTGGTCTGGGCATCCGACTGGCTAATGGCCACGGTGCCGGAACCGGTGATGGACCGACCGGTGGCGAAATGCTGCACCGCGATCACCGCGACCAACACCAGAAATCCGACCGTCAGCGCGATCCACCGGGCACGCCCGGTACCGCCGGATCCCGTCGGGGGTCCGCCGTGGTGTGAGCGGCCGGGCCCGGCATCGATCCACAGCTCGGCCGGCTCCGGCTGACTGTCTGGCACAGGGCTGTCTCCGTGCGCCCCGTCACCGCCCGTTCGTCCCATTGCGGACACTGTGCCACATCTAAGCCACTTTTGTGCCGGTCAGATTGCGCCACGATCTTCGCGAGCTGCGGAAACGTGCAGCGTTGCGGACCTGTCCGACACGTCAACGGCGAACCCCTCGGGGTGACGGCCACCCCGGCTGCTGGGACAATGCCCCAGTGAGCAAGATCGCCCCGCTGAGTGGCTTCCCGGAGTACCTGCCCACCGACCGCATCGTCGAGCAGCACTTCTGCGACGTCATCCGCGAGGTCTTCGAGCTGCACGGCTTCTCGTCCATCGAAACGCGGGCGGTCGAGCCGATCGAGCGGCTCTCCTCCCAGGGCGAGGACGCCGACAAGGAGATCTACGCGATCTCCCGGCTGGCCGCCGGCGCCGACGACAAGGGTGAGGGCGACCGGGAGGCCCGGCTCGGTCTGCACTTCGACTTGACGGTGCCGTTCGCCCGCTACGTGCTGGAGCACGCCGGGTCGTTGCAGTTCCCGTTCCGGCGCTACCAGATCCAAAAGGTGTGGCGCGGAGAACGGCCGCAGGAGGGGCGCTATCGCGAGTTCACCCAGGCCGACATCGACGTGGTGGACGTCGGCGAGCTGTCCGGCCACTTCGAGGCCGAGATGCCGCTGGTGATCGCGGATGCGTTCGCCCGACTTCCGGTGCCGGACTTCGTGATCGGCGTGAACAACCGCAAGGTCGCCGAGGGCTTCTATCACGGCATCGGGCTGGACGACGTGGCCGGAACGCTGCGGATGGTCGACAAGCTGGACAAGATCGGCCCGGATGCCGTGGCCGATCTGCTGCGGGCCGCCGGTGCCAGCGCGGAGCAGGCGGAGCAATGCCTGCGGCTGGCCGAGATTCGCACCGCCGACGAGTCGTTCGTCGATCGGGTGCACGCGCTGGGCGTCGCCCACCCGCTGCTGGACGAGGGGCTCGAGTCGCTGGCCGCCGTGGTGCACACCGTGGCGACCGCCGCACCGGGAAGAATCGTCGCCGACCTGAAGATCGCCCGGGGGCTGGACTATTACACCGGCACCGTCTACGAGACCCAGTTCGTCGGGTACGAATCGTGGGGTTCGTTCTGCTCCGGCGGCCGCTACGACTCACTGGCCTCCGACGGCAAGGTGACCTACCCCGGGGTGGGTATCTCGATCGGGGTGTCGCGCATTCTCGGCCTGCTGCTCGGGCAGAACCTGGTGCGAGCCAGCCGGTCCACTCCGGCATGCGTGCTGGTGGCGCTGGTCTCCGACAGCGACGCGGATCGTGCACGGTCGGTGGGGGTGGCGACCGCGCTGCGCCGGCGGGGCATCGCGTGCGAGGTGGCGCCCACGGCGGCAAAGTTCGGCAAGCAGATCCGGTACGCCGACCGGCGCGGCATTCCGTTCGTGTGGTTTCCGGGGGCCGGCAGCGATGGGTCAAGCGGCGCCGATAGCGGTGACGGAGCCGGCGGGATCGAGCGCGGTGACGAGGTCAAGGACATCCGCTCCGGCGAACAGGTCTCGGCCGTCGCCGGCAGCTGGACCCCGCCCGCCGAGGACCTGCGACCGACCGTATCTCGGGTGGTCTGACGCGACGGCGCGCCGAGCATCGGGACCCCGAGCGTCGTCACCAGCCTCGGAGTGTCACCACCCGGAGCGTCGCTGCCGGCCTCCAGGTCCTTCCGCTCGGAGCGTCGTCACCGCCCTCCCGCCCCGAGCGCCGTCACCGCCCGGATCCGATGGTGCCGGCCAGCCACGCGCGCATCCGTGCCAGCTCCACCCGCAGGTGCCCCCGCACTTCGATCCGGGACAGCCGAGCCAAGCGCCGGGCCAGGTACGCGGCGGCCACCCCGGTCACGACCGCGCCGGCCAGCAGTCCGGCCGGAGCGCCAAACCGCTGGGCAAGCACGCCGATGACGGGGCCACCCGCTGCCGCCGCTCCCAGGGTCACCAGCATGTACACCCCCATCACGCGGCCCCGCATGGTGTCGCCGGCGGCCAGCTGGATGCTGGTGTTGGCGGTGATCAGGAACGGCATGCCGACCATGCCAATGAGCACGAAGGCGCCGGTGACGCTCGCCATGCCGGAGGCGGTCGCCGCGATCAGCTGGGCGCCGGCCAGTCCCGCCGCCAGCGCGACCAGATGCCGCAGCCGGGTGCCCGGCCTGCGGGCCGAGATCAGCGCGCCCACCAGGGATCCGACGGCCAGGGCGACGGTGAGCAATCCGTAGCCGCCCGCGTCCAGATGCAGGTCCTTGGCGAACGCCGTGAGCGTGACGGCGAAGTTGGTGGTGAAGAACGCGCAGATGCCGGCCAGCGCGATCGGCCAGAGCAGGGTGGGGGTGCGGGCGATCTCGGCCACGGCCTCGCGCAGCTGGCGCTGCCCGCGGACCAGCGGTGGGGCGCTGCGCAGCTCCGACCTGCGGATCAGCGCGAAGGCCAGCGCGACCAGCACGTACCACCCGGCACACGCCACGAAGGCCCAGCCGGTGCCCACCGCCGTGATCAGCCCGGCGCTGATGGCCGGACCGGCCAGCGCGCCCAGCTGGAACACCGCGGAGTTCACGCTGACCGCGTTGCGCAGCCGGTCGGGTCCGACGATCTCGTGCACCAGCGCCGACCGGGTGGGGTTGTCGAAGCAGGCCGCGGTGCCGGTGAGGAACGCGATCGCCAGCACATGCCAGAGCTGGACGGTGCCCGTCAGACACAGCAACCCCAGGATCGCGGCACACGCGCCCAGGCTGGACACCGTGCCGAGCAGCACCCGGCGCTTGTCGAACCGGTCGGCGACCAGACCCGCCGGCATGCCGAAGATCAGCGTCGGCACAAATTGCAGGGCGGTGGCGACACCGACCGCGAACGGGTCGTGAGTCAGGGTGAGCACCAGCCAGTCCTGCGCCACCCGCTGCGTCCACAGCCCGCTGGTCGAGGCGGCCTGGCCGACGACGAACCAGCGGAAATTGCGGATGCCGAGCGCGGCGAACATGCCGACTCGGCGCGGGGTGGTGGGGGTAGGCGGGGCGGGCGCCTGTCGGTCGCCGGGCGGGAGGGTGGTGGTCACGGTGCTTTCACGAAGGGGTAGCTCGAGTACTGCCCTCCATGGTCCGGATCCGGAATCTCGGGCAGAGCCGGATCGGTCGAATCAGTGTTATCGCGTTTGGTGATGCACGCGCCAGGGATCCGGCGGGCGATGCACGCCCGTCACCGCCCGCCGGAAGGATTGTCTGGAAACCAACAACTGCGCTCGGTGGCGACCCGTGCGCCGGGGGAAGAACCGCTGCCCGGCCGGAGCGCTCGTCATCGCCCGATGCCGGGCGCCCACCGTCCGCGCATCCGGTCCAGAGCCATCCGCAGTTCGGGCTGGACCGCGACATGGGTGGCGCGAGCGAGCCGATGGCAGACGTACACCGCCGCGGCGCTGACCACCAGCCCACCGGCGATCAGCCCCGTCCGGGCGCCGCCCCACTCGGCCAGGAAGCCGATCGCCGGGCCGCCGGCCGCCGCCGCGCCGATCACCACCAGCATGTACACGCCCATCACTCGCCCGCGCATGGCATCCCCGGCAGCCAGCTGGATGCTCGTGTTGGCCGCAATGCCAAACGGCACGCAGGCTGCACCGGTCAACGCCAGGGCCACGGCGAGGGTGACCATTCCGGGCATGCACGCCGCGAGTAGCTGGGCCGCCGCCAGCGCCAGCGCGAGCTCCATCAGATTGCGCAGCCGCGCGCCGGGACGGCGGGCCGAGTAGAGCGCACCGGCCAGCGAGCCCACCGCCAGCGCGCAGGTCAGCAGCCCGTAGCCGCCGGGTCCCAGGTGGAAGTCCTTGGCGAAGGCCGTCAGCACCACGGGGAAGTTGGAGGTGAAAAAGCCGCAGATGCCGGCCAGCACAATCGGCCAGCACAGCTCCGGCCGCCGGCGAATCTCGGCCAGCGCGGATCGCATCTGGCCACGGCCACGGGCCAGCGCCAGACCGCGATGCAACTCGGCGCGGCGAATCACCCCGAGCGCCACGACCACGACCGCAAAGGATCCCGCGTTGGCGGTGAACGACCACCCGATGCCGACGGCGCTGATCAAGGCCGCGCTGACCGCGGGGCCGACCAGGGCCCCCAGGTTGAACACCGCCGAGTTGATGCTGACGGCGTTGCGCAGCTGGCGCGCTCCGACCATCTCGTGCACGAAGGCCTGTCGGGTCGGGTTGTCGAACGCCGCCGCCGTGCCACCGGCGAACGCGATCACGGCGATGTGCCAGAACTGCACGACGCCGGTCAGGCACAGTCCCGCCAGCAGCGCGGAGCACAGGCCGAGCGAGGATTGCGTGGTCAGCAGGATGCGTCGCTTGTCGAACCGATCGGCAGCCAGCCCGCCGAGCATTCCGAAGATCAGCGTCGGAACAAACTGCAGGGCGGTGACGATGCCCACCGCGGCGGCGCTCCCGGTGAGGGTGAGCACCAGCCAGTCCTGTGCGACGCGCTGGGTCCAGGCCCCGGTGTTGGAGACCACTTGGCCGGACACGAAGATCCGAAAGTTGCGGGTGCGCAGGGAGGAGAACATGCTCCCGCCGGTCCGATGCGTGCGAACGCTGGTCGGCGCGGTCCGGGGCCGGACGACGCGCCTGCGGGCGACCCTCCGGATGGCGGATGGCGGAGTGGGGGTGTGGGCGCTGGTGTCGTGGGGAGGGTCGGCGTGGAGCTGGGCCGGGGCGGCGGTGGTCACGATGTCGTCCGGGGGTTGGCGGTGCGATGCGGCTTGCTTGACCACTTCATCGTCCCGGAGCCGGGTACATTACAGTAGCGGATTGATCAAATCACTGTCATCGCGTCACGTGATAGGGCGGGGTCGTGTACGAGCCGGAGCAGTTGCGCAGCCTGGTGGCCGTGGCGGAGACGTTGAGCTTCACCCGTGCGGCGGCCCTGCTGGATGTCGGCCAATCCACGGTGAGCCAACACATTCGCAAGCTCGAGGAGGCCGTGGGGCGCTCGCTGTTCCTGCGGGATACGCGCACCGTCACGCTGACGGCCGATGGAGAGGCCATGGTCGGCTTCGCGCGCACCATCCTGTCCGCGAATGAGCAAGCAGTGGCGTACTTTTCGTCCTCGGGACTGGCCGGCCGGCTCCGATTCGGAGTGTCCGACGATCTGGCCCTGTCTCCGCTGCCGCGGATCCTGCGCGACTTTCGCCGGTTGTACCCGCGGATCGATCTGGAACTGACCGTCGGCCAGAGCGGAGTGCTGCACCGGCGGCTGGAGTCCGGTCACGTGGACCTGGCGTTCGTCAAGCATCAGCCCGGCGATCGGAATGCGCGCGTGGTGCGCAAGGACAAGCTGGTCTGGGCCGGGGCGGAGGGGACTCGGCTGGAGCCGGATCGGCCGGTACCGCTGGTGGTGTACGCGGCGCCGAGCCTTTCCCGCTCCCTCGGGGTGCAGGCGCTGGAGGCGCAGGGCAGGCGCTACCAGGTGACCTGCACCGTGCGCGGTGTCAACGGGGTGCTGGCAGCGGTGCGGGCCGGCCTGGGGATCTCGATCTTCGCGCGCAGCCTGCGGCCGACGGATCTGGTGGAAATGCCTGCCAGCAGCAAACTCCCGCCGCTGGGCGGGATCGACTTCGTGTTGCTGACCGGCCCGCGCGCGCCGGGGGAGGCGACCGCCGCACTGACCTCGGCGATCCTATCCGGCGGGCGGTTTGGTACCTGAGAGTCGGCCCGCGCGGGCACTATCATGGCCGGATGATGACCGCCGTGCACACCCTGATCTACGCCGACGACCCGGAGCGGGCTCGCGCGTTCCTGCGGGACGTGATCGGCTGGCCGTACGTGGACAGCGGGGGAGGGTGGCTGATCTTCCGCACCGGTGCCGGGGAGATGGGCGTGCATCCCACCTCAGGCGGCGCTGGTGACGATTCGTGGTCCATCGGCCAGCACCACGAGATAGCCCTGATGTGTGACGACATCGAGGCGACCGTCGCGGAGCTGACCGGCCGTGGGGTGGAATTCGCCCGCGAGGTCCGTGACGACGGGTTCGGTCTGACCACGGAGTTCGTCGTGCCGGGGGCCGGCAGCATGCTGTTGTACCAACCCGCGCACCCCACCGCCTACGACCTGCCCGAGGGCGCGTCCACGACGGATTGAACCCGATCGCGTATCGGTCTTGACTTATATCAAGGATCGGTTATATTCGACTGGTGCACGCGTTCGATGTCCTCGGCGATCCGGTCCGGCGCCGCATCTTGGAGCTGTTGAGCCGGGGTGAGCTGTCGGCGGGCGACATCGTCCGGGTAGTCAGCGAGGAATTCGGAATCAGTCAGCCGGGAGTCTCGCAACACCTCAAGGTGTTGCGAGAGGCGGGGTTTACCGACGTACGGGCCGAAGGTGCCCGTCGCCTGTATTCGCTGAATCCGGAACCGCTCCGGGAGGCCGACGAATGGCTCGACCCGTTCCGGAGGTTCTGGGCGCCCCGCCTGGACGCGCTCGCGACCGAGATCGCGCGCGGCAAGAGACAACGACGAGACGGCACATCGCCGACATCGACCAGGAGACGGGACCGACCATGACCGAGCAGCCAGACGACCTCATCGCCACCCAGCCGGACGAGGTTCGCCGCGGTCTGAGCATCGAGCGCGACGGCAACACCCAACGCACCGTTCAGAGGCTCAGCCAGTCCTACCCGACCACGATCGACGACCTATGGGAGGCCTGCACCACCCCCGATCGGCTGGCGCGTTGGTTCGCGCCGGTCACCGGCGACCTTCGGCTGGGCGGGCGCTACCAGGTCGAGGGCAACGCCTCGGGTGAGGTGGTGGAGTGCGAGCCTCCCCGCTCGTTCACCGTGACGTGGGAGTTCGGTGGAGACTCCAGCCAGCTCCGGCTGCTGCTCACCCCCGACGGCGACGGGGCACGGCTCACCCTCGAGCACACCCACAGCGGTGACGCGGACTCCGAGTTCTGGGCCCAGTTCGGCCCGGGTGCCACCGGTGTGGGCTGGGACCTGGCATTGCTCGGCCTGGCGATGCACCTGATCACCGGGCAGGATCGGCCGGCCGATCCGGAAGCGTTCACCCAGACCGCGCCCGCCCGGCAGTTCATCCGCGCCGCGAGCGCACGGTGGGGGGACGCGTCGGCGGCCGCCGGAACGCCGGTCGAGCAGGCAACCGCCGCCGCGGGGCGCACCACGGCCTTCTACCTGGGCGAGCCGACCGGGGGCTGAGCGAGCGCTCGCCGGCGCACCCGAACGGTCAGTGTGCCCCACCGCCGCCGAGGCGTTCGTGCTCGGGCCGGTCGCCCGGCAGGCGGGTCAGCTGCACCTCGCGCAGCACCGCCCAGGCGTCCGCCACCGGGCCGAGGTGCGCCAGCTTGTCGGGATTGAGCATGGCCCGGATCGCCTGAATCTGCCCGTCCGCGACGTCGATCGTCCAGGTGTTGATGATCCTTCCGTCTCGGTCCCGGAAGATGGCCCCCGGTTGGCCGTTCAGCTCCTGCCGCTGCACGGTGCCGCCCAGCCGCGCGAATGCGGGGAACAGGGAGACCAATACCCGGCAGACGTTCGGCGCTCCGGCGATCCCACGACCCCACAGCGGTGCCTTCCCGCCACTGTCGCCGACCATCAGCACGTCGCTGGCGAGCAGCTCTCGCAGGCCCTCCACGTCACCGTCGGTCAGGGCGTCGAAGAAGCTGGTCGCCAGGCGCTCTCGTTCTCGACGATCCGCCTCGAAGCGGGGCCGGCCCGCGGCCATATGCGCCCGCGCCCGGACCGCGAGCTGCCGGCACGCCACCTCGGAACGGCCCACCGCGGAAGAGATCTCGGCGAAGTCGAAGGCGAACACCTCGCGCAGCACGAACACCGCCCGCTCGGCCGGGCTGAGCCGCTCCAGCAACAACAGCGAGGCCGTGGACAGGGAGTCGGCCAGCTCCGCGGTGCGCGCGGGATCGGAGTACGGGTCTTCCACAATGGGCTCGGGGAACCAACTGCCGGTGTACGCCTCGCGCCGCACCCGCGCGGAGCGCAGCACGTCGATGCAGATGCGCGTCACCACCGCCGACAAGAATGCCTTGGGCGAAGCCGGCTCCGGGTTCGAGGCACGGTAGCCCTGATACCGCAGCCATGCCTCGCCCACCGCGTCTTCCGCCTCGCTGACGGTGCCCAGCATGCGGTAGGCGATGGAGAACAAGAGCGGCTGCAGCCGCCTGAACTCTTCGGTGTCGCCGCTGGCCCGGGTCATGCCAGTCATGCCAGCGCAGTCCGGAAGCCCTCGCGCCAGGAGGGGTAGCGCAGCTGCCAGCCCAGTTCGGCTCTGGCCTTCGCGTTGGAAAACCCGCGGCCCTTCGTCATCATCGTCACCGCTATCTCGCCGGCCAGCAGCCGGGCCAGCCAGGCGGAGACCCGGCGGGGCGGCTTGGCACCCGCGCACGATGCCAGGTACGGCAGCCACTGGTTGGCCGCTGCCGGCTCGTCGTCCACGATGTTGAACACTCCGGTGGCGCGCTGCTCCACGGCCAACACGGTAGCGCTTGCGGCGTCGTGCAGGTGGATCCACGAGGTGTGGCCGGCCCCGTCGCCGACCAGCGGGAACATCCGGCGGCGGACCAGTTCGACCTGGTCGTCGGTCGCGCCGGGTCCGTACAGCCCGCCGTAGCGCAGCACCGCGCCGCCGGCCTGCAGGACCGCCCCCTCCAGGTGGCGCAGGGCGCCCGCCACCGGCTCGGCCGGCGTTCCGGCCAGGGAGTCCAGCGGGTCGGCCTCGGTCTTGATCCAGCCGCCGGTCTGCAGGCCGTTCCAACTGGCGTAACCCTGCGCGACGAGGTGCCCGACGCCGGTGGCCTGGGCGGCCGCCACCAGGTGGTCGGTTCCCTCGATGCGCAGTCTGTTGGTCCCGGCGAACCAGCGATCCATGTGCTTGAAGTTGGGCTTGCCGGCGTGCGTAGCGGAGATCGCCGTCATCTGGTGCACGATCACCTCCGGGGCGGCGCTCGCCACCGCATGCCCGACCGAGGCCGCGTCCAGCCCGTCCATCACCACCGCCTCGGCACCCAGCCGCTGCAGCGCACCGAGCTTGCTGGGATTGGTGGTGCTCGCCGTCACGTGATGCCCGCGAGCCACCAACTGCGGGATCAGATGCTGCCCGAGAAGTCCCGATCCGCCCGCTACGAAGACCTTCATGTCCGTCACCTTCCGTGTTGTGTCCTTGTTGTCGCTTTGCTGTGCCGTATACGGGACGAGTCAGCCGGTGCTGCCGTGACATCGCCGCCCCCTGCCATGCGGGGAGGTCACCGCGATGGCGCAGCAGCGAACACTTGTGCTATGTCGGATCGAGTCGCTAACCTTGGCACAGATGTTCGGTGGTAGCGGTGACGGGAGGTCGGCGGATGCGATGGCAACAGCAAGAGCTCACCGCCGACGATCCCGAGGCGCTGCCCGGGTTGGGGCGTCTGGCGGGGCTGGTGCGCAGCGTGCGGACCCCGGAGTTCGCCGGGGTCACCTTCCATGAGGTGCGCTGCCGGTCGGCCCTGAACCGAGTGCCGGGTTCCTCGCCGATGCCGTTCGGCTGGACCATCAATCCCTATCGCGGGTGCACCCACGGGTGCCGATACTGCTTCGCGAGGCGCTCGCACGAGTACCTGGAGTTCGACTCCGGCATGGACTTCGACACCCAGATCGTCGTCAAGACCAACATCGGCGCGGTGCTGCGCCGGGAGGTGACGCGACCCGGGTGGCGGCGCGAGCACGTGGCGATGGGTACCAACACCGACCCGTATCAGCGCGCGGAGGGCCGGTATGCGCTGATGCCGGAGATCATCCGGGCGCTGGCCGACAGCGGAACCCCGTTCTCGATCCTGACCAAGGGCACCGTGCTGTCCCGCGACCTGCCGTTGCTGGCGGCGGCCACCGCCTCGGTGCCGGTGGGCATCGGAGTCTCGCTGGCGCTGCTGGACCCGGCCCTGCAGGAGTCATTGGAGCCGGGTACCCCGTCCCCGGCCGCGCGGCTGAAGCTGATCCACCGGATCACCGAGGCGGGCCTGCCATGCGGCGTGCTCATCGCACCGGTGCTGCCCTACCTGACGGACTCGGAGCAGCAGCTGACGGCATTGGTCGCGGCCATCCGGGACGCCGGAGCGACCGGCATCAGCGGCTTCGCGCTGCACCTGCGCCCGGGCGCGCGAGAGTGGTTCCTGCGCTGGCTCACCGAGTGCCGCCCGGATCTTGTGCCCCGGTATCGCAGGCTCTACGTCGGCGGATCCAACCTCCGGCGTGAGCTGCGCGCCGAGCTCTCGGGACGCATCCGGCGGATCTGTGACCGGCTCGGGATGGGCTCCTACGGCCAGGAGTTCCGCGACATGCCGCACGGTGCCGAGTCGGCAGGTCCACCGGGCACCCCGCCAGCGGGCGGAGCCCCGGCGGGGCCGGAGTGTCAGGCCACCCTGTTCTGACTCCGGTGCCGCCCGGCGGCGAAGCGGGTCGATGGCCCGGACGTCATGCCGCCGCGCCCGGTGGGTCGATCCGGCCGGATTCGCAATTGCTGCCCGGAGACGGTGGCCCGGCGGATTCGCGCCAGCGCGGCGGCACCCACCGGGCGGGTGATCTCTACCACCGAGTGCGCCTCGAAGATGTCGATCCGGCCCACGTCGGACCCGGACAGGCCACCCTCGCCGGTGATCGCACCGACAATCCCTGCCGGCCGCACGCCGTGCCGACGGCCGACCTGCACCACGTAGCGCACCGTCTCGGAGCCCAGCCGGGCCACGGGCTGCCGGCGAGCTCCACCGCTGTGCTGTTCCGCCCTGCCCCGACCGTGGTCCGTCCGCTCGCGGCGCGCCGACCGCTCGGTGCGGTCCGGTCGATCCTGTCCCGACTCGCGTGGCGCATGCCCGCGACGCTGCGCTGATGCGGCGTGATCCCCTGAAGGGGCAGCGGGCTCGGGGACGGCTCCGTCGTCGCCCACCGTCACCGCCAGCAGCGCCGCCGCCAGCTCGGCCACCGCCAGCCCGGATTCGTGTGCCGCGGATTCCAGGGCCCGTCGGCAGTCATCCAGCCGCCCCGCCGACTGCCGGGCGATCGCCTCCCGCAGCCGGGCCGCCGCGCGATGCGCCGTCACCTCCGCCTGGCTCGGCGGCAGCACCTGCTCCAGTCGTTGCCCGGTGGCCCGCTCGATGGTCCGCACCCTGCTCAGCTCGCGCGGCGTCACGAACAGCAGTGCCTGCCCGGCCCGCCCGGCGCGCCCGGTCCGGCCGATGCGATGGATGTAGGTCTCCGGATCGGTCGGCGCGTCGAAGTTCACCACCAGACCGATCCGCTCGACATCCAGCCCGCGGGCGGCGACATCGGTGGCGACCAACACGTCCACCTGCCGGGCGCGCAGTCGCGCGATGGTGCGCTCGCGTTCGCGCTGGGTCACATCACCGCTGATGACGGCCGTCGAGACGCCCCGTTCGGCCAGCCCGGCGCCCACCTGCTCGCAGGCGCTCCGGGTGCGCACGAACACCACCGCCGCATCGGCCTCGGTGTCGGTCTGCTGGGCCAGCGCCAGGAAACGGACCAGCGCGTCGGTCTTCTGCCGGAACGGCAACACCGCATACCGCTGGCGGATTGCCGGGACCGGGGTCGCCGACGGTGCCACGCTGGCATCCACCGGGTGCCGCAAGTGTTGCTCGGCCACTGCCCTAATGGCCTTCGGCATCGTCGCCGAGAACAGCGCGGTCTGCCGGTCTGCCGGGGTGGCATCCAGGATGCGGTCGGTGTCCTCGGCGAATCCCATTCGCAGCATCTCGTCGGCCTCGTCGAGCACCGCGAAGCGCACCCCGTCCAGCTGCAGGCTGCCGCGCTCCAGATGGTCGATGATCCGCCCCGGGGTGCCCACCACCACCTGCGCACCGCGGCGCAGCGCGCCCAACTGCGGCCCCATCGGCGCACCCCCATAGACGGTGGCCACCTCGACATCCGGCAGACCCGCGGCGAACCCGGCGAGGGCGCCGGACACCTGCAGCGCCAGCTCCCGGGTCGGAGTCAGGACCAGCGCCTGCACCCGGCGGTCGGCCGGGTCCAGCGATGCCAGCAACGGCAGGCCGAAGGCCGCCGTCTTGCCGGTTCCGGTCTGCGCCACCCCGGTGACGTCCCGCCCTGCCAGCAGCGCCGGAATGGCCGCCGCCTGGATTGCGGTGGGGCGGCGAAATCCCATCGACCGGATGGCGTGCAGCAGCGGCGCGGGAAGGTCGAGATCCTCGAAGGACGGGGACACCGCCGACGTGGCATCGAGGGTCGGATCGGACGCACCGGCAAGCGGGAGCGCGGCAAGGCTGGACACAGCAAACCCATCATCGAGAAGGCGGAGGCTCGCGGACCGGCCGGCGGCCGATCAGGGTCGCAGGGCCCGCATGATCCATCACCCGGTGGGCATCGCGACAGCCCGCAAAACTCGATCAGTCTACCGGTTCGCGACGCCCGCGCTCGGCGGCAGAGGCGGTGAGCCCGCCCACAGCGAGGTCCGTTCGTCGGCACGGGCTGCGCACGACTGGCGCACTTCCCGGATGTCCGCTGCCGCGCCGCGGCCGAGAGTGGGCGAACGGATCCCGGACACCCGAGGCGATCAACGGCCCCGACCCCAAGGAGAGTGCATTATGGTCCGACACCGCAGGACCCTCGTGGCCGCGCTGGCCGTCGCCACCGTGGCCGGCCTGGCGGCGGGAGTGACCACGACGGCGGCCATGGCGAACCCCATTCCCGCCGGGGCCGCCGGGCACGTGCGCCCCATGCTGCCGCCGACCAGCATCGACCCGCCCACCATCACCGTGCCGACGATCACCACCGGGACAACCATCACCCCGCCGCCTCCGCAACTGACCGCCACTATGACCAGGACGGTGTCCGACCCCAGCGGCATCGCGTTCCCCGGCAGCACCGTCACCTTCGACGCGCTGATCGAGAACACCGGCACGGTCCGGGTGCAGGACGTTTGGATGGGGGGCTGGCCGTCCGACCTCGGTGCCGGCGCCGCCAATGCCGTGCCGTGCGTGTCCTACGTCCGCAACGGCGTCCGGGTGACGCCGCCGTGGTCGACCGGGACGCCGCCGGCGGCGCAGCCCATGACCGACGCCTGGGGCGATGACCTGGTCGACCTGTTCTTCCCGTCCGTCTCGCTGCACGTCAATCTCGGGGTGGGGGCGAGCAGTTCGGCCAAGGGCTACCTGGATCCGGGGCAGCGCCAGCGCGTCACCGTCACCCTGAAGATGGCCGACACCGCCTGCACGTCGGCGCAGGAGATCGGCCTGCACTCCTTCGTCGACTACACCGACCAGGACGGTGGTGGCTGGTTCGACGCGAGTTTCGTCCCGCCGTGGCGGGTGGCGCCGGTGGCCTTCGGTGGCGCCCTGGCCGTGCCGGTCGGTCACGACGCCATCGTCACCGAAGCCGTCCGATACCCATCCACTCAGGGGGACGAGTCGTCGGTGTCGATCCATGTCGCCGGGCCAGCCTCGTTCGTCAAATCGGCCTCCGCCAGCGTCTCACCAGCGGCACCGGGTGTGAGCTTCAAGATCACCCCACCGACCGTCGGCCGGTACGAGATCACCGGTGCCTTCGACGGCGACGCCGTCAACCTCCCGGCCACCGCAACGTCGGCCACCCTGATCGCCTACTTCCACGACTACGCGCCGGGCGCGACGTTCTTCGACGATGTGTTGTGGCTCGCGCAGCGCAGGGTCACGCTGGGGGATGGGGTGGACTTTCGCCCCGTGGATGTGGTCTCCCGGCAGGCGATGGCTGCCTTCCTGTACCGCATGGACCACGACGGTCAGGATGCCGGACCATGCGCCACCGCGCCGTTCCCGGACGTGCTCGCCAGCAACCCGTTCTGCGGGGCGATCGCCTGGCTCGCCGAGCGGCAGATCACGCAGGGCGGCAGCGATGGGTTCTTCCATCCGACCGCCGCGGTGTCCCGACAGAGCATGGCCGCGTTCCTGTATCGATATGCGAATCCGTCCGGGCTGGTGCCGCAATGCACCACCGCTCCCTTCACCGATGTCGCTGCCGGATCGGTGTTCTGCCCGGAGATCGGTTGGCTCGTGTCGCAGGGCGTCACCCAGGGATACGCCGACGGGACGTTCGCTCCGGCCGCGCCGGTCTCCCGGCAGGCGATGGCTGCCTTCCTGCACCGACTGTCGGGCTGACCTCCTCGTGTGCCGGCGGCCGGCGGCGGTCTGCCACGTAGGATCGGCGCCGACCCCCGCGACGGCCCGTTCGGACCCCTCGCGCCCACAACGCTACGAAGGAACGACGTGCTCCGCGACCACACTGCCGGATCCCTGCGCCCCACCGACGACGGCGCCACCGTCACCCTGGCCGGGTGGGTGGCCAGGCGGCGCGATCACGGCGGGGTCATCTTCATCGATCTGCGCGACGCCTCCGGGGTGGCACAGATCGTCTTCCGCGAGGGCGAGATGGCGCAGCGGGCGCACCGGTTGCGCAGCGAGTTCTGCATCCAGGTAGTGGGGACCGTGGGTCTGCGGCCGGAGGGCAACGAGAACCCGGAGCTGCCCACCGGGGCCGTCGAAGTGACGGTGACGGAGCTGACGGTGTTCTCCGAGTCGGTGCCGCTGCCGTTCCCGATCGAATCCGATGCGCAGCCCGGTGAGGAGGCCCGGCTGCACTACCGGTACCTGGACCTGCGTCGGGCCCGCCCGGCGGCTGACCTGCGGCTGCGCTCGGCGGTCAACCGGGCCGCCCGCGCCGTGCTGGACGCGCACGAGTTCGTCGAGATCGAGACCCCGACGCTGACCCGCTCTACCCCCGAGGGGGCCCGGGACTTTCTGGTGCCTGCCCGGCTGAAGCCCGGCTCTTGGTACGCGCTGCCGCAGTCCCCGCAGTTGTTCAAGCAGCTGCTGATGGTCGCCGGCATGGAGCGCTACTACCAGATTGCCCGGTGCTACCGGGACGAGGACTTCCGCGCCGACCGGCAGCCGGAGTTCACCCAGCTCGACGTGGAGATGTCGTTCGTCACCCAGGACGACATCATCGCGCTGGCCGAGGAAATCGTCGCGGCGCTGTGGCAGCTGGTCGGGTATCAGGTGCCCCGGCCGATCCCGCGAATCAGCTATACCGACGCGATGAACCGCTACGGCTCGGACAAGCCCGACCTGCGCTTCGACCTCGAGATCGCAGAAATGACAGCGTTCTTCGTCGACACGCCATTCCGAGTGTTCCAGGCCCCGTACGTCGGTGCGGTGGTGCAGCGCGGTGGCGCGTCCACGCCGCGTCGCGGGTTCGACGCCTGGCAGGAATGGGCGCGCCAGCGCGGCGCCAAGGGCCTGGCCTACGTCACGGTCGCGGAGGACGGATCGCTGGCCGGCCCGGTGGCCAAGAACATCTCCGACTCCGAACGAGCCGGGTTGGCCGCGGCGGCCGGCGCGCAGCCCGGTGACGCGATCTTCTTCGCCGCCGGGGCGCGCAAGGCCTCCCAGGAACTGCTCGGCGCCGCCCGGCTGGAGATCGGCCGGCGGGGCGGGCTGATCGACGAATCCGCCTGGTCGTTCGTGTGGGTGGTGGACGCGCCGCTGTTCGAGCGGGTGGACGAGACCGACGACGTGGCAGTCGGTTCCGGCCAGTGGACGGCTGTGCACCACGCCTTCACCTCGCCCCGGCCGGAGTTCCTGGACACCTTCGACACCGACCCCGGCTCGGCGCTGGCCTACGCGCACGACATCGTCTGCAACGGCAACGAGATCGGCGGCGGCTCGGTCCGTATCCACTCTCGGGAGGTGCAGGAGCGCGCCTTTAAGGTGATGGGGCTCTCGCAGTCGGAGGCCCAGGAGAAGTTCGGTTTCCTGCTGGACGCCTTCACCTTCGGGCCGCCGCCGCACGGCGGGATCGCGTTCGGTTGGGACCGCATCGTGATGCTGCTGGCCGGCGAGGAGTCGATCCGGGAGGTTATCGCATTCCCCAAGTCCGGCGGCGGCTACGACCCGCTGACCGGTGCCCCGGCGCCGATCACCGTCGCGCAGCGCAGGGAGGCCGGGGTGGACGCCAAACCGGCCAAGCAGACCCAGGCCGCCGGAGCTGTCCAGCCGAAGGAGCAATAGCCCGGCTTCGAGGCGGTCGTCGGGATAGGGGGTCAGGCCGTGCTGCATCTGCGACTGCTGGTCGCGCGGGATCGCACCGAGGCCGTGCTGGACCTGCTCGACCGGCACACCGGCACGGCCAACTCGACGCTGATCCGGGATGTGGGCCGGGACCGGCCGTCCGACCTGATCGACGTCCAGGTGGCCCGGGAGGCCGCCGACGATCTGCTGGATCGGCTCTGCGAGTTGGGACTGCCGGAATCCGGATCCATCACCGTGCTGCCGGTGGATCTGGAGATGTCGGTGGCCGCCGACCGGGCCGAGTCCGAGGCGCCGGGCAGCGGCACCGATGCGGTGGTGTGGGACGAGGTGGCCGCGCGTACCGGCGAGGATTCCGAGCTGACCGGTGTGTTCCTCTCCCTGCTGGTGATCGCCACGGTGCTGGCAGCCATCGGGGTCATCACCGACTCGCTGATCACCGTCGTCGGCGCCATGGTGGTGGGGCCCGAGTTCGGGCCACTGGCGGCGCTGGCGGTGGGGCTGGTGGATCGACGCTGGACGCTGGTGCGGCGGGCGGCGGTGGCGCTGCTGGTCGGCTTTCCGGTCGCCATGGCGGTGACGGCGGGCGCCACCGTGCTGGCCATAGCCGCCGGGCTGGTGGACGTGCGGGCGCTGGATTCGTTGAACCGAGCGACCGACTTTATCTTCCACCCGGGAGCGTTTTCGCTGATCGTGGCGCTACTCGCGGGCGCGGTCGGCATGCTGTCGCTGACCAGCGGCAAGTCCGCAGCACTGGTCGGGGTGTTCATCTCCGTCACCACGGTGCCCGCCGCCGGGTACGTCGCCGTCGCGCTGGTGTCCGGCGAGCCGCAGCGTGCGTGGGGTTCGCTGGCCCAGCTGGTGATCAATCTGGCGGGCATTGCGACCGCCGCGGCCGCCGTGCTGATCATTCGGCGGATCATGGCCAGCCGACTCCCGCACTGGCGCCGTCACCCGGTGCTCCCGGTGCATTCCCGGCATCGCCACCGTCGCCCTGCCACGTTGCTGCGCTCGGTACGTCCGGTCCGCGGCTCGCGGCGACCCACGCCGTAGCGGGTGCGCCGGCCGGCTGCCCACCCGGCGGTGGGAGGATCGCCGTGCGTGGTGAGGTCCACGACCGGCACCCCAACTCACGAGGATGGAAGCGCATGACGCAGATCAGCAGCCCCGCAGTCGCGACGGACCGTGAGATTGCGAAGGTGACGGCGTTCTCCGAGCCGGGCTCGGTGTCGGACTGGCCGATGATCATCGGAGGGCACCCTGTCGAGGCAGCGGCGGGGGAGTGGATCGACGTCGTCAACCCGGGGCGCGGATCGGTGACGATCGCCCGGGTGCCGCGCGCCCGGCAGGCCGACGCAGAGCGGGCGGTGACGGCGGCCCGCGCCGCCTTTCCCGGGTGGCGGGCGCTGCCCTTCACCGAGCGGCAGAAGGCACTGCTCGCCATCGCCGCGGCCCTGGAGGAGGCAGCCGAGGACCTGGCCCGGCTGACCGCCGCCGACACGGGCAACGCGTTGCGCACCCAGGCCCGGCCCGAGTCCGGGCTGTTGGTGAACCTCTTCCGCTACTTCGGCGGGGTGGCCGGGGAGTTCAAGGGTGACGTGCTGCCGGCCGGCGATGACCAGTTGCAGTACACCCGCCGTGAGCCGCTGGGCGTGGTCGCCGCGATCCTGCCGTGGAACTCGCCGCTGATGATCGCCGGCTGCAAGGTGCCCGCGGCGCTGGCCGCCGGTAACACCGTGGTGCTCAAGGCCGCCGAGGACGCGCCGCTGACCATCATCAAGCTGGTCGAGATCTGCTCGCGGTTCCTACCGGACGGGGTGCTGAACGTCGTCACCGGCTACGGCGCCGAGATCGGCGAGGCGCTGGTGCAACACCCCGACGTGGACAAGGTGTCGTTCACCGGGTCGACCCTGGTCGGCAAGCACGTGGGGGAGGTCGCCGGTGGCCGGCTGGCGCACTACTCGCTGGAGCTGGGTGGCAAGAGCCCGAACATCGTCTTCCCCGATGCGGTCGCAGAGAACCCGGACGCCACGGTGGACGGCGTCCTGACGGCGATGCGCTTCACCCGGCAGGGCCAGTCGTGCACCGCCGGCTCGCGGCTGTTCCTGCACGCCGACATCTACGAGGAGTTCCTGCAGCGGCTGTCGGCGCGGGTGGCGCAGCTGCGGGTGGGTGACCCGGCAGACGAGGCCACCGACATGGGCTCGATCATCAACGCCAAGCAGTTCGACCGGGTGCGCGGCTACCTTGCCGACGGCAGGGCGCAGGACGGCGTCCGGGTGGCGCTGGACGGTGACACGTTGGTGCCGGCTGGATTGGACGGTTTCTACGCCGGGCCGACGATTTTCGCCGGGGTGCAGAACTCCTGGCGGATCGCTCGGGAGGAGATCTTCGGGCCGGTACTGGTGGCGATCCCGTGGCAGGACAAGGACGAGGTCATCGCGATGGCGAACGACTCGCACTATGGGCTCGCCGCGTTCGTGTGGTGCCGGGATCTGTCGGCGGCGCTGGACACGGCGAACCGGATCGAATCCGGGTGGGTGCAGGTCAACCAGGGCGGGGGCCAGTTGGTGGGCCAGTCCTACGGTGGCTACAAGTCCTCCGGCATCGGCCGGGAAATGTCGATCGAGGGCGCCATCGAGGCGTTCACCCAGATCAAGCAGATCAACGTCAAGCTGCGCTAGCAGATCGGCGCCGGGCCCTGGGAGCCGGTCATCGCGACCACGGTCGGCGCAACCGGAAGCGCCTCGTCCGGCATCTGTCGTAGCGTGACTTCTCATGGCCGGAGACGATCAGACGGCGGGTGACGACCGGTACCGGATTGCACCGCTGTCGGGCGACACCTGGGAGGCTTTCGCCGCACTGGTGCAGCGGCACAACGGCGGCGGGTTCGGCGGCTGCTGGTGTTGCTGGTTCCATAACGCCTCGGTGGCCGAGAAGCGTGAGGCGGGCGGCGGGGACTGGCGCGCCTACAAGGAGCGGCTGGTCCGTACCGGCGGTGCGCATGCGGCGCTGGTCTTCGACGGCGACGCTGCGGTCGGCTGGGCGCAGTTCGGTAGCCCAGCGGAATTGCCCGGTATCGCGCACCGCAAGGAGGTCGAACTGCCTGGCGAACCATGGCCGGACTACCGGATCACCTGCATCTTCGTCGACCGACGGTATCGTCGCCGCGGTGTGGCGGCTCGCGCCCTGGCCGGTGCGCTGCAACTGATTTCGGACGCCGGCGGCGGAACGGTGGAGGCGTATCCGCAGGACACCGGCGGTCGCCAGATTTCCGCGTCGTTCCTGTACAGCGCCACCCGCAGCATGTTCGCGGACGCCGGGTTCGACTATGTCCGGCGCAAAGGCAAGAACCACTGCATCATGCGGGCGGTGGTGCCGGGATGACAGGGCGCGGCAGCGCCGAACGGTCGGACCCGGAATCGGCGGCGGCCCCCGGGGCGCCCGCCCTGGGCCCGTGGGGCAGGCTCCGGTACGCGTGGTTCCGGCTGCTGCACCAGGTCAATCTCGGCGGCGCGGCCGTCTATCTCGGCATCGCCTCGCTGCTCGGCGCGGACGGCCTCGCGCTGCTGGTCGGGGCGGCCGCGGTCTGGCCGGTCGGCATCGGCGCGCTCATCGCGGTGGCGGTCGGTGGGTACCTGGCACGCGGTCGGATCCGTGCGCTCGCCCGTCGCCTGAGTGCCAGGCAGTAGCGCGCATCACCGGTGGTGGAATGTCGCCGGGATCGCCACCTCCAACGGTCGGTTGACGTCGCGCGTCCTGGCTGTCGCCGGGCCGGCCGTGCTACCGGACCCCGAGCCGGCGCAGCCCGGCCGTTCTATCGGACCCCGAGCAGGCGCAGCCCGGCCGTTCTATCGGACCCCGAGCAGGCGCAGCCCGGCCGCGACCCCCGCGGCCGCCAGCACCACGGCCACGAACGGCGCCTTGCGCCACGCCAGCACCCCACCCACCGCAACACCGGCGGGTCGTGCCCACCCGGCGAACGACTCGCCGTCCAGCGCCGTCGCGGTGGCGATCAGGGCGACCAGCAGCACGACCGAGGATGCGGCGAGCACGTGCTGGGTGCGGGGGGAGACGGTGATCCGGGACTGCAGGCTCGCTCCGGCGAACCGGAACCCGAAGGTGCCCACGCCCAACGCCACGCCGGTCAGCACCGTTGCGGTCACGGTCTGGCCCCGACGGAGTCGTCACCGGCCGGGGCAGTTTCGGCGGGCACGGCGCGGAATCGGCCGATCATGGCCAGTGGTAGCGCGGCCAAGGACAGCAGCACCGGCAACCCGGCCGGCAGCAAGGGGCTGAGTACCACCGCCAGCACGGCGCCCACCAGCGCCGCCGCCCGAACTGCTCGGTCCTTCAACGAGGGCAGCATGAGCGCCAGCAGCACCGCCGGGAACGCGGCGTCCAGGCCGAAGGCGTTGGTGTCCTTGATGGCCGCGCCGCCGAACGCCCCCGCCATCACGCCGACGTTCCAGCACACGAATAGCGCCGACCCGCACGCCCAATAGGCCGCGCGCCGCCGGGCGGGTTCGGTCTGCGACAGCGCGAACGCCACGGACTCGTCGATCATCAGGTGACTGCCGATGATTCGGCGCAATAGACCCGACCCCAATACCGCGCCGACCGCTAGTCCGAACGGCAGATGTCGGGCGTTGACCAGCAGCCCGGCGGCCAGCGCGGCCAGTGGGTTGCCGCCCGCCGCAATCAGCGCGATGAACATGAATTGCGAGGCCCCGGCGAAGACCACCACCGAGAGCAGCATCGGCAGCCAGATCGGCAGCCCGGCGGCCACGGCGATGGCACCGAAGGACAGCCCGACGATGCCGTCCGCCAGGCATACCAGGGCGATGTCCCGGGTCAGCGTGCGACCTAGTCGGCCGAGCGTGGTCTGCCATAGCGAACGCATGTAGTTTATGGTGAACGATCGTGAGGCGTTCGTCAAATCGGACGCATATCAGGATGGAGCGAACGCATGGTCGAGGGCAACGGGGCGCCGTTGGACGTGGTGGCGGCGTCGCTGGCTCGGGAGCGGCGGCGCGCCGGTTTCAGCGCGGCCGAGCTGGCTCGCCGCGCGGGCATCGCGAAATCAACTGTGTCGCAACTGGAGTCAGGATCAGGTAACCCCAGCATCGAGACCCTGTGGGCCATCAGCACCGCGCTGGATATCCCGTTCTCCCGGTTGGTGGCACCGCCCCGCGGCGGCGTGCATCTCATCCGTGCCGGCGAAGGCCCGGGCGTGGCAGCGGCCAGCGCCACGTACGTCGCCACGTTGCTGTCGGCGTGCCCGCCCAACGCCCGGCGAGACGTATACCTGATCAGCGCCGAGCCCGGCCCCGCCCGGGAGTCCGATCCGCACTCGCTGGGCGTGGTGGAGCATGTGGTGATCGGGCACGGGCGGGCGCTGCTGGGGCCGATCGACGCTCCGGTGGAGCTGGGGCCTGGCGACTATCTGGCCTACCCCGGAGACGAGAAGCACACGTTCCGGGCCCTGGACCGGCACACATTCGCGGTTCTGGTCTCGGAACATGTGTGAGCTGGGGAGTCTCGGCCGGGCGGCGCTGTTTTTCGGCGGCTGGATGGCACCAAGATCCACTTCACCTGGGCAAACGCCGCGGAGCGGCCATCCAGACGGCGAAAAGCGGCAACTTCCGGCGGGGACCACGCCCCGAGCCGGGCCCGGCGTCCTCAGGCGTCCAGTACACCGGACCGGGACACCACCGGTGGCTCGGTCGACCAGGGGAAGTTGATCCACTTCTCGGTGCTGCGCCACACGAAGTCGGGCACGATCACCGAGTGCGGCTTGGCATATAGCACCGCGGTGCGTGCCTCGGCGACGTGGCCGGAACAGAACTGCCGCACGAGTTCCAGGGTCTTGCCGGTATCGGCCACGTCGTCCACGATCAGCACCGCCGCCCCGGTCAAGTCGGCCGCGTCCAGGAAGGGTGGCAGCATCACCGGCACGTCCAGCCGCTCATCGACGCCGGTGTAGAACTCCACCGACAGCGTGAACAGATTCTTGCAGTCCAGCGCGTAGGCGATCGACCCGGCCGGGAGCAGCCCGCCACGGGCGATGCCCAACACGATGTCGGGGGTGAAGTCCGAGTCGGCGACCTGCTGCGCCAACGCCCGGCCGGCCACGCCGAACATCTCCCAGGTCAGCACCTCGCGCTCGTCCATCGCACTCCTCGTCTCGTGGCGGGCCAGGACCCTAGTGTCCGTGATGCGCGTTCGCCGTGCCATGCCGGGGCGGCGGAGGGTCGCGACCGGAGTCGGAGCCGGCTGGGACAATGGCGGCCGTGACCACCGACGCGCTGTTCTCCGCGCCCTCCGCGGGCGGCGATCCGCGGGTGTCCGACGGCGGCCGGGGCGGTCCGCTCGGCGGTGATGCAACCGACCCGAACGCTCCCCTCGCGGTGCGGATGCGCCCTCGCACCCTGGACGAGGTGGTTGGCCAGCACGCGCTGCTCGGCCCGGGCGCGCCGTTGCGCCGCCTGGTGGAGGGCGGCGGAGTGTCCTCCCTGCTGCTCTACGGGCCGCCCGGGACGGGCAAGACCACCCTGGCGATGATGGTCGCCGGCGCGTCGGGGCGCAGGTTCGCACAGCTGTCGGCCCTCTCGGCGGGGGTGGCGCAGGTGCGCGAGGTGATCGCCGGGGCGCGAAAGTCGTTGCGCGCCACCGGCGAGCAGACGGTGCTGTTCATCGATGAGGTGCACCGGTTCTCCCGGACCCAGCAGGATTCGCTGCTCGGCGCGGTGGAGGATCGCACCGTCATCCTGATCGGCGCCACCACGGAGAATCCGTTCTTCTCGGTCGTGTCGCCGCTGCTGTCCCGCTCTCTGGTGCTGCAGTTGCAGCCGTTGACGGACGAGGAGATCGGCCGGCTGCTGGATCGGGCGCTGGGCGACGAGCGTGGACTGGCGGGAGCCTTTGCGCTGGCCGACGAGGCGAGGGCGCATCTGGTAGCGCTGGCCGGGGGCGATGCCCGGCGTGCGCTGACGGCGCTGGAGGCCGCCGCCGACACCCTGACCGATGCGGTGGTGACGTCGGGTCCAGTCGCTGCGCGCGAGGAGGCGGCGCCCCAGCAGGTCACGGCAGCCGGATCGGGCACCGATTCCGACGCCGATTCCGACACCGATTCCGAGGCGGCGCGGGCCGACGCCGCCGGTGGGCCGGTGACGATCGACCTGGCCGCCGTCGAGCGGGCGGTGGACCGGGCCGCGGTCCGCTACGACCGGGCCGGCGACCAGCACTACGACGTGATCAGTGCCTTCATCAAGTCGATCCGTGGCTCGGACGTGGACGCCGCGCTGCACTACCTGGCCCGGATGATCGAGGCGGGGGAGGACCCACGGTTCATCGCCCGGCGGCTGATGGTGCATGCCAGCGAGGACGTTGGCCTGGCCGACCCCACCGCGTTGCCGACCGCGGTGGCTGCGGCGCAGGTCGTGCAGCTGGTGGGCCTGCCGGAGGCGCGGAATGCCTTGGCCCAGGCCACGATTCACCTCGCATCCGCGCCGAAGTCCAACGCCGTGATCACCGCCATCGATGCGGCGATGGCCGACGTGCGCGCCGGCAAGGCGGGACCGGTGCCGGCGCCGCTTCGGGACGGGCATTACGCCGGGGCGAAGCGGCTCGGGCACGCACAGCGATATGTCTACCCGCCGGACCTGCCGGACGGCATCGCCACGCAGCAGTATCCGCCGGACGATCTGGTGGGGGTGGATTACTACCACCCGACCGGCCGGGGCGCCGAGCGCGGTATGTCCGAACGGATGCCCAAGCTGCGCCGGGCAGTGCGCGGCACCAAGGACGGACCCGGCCGTGCGGACGGTTCATCCCGCTGATCGATCGGTCTGCTTCGGTGCCCCGACCCGCCGACCCGCCGACCGGCCAGTCGATCATCCGGGCCAGAGCCCAGTCAGCCGGCGAGCGCCGGTCAGCCCGTCGGGGCCTTCGCCGGCAGCGTGCACAGTGTCACGATGCTGACAACGATCAGCAGGATGCCGCCGAAGGTCGCGAACGTGCCGAGCGCCAGCCCCGGCAGCGTCATCACCACGATCCCGGCGACCACACCGATGATGCCGCCCACCACCGCCATCCAGCGGGGACCGACCGTGCTGCCCGCGATTCCGGCGACCACATCATGGATGCCCTCGAAGATCCACGCGATGCCGATCATGATCGCCAGGAATACCAGGGTCGCGACGGGTCGGGCTAGGCACAGCACCCCGGCGATCACCATCAGCACGCCGAGAATGCCCATCAGCCATCGGAAGCTGGCCTGCACCTGCACCGTGGCGCCGAACACGATCCGGTACACCCCGGCGATGATCAGGGCAATGCCGAACAGGGTTGCCACGGCCAGCAGCGTGATGCCGGGCCAGAACAGCATGATGACGCCGAGCACGATGCCCGCGACGGCGGTGACGATCATCGACGAGCGCATCGCGTTGATGGCCCGGCCGACGGTATCGGCCAGGCCCTGACTTCCGGTCATGGTGGGAGCCTCCCGAGGTGAGTCGATCACGGGTAGGGGGAGCGTAGCCCCGCAGCACCACTCCGACCACTGGGCGCGTTCCGCCGGGAGGCCGCACGACCGGAAGTAATACAAAACAAGTATTGCGAAAGAGATGTTGTGCGTTGTACGGTGAGCGCCATGGCACGCATCACCGATCCGAGAACCATGCGGGCGTTGGCCCATCCGCTACGCCTGCAACTGTTGGAGATGGTCGTTGCCCGCGGCCGAGCGACGGCCAGCGAGCTGGCCGCCGAGCTGGGTGAGAACGTCGCGAACTGCTCGTTCCACCTGCGCAAGCTCGGCGAGTTCGGCTACCTGGAGCGAGCCGACGATGCCACCGGCCGGGAAAAGCCCTGGCGGGCACCGGACATCACCCAGGACTTCGCGCCGGATCCGGACGATCCCGACGCGGTGGACGCGTCGGTGGCCGCCGGGGCGGCGGTGCGGGAGTGGGACGTGGCCCGCATGCAGGCCGCCGACGGCCGGACCAACCCGCCGGCCTGGCGCGGCGTGACGTTCCAGCGCGGCGCGACCCTGATCCTCACGCCGGCGGAGGCGGCGGCGATCGGCGACGCGCTGAGTGAGCTGCTGGCGCCCTACCTGGGCCGTCTCACCGACCCGAGCCTGCGCCCGAGCGGGGCCGGCGCGGTGCGGCTGTTCACCGCCACCACCTACCTGCCCGAATACCAGGGCCTGCTGGACGGACAGCCGCACCGCGACCCGGAGCCCGACGGCGGCGCGGGCGCCGGTGCCGCACCGGAGGAGCCGCCGGCTCCCGGCCCGGATCTCGCAGGTGCCGACAGCGAGCCCCGGCCATGAGGGCGCTGCTGCGCCTGGCCCAGTTCCGGAAGCTGCTCGGGGCCTGGACGATCGGCAACTTCGCCGACAGCGCGCTGTTTCTCACCCTGGCCGTGTGGGCCAAGGACCTGACCGGGTCCAGCGGGGCCGCGGGCCTGGTGTTCTTCTGTCTCGGCGTGCCGATGCTGGCCGCGCCGCTTTTCGGTCTGCTGGCCGACCGGGTGCGTCGTCGCCCCCTGCTGATCGCCAGCAACCTGCTGGCCGCCGGTGCCGTGCTCGGACTGCTGGCCGTGCGCACTCCGTCGGACGTGTGGCTGCTGTACGCGGTGACGGTGGTCTACGGGGGCCTCGGGTCGTTGAACGGCGCCGCCCAGTCGGGGCTACTGCGCACCATGCTGTCCGACGATGACCTCGGCCCCGCCAATGCGATGTTCATGACAATCGATCAGGGGCTGCGGATCGTGACCCCGCTGGTGGGAGCGGGCCTCTATGCGGTGTATGGAGGGCCGACCCTGGCGGTGGCGACCGCCGTCATGTTGGCCGTCACTGCCGGCGGATTGGCGCTGGTGCGCGTGGTGGAGCCCAAGCCAGATCGGGGCGGCGCCACCGCGCAGTCCGACGCCGGCTGGCGGGCGCTCGCGGCGGGCTTTGCGCACCTGCGCCGCACCCCGCAGCTGCTGGTGATCGTGATCGGCCTCGGCGCGGCACTGAGCGTGATCGGCCTGTTCGATTCGCTGCTGTTTGCCGTGGTCGAGCACGGCCTGCACCGGTCTCCGGAGTTCTTCGGCGTGCTGATGAGCGCGCAGGGCGCCGGGTCGATCCTCGGCGGCCTCACGGCGGTTCGGTTGATGACGATGTTCGGACCGGTACGAGCGGTCGGGGTGGCGCTGCTGACCATGGCGGCCGGCTCGGTCCCGTTCCTCAGCGGCAATGTCGTCCTCGTGCTGGTGGGCATGGCGGCGGCGGGCGCGGCGATCCCGTGGGCGTTCGTCTCGATGGCCACCACCCGGCAAAAGCTCACTCCGAACCATCTGCAGGGCAGGACCGCCTCCGCCACCGGGGTGTCGCTGCAGGTCCCGCAGCTCGTCTCAACCGGAGTGGGCGCGGCCGTCGTCGCGCTGATCGACTACCGGCTGCTCACCGTGATCGCCACCGTGATCATCGCGCTCGCCGGGCTGTGGTTGCTGCGCCGGGCACGACAGCTTCGGGTCGATCCGCAGGTGACGGCGGCACCCGCCGGAGCGGCGCCCGCGGCGTCGGCGTCGCCTGACACCTCGTCGCCTGACACCTCGTCGACGGTGGCCGGCGAACCGTTGCGCGGCTAGCCGGGGCGTACCGTCCGGGGGTGCGCCGCAGCAACCTGACCGTCGCGATGTTCGCCGGCGGGTTGGCCACCTTCGGTGAGCTGTATGCGGTGCAGGCCGTGCTGCCGGCGATGTCCGACTCCCTGCGCCTGACGGAATCCACCGCGTCGCTGGCGATCTCGGTCGCCACCGGCGCGTTGGCGCTGGCGGTGTTGCCCTGGGCGGCGGTGGCAGACAGGTTCGGGCGAGCGCGGACGATGATCGTCGCGCTGACGGTGTCGGCGGTGTGCGGGCTGCTGATCCCGCTCGCACCGGGAGTGGCGACGCTGCTCGTGTTGCGGGCGGTCTCCGGAGCGGCGCTGGCGGCCGTCCCTGCGCTGGCGATGGCGCACGTGGTGGAATTTGCCCGGCCGGGGCGGGCGGTCGCCGCTGGGGGCACGTATGTCGCGGGCACGTCCATCGGTGGCCTGTCCGGGCGGTTGCTGACCGGCACCGTCGCCGGGGTGGTAGGTGGCGCGGACGGGTGGCGGTGGGGTCTGGCGGCGACCGCGGTGGCGGTGACGGTGCTGGCTGTGGTCTTCGCCGTCCTGCTGCCGCACGACGAGATCCGGCGTGCACCAGGGCATTCCGGCCGCCTTCGGCGGGCGCTGGATGGTCGTGCCGGCTGGGTGCTGTACGCGCAGGGCTTCCTGCTGATGGGCGGCTTCGTCACGCTGTACAACCTGTTGCCGTTCCGTCTGCTGGCCGCCCCCTATCGCGTTCCGGCCTCGGTGGTGTCGCTGATCTTCGTCACCTACCTGGTGGGGACGGCGGGCTCCTCGATGGTGGGGCGTCTGGCTGGCCGGTTCGGTCGACGCGCGGTTGTCATCGGCGGCGGCGTGGGCATGGTCGCCGGGTCGCTGCTGATGATGACCCGGCCGTTGTCGTTGGTGGTCGCGGGTCTGGTGGTGGCCACCTTCGGATTCTTCGTCACGCACGCGATCGCCGCGGGGTGGGTTGGTGCGCTGCTTCCGGATGCGCGATCACAGGCCACGGCCCTGTACTCGCTGTGCTACTACCTGGGATCCAGCGCGCTGGGTTATCTGGGCGCGCTGATCTTCACCATCACCGGCTGGTGGGGTGCCGCGGCGATGGTGACGGTGTGTGCGGGGGTGGCCGTCGCCCTGGCGGCGACGCTCGCGCCGTCCCGCGGCGTCGGATCAGCCGATCCAGACGGCGGTGTCCGGCGGTAGCGTCCCGTCCCCGGGCAACGCCGCCGAGGCGAGCAGGACACCGCCCGGTGGTAGCGCGACCGGGCTCCGGCCCAGGTTGGTCACCACGGTGACGCCCTGAGTGGCGAATGCGACCACGTCCGTGCCGAAGTCGCGCACCCACGACAGCGTGCCCCGCCCCAGCCCGTGCTCGCGGCGCGATCGGAGTGCCGTGCGGTACATCGACAGCGTGGACGCCGGATCATCCTGCTGCCGGTCGCGGGCCAGCCGGGCGAATGACTCCGGTTGTGGCAGCCAGCTTTTCCCGGTCGAGGAGAAGCCGAGCGCGGGCGCCGCGGACTCCCACGGGATCGGTACCCGGCAGCCGTCCCGGCCGCGTTCGGTGTGCCCGGAGCGCTGCCAGGTCGGGTCCTGCCGGGCCGAGTCGGGCAGCGTGGTGTGCTCGGGCAGGCCGAGTTCCTCGCCCTGGTACAGGTACGCCGACCCGGGCAGCGCCAGCATGGTGAGCGTCGCCGCGCGACCCCGCCGCAGGCCCAGCTCGGCGTCCGGCTGCGGGTCGTCGGCGCCGATCCCACCCCGCCAGCGCCCGCCGGCCAGCCCGAACCGGGAAGGGTGTCGGACCACGTCGTGGTTGGACAGCACCCAGGTGGTGGTCGCGCCGACGGACGTGTTCACCGCCAGCGAGCGGGAGATCACGGCGCGGAGGACCGCGGCGTCCCAGGGCGCCTCCAGGAAGTCGAAGTTGAACGCCTGGTGCATCTCGTCCGACCGGACGTAACGCGACAGTCGGGTCAGCGGCTGCACCCACGCTTCGGCAACCAACATTCTCGGCGGGCTGTATTTGTCGAGTACCCGGCGCCAGTCCCGGTAGATCTCGTGAATGCCGTCCTGGTCCCACATCGGGCCCAGGTGGCTGACCCCCTCCGCCGCGGGTGCGCCGGATGAGCCGCCGTCACCCTTGTCATCGCCGTCACCGCCATCACCCTTGTCGCTCTCGCCAACGGCACCGACTGTGTCTTCCTCGTCGGCGTCCTCGTCACCGGCGGTGGGCACCGCGAAACCCAGAGTGCCCAGCGCCGGATCCGCGACGAAGTCCGGCAGCCCTGCCTGCTTGACCAGCCCGTGCGCGACGTCCACCCGGAATCCGTCCACCCCGCGGTCCAGCCAGAACCGCAGTACGGCCTCGAACTCCGTGCGCACCTCGGCGTTGTCCCAGTTGAAGTCGGGCTGGTGCGGGTCAAACAGGTGCAGGTACCACTGCCCGGGTGCGCCATCCGGCCCCGCGACACGGTTCCAGGCGGGGCCGCCGAACACCGACTGCCAGTTGTTGGGCGGCTCGGAGCCATCCGGGCCCAGGCCGTCACGGAACAGATACCGGTCCCGCTCCGGCGACCCGGGCGCGGCAGCCAGCGCGTCGACGAACCAGCGGTGACGATCCGACGAATGGTTGGGCACCAGGTCCACGATCACCCGCAGACCGAGATCGTGCGCCCGGGCGAGTAGGGCGTCGAAGTCGGCCAGGGTCCCGAACAGCGGGTCCACCTCGCGGTAGTCGGCGACGTCGTAGCCGGCGTCGGCCTGCGGCGAGCGGTAGAACGGCGACAGCCAGATCGCGTCCACCCCGAGATCGGCCAGGGCGCCGAGCCGGTCGGTGATGCCGGGCAGGTCGCCCATGCCGTCCCCGTCGGCGTCCGCGAACGAGCGCGGGTAGATCTGGTAGACGACTGCGTCCCGCCACCAGTCGTCGGTCTCGCCGGCGGGGGTGGGCGTCACGGTCCGTGCTGCTGTGCTCATGCTCGCCGTGGTCCTCCGGGGTCGCTGCTGACGGTGTCGCGAGTGCCGACACTACCCAGCCGGCGAGCCCGGTCGCGCCGGGCGGGTGGCGGGCGCACGGATCGGTCGGGCGGGCCGGGTGATCCGCTCAGCCGATGCCGAGCTGATAGTCGTCCAGGTAGCCGGCTTCGAAGCCCGCCTCGGAGTAGGCCAGGTAGAAGGTCCACATCCGCAGGAAGGTTTCGTCGAAACCGAGCTCGGCCACTCGAGGCAGCGCATCGGCGAAGGCGTGCCGCCAGCGGCGCAGGGTCGGGCCGTAGAACCGGCCCAGGGTGCGCGATTCCAGCACGCGCAGGCTGGTGTGGGCGGCCAGATTCTGCTGGATCGCGGTCACCGACGGGATCCGGCCGCCCGGGAAGATGTACTTGCCGATCCAGCTGTAGGTGCGATGGGTGGCCAGCAGCCGGTCGTGACTCATGGTGATCGACTGCAGCCCGAATCGGGCGCCCGGTTCGAGCATTCCGGCCACCGAGCGGAAGTAGTCGGGCCAGAACGCCTCGCCGACGTTCTCGATCATCTCCACGCTGGCCGCGGCGGTGTACGCGCCGGGGTGCCCCGCGGCATGCACCCGGTAGTCCTGCAGCAGGATCTGCACCCGGTCGGCGACCCCTGCGTCGGCGACCCGACGACGCGCGAGCTGCTGCTGCTGCGACGACAGCGTGAGGCCGACGACCGTCGCGCCCCGTTGTGCGGCCCGGATGGCCAATGAGCCCCAGCCGCAGCCAATCTCGATCAGCCGGGTGCCCGCTCCCACCCTGGCCAGGTCCAGTACTCCGTCGATCTTGCGCAGTTGGGCCTGCTCGAAGCTGTCACCCGGTTCGAACCATGCCGACGAATAGCACAGCGTCGGGTCCAGCATCAACTCGAACAGCTCGTTGGACAGGTCGTAGTGCCGATGCGCGTTCTCCCGCGCCACATGGACGGTGCCCTCTTCGGCGGTCGGCAGGCGGTGCTGCCAGGCCCGGCGCAGCGACCGCAGCGGGCTGGGGACCAGCGTCGCGGCGTGCCGCGCCAGGACCGTGAGAGCGGCGGTCAGCTCGTCGGTGGACTCCGCGACGGTCCGGCCATCAGGGAACGCCGCGCCCGTACCGGGCGGCGCTGTAGCGCCCTCGCCGGGCGGCGCTGTAGTGCCCTCGCCGGGCGGGCGGGGTACCCAGTCGCCGGCGGTGACGTCACCGGCCATCCACGCCTCTCCCAGGCCGATCAGCCCGTCCCGGCCCAACCGGGAGAAGAACGCATCGGGCCGCAGCACACGCAGCCGCGGCCCACCCCGGCCCCATCGGGTACCGTCCGGGAACTCCATCAGCAGCGGCAGCCGGTGCACCGCGGAGCGGACCACCGCCCGGGCGCCCGCGGCGAGTAGCGGAGAGTGCGGCGGGTCGTACAGCCCTGGCCATACGCCCGCCGTCGGTTCGGGTATCGCCCGTGGCGAGGTGCTCACTGTCATGGTCGCGTGGGGGTGCCGACTGTCCGGGTCGTCGATGCGATCATGCACCGTCTTGTCGCCGGTGCCAACCCGGGGTGGTGACGTGGCGCCGTGCACGGCGGCGCGCCTACCGTGGGGACGTGCCGGCACCGGGTCCAGGTGACCGGGAGGTGCGCCGAAGGGAGCGGAACCCGATGAGCATTCCGGTGGAGTTGGGCGAGCTGGCCGATGCGATGGCGGTGTACCGGTTCGGGTACCTGCTGACCATCGCCGACGACGGGCGGCCGCACGTGGTGGCGGCCCGGCCGGCGGTGACGGGCGACACCGTGACCGTCGCCGACCTGGGCCGGCGAACGTCGTCCAACATCGCGGCGCGTCCGCCGGTGACGCTGCTGTTCCCGCCCGCCGAGCCGGCAGGCTATTCGCTCATCGTGGACGGGCAGGCCGCCGTCCGCGACGACGCGACGGTGACGATCGCTCCGGAGCGGGCCGTGCTGCACCGCCCGGCGCCGGGCCTGGCCGACGCGCCGGAACCCGCGGTGGCGGGTGAGCCTGCGCCGGGCTGCGGGTCCGACTGCGTGGAGATCGACCTGACCGCCGGCTGACCGCGGTCCTGATCAGACCGGTATCAGGGTCAGACTTGGATCGAGTCGGCGGAGGTCGCTGGGATCGCTGGTGGCGACCGGCGAGTTGCGGGTGCGCGCGCAAAGCGCCACCGTCGCGTCGATGACGTCCGCTGTTCTCGTCACACCGCAGAGTTGGCCGGCAGCGCGGGCGCCACCGTCGTCCAAGCCGATGACATGTACCGAATCGGAGGCGAGCAGCCGGGCGAGTGCCGCTTGCCGTCGCCCGTCGCGCCACGCCTGGCCGATGACCCCCACCGGGACGTAGAGCGGTTCTCTCCGCTCGCGGGCTCGCGCGATGATCTGGATCGCTCGACGATCGCCCCGGTCGAATCCGATGAGCGCACCCGCATCCAGGGTGAGGCCTACTGCCATCCCGCGGCCTCGTCCACCTCGGCGCGTTCGGCGTCGGTGAGCGGCCCGCCGGAACGCTCCAGCATCTCCGCGAGCAGAGCATCGAGGTCATCCGCGGCGGCGCGCTGGCGCAGGCTGTCCGCGACATAGCCGGATACGCTGCTGGCGCGCCCGGCGCGGACGGCGTCTCGGGCGCTCTCGACGAGGTCTGCCGGCAGTGTCACGGCAATCTTCGCCTTTGCAGTCATACCGACCATCATACCGTCTCGTTCGGGGCCGCCGAACCTGAATGCCCCAGGACGCGCGATAGCGCGTCCTGGGGCATTCAACTCGGGATGGGTCAGCCCCGGAGCGCCTCGGCGATCAACGATGCCACGGTGCGGTGCGGGCGGCCATCCAACTGCTCCAGCTGGGTGATGCAGGAGAACCCGTCCATCGCCACCACGACGCCCGACTGCACGCCGCCCGCGGAGTGCACCGCCTCGTCCAGCTTGGGCAACCAGTAGTCCCGGGCGATGGACTCCGAGATCGCCGCCGTGCCCGCCGAGAACCCGTACGAGCCGGCCAGCCCGCAGCAGCCGGCGTCCAAGGTCTGTGGCCGGTACCCCAGGCGCGCCAGCACATCCCGGTCGGCGGCGGTACCGACGGCGGCCCGTCCGTGGCAGTGCGGGTGCACGATCACCGGGCCCCGGTCGGACAGTGGGGCGTTGGACGTGCCCGCGCCGTCACCGCCTGTCGCCGCGCCCGACCCGCCGACGCCCGTGCCGGCCGGTGCCAGCCGGTCCAGCGCACCGCTGGCCAGCAGGTGCTCGGACAGCGAACGTGCCAGTCCGGCCAGCCGGGCCGCGCGGGGGTCGTCCGGCAGTAGGTTGGGCAGCTCGTCCCGGAAACTGGCCAGGCAGCTCGGTTCGGGCACTACCACGGGAATCCCCCGGGAGGTGAACGGATCCAGGATGTCCAGCACGTTCCCCAGCGCGCGACGTGCCAGGTCGAGCATGCCGGGGTCGTACAGGGTCCGGCCGCAGCAGCCCCATTGCGTGGGTACGTGCACGGTCTCGCCGGCCGCGGCCAGCGCGCCTGCCGTGTCGGAGCCGAGCTGCGGGTCGAACGCATTGGTGAAGGTGTCCGGCCAGAGCACCACGGTCGCCCGATCCGCCTGGTTCAGCGCCCGGGCGGTGCCGCTGCGGCGGAACGGCGTCCGCGCGAACGCCGGGGCGGGCCGGGACGTCGTCACCCCCGCCGACCGGCGCAGCAGCGTGCCGATGCCGCGGATCCGAAGCGCGCCCGAGGCCAGCCGGGGCATGCGGGTGGCCAGCCGGGACGCCCAGGGCAGCAGCCCCAGCGCGTACATCACCCGGGGCCGGATTCGGCGCGCGTAGAAGTGGTGGTTGAACTCTGCCTTGTAGGTGGCCATGTCCACGCTCACCGGGCAGTCGGTCTGGCATCCCTTGCAGGACAGGCACAGTTCCAGCGCCTCGTGCACGTCGGTGTTGCGCCAAGAGGTCTCGGTGGTCTCCCCGTCGAACATCTCGACCAGCATTTTGGCCCGACCCCGGGTGGAGTGGCGCTCGTCGCGGGTGGCGCGGTAGGACGGGCACATCACCCCGGTGTCGTCGCGCCGGCACCGGCCCACCCCGACGCACCGTTCGGCGGCGGTCTGCAGCGATCCGCCGTCGCGAGGGAACGCGAACGTGGTCTGGCGGGCGATCGGAGCCTGCCGGTAGCCGGGCCCGTAGCGCAGGTTGGTGTCCAACGGGTACGGGTCGACCAGCTTGCCCGGGTTGAGGATGCCAGCCGGGTCGAACAGCGACTTGACGGTGCGGAACGCCTCGATCACCTCGGAGCCGAACATCCGCTGCAGCAGCTCGCCCCGGGCCTGCCCGTCGCCGTGCTCGCCGGAGATGGACCCGCCCAACTCGGCCACCAGATCGGCGGCGGACTCGATGAACCTGCGGAATGTCGCCAGGCCCTCGATGGAGTGCAGGTCGAACGGGTTGCGGGTGTGCACGCAGCCCTGGCCGAAGTGCCCGTACCAGGCGCCGGAATATCCGAACTCGGCCCACAGCGCCGTCATCCGGCGCAGGTACTCGCCCAGCCGGGCCGGTGGCACCGCCGCGTCCTCCCATCCCTCGTGGTTGGGTGGCTGGCCCGGCGGGTGCGCGGTGGCGGCCAGGCCGGCCTCTCGAACCAGCCACACCGCCTTGATCTCCGCCGGATCCTCGAATCGCTTGGCGTGCACCGACTCCGGCAGACCGGCGATGAACTCGTTGGTGCGGCGCTCGGCGACCTCAGGGTCGTCGTCACCGATCTCGGCCAGCAGCCAGCCTTCGCCGGGCGGTAGCAGCGCGATGCCGTCGGCGTTGAGCCCGATCGCGGCCGACTGCCGCACCAGGGTGATGTCCATGCCCTCCAGACCGAGCAGGCCGAACGAGACCAGGTCGGGCACCGCGTCGGCGGCGGCGAAGATGTCCGGGAAGCCCAGCGCCACCAGGTGCCGGTGCTGGGGCGAGGTGGCCAGGTCGAGCTCGGCCTCCACGGTCAGCGCCAGTGTCGACTCCGAGCCGACCAGCAGCCGGGCCAAGTGCAGCGGTGCTCCCGGCAGGACGCGGTCCAGGTTGTAGCCGGAGACTCGGCGGGGGATGTCGGGGAACGCGGCCTGGACCGCGGCGCCGTAGCGGCGGCCGGTCTCGCGCAGCCCGCCCAGCAGCCGGGCCAGGGTGCCGCCGGCCGCGACCGCGTCGGCGTAGTCGGCGTCGTCGTAGGCGCCCACCCACAACTCCTCGCCGGCGGCGGTGACGATGCGCAGCCGGCGCACGTTGTCCACCGTCTTGCCCGCATACAGCGCGTGCGTGCCGCAGGAGTTGTTGCCGATCATCCCGCCGAGGGTGCACCAGGCATGGGTGGCAGGATCCGGGCCGAAGGTCAGACCGTGCACCTCGCAGGCCGCGCGCAGGTCGTCCAGCACCACGCCCGGCTGCACGCGGGCGATCCGGCGCTCCGGGTCGATGGACAGGATCTTGTTCATGTGCCGGGAGAAGTCCAGCACCACACCGACATTCACGGTCTGGCCGGCCAGCCCGGTGCCTGCGCCGCGGCCCAACACCGGTGCCCCAGCCTCGGCGCAGACCCGCACCACCGCCTGCACATCCGCGGTGTCGAGTGGGAACACCACGCCGAGCGGCACCTGCCGGTAGTTGGACGAGTCGGTGGCGTACACCGAGCGGGCGGCGGAGGAGAAGTCGACCTCGCCCCGGATGGCGGCGGTGAGCCGGTCGGCCAGCAGCATCCGGTCGGCGGGGGTGACGGGGGACCGGTCGACCCGGGATCCGGGCGGGGCGACTGCGCTCATGTCAAGGGGCTCATGTCAAGGGTCACGAGGAGCCTCCAGCGCGGGCGAGTCATGCCGAGATCCGGCGGGCATGACGCTACCGGCCGCCCTCGGGCGCATGTCCGCTGGCCCCGTACTGGGATGCCGGCCGCCGCCTCGACGGGTACCCTGGCCAGGTCGTGCGGACCCGCTGCGGTCGTGCACCACCGCCGACGATGGCCGACGCGGGGCGGGCCGGACGGCTCGTCACCGCCCGGCAGCACCGACCAGCCAGCAGAAGGGATGCCGCCGCCCGTGAAGCGCGTGTACTACTTCGCCGCCGGAGTCGCCCTCGGAGCGGCGGCTACCCGCCGGACCCGGCGCGCCAAGGAGGCGGCGAAGGCGGCGCTGGCGGCCAAGCTGACCCCGTCGGCCATTGCCGCCGACCTGGCCGACGCCGTTGCCGAACTCGGCAACGCGGTCGGCTCGTTCGCCGCCGACGTCAAGATGGGTGCGGCCAACCGGCGCGCCTCGTACCGGCCGATGATCGACGGCGCCACCGGGTCGACCGTGATGGTCGCGCCGGAACACGCCAGCCAGATCCTCGCCCAGCAGTCGGCTCCGGTCGGGCGCGCCACCGACGCCGCCGACCACCGAGCATCCGACCGGCGCCTGCCCCGCTCGGCCTGATCCGGGCCGGGCAGCGCCGGACCCTCGACCCCACCGCATCGTGCCTTCGCGCCCGGCCCATCGAGACCGTCGCCGGGCGAACCGGGGCGGGCAGCCGGGCCCCGTCACCGCCTGGCAGTGCGCACCACCGCGCACCACCGCGCACCACCGCGCACCACCGCCCGCCGCCGCGCTGGCCGGTACCCGGCCTGCCGACACCGTGCCGCCCCGCCCAGCCGGTACCGACGTGGACGCGGCACACTGACACCGCATCATCAGCACAGTAAGGACCCACCATGCAGACCCACGAGATCCGACGACGGTTCCTGGATCACTTCGAACGCGCCGGCCACACCGTCGTGCCGTCCGCGTCGCTGATCAGCCAGGACCCGACGGTGCTGTTCACCATCGCTGGCATGGCGCCGTTCAAGCCGTACTTCCTCGGACAGGCCACTGCGCCGTTCCCGCGCGCCACCAGCGTGCAAAAGTGCGTGCGGACGCTGGACATCGACAACGTCGGCGTCACCACTCGGCACAACACCTTCTTCCAGATGGCCGGCAACTTCTCCTTCGGCGATTACTTCAAGGAAGGCGCCATCGAGCACGCCTGGCAGCTGGTCACCGGCAGCGTCTCCGACGGGGGGTACGGCTTCGACCCGGAGCGCATCTGGGCCACGGTGTACGAGAACGACGACGAGGCGCTGCAGCTGTGGCGGGATGTCGCGGGGCTGCCGGCCGAGCGGATACAGCGCCGCAGCGGCGAGGACAACTACTGGGACATGGGGGTGCCCGGCCCCGGCGGCCCATGCTCGGAGATCTACTTCGACCGGGGCCCCGAATACGGGATCGAGGGCGGCCCGGCCGCCGACGAGGACCGCTACCTGGAGATCTGGAACCTGGTCTTCATGCAGGACGTGCGTGGCGAGGAGAGCCCCAAGTACGGGCATCCACCCGTCGGGTCGCTGCCGAAAAAGAACATCGACACCGGCCTCGGCGTGGAGCGGGTGGCGTTCCTGCTGCAGGGCGTGGACAACGTCTACGAGACCGACCTGCTGCGGCCGATCATCACCACCGCGGAGGAGCTCTCCGGCCGGAAGTACGGAGCCGGAGAGCACGCTGGACATACAGACGACGTGCGCTTCCGGGTGATCGCCGACCACATCCGGTCGGGGGTCATGTTGATCGGTGACGGGGTGACGCCGTCCAACGACGGCCGCGGCTACGTGCTGCGCCGGCTGCTGCGCCGCACCATTCGCTCCGCCCGGCTGCTGGGTGTGGACAAGCCGGTGATGCCGACCCTGGCCGCGGTGGTGCGCGACCTGATGATGCAGTCCTATCCCGAGCTGGCCGCCGACTTCGCCCGGATCCAGACCGTGGCCGCCACCGAGGAGGAGGCGTTCCTGCGCACCCTGTCCTCGGGCTCGCGGCTGTTCGACGTCGCCGCCGAGGAGACTCGCTCGTCCGGCGGCACCGTCGTGCCGGGAGCCACGGCGTTCGCCCTGCACGACACGCACGGCTTTCCCATCGATCTCACCCTGGAGATGGCCTCCGAGGCCGGGCTGACCGTGGACACGGAGGGCTTCCGGGAGCTGATGGCCGAGCAGAAGGCCCGGGCCCGGGCCGATGCCCGAGCGCGCAAGGGCGGCTTCGGCGACCTGACCGTGTACAAGCAGCTGCTCGATGCCGGGGCGACCGAGTTCACCGGGTACTCCGAGCTGGAGTCCGAGGCCACCATCCGGGGATTGATCTCCGAGGGGGCGCGCGTCCCGTCCGCCGGTGAGGGCGAGATCGTCGAGGTCGTGCTGGACCGCACCCCGCTGTACGCCGAATCAGGCGGGCAGGAGTCCGACGCCGGGATCATCCTGGCCGACGGCAGCTCCGCCGAGGTGATCGACGTGCAGAAGGTCAACCGCAAGCTGTGGGTGCACCAGGTGCGCATCACCGCCGGCGAGCTGCGCGAGGGCAGCGCGGTGCTGGCCAAGGTGGACCCGGAGTGGCGGATCGGCGCCCGGCAGGCGCACTCCGGCACCCACGTGGTGCACGCCGCGCTGCGCCAGGTGCTGGGCCCGCAGGCGCTGCAGTCCGGGTCCTACAACAAGCCCGGCTACCTGCGGCTGGACTTCGCGTGGAACTCGGCGCTGTCCGACGAGACACGCAGCGAAATCGAGGAGGTCGCCAACCTCGCGGTGCGCCGGGACCTGCCGGTGGCCGTGCAGTACACCACGCTGCCACAGGCCCGGCAGATGGGAGCGCTGGCGCTGTTTGGGGAGACCTACGACGAAACCGTCCGGGTGGTGGAGATCGGCGGACCCTGGTCCATCGAGCTGTGCGGCGGCACCCACGTGGAGCACTCCAGCCAGATCGGACCCGTGTCGCTGATCGGCGAGTCGTCGGTCGGCTCCGGGTTACGCCGGGTGGAGGCCTATGTCGGCATCGACGCGATGCGCCACCTGGCCACCGAGCGGGCGCTGGTCGCTCAGCTGGCGGATCTGTTGAAGGTGCCGGCGCCGGACCTGCCCGGCCGAGTGCAGGCGCTGGTGGAACGGCTGCGGGTCGCGGAGAAGGAACTCCAGCGGGTGCACACGCAGGCGGTGCTGGCCTCCGCCGGGACGCTGGTCGACGGCGCCGAGCAGGTGAACGGGACGGCCCTGGTGGCGGCGTCGCTGCCGGACGGCCTGTCCGGCGCGGACCTGCGGGCGCTGGCGACCGACATCCGGGGCCGGTTCGGCGATCGGGCCGGGGTGGTGGGGCTGTTTTCGGCGACGCCGGCGGCCTCCGGAGGCTCCAACGGCCACGGCGGTGACGGTGCTGCCGGGTCGGTGTCGTTCGCGGTGGCCTGCACATCCTCGGCGGTCTCCGCGGGGCTGCGTGCCGGGGATCTGGTCGGATCGTTCCGGGCCGAGGTCCAGGGGCGGGGGGGCGGCCGTCCCGACCTGGCCCAGGGTGGCGGCAGCAACTCGGCCGGGGTGCCGGCGGCGATCGTCGCGCTGCGCGCCGCGGTGGCGGCGCAGGGCGGGGCGTGACGGCGCCCGGGTCGGGGGGACACGCGCCGCGCAGGGGAGTGCGGTTGGGGGTGGACGTCGGTACCGTGCGAGTCGGGGTGGCGGTCAGCGACCCCGACGGCGTACTCGCCACCCCCGTCGTCACCCTCGCCCGGGACGAGGACACTGCGCGGGACTTAGACGAACTGGCCGCGCTGGTCGACGAGCGGCGCGTCGTGGAGGTGGCGGTGGGCCTGCCCCGAACCTTGCGTGGCACCGATGGCTCGGCTGCCCGCGCGGCTCGGGCCTATGCGGCGGCGCTACGCGAGCGGATCGCACCGGTCTCGGTGGTGCTGGTGGACGAGCGGTTGACCAGCGTGCACGCCAACCGGGTGCTGGCCGATCGGCGGGTTCCGGGCCGGGCACGGCGCGCCGTCGTCGACCAGATCGCGGCGGTGGCGATCCTGCAGACCCGACTGGATCGGCTGCGGACGGCTGGCGGCGCCGGTGACTAACCACTCCGACGACCACCTCGGCCTGTTCGACGACCCGGACGAGGACGCCACCGGCGAGGTGGATCTGCAGGAGCTGCGTGAGGCGCTGAGCCGGCATGGCGAGCCCGGACCGGAGGCGCGCCGGTCGGCCAGCCGCACCGTCGCGCGCCGGGAGCACCGGGCGCGCGAGCGGCGGCGCCGGACCCGCCGGGTGCGCTCCACGCTCATCGCGGTGCTGGTGATGGCGTTGATTGCGGGCGCCGTGGTGGTCGGCCTGGTGGTGTGGCGGCGCAGCACCGAGGTACCCACCGACTGGGCGGGGGTGGGTGGCACCGTCGTGGTGGTCCGGGTACAAAGCGGCGACGGGCTCACCGACGTCGCCCAGACGCTGGTGGACGCCGGTGTGGTGGCCAACGCCGAGACCTTCGTGAGCGTGGCCAAGGACAACGCTGCCATCAAGGGTTTGCAGCCCGGCTTCTACATGGTGCACCAGCACTCCTCGTCCCGGGCCGTGGTGGGTGAGCTCGCCGACGCCGACAGCAGGGTCGGTGAGCTGCGCATCACGCCCGGTCAGACCCTCGCGGACCGCACCGCCGTCGCCACCTCCGGCGCCCAGACCACCCGGGAGGGGATCGTCTCGGCGATCGCGAAGGCGTGCGTGCCGACCGACGGCCGGGCGCAGTGCTTTTCCACCGACGCACTGTGGAAGGTCGCCGAGACGGCCAGCCTGAGCGACCTGGGCGTCGTCGGGTGGGCTGTCGACGACGTCCGCAAGGCCCCCGACCCGCGCAAGCGTCTCGAGGGTCTCATTTTGCCTGGCGACTACGACATCGCGCCGGGGTCCACCGCCCAGCAGGCGCTGTTCACCGTGATCAGCGCATCGGCGTCGGAGTGGAACACCACCGGCATCGTGGCGGCCGCGAAGGACCAGGACGTGACCCCGTACCAGCTGGCGACCATCGCGTCGTTGGTGCAGAGCGAGGGCCTGGCACCGGACATGCCCAAGATTGCGCGGGTGATCGACAATCGACTGTCGATCGGCAAGAAGCTGGAGTTCGACTCGACCGTCAACTATGGGCTGGACCGGGCGCAGATCTCCACGACCGACTCCGAGCGGCTGGACTCGGCCAATGTCTACAGCACCTACGCCCATCAGGGCCTCACGCCGACGCCGATCGGATCGCCCGGCCCAGACGCGTTGGACGCAGCAGCGGATCCCGCGTCGGGCAGCTGGCTGTATTTCGTCGCGGTCGACCTGGAGGGGCATACGTGTTTCTCCACCACCGACACCGAGCACGAGGCGTGCGTGGCCAAGGCCCGCGCCAATGGTGTGTTCGGATGAGCTGTGTCTGATTCGACTGTGTCTGATTCGACTGTGCCCGATCCGGCTGTGCCCGATCCGGCTGTGCCCCATCCGGTTGGGCCCGATGGCGAGGCCGGAAGCGGGGAGGCTGTGGGCTCGCTGGCGCCGAGAGTGGAGTTTCCTCCGGGGTGGCCGTCCGGGGGGCGACGCGCCGGCGTGCTGGGGTCGCCCATCGCGCATTCGCTGTCGCCGACGCTGTACCGAGCCGGATTCGCCGCCGCCGGGCTGGACGACTGGTCCTTCGAGGCCGTCGAGTGCGATGCCGCGCGACTGCCCGCGCTGGTGAATTCGCTGGACGCCGACTGGGCCGGGCTGGCGGTGACGATGCCCGGCAAGGCGGCCGCGGCATCGGTGGCGACGACGCGGTCGGCGCGGGTGATGGCGCTCGGGGTCGCCAATACGCTGCTGCGTCGCGAATCCGGCTGGTACGCCGAGAACACCGATGTGGACGGCGTTGTCGGGGCGCTGACCGCGGCAGGGGTGGCGCCCGCGGGCGGGGTGCTGCTGCTCGGCGGAGGAGGAACCGCGCTCGCGGTGGTGGCCGCGCTGGCGGAACTCCGGTGGGACGGGCCGCTGATCCTGGCGGGGCGGCGGCCGGAGAGCACCGTCACCGCAGTGTCGTTGGCCGATCATCTGGGTCTGCGGGCCCGCGCCGTAGGGTTCGGCGCTGACGAGATCGGTGCAGTGGCAGGCGGTGTCGCATTGGCGGTGTCGACCGTCCCGGCCGGCGCGGCTGATCTTCTGGCGGGAGTGCTGGCGCCGGTTCCTGCGCTGCTGGACGTGGTGTATCACCCGTGGCCGACGCCGCTTGCCGGCGCGGGCGGCCCCGATCGGATCACCGTGACTGGGCTGGATATGCTGCTGCACCAGGCATTGCGTCAATTCCATTTGGTGACGGGGGTTTCCGCGCCGGCCGATGCGATGCGATCGGCGCTGCGGGCCGCCGTCGGGTCTGGCCCGCCACTGCCGGTGTGAACATCCCTGACCGTGCTTATCGATTCGGCGGGCGCTGATCAACTCGGCTCGGATGTGACTGGCGTGACGGGATTCGCCGAGTTCACACGCGACACTCCAGCGACTGTCGTGGTCGTTAGACAGGAAGCCGGCCGGTGGGGAACCCCCGTTGCTGTGGATCAGCTGTCCGTTGATCCAACATCCCTGCTCGGACAGCAGGAACCGCACCAGGTTGGCGGTGTCGTCTGATGTTCCCAGCCTGCCGGTCGGTTGCAGAGCGGCTAGCCCGGTTGCGCACCGCATCGGTCATCCAGCCGGTGTCCACCGGTCCTGGGTTGATGACGTTGGCGCGCAGGTTCTTTCCACCGAACTCATGCGCGGCGGCCAGCACCATCCGGTCCAGGGCCGCCTTGGTCGCTCCGTAGGGCACATTGCCAACCGTATCGCTGGTCAGGGCGATGACGCTGCCGCCGTCCGGCGGCAGCTGCTGGGCGAATGCCCGCAGCAGCAACCAGCTACCGCGGACGTTCACGGCATAGTGTCGGTCGAAGCTTTCCACGGTCGTGTCCAGGATGGTGGAATCGACGCTCTCACAGTGGGCGAGCACCAGGGCGTGCAGTGGGCCGAGGGTGGTTCGAGCCGCGCTGACGAACGCGCCAGGCGCGACCGGTTCGCCAAGGTCGGCTGGGAGGAGAGCGACCTTGGTCGTCGTTCGGAGTTGATCGGCGATGTCGCTCGGATCGTCCGGTCCGTGCTCCAGTCCGAGCCGTTCGTCGTAGGGGCGCCAGCAGGAGAGGGCGAGGTTCCAGCCGTCGGCAGCCAGTCCCTGAGCGATTCCCGCGGCGATGCCGCGACGTCGTCCCACCCCGGTGATCAGCGCGGTGTGAGCCATCGATCCATCGTCGCCGCGGACGATGGCGGTCGTGAACGGATATCGATGAGTACTCGGTGCTAGCTGACGGTGCGGTCCGAGGTGACTGTCGTACCTCTATCGTACAGTCGTCGGTATGAGTGGATTGGATCAGCCATCCAGCGACACGGATCGGGTGGTCGGTGACGACGCCGCCGGGGTGCAGGTGTTCTGCCCGGCGGATCCGGGTCGGTGCGCGGCGATTCCTGGCGCCGGGGTAGGGCTGGAGCTGGAGGGTGACGCCGCGGTACCACCTGCGTTGGCCGGTGCGCGCGAGGCGGTGGCAACCATCGCCGCCGGGATCCGGCGGCTGCGTGAGTTGAAGTGGTGGACGGTGGGTGAACGGGACCTGCTGGATGTGACCCGCGAGGTGGAGACGGTGCTGCGGTCTGGGTTCGGAGCGCAGGTCCGGCTGGCGGGGGAGCTGCACGAGCGGGGCGTGGCCGACATGCTCGACGCCCGGTCCGCGGCGCACCTGTTGCACGACACGGTGACCATCACCGTGTCCGACGCCCGTGGCCGTGTCGCGGCGGCGCGGGCGTGCCTGCCGTCGGAGAACATCTCCGGCGCCACTATCTCGCCGATCGCGCCGGAACTGTTGGCCGCGATCGATGCCGGGGCGGTATCGGAGGGGCAGGTGAAGGTGATCACCCGCTGCTTGGCCAAGATTCCGGCCGGTGTGGACGGTGATACCCGCCGGTTGTGTAGGGACACCCTGATCGATCAGGCGAGCCAGCGGGACGAAATCGGGTTGCGGCAGGTAGCCGAGCAGATCTTGTTGCGGGTCGATCCGGATGGCGACTTGTCCGGTCAGACCCCCGAGGAACGGGCCGAGTTGCACATCGGCCGTGCCCGCACCGATGGGCTGACTCCTGTTCGGGGTGCGTTGTCGCCGCTGACCGCGCAGCAGTTGCGGGTGGCGATCGAGGCGTTGGCCGCGCCGAGGCCGATCGATCAGGACACTGCGGATCCGCGGTCGCCCGAGCTGCGCCGGGAGCAGGCGTTGGGGGAGATCCTGCACCGGCACCTGACAGCCGGTGCCGGGCCCCGGGACGGCGGGGTACGGCCCCAGGTTGTTGTCACTATCAGCCTGCGCGACCTGATCGGCGCCATCGGCCGGCACCGGGCCCGACAGGCCGACGGCTCCAACGAGCATGCCAGTTCGGACAGTGCTGGTGGCCGGTTTGGTGGTTACGCCTGGTCGGACTACGACGGGGTGCAAACTCCGGCGCTGGCCCGGTTGCTGGCCTGTGACGCGGCGATCATTCCGCAGGTCCTGGGCGGCGAGTCGGTGGTGCTGGACCAGGGCCGTGCGATGCGACTGTTCACCGCGGCGCAGCGCCGCGCCGTCACCACCCGGGACAAGGGATGCGCCTTCCCCGGCTGCGACATTCCACCGGCGTGGTGCGAGGTCCACCACCTCATCTGGTGGTCCCACGGCGGCGCCACCGATATCAGCAACGGAGTCCTGCTGTGCCGACGGCATCACGTGCTGATCCACCAAGGCCGATGGCGCGTCGACCCCGACCCGGGCGGTGGGCGGCCCCGGTTCATCCCACCCCCGCACATCGACCCGGCACGAAAACCTCGCCGCAACACCCACTTCCACCTCCCCGACCTGCTCACCACCATCAGCAGACGGTGACGGCTCGGTGGTACCGGATGAGCGGTCGTCAATCGTGTCCAACCCGATCGGCTCGAAAAATGTGAGGCGTGCGGCAACCAGCGCATTTGGCGTGAGACGAGACAGAACGGGTTGCGGTTGCAGGGCTACCTGTGTCCCCTCTGGAGCGTCGCGAGGTCGTGCCCCCACGCTCACTCGCCTACCGCTTTTGGCTCAGCCCGACGCGGTCTCGGCGCGCCCAGCGCCCGCGTCCGGCGCCGGGAGCTCCGTATGCTGCCCTCGGCTGAGCCGGGAGGGCCACCAGATCCGTCTGCCGATGTCGATGGTCAGCGCCGGCACCAGCAGCGAGCGCACGATCAGAGTGTCCAACAGCACCCCGAACGCCACCAGGAACGCGATCTGAGCCAGGAACAGGATCGGCAGCACCGCGAGAGCCGAGAAGGTCGCCGCCAGAACGACCCCCGCGGAGGTGATCACCCCACCGGTCAGGGCCAGCCCGCGCGCCGTCCCGCGCCGGGTGCCGTGTCGCACCGCCTCCTCACGAACACGCGTCATCAGGAAGATGTTGTAGTCGATGCCGAGCGCCACCAGGAACACGAACGCGAACAGCGGCACCGCCGGGTCCGCGCCAGGGAATCCGAAGACATGGTTGAACATCAGCGCCGATACGCCGAGCGTTGCCGCGAACGACAGCACCACCGTCGCGATCAGCACCAGCGGTGCCAGCAGCGCCCGCAGCAGCAGCGCCAGTACCAGGAACACCACCAGCAGCACGATCGGGATGATCACCGTCCGGTCCCGTTCGGAGGTCAGGTTGGTGTCCAGCTGCAGCGCGCTCTGCCCGCCCACCAACGCATCCGCGCCGGGCACGGCATGCACCGCATCCCGGATCCGCTGCACGGTTGCGAGCGACGCCTGCGATCCGGTGGCATCAGTCAGCACCGCCGCGATCTGTGACCGCCCGTCCACCGTCAGCGGCTGACCCCCCGCTCCGGGGATTACCGTCACCGATGCCACCCCGCTCACCCGCGCGGCTCTGCTCACCGCCTGAGCTGCCTCGGCATTCGCGACGATCACCGTCGGCGAACCGGTTCCGCCGGGGAAGTGCGCATCGAGCACCTGCTCGCCACGCACCGAATCCACGCTGGATAGGAACACATCGGACTGCGCGGTTCCGGTGGCCCGCAACTGTGGCACCAGCGCCGCACACCCGGCGAGCACGATCGCCGTCACGATCCAGATCCGGCGCGGATGCCGGTCCACCCCACGCGACACCCGGCCCCACAGGCCGCCGGTCTCCGGATGCTCGGTGCCGGCCCGCGGGACCAACGGCCAGAACGGCGCCCGCCCACATAGCACCAGCGCGGCCGGCAGAAACGTCATCGACGCGAGCCACGCCGCAGCGATCCCGATGGCTGCCACCGGTCCCAGACCCCGGTTGGAGGTCAGGTCCGAGAACAGCAGGCACAGCACGCCCAGAATCACGGTCCCGGCCGACGCCGCGATCGGTGCGACGGTGGCGCGCCACGCCCCACGCATCGCAACCACCCGGTCGCTCTGCTCGCGCAATTGCTGCCGGTAGCGTGAGACCAGCAGCAGTGCATAATCGGTCGCTGCCCCGAACACCAGGATGAACAGGATGCCCTGGCTCTGTCCGTTCAACTGGACCACCCCGGCCTTGGCCAGGTGATAGACCACCAGCGCGGCCAGCGACAGCGCGAACACCGCGGAGGCCAACACGATCAGCACCAGCAACGGCCCCCGGTAGACCAGCAACAGGATCAGCGTCACGACGCCGCCGGCCACCACCAGCAGCAGCCCGTCGATTCCGGAGAATGCCTCGACCAGATCCGCGATCTGCCCCGCCGGCCCGGTCACGAGCACCGTGAGCCCGGCGGGCGCGTCGGCGAGCGTGTTTCGCAGTCCCTGAACCTGCTGCCGTGCCCCGTCATCGGCCGGAACCTGCACCACGGCCTGCGCCGCGAGCCCATCCTGGGACACCGTCACCGCTTGCTGACTCGCGCCGCCCGCGCCTGGACCGCCGCCCATACCCGATCCGCCGGTGGCGTCGGCGAACTCGGCGATCGCGCGCGTTAGAAACCCGCGATCGCCGTCGCTGATGCCGCCGTCCCGCTCGGCCACGACCACGGCCGGCAGGGTCTCGTTGGTTCCCGCCGGCCGGAACGACGCCAGCTCGGCCTGGACCCGCGCCGACTCCGAACTGGCCGGCAGGTAATCGGCCGAATCGTTGCTGGCGACACCGCTGAGCTCGCCGATCGCCGGCCCGCCGAATGCCGCGACCGCGAGCCAGCCGATCAGCAACACCGCCGCGATCGCCAGCAGCAGCCGGCGCGCAGATCCCCGTTCCGCATCGTCGACAGGGTCGCCGGGGGACCCGCTCTGCGTCATGCCCGCCCGGGTACCCGCTCGATGATCGCCGCACACTCGGCCGGCCCCAGGTCGAACACCGTGCCCGCCCCGTCGACCGGCACCACCGACACGGTGATGGTGTCCGGATAGACCGCCACCAGATTCAGCGACGCCGACGTGGTGGTCCGCTCCCGGCCGAGCGGGGCCAGGACGTCGGTGCGGATCGCCACCGAGCCCGCCACCGCGACCGGCACCCCGGCCAGCGTGCCGGACTGCGCCAGATGATGGTGCCCGGCCAGCACCAGGCGCACGTCCGTCCCGGAGATCACCTCGGCCAAGGCCGCGCGCGAATCTCGGTGCAGTGCAAAGTAAGTCAGCAACGGCGACGGCGGCGGAATTGGCGCATGGTGCAGCACCACGATGCTGCCGTGCTCGGCCGGGGTGGTGAGCACGTCGGCCAACTCGGCCAGATGACTGGGCTCGAGTACGCCATCGCCGGCACCCGGAACCGTGGAGTCCAGCGCGATCACCCGCAAGCCCGACAGGTCGTGCACCTGCAGCACCGGCTCGGGCAGGTCGGGCAGATCCAGCACGTGCTCGTGGAACGCCGTCCGCACATCGTGGTTGCCGTTTGCCCAGATCACCGGCAGGTCCAGCGATTCCAGCGCGGTGCGCACCCGCCGGTAGGCGTCCGGGTCGCCGGTGTCGGTCAGGTCACCGGAGGCAACAACGGCGTCGAGGCCGACACCGTCGGCGATCGCGGTGCGCAGCACCTGCACCGCCCGTGCCAGCGTCGCGTCGGCATCGATCACCCCGTTGTAGGCGACGCCGCGAGCCGTCAGGTGGGTGTCCGACAGATGCGCCAGCACGTGGCTGGGGCGTTCCGGGGGGACACCGTCGGGGGTGGTGGGGGTTCCGGCGGGCCATCCGCCCGCGATACTCGGTGAAGTACTCACCCACCGGATGGTATCGGGAGCACCCGCCTCGCGTGCCGGTACCGTCGATGCCGATACCCGCAGGCAAGGAGGCGGTGCACATCGCCAGCACCACGGCTGTCAGCTCCGAGGCACGTCGATGACGTCGCTCGACGGGCGACTCGCTGCGCGCCGGACGGCCGGCCTGCTCGCGGCTGCGGGCGGGCTGGCGCTGATCGGGTCGACGTTCCTGGGCTGGATCAGCACCGCCATGCAGACAGGCGGGCGCACCACGATCTCCGGCTGGGGCGCCATCTCCGGTGGGAGCGACCTGGTGGACGGCGTCAACCTGAACACCCTGATGGACGGGATGGGCAGCTATCGACCGGCAATCCCGGTGGTGATCGTGGGTGCGGTGACGGTGATTCCGGCGCTGGTCCTGGCGGTGACGGGTGCCGACGTGCGGCCGCGCCGACTTGTCGGTGCGCTGCTGGCCGGCTGCGGGATGCTGGCGACGGCCTGGGCGCTGGCCAAGGTGATCGCCCCCGGCGACGCGCTCGGGGTCTTACCCGCGGGCGAGGCGGGCACCGGGACGGGGCCGGTGCTGGCCACCGTAGCGGGCTTGGTGATCCTCGCGGTCGGAGCGACAGTCCTGTTCGGAGTGCTGGATCCGCCGGCCCGGAAGGCGATGCGAGGTATTCAGGCTCGCCGGTGACGAAGGCGCGAGCGGCGGACGATCAGTCCCGGTCATAGAGCTGGGACTTGTCAAAGCCCCGGCGGGTCCGGCGACGGCTGGAAGGACGGCGCTCGGCGAGATGCCCGTCACCGCTGGTGGGTGTGTCGCTCGGGGCACGCGCGTCACCGTTCGACCCGTTGTCACCGCCGGGACCCTCGTTATTGTCCGAACTCTCGTCATCCGGGATCCCGCCGGAACCCCCGTCACCGCTCGCCGATCCCTCGTCCGAAAGGTAGATGTCCTCCGCCGCCGGGTCGGTGACCTCCCGATAGATGAAGTAGCCGATGCCGAGCACGGCGATCGCGCCGAAGGCCAGCCACTGCAGCGCATAGGAGAAGAACGGCCCCGAGTCCTGCTGCGGCAGGCCGATCGGGTCGATCACACCGGGCGAATCCTCGGTCAGCTGCAGGTAACCCCGGTACACCGGACCCGGGGCGGCCAGTGCCGAACTCGCGGCGGTGTACTGCATCCGTCCGTCCGGGGCGGCGACGGGCGGCCGGTTCTTCGGATCGGTCTGGTCGGCCTGCACCCGGCCGGTCAGCGTCACCGTCCCGGTGGGCAGCGCAGGCAGCGCCGAACCCTGCTGGACCGAGGCGAACGAGACATAACCCCGATCCACCAGCACGGCGGTGCCGTCGGCGGTGATCAGCGGCACCACCACTTCGGATGCCGGCCGGCCCTCGCCGTCTTGCCGCAGCCGGATGTAGGCCTCCCGGGACGCATCGAAGGTGCCCGTCACGGTGACCCTGCGCCAGATGGCGTCCCGATTCGGTTGCACCGTGGTGGACATTCGCTCCGCAATCGGCACCGGCGGAGCCGTGATGGCCGCTGCCACCGCCGCGTTCTGCTCCGACCGCTCCGCGTTCCTCCCGAACTGCCAGGGCGCCAGGATCAGGTAGCAGGCCAGCGCGAACGAAATCGCCCCCACCATCAGCGCGATCCACCGGGGTGTGATCAGGAAACGCAAGGAGTGCTTCGCCGGCGGTGACGGGGGCTCGGGGTGAGGGCCTGGCGGTGACGAGATCTCGGGGTGAGGGCCGCCCAGCGGTGACGGAGTCGCCGGTGGTGACGAATGATCCGGGCCGGGTGCGCCGCTGTCCGGTGGATCGCCCACGGGCTGCTGCGGGTGAGTCATCCGATCCGGGACCTGACCTCGTTGACCACCCCGGGGGCCGCTGCTCGCAGCATCGCCAGTACCTCTCGGTACTGCTCGTCCGGATGGCCGTACGGGTCGGGAACCTCGTCGTGATCGGCGTCCGGGTCGAACGACCGCACCAGGTGCACCCGGGACGGGTCGGTGGCCACGTCGCGCAGCGCCCGCAGGTGTCCGCGGTCCGCGGCCAGCACCAGATCCGAGGCGTTCACCATCGCGCGAGTGACCTGCCGCGCGGCGTGTGCGGTCGGGTAACCCGCGTCGGCCAGGATGCGTCGCGCAGGAGGATGTGCCCCCTGCCCGACATGCCAGTCGCCGGTGCCCGCGCTGGACACCGTCACCGCCTCACCCAACCCCGCCTCCGCGAACGCGCGCCGCAGCACCTGCTCGCCCATCGGGGACCGGCAGATGTTGCCGGAGCACACCACCAGCACTTCGAACCGCCGGTCTGCGGGGATCTGCTGCGTCACCCCTCCATTGTGGCCTGCCAGACTGGGGGCCGATCCGGGCAGGAGGGAGCGGGCTGACCATGACAGTACGGCTGACCGAGATCATCGCGGCGCTGGACACCGCCTACCCGCCCTCGCTGGCCGAACCGTGGGACACCGGGATCGGCCTGACCTGCGGCGATCCGGACCAGACCGTGCGGCGCGTGCTGCTGGCGGTGGACGTAGATCCGGTCACGGTCGGTGAGGCCGTCGAGATCGGCGCCGACCTGCTGCTGACCCATCACCCCTTGTTGTTTCGACCGGTGCAGTCGGTGGCCGCCGACACCGCCAAGGGTGGCCTGCTGCACCAGCTGATCCGGGCGGGCATCGCGCATTTCGCCGCGCACACCAACGCCGACCGCGCGCCCGGTGGGGTGAACGACGCGCTCGCCGACGCGGTCGGGCTGCGCGATGCCCGGCCGCTGGTGCCGGCGCCGCCGATGCTGGACAAGCTGGTGGTGTTCGTGCCGGTCGCGGACGTGGAGCGGCTCGTCGCTGCGCTGGCTGCGGCGGGGGCGGGCACGATCGGCGACTACGCGGAGGCCGCGTTCGTCTCGGCCGGCGAGGGCCGGTTCCGGCCATTGCCCGGGGCGCGCCCGGCGATCGGCGAGGTGGGACGGGTTGAGCATGTGCCCGAGGCGCGGGTGGAGATGGTACTGCCGCCATCTCGCCGGGCCGCGGTGGTGACGGCGCTGCGTTCCGCGCACCCCTACGAGGAACCGGCCTTCGACATCATCGCGACGGTGCCGGTCCCGGAAGCGGCGGCGGCTGCCGGGCTCGGCCGGGTGGGGGAGCTGGCCGAGCCGATGCGACTGCGTGAGTTGGCGCGGCACGTTGCGGAGGTCCTGCCCGCTACCGCGGTGGGCGTGCGGGCTGCCGGCGACCCGGATCGACGGGTGTCCGTGCTGGCGGTGTGCGGAGGTGCCGGCGGCTCCGAGCTGGGCGCGGCGACCGCGGTCGGGGCCGACGCGTACCTCACTGCCGACCTGTCGCACCACACCGTGGCCGAGCACGTCGCGGACCCGAACCGGCCCGCCGTGCTGGAGGTCGCGCACTGGGCGAGCGAGTGGCCGTGGCTGCCGCGGGCGGCGGAGGTGATCACGGCGGCGGCGAGCGGTAGCGTCGCGGTGACGGTGTCCACCCGGCGCACCGACCCGTGGACGGTGCACCAACCGTCCCGGTCGGCCGGGAACGCCTGACCCGGGGCGCCGAGGCGATCCGGGAAGATCGGCGCTGGACCCGCAGCGCCCGCAGCCAAGGAGCGTGAGAAGTGCCCACCGCCGATCCCGCCGCCCAGCGCACCCTGCTGGAGCTGGCCGACGTCGACCGGGCCGCCGACGCGGCTCGGCACCGGCGCGCCACCCTGCCCGCGCTTGCCGTCATCGCCGAGGGCGCGGCCCGGATCGACGACCTGTCCGGGCGGCTGGTGCTGGCCCAGACGGAGGTCGGCGATCTGGACCGGGCCGCCCGCAAGCTCGATGACGAGATCGACTCGGTGCGCGCCCGGGCGGACCGGGATCGGGAGCGGCTGGCCTCGGGGGCCGTGCCCGCCAAGGAACTGGAGAACCTGCAACGCGAGGTCGAGTCGTTGGGCCGGCGGCAGGGCACCCTGGAGGATGACGCGCTGGAGCTGATGGAACGGCGGGAGGCGGCGGACGCCGCCATGGCCCAGGCTCAGGCAGAGCTGGATGCGGCCATGGCCGAGGTGGACGGCGCGACAACCTCCCGGGACGGGCAGTTCGTGACCATCGACGGCGAACTTGCCGAGCTGGCCGGCAAGCGCGAGGGCTTGGTGACGGGCATTCCGCAGGACGTCTTGGCGCTCTACGAGCGGATCCGCAGCTCCGGCAAGGTAGCCGCCGGAGCGTTGATGGGGGATCGCTGTGGTGCCTGCCGGATGGCATTGGACCGGCAGACGCTGGAGGAGATTCGCACAGCGGCACTGGATTCCGTGCAGCGCTGCCCGGAGTGTGGGGCCATCCTGGTGCGGTGATGATGCAGGGCTGTGGTGAAGTGGTGGCCCGTCGATCCGCGCCCGTCTCAGTGTGAGATATAGGTGAAGTCGTGTAGCTTCACGGTCGCCAGTTCTGCAACCCCGCGGAGGACCGCGTCGTCGCGCGCGATGACGATCTCGGGAACGTGCGGAATACGACCGAGGAGCCGCTCACGCAGCGCCGCGGCGACTGCGGGGTGACGTAGTGGGGAGCCATCCAAGGTAACCAGCTGCGGGTCGAGAATGATGATCATCGCGGCGACAGCAAGCGCGAGTATGTCGATGATGTCGTCGTCGGTCTGCGATGGACCCCTCGACGCTTGCCGCGGTGAGTATCCGCCGCTCCGGCGGGCGCTTGCCCGCTTACCCTTGTCGAGACCGTCCGAGCGGGCGGCAGCGAGCTTGGACTCCAGTGCGCCGTAGTCGGAGTAGACGTCTTGGAGTGAGAGCCGATCGGTGAGCAGGAAACCGATCTCTCCCGCTTCACCATTGACCCCGCGGTAGAGCTCGCCATTGGTGATGATCCCGGCGCCGACACCGTGATCCACCAGGATGCCGATCATGTTGTTGACATCGCTGTGCCTCACGGCGCGGAACTCACCGTAAGCCATGGCGTTCGCGTCGTTCTCGATGATGATGGGCAGGGGGAGTCGGGAGCGCAGTAGGTCACCGAGCGGGAGCCGGACCTCGCCCATTCCGGGGATATGGCTCACCTCGCCGCCGAGGGCGTCGACGACCCCGGGCACCGCCACTCCGATTGCCGTGCACTGCGTGCCCAGGTCCGTCGCGCGTGAGATGAAGTGCTGGGCGACCTCGTCGATGGCTGCCACCTGCTCATCGGCAAAGGCTCGCGCCGCGGTCGCGTCGGTGGCGTCATGGCGCGCTCGAGAGATCGCCACGACGTGACGCGCAACGATCTCGTCGTCCAAGTTGATCAAGGAACCGGTCACCGCGTCCTGCTGCACACGCAGCGCGGCCACTGAACGCGCGGCGCCCAGGTAGCGCAACAAGGTCGGCGGGCGACCTCCGGTTGATGCCTTCTGACCGGTACGGGCCAGGATCCCGTCATGGATCAGGCCGTTCGTCAGTCGGTTGATGGTTGCCGTGCTGAGCCCCGTAGCATTTTCGATGTCCGCTCGGGAGAGCGGCCCGGCCGCCCGTAGCAGTTCGATGATCGTGGTTCGGTTGACCTGTGCGACCGTCCCGGTGGTTGCTGCTGCTTTGCTACCCACACGATCACGCTGCCCTTCTCATCGGTGCCGCGGCGGCAAGGGCCGCATGCAGCATGGCAATTTACCGCGCCGAGCTGGTGGTATCCAGGTGGATCACCTCGAATCGGCCGATGGGCGGGAGTGTGAGGGTAACCCACCCGCCATCGGCAGCGACCTCGATCGGCTGGTCCGCAACGAGGGCCCGGGCGGCCGACACGGCGCCCCCCGGATCGAGTGTCAACCGGTGCGCAGGCAGATCCGCTGGGGGTGTGAAGCCGTGCTGACGCATTCCAGTCAGATTGTTGATGCTCACCATGACACCTCGCGCCCCACGCGCAAGGGTGATGCCAACCTGCTCCGGCAACGTCGTCTCCAGCTGTCGATCGGCGCCAAGCAGGCCCAGTAGTCGGTCGACGAGCGCGTCCCGGTGTGCAGTCAATCCTTCTGACCGGTATGCCGTTCCGGGTGTCCATGGCATTGTCGTGCTGGCTCCGCGCCCGTAGTGGTAGTTGATCCACCCTGGCTGGTCGCCGATCTCAACGTGGCCGTAACACTTCTCTGGCGGGCCGTATGGCGCGCGGGACAGCACGGACATGCCACTGGTGGCGCCGTTCCGCAGCGTGGTGACGTGATATGAGCCGATCACGGGAATCGGGAAGTCATCCGGCGACGTCGATGCGGCGGCGCCGTGCAGGTGCATCGACCATGTCGCGCGCCGGCCGCGCAGAACCGCGAGTTCGTCGGCTGCGCCCGACGAGCGAAGCTGCATGGTGCGGTTGTCGAATCCTGACGACCCGAGCACCAGGAGTCGGCCGCCGTCGAAGACCCATTCATCGACGGCGGTGGTGACGGCGCTCCCCAGCGCACCGAGGTCCGGCAGGATCAGCAGCGCATATCGCCGAAGATCCACCTCGGCGAGACTCTCGATACCGACCACATCAAACGGAACGTGCCGCTCGGTCAAACCCACGTACACGCCACGGAACTCGGCCAGAGCCTGCGCGCAGCTGTCGGCGGTCGCCTGCAGGGGACTAGGCCTGACCAATGCGGTGCGCGCGATCGAGACCAGCCCGTCATACAGGTCCCGATTCCTGGCGTGGAACCGGGTGATATCAGCCCCGACCCGAAGGCTTTCATACCGAATGCGATCCGGCGTGGCCATGATGTAAGTGGACGGGATGGCTCCGCGTGAGATGGCCTGGATCAGGTATTGCGCAAAACGTTCTGGCTCCTCGCCGGCCAGACGATAGGGCACGTCGATGTAGGCCATGGCGTTGACCAGAACTGGCTGGTTCGGTCGTCGAGACTTGGCCAGGCTGACGGCCTCTTCGGTCTGGAAGTGCCAGACCGTGTCGCCGATCTTGTGATTGCCCTCGTGGAAGATGATGTCGCCGCTTGGTTCCTCCATGATGAGCGGCGCCTCCGGGCGCATCGCGGAGATGACTCGACGTGCTCTGTCGGTCAGATCGTAGAGCGTCGCCGCTGCGTAACGCTGCCAGTGCTGATATGCGGCATCGGCCGGACCCTCTGGGAGGGCCATGCCCGGGAATGCCTTGGTAAACCCGTCCCAGCAGTGCCGGCACTGGCACACGCCCCGATAGACCTTGTCGTAGTCGTGCTCGTTGAAATCCATCCAATTGAAGAAGAATCCGTCGACAGCGTAATTCTCGAGCACTTCGGTGACGATGGCGAACATGTTCTGCTGATAGTAGGGTCCACTGGGGCAGGTGGACACCAGCCCGTTGTAGGTCTGGCGTTCGCCGTGTGAATCCACAAAGCACCAGTCCGGGTGTGCCTCGGCCAACGCGTGGGGAACCTTGGAGAAGTCCATGCGAGCGACAAGCTTGACACCCCGTGCGTGCGCTTCGCGGAGCGCGTCACCGACCATGTCGTGTGAGGGTCGATGATCGAGAACGGGGTTGCGGGTCTGGAACGGCAGATTGGTCGGGTAGTTCGATATAATTCCACCGACGCTCACCATCCATGCGACGGCGCCGTAGTTCTGGATATCGTCGAGTACCTGGTGCACATCGAGGTCCGCGTCAATCTCGCGGATGTTGGTCTGGAACATGCCGAACGGTCGCCGCCACCACAGTTCCGCCGGCGCCGTGCCTGCGTCGAGTGCCGTGTTGTCGGGTTCTACTGCAGTCATGGGAATGTCACTCCGGGGGAGACTCGAACGGTGCGCCGGCGGTGCTGCGGGCTGGCGTAGCGTCATCGGTGGACTGGATTTGGCGGCCCAGCGCGATCGCGCCGTGCACCGGTGGCACCGGCAGAATCGAAAAGTCCAGATCCGGATCCAGCCGTGCCGCGTGCTCCCGCACTGCTTGGAAAAACGATTCGTTGTTGGTGATCACGCCGCCCGCGCAGACCACCAGTCCACCGACCGCGCCCTGGCTGCGTATCCGGTGGATATCAACGGCTACTTCGGCGGCGCCGTGCACGATGATCTCGCGTGCCGCCACAGACCCGTCGGCGGCCGCCGCGAAGACCTCTTCGACTGCCTCACCTCGGGCGGAAATGTCCCGCTCGCGGGAGAACGCATCGATCAGATCGAGTTCGTCCGCGACACCGAATAGACGCATGATCCGTTGCGCCAGCACATCACGGGGACGGCCACTGTCCCGGTCGACCAGGATTCGCCGGACCGAGTCGCGTACCAGGGCGACCGCGCTGCCCGGATCGCCGAGCAGCCATCCATACCCACCGGCTCGTAGGTTTTTTCCAGTGGGATCGACCCCTACCACGATGGACCCGGTTCCTACGACCAATCCGATGCCTGGTCCTCGATGTGCCGCCGGGACAACGAGCCGAGCATCGTTGGTCACATGGATCGGTCCGCAGTGGCGTTGCTGCAGGGCACTGGTCAGTCGATCACATTGCTCCGGAGTCTCGCAGCCGTGCGCACCGACGACGAGCGTGGTCTGGAGTTGCCCGTCGAGAAAGTCGCTGACCAGACCCCACAATCCCGTGACGGCATCCGCATCCCAAATACTCCCTGACCGCCACCAGGACCGGGTGGGTACGACCTGCTCGCCTGCGGGTCCCGAGGCTGAGACGGCCAGCAGGTGAGTCTTCGTACCGCCGACGTCAACGCCGAGGATCATCTGGGGTCGCTGTAGGGTGGCTGGCGAATCAGTGCGTCGCCGGCGTGAGCGGACCGCGGATTAACTTGTGCGCTGCGGCTTGCGCGACCGGCCGGATGGTCATGCGGTCGATATTGACGTGACTCGGTGCGTTGAGGGTGTACGCGATCGTGTCGGCGACGTCGTCGGCGGTGAGCGGTTCGGGCACGTTGTTGTAGGCGGCGGCTGCGCGCGCCGCGTCCCCGCGGAATCGCACCAGCGAAAACTCCTCAGTCTTGACTAGCCCGGGGGCAATCTCGATCACGCGAATCGGTTCCCCTGCGAGCTCCAAACGGAGCGCGCCGACCAGCGCGGCCTCGGCGAACTTTGCGGCGTTGTAGCCTCCGCCGCCCTCGTATGCCTCGTGCCCAGCGGTCGAAGTGATGGTGACGATGCTCGCGCTGTTTCCGGGTTGGATTCCGCGGCGAAGCAGCGGCAGAAGTGCACTGACGACGCGTTTGGTACCCAGCACGTTGATATCGAACATCTGCTGCCAGTCGTCTACCGATCCGGCTTCTACGCTTTCCAATCCGATCGCACCACCGGCGTTGTTGACCAGGGCATGGATCTCGCCGCTGCCGTCGAGGTAGTCCCGCAGGTGGTCGACACCGTCCTGCCGTGTCAGGTCGGCGGTGACGACCAGGGCGCCGGTCTCCTGGGCGAGTGCAGCCAATCGATCGGCCCGCCGGGCAACACCCACGACGTCCCACCCGTCTGACCGCAACCGCCGCACCGTTGCGGCACCGATTCCGGAGCTTGCGCCGGTGACAACAGCCCTGCGACTCATCAGGTCTCCTCAAGTGTCCGAGTTCTTTTCACTCAGAGTGATATTAATGATTTAGGTGTGTGTTGTCAAGCCTGGGAAACGGCGACCGCGGCCATTCGTCGCACTCGGGCGAACGACTGCCCGCCTCGCGAGGTCTGTCGATACAGGGATGGCAAAGTGCGTCGTCTCTGGCCGGTGACCGGACCGGGGCCGTTCTGCCCTGCGCGTCGACTCGCGATCAGGGCCCGTCACGCCCATTCCACCAGTACCAGATCCATCACGTCGATCTCCGGCAGCGAGATTCGCACAGCGCCGTCGCGGAATTGTGTGTCCAGGTCGGTGTCCCTGACCAAGGATCGCGCCGCAGTCACGCGTGTGGACGAGCTAGGAGTCCGTAATACGATCTCCTGACCACCCAGCGGAAGCGTGTGCCGGATGATGCCGCGCATTGCCATTGGATTGGTCAGGTTGACCACCCCGACCGCGGTAGCGCGCGCGCCGTGATAGACCGCCGTGTCCACAAGCCCAGGGCCCGTTACCTCAGCGACCGGACGATCGCGGAGGCACCAACGCACCGCGCGATTGATCAGGCCCAGGTGATCCGGAAGCTGCGCCTGCCAGAATACCGAGCCAATGTTGAACGGAAAGTAGGCCACCCGCCCGCCGGCTGGATGCTGATAGGCGATGAGCGCCGGTTCTCGGGCCGGTTCTCGGGGGTAGACCTCTTCCATCGGCAGATCCGGGTATTCCGGGATGAAGTGCAGCGGCGTGCTGACGCCCGGCATGGGGTCGGTAAGGAGACGGAACGTTCCACCGATGATCCGCTTGGCCGGCCATAGCTGCTCGGTGAGCGGGCTGGTCGAGTCGACCTCCAAATACCCGTTCTTGATCATGGAAGTGTTGAATTCCCGTAATCGGACGCGAAACACGTCGCCGAGGCGCAGATCCGGCAGGGTGGCGCCGTCCTCGTCGACCAGCGAGCTGTCGAATGCCGCCACCACGCTGCCACCGTTGGCGACGAAATCTCGGATGGTCGCACAGTGGTCGTGGCCCAGACGCAGCGCTCCCGGTAGCACCAGTACGCGGCATCCTCGGAGCGCGTCGGTGGTCAGGGCGCCGGCGGAGACGAGCTCGAACGGAATGCGTGACTCGGTGAGCGCGTGGTAGAAGCCCCCGAAGTTCGCCGCGCCCGGCTCGCCGTCCAGGCTTGCCTCGGCGAGCTCGTCGCCAGAATCGACGAGGAGAATCTCACGCACCGTATCCAAGCTCGTGAGCGTGGGGGCGATCCTGCGATGCAGCTCGAGGACATCGGTGACCGGCTCGACCCACCGGGGATCAGGCACCTTTCCGTTGAATTTGGTAAACCACGGAAAGGCTCCGTGCACGATGCCGTCGGCGGCCCAGGTGCGAATCTCGTCCGGTGAGTTGACCGAGTCCTTCCATCGGAAGACGCTGCTCTCCGGCCCCACCGAGGTGATCAGACCGACCGGGCGATCCCGGATGATCCCTCGGCAGCGCTTGGCGTCGCGGCCGGCTGCCAAGGGCGTCTGCAGGCCTTCCCTGCCTTGGTGGTCGATCAGGAAGATCGGGCTGCGGGTATCGACCGTCGTGCGGTCGAGTTCGTTGACGGTGTCGGCGTCGAGATTCGGAATGAAACGTGCGGTGGGTCGGATCGCACGCACTGTGTCGTCCCACAGCGCGACGATGGCACCGAGTTCGCGCTGCCGCCAACTGCGATAGGCACGCCACGCCTCGTCGTCAGGTTGCATATCGGTGGTCGGCAGATCCAGACCCGAGAACGCATGGAAGGAGGCACGTGCATCGTCCCCGTAGGAAACGCCGTGACCCGCCCATCGATTCGCGAAGATCGCATCGACATCGTATCGGCGGACCACTTCTTCGATGACTTGGGGAAGGAACTCGGTGCTGTAGCTGCTGTGCATGCAGGTGACCCACGCACCCGGCGTCGACCAGTGTGCGCGCGGCGCGCCGTCTACGGTCCGCGCCAGCCATTCCGGGTGTGCCCGCGCAACGTCCGAGTGCACCGCGTGTGCATCGATTCGCGCCATCACCGCCATGCCCAGCCGGCGGGCCTGAGCCACCAGGTAACCAAACGGGTCGTCGTCACCCAAATACCGGCTGCGGTAGTGATTGGGCACCGCGGTCGGGTAGAACGCCATGTATCCGCCAGCGCTCAGACACACCGCGTTCGCGGCGGTCCGCTCCATGAGGTTCACCCAGAATTGCGGGTCAAATGTGCCGGGATCGTCCTCGACAAGGGTCAGTTGCAGCCAACGGTTCGCCGACTTGAGCCATGCCGGGGCGGAGTCGCGGGGCGCGCTTTCGCGCCCGAATGCGCGGTCCGTTGCCATCGTTCGCCTTCCTACTTCAGCCCGGTCGTCGCGATTCCGCGTACCAGATGGCGCTGTGCGACGGCGAATACGGTCAGCACGGGCAGTACGGACAGCAGGGACATGGCCAGCAACATGCCCGTTCCCTGTTGGGTCTGATCGTTGACGAGGGAGTTGAGCGCTACCGACACGGTGTACTGCGGTGTCGAGGTGAGGTAGATCAGCGGAAGGAAGAAGTCGTTCCAGGTCCAGATGAAGGTAAAGATTGTCGTCGTTGCTAGCGCCGACCGCATGAGCGGCAGGATCACGCTCCAGAAGATCCGGAAAGGCCCCGCTCCGTCGATGGATGCCGCCTCGTCGAGCTCACGCGGAATGGTGCGGATGAACTGGACCATCAGGAAGGTGAAAAAGGCGTCAGTAGCGAGAAACTTGGGTAGCAGCAGGGGATAGAACGTGTTGAGCATTCCGACCTTGGCGAACATGACGTACTGCGGGATCACCAGGACGTGGATCGGCAGCATCACCGATACCAGGGTGATGGCAAGGTACAGCCGCTTACCCGTGAAATTGAGCCGGGCGAGTGCGTAGGCCGCCATCGAACAGGAGGTCAGGTTCCCAATGATGGAACCGATGGTGACGATGAACGAGTTGATAAAGAAGGTGGAGAACGGCTTGTTCAGCGCGTTCCAGCCTTGTCGGTAGTTCTCCAGCGTGAGCTCGCTCGGGATCAGACCGGTTTCCGTCAGGACGAGATGATTGGGGCGGAAGGAGCTGACGATCATCCACAACACGGGGTAGAGCATCACCAGAAGGAATGCCAGGAGAACGAGATGGCGGACGACGCCACGGAATCGTCTGACGCGCCTGCCCCGGCCCAGTGCGGTACTCATGACCCGTCCGAGTAGAAGACCCAGTACTTGGATGCGAAGAAGTGCCCGGCTGTAATAAGCCCGACCACCACCAGCAGCACCCACGCCATCGCCGATGCGTAGCCCATCTGGTAGTTGAGGAATGCCTGCTGATACAGATATAGCGTGTAGAACAATGTGGAGTCGACCGGCCCGCCCGTTCCTCGACTCACAACAGACGCTTGCGTGAACGCTTGAAATGCGTTGATGGTTTGCAGGACGAGGTTGAAGAAGATCAATGGGCTCAGGAGTGGGATCGTAATGCTGCGGAACTTTCGCACCGGTCCGGCACCATCGACCTCGGCAGACTCGTGCATTTCTCGTGGAATCTGTCGCAGGCCCGCCAGGAAGATGATCATGGGGGACCCGAAGGTCCATACGTTCAGGACGACCAGGGTGTCCAGTGCGGTGGCCGGGTTCTGCAGCCAGTTCGTACCACCGATTCCGATGACAGAGAGTATGGAGTTGACGATCCCGTCGGATCCGAAGATCTGGCGCCAAATGATCGCCAGTGCCACACTGGAGCCGAGCAGGGATGGAAGGTAGAAGGCGCTGCGATAGAAGCTCGTTCCGTGGAACCCCTTGTCCAGCACCATCGCGAGTAGCAGGGCGAAGGCGAGTTGGAGAGGCACTGAGATCAGTACATACTTGATGGTGACCACAACGGCGTGCCAGAACCGGACGTCGGAGAACATCTCCGAGAAGTTCCCCAGCCCGATAAAGTTTGGTGAACTCAACAGGTTGTAGTCGGTGAATGACAAGTACAGCGACGCGGCCAGTGGGACCAGGGTGATCAGGACGAGTCCGAGGAGCCATGGCAGGAGGAAAAGGTGGGCAACCTTACCCTGTTTACGCTGAGCGGTCCCAGCGAGTCCGCGGCGATGCGACACGATTGCCTTTGCTGTCGACTTCACGCCAAGTGGTCCGTTCCTCCCGGGTAGCGACTCACTTCGAGGTCGTCGTGGAGTGTCTAGCCCTTGGCCTTTTGAATGTTCGCAGTGAGGGTGGAGATCATCTGCTTGCTCGCATCGGAGACCGACGACTGGCCGAGTGCGACCGATTCGATCGTACGGTTGAAATCATCGCGCCACGTACTGGTGCCAGCCGGTGCCTCGTATCGCGGGTTCTGTTTCTGCCCACCGACATCGACCATGACCGACAGCATCTTCTTCTGGTCCGGGGTGGCTGTATCGGCGGCGGCCTTGAGCTGGCGCGGATTGACCGGGGCGCCGATGGAGAGTGTTGGTTTGATCATGGCCGGATCGTTGAGGTCGAAGTTCAGTACTTTGGTGGCGGCTGCGATTGCGCTGTCCTTGATGCCCTTGTACATGGCAATCCGACTGTAGTAGACGAACATCCAACCGCTGGGGGCATCTGCTGCGACCGGCAGGGTTCGGAGTTCGAAGTCGCTCTTCGGGAAGACTGGCGCCTGGTCGACCATCTCATTGACGCCGCAGAAGATCATCATGGCCTTGCTGCCGGCCGTGGACCAGATCATGTCCACACCGTCCTGCTCCGCAGGTTCCAGGGCCGCGCCCGCTTTGCGGAGCTTCTCCCACCAGTCCAACCAGCCCCCGATGCCATCGGTGTCGAATCCGACGGTCCCATCTTCGGTCCACAGCATCTGCCCGTGCTGGCGTAGCCAGGCCTCGAAGGACAGGTCTTGGTTTGCATTGTACGCAATGCCCTTGCGCCCCTTGGCCTTTTTGCTGTAGTCGATCAGGAATTCGGCGAGTCCGTCCCAGGTCCAATCTGCATCGGAGATTGCCAATCCCGCGTCGTCGAGGAAGGTCTTGTTGTAACTGGCGATGGGCGTCGAGGACACCTGCGGAACATTATTGAGGGTTCCACCCAGCTTGAACGACTCGATTTGATCCGAGGTGTAGTCCGACAGGTCGAGGTCGCTGAGGCTGGACAGGTCGTAGTAGAGGTCATTCTTGTAGTAGGTCATCACCTGGGGAGACGCGATCCAGTACAGGTCCGGGGCATTGTGCGCAGCGGCTTGCGTAGCGAACCTTTCCTGGAACGCTCCATAGTCTGCGAATTCCGGTGCGATGGTGATGCCTGAGTTCTTGCTTTGGAAGGACTTGAACGCGTCCAAGTAGAGCTGTTCGCGCTCGGTGCTGCCCCAGAACCCATATCGCACTGATCCCGAGGCTCCGCCCGCTTGACCGGTGGTGCCACCACCGGTACTGGTCGAGCCGGCGCTCTTCGTTGGTGCGTCCGTGCCGCCGCTGCCACACGCGGCGAGGGCGAGCGCGGCGGCGCTCAGGCCGGTGGCACGGAAGAGGGTCCTGCGGCTGAGTTCCTTCATGGTGTTCTCCCGGTGTGATCGTGTGCTTCGGCGTGACGGTGGGCTGGAGACCGGCGGCTGGGCACCCCCAGCAGCTGGAGGCGGTTCGGATTGTCCGCACGTCGAGCACCAGTGCCGGCACGTCTACGTCGCGGGTAGCCAGTAACGAACTGCGTGGTTGCTACTTCTTCCCACTCAGAGTGAGAAGTAATGGAACCATAGCTCCGGCTCGCCGATCCGTCAATACGTTGTTGCGGGATTTATGACGGACTGGCCGTGATGCGTTGGAACCCACGTGGGGTGGCCGGATTCCCGACTGCGCCGGAGCGTCGGCCGGCGGCGAGAGATGCTTGGTGGACGAGGCAGCCTGTAAGCCGGGGAATGTCCCTGCGGCGTTGTCGAACATTGGTGATGTTGGTAGTAGTGGGCTGACCAGCGGTTATGTCGTTTTCATCGTTGGCCAGCGTTGGTGGCTTGTGATCCTGGTAAGGCACGAATGAGGCACGACCAAGATCAACTCTTCCGTCATCTATGCGTGCGGTCCTCCTAATGAAGCCTTAGTGATCACTGCGCGACGCTCGCATCAGAGCGAGGCCGATGTTTACTTCGGCCGCCATGTCGTGAGCGCCGCCGCCGCGAAGGTTCTCGACCGGTAGCAGGCCGGACCCGCGGTCGCGGGTGTGATGAACAGTCAGCACCGTCCGTTAGATTCGTGCCCGGTTTGCGTGAGAGCGGGGGTTGGCTGGTGGTCTGGTGGCAGACGCTGCTGGTTGCGGTGGCGGGTGGCACGCTGACGCTGATCGGTACGACGTTGGTGGGCCTGATCAATCGACGCGCGGCCAACCGGGCGGAGTGGTTTCGGCGGGTGCAGTGGGCGCAGCAGCTGACAGTCAGCGAGAACGACCAGGTGCAGGCTGCCGGGTACAACGCGCTGGAAGCACTGGCTGGGTCCACGCTTGCGACCAGGGACGACCTCCACCTCCTGGAGCACTTGTCGTACTCGCCGCGACTGGCGGAGGTGCCGGACGAGCATGTGGACACCACCAGGTACGTGGTGGACACTGGTGGCAGTAGCGACGAGACCGGGGAGGCCTGAATGGCTGGACAGCCGCGGCCGGTGAAGCCGGTCGCCGACGACCGGGCCGTCGAGGAGACGGTCGTTCGGGTGACCCCGTCCATGGTGGCGGCGGCCAGGGCCCAGGTCGTCATCGCCGATCGCCTCGGCAAGCAGGTCTCCGCAAAGGTCCGCAAGATCGCCGCCCTGGCTCGATAGACCGGACCACCAACGACCGAACGGCGCTCGTGCTGTGCCGCCGTGCCAAGATTTCTGCTCCCATACCTGTGGCAGACCGCTCGAGGCGGGGTAACTCACGCGGTTGCAGCTGCGAGGAATCCGAGCACCAGGGCGGGGGCCAACGCGAAGTGCGCCCTACGGTTCCGGGTGCGCCGATAGACGTATACCGCCTGAGTGACGGAGAACCCGGCGAAGAGGGCCAATCCGACCGCAACACTCATCGTTGTGACGTGTCCGAGGCCGAGGCCGCCTGCGGCCGCCAGGCGCACATCCCCGAATCCGACGCCGGCAATCCGCCAGCAGAGCGCGACTACAGCGCCGGACGCGAGGACTGCCGCCGCGGTGACGACCAATGCACGCCAGTCGCCGGTGGCGACCGCCGCGAGCATGAGAAGCGCCGCGATCAGCGCGCTGCCCCGGACGAGCAGCCGCGTGGGGATTCGGCGGATTCGCGCGTCGCAGGTCGCAACTGCGCCAAGTGTCAGTGCCCACGCCAAGAGGGCTGGAAGCCACCACAGTGAGTCAGCTTGCCGCGCGCCGGCAACGGCCACGGCGGCACCGACGGCGCCCCCGGCAGCGCCCATCACGATCAAACGTCGTCGGACATGGACGGTTTGGGCGAGTTCGCGTAGTCCGTAGGAGATCATCACTGGCGCAACGCTCGCGCCGATGGCAAGAGCGAACCCGGTCGCGATCCACCAGGTGCCGCTCATCGTGCCTCGCTCGTTGACGGGGGCGTGCCCGTGCATATCGAAGAGTAGCGGCTGTACCGGCGGGCGATGTCGGGCTGTTGTCACCCGTCGGAGATACCTTGCGGAAACAATTCGTGTCCGACTGGCCACGGAGGGTTTATCTTTGGTGACGTCCTGAACGTGACGGTTCGCGGCGCGAAGCTCCACGTTCGGGGAGGAGCGCGGCATGGAGCATCGGCTGGGCGCAGCCATCGCAGTGTCCGCGTGCGTCTTTCTCGGTGCGACCGCTTGCACCACCGGGGCCGGTGCGCAGCCGAGCGCGTCGTCCGACCCACTTCCGAGCGCCGCCTCCAGCCCGGCCACATCGGCGAACCCGATCAGCTCGACGGGTTCCGAGATTGAGACGTCCGCCGTCAGCTCGGTGGCACCGTCATCGGCCTCCTCTGCGTCATCAACGAGGACGCCAACGTCCAGCCAGTCGACCGTTGCCCGGACTTCGACGCCGACGGAGATCGCCGAGGCCCAAGTCAAGGCTTTCGTCCCCACCTACTTCGCCGCGCTGGACCGGCTCCAGTCGTCGCTGACGCTGCCGCTGAGCGAGCTCGACAAGTATGCGATCGATCCCGTCGAGCACGAACAGACATTGCCGATGAAGGGCTTCAGGGCGAACGATTGGGTCCAGGTGGGGACCACGAGGGTGGGGCACGTACAGATCACCAGCGTCGATCTATCGGGTGCGCGGCCGACGGTGAAGGCGACAACGTGCGTGGATGTGACTGGCGTGAAGGGGATCGACAAGAAGACAGGCAAGGACGTGACCGTTCCCGGCCGGGCTGACTTCTTCGTCGAGCACCTGACCGTGGTGAACATCGACCACCTGTCGAGGTCGGGCTGGCGAGTCAGCAATGAGACGAACAAGGGGGTCAAGTCGTGCGCAGCGGCGTAACGGCTCTGGCGACGGTACTCGCGGCGGGCTTGACCTCCATGTTGCCCGTACCGACAGCGGCTGCTGACACGCCGAGATGCCAGATCGTGAACATGGCATTTGGGCTGTGCAACGTATCCGTTGCTGAATCTGGATCACCGGGGTCTAACGGTTCCGTTGGCGGATCCGACGTCTCGGATTCGGCCGGATCGGTATCGGGCGGGTCGGGCGGCGGCGATGGTCACGGTGGTCACGGTGGCAAGGATGGCGACCACGGCAAACCGGCGTGCATCGATGTGAAGCCGGTGTCGCCTCAGCCGCCGGCGGGTGATTCTCGTTGGGGCGGTGCGAATCCGGCGTCGCATGTGTTGTACGCAATGGAATGTACGCTCGGCTATTTCTTGGGTGTTCCGGATACGTTGGGCGATCCGATCTATGTGACGACGTTCGTGGTGACGGTGAAGGGGCAGCCGCCGAAGCCGCCCGCACAGCCGCCGCCGGATCCGGCGGTGTTGGCGCAGCAGGTGGTGCGAACGCTGAAGATTCCGGCGCCGTCGACGGGCCGGTACCCGGCGGGGGTGATGCCGGATGGCCGCCCCTACACGGCGGTCCACGCCTACACGTGGTTCTGGACGGACCCGGCCGGATGGCAGCCGTTGTCGGCGTCGGCGTCGCTTCGCGGGGTGTCGGTGACGGTGACGGCGACCCCGTCGGCGCTGGAATTCACTCCGGGTGACGGGAGCGGGGCGGTGTCGTGCCCGGGTCCGGGTGTGGCGTGGAAGGCGCAGAGCTTCGGCCCGTGGGCGGCGTCGCCGGTGGGCTGTGACTACGTGTATCCGCACTCATCTGCTGGTTTTCCGGATCAGGAGGTGACCGCGACGTACGGGATCGTCTGGCACATCACGTGGACGTCCAACACCGGTGCCCGCGGGGCGTTGCCGGATCTGACGACGGCCGCGCGGTCGTCGTTCGTGGTCGCACAGGTGCAGGCGGTGGTGGTCAAGTGAGCGCGGACGTGACGGGCCCGCCGGGAACCTACGCGGGCAGCTACGCACCTGCCGACGCCGCCGCGTCGCCGGTCCTGCCACCGGAGCAGGCACCTGCGGCCACGCCCGGGCGGTCGGCGGGCGGGGTCAGGAGACGCAGCACCCGTGGGTTGATCCTGGCCGTGCTGGTGGTGCTGCTCGGTGGCCTGCTGGGATATTCCGGGGCGACGATGCTCACGCGACACTCGTCGGTGCTGGCCGTGACCCGCGACGTGCCGATCGGGTCGGTGATCACCGCTGCGGACCTCACGGTGGCGTCGGTGTCGACGGACCCGAATGTGGCATCGATCCCTGCCTCGCAGCAGGATCAGATCGTCGGACTGGTGGCGCGCGTGGGCCTGGTGAAGGGCGAACTGCTCACCCGTGCCCAGGTGGGGGCGAACACTGGATTCGAGCCGGGGCAGGTGTTGGCGGCGCTACCCCTGAAGCCGGGGCAGTTTCCCGCCGTTGGGGTGACGGCCGGTCAGCGGGTGCTGATCGTGGCCACGCCTGGCAGCGGCGGCACATCCCCCACAGGATCGTCCGCCGGGGAATCAGACGCGGGGATCCCGGCTACCGTGGCCGATGTCGGCGCGCAGAGCCCGGTCACGTTGGTGACCGTGGTGGACGTGCGGGTGCCATCGGCGGAAGGCGCGCAGGTCGCGCGGCTGGCGTCGACGGGCAATCTTGCGGTTCTCGTGCTCCCGCCGGGGCGGTGACGCGGCGTGTTGACAGTGGTGACATCGGGCAAATCAGCGCCGGGCGCGACGACGGCGACCTGGGCTTTGGCGCTGGCCTGGCCGCGCCCGGTACTGGCGGTCGATGCGGATCCGGCGGGCGGGGACATGACGGCCGGATTCCTGCCGGGCCGGGTCTCGGTGGATCGCGGGCTGCTGTCATGGTCCGCGGCAGCGCGACGCGGCACCCCGGCGATGACGGCCGCCACCCTGTTGGCGACACACGCGACGACCTTGGCGGACTGGCCCCGGGTGTGGCTGCTACCCGGATTCACCGCCGCAACGCAAGCCCACTCGCTGACCGGCGAGCTGTGGGAGCGGCTGTCGCTGGCGTTGGCGCGCTGCGCGCCCGCGATCGGCCGCGACGCCGTGGTGGACGCGGGCCGGCTGGTCGACGACGGCGTGATGCTGCCGATACTGCGCGCGGCGGATCGGGTGCTGGTGGCCGTGCGCCCATCGGTGAGGTCGGTGCATTCGGCGCAGCAGGCGACCGCACGGATCGCCGCCGCGGTGGGGGATCTCCAATCGGTGCAGGCGTTGGTGGTGGGCCGCGGACCGTATGGGGAGCGGGAGGTTGCGGCGGCGGTGGGCCTGCCGTTGGCGGGCACCTTGCCGGATGATCGGGCGTCGGCCGAGGTGCTGACCGATGGTGCGGCAGCGACGGTGCGGGGACTGTCCCGATCACCGCTGCTGCGATCCGCCGCAGCGCTCGCACGGAGGCTGTCGGTCATGGACCGGCCGGACCGATTGGTGGCCGACCAGAGGCCGTCGGCTGCCGTGCCGGGGAGGTCGTGATGCCTACCGACGACGTCGTCACGGTGCCCCTGACCGACCAACGCGACATGACAGGTGTTGCCAGGAAGGGAGTATCGGCTTCAGGTGATGTGCGCGATGGCACGACCCGAGCGGCCGACGCCGGTGCGTTGCCGGATTACCGGGTGGTGCAAGAGCTGCGAGACCGGGTGTCGACGCGGTTGACCGCGGAGGACAACGACTATCCACCGGCGGTGCGGCGGGAGTTGACCCGCAAGCTGATCGCCGACGAGTTCGCCCTGTGGCAGCTGTCCAGCAGGGAGTTTTCCGCGTCCCGGCCGGTGTTGAACGTGCGGTTGCGCGGGGTGACGGAGTTGGGGGCCCGTTTGCAGGCGGCGATGGATGTGCTGCCCCGCCCGGCCGGGGTGATCCGGGTGCACCGGTTCGCCGACCCCGGTCTGGCGGAGCTGCGGGACATGCCGACGTCGATGATCGACACCCCGATGCACGCCTTCCTGCACCACGCCGTCACCGCGGGGGCGTCGATGTTGGTGGCCGGCAATCCCGGGGTCGGCAAGACGACACTGCTTCGCGCGCTGGGGAACACGATCGGCTATCAGCACGTGGTGGTGACGGTCGAGGACGAGCGCGAGTTGGGTTTGCACTTGCCGCGCTGGGACGAGGCCACGGGCAGGTTGACGCGCCGGCAGGCGGTGTGCCGGTCGTATGAGTCACGGTTGCCGAACTCCGAAGGCATGGGCGGGTTCGACATGTCCGGGGCGCTGCACGAGGCGTTGCGGATGTCGCCGACGTGGGTGATCGTGGGCGAGGTCCGCGGCTCGTACGTGATGGCGCTGATCGAGGCCGCCACGTCGGGGATCGCGTCGGTGATGTGCACCATCCATGCCCGCACCGCGCAGTCGGTGTTCAAGAAGGTGCTGATCAACGCGCGCAAAGCGAGCCCGGCGCCGGATCCGTCGTTGGTGATGGATTCTCTGGCGGAGCTGGACCTGGTGATAGAGGTGCGCCGCGATGTGCACTATCACCGGTTCGTGTCGGGCATCTACGAATTGGGGGAGGTAGGGGACTCGGGGCAACCGGCGTTGACGCCCATCTTCGCGCCGGCGCCGGGCAGCCCAGACGGCCGGCCGGTCGCCCGCGGTGCCGGGGCGCTCAGCGATGATCTGCGGGGCCGGCTGGTGGCGGTCGGGTTCGACGCCGAGCGGTGGCTCAACCCGGCCCGGGTGAAGCCGGATTGGCGGATCGCCGAGCGTGAGCGGGGGGTGGCCTGGTGACCGCGGGGGCGCTGCTGCTGATGCTCGCCGGGCTGGTGGTGGCCGGCGGCGCGGTCGGCGTGGTGGCGGCGGCCCGCGGGGTCAGCGTGTTCGGGCCCGCCCGGGTTCGGCGTGTGCGCATGCGGTTGTCGTGGCGGCACGGCGCCGCGGTCGCGGCCGGTGTGTTGGCGCTGTTGGTGACGGGATGGCCGGTGGCCGGTTTGGCCTGCGCCGGCGCGGTGGTGTTCGTGCCGAGGATGCTGGGCGGCGCCGGGGAGGCGAAACGGCTCATCGCCACAGCCGGGGCGCTGGCGGAATGGACTCGCCGGTTGGCCGATCTGATCGTCTCCGGCGCGGCCGGGTCGGCCCGGGACGCCGTAGCCCGGACGGTCGCATCCGCGCCTGACGCGATCATCGGCCCGGTTCGGCAGCTGGTGGCGCGGATGGCGGTGCACGGTCTGGAGCCGGCGGCGCGGGCGTTCGCCGACCAGGTCGGCGATCCGGCGGCCGAGAAGATCGCCGGGGTGCTCATCCTTCGCGATCGCAATGGCGGCCCTGGCTTGGCGGACGCCTTGACGGCGCTCGCGCAGGACTTGGACGAGCGGGCCCGGATGATCCGCGAGGTGGAGGCGGAACGCGCGAAGCCCCGCGCGAACATGCGAACCATCGTGACCGTCACCGCCGTGCTGGTGGTGGGCATGATGCTGTTCGCCCGCACGTTCCTGTCCGGCTATTCGACCCCAGTGGGCCAGCTGCTGCTGGCCGGGGTGGCCGTGGTGTTCACCGCGGCGCTGCGGTGGATGCGATCCCTGGCGAAACCGCCTCGGCCACCAAGGATCCTGACGAAGGGCGATACGGCAGTGACGGTGGGCCGGTGAGTGGCGTCGCGGTGCTGATCCTCGCCGGCCTGATGGCCGGGGCGGGTGTGGTGTTGGCGGTGCGGGCGGCCCGGCCCGCGACGCCCGACCTTGGTGCGGCGCTCGCACTGTTGTCCAAGGACCCTGCGGCAACGGTCAGCGCCACGCCGGCACCTTCGACGGGGCGGTGGACGCGGGTGCCGCGGGCGGTGGCCGACGCGCTGGATCGGCACGTGGGAGTGCCGGAGGCGGATTTGGCGGTGCTGAGCCGGACCCGCGCGCAGCTGGTCGCGCGCAAGCTTCGGTTGGCACTGGCCGGGCTACTCGTCCCGGCCGTCGTCGGGCTGCTGCTGGCTCTCGCCGGGCTGGGTGGGGTTGCGGAGTTGCCGGTGGTCGCCGGGCTCGGCCTTGGCGTGGTCGGCTGGCTGCTGCCCTCGCAGGAGGCGAAGGAGCAGGCCCGCGGGGCGCGGGCGGAGTTCCGCAGCAACCTGGAGTTCTTCCTGACCTTGGTGGCGGGGGAGCGGCGGGCTCGCGGCTCGGTGGAGCAGGCTCTGGACGAGGCGGCATCGATCTCGGACAGCCGGCCGTTCATCGCGATGCGCCGCTGCATCCGTCGTGCGGCGCTGGCCGGCCGTAAACCGTGGGCGGATCTGCGGGTGCTGGGCGCCGAGTTGGCCGTGCCGGAGTTGAAGAATCTGGCCGACATCGCCGAGGCGGCCGCGGACGGCGCCGCCGTGTACCGGACGTTGCTGGCCACCGCGGCCACCTTGCGGCACGCGGAGCAGGCCGACGCCCGCGCTGCGGCGAACCAGATCTCCGAGCGCATGTCCCGCCCGCTGGCGCTTTTGGTGTTCGGGTTGACGCTGTTCGTCCTGACCCCGTTCATGCTGCGCATGCTCGGAGCCGCATAGACCACCCGCCGGGCGGGAGCGGCCCGCCCGGCAACGGCCGCAAGGAAGGGATACATCATCATGGTTGAGCGAATCGCACACCGGGCGGCGCTGTGGCAGGCCGGATTCCTTCTGGCCGTGGCAACCCTCGCCGCGTGGGCACGCGGCGACGCGGTGGTGGACGACCGTGGATCCGAATCCGCGGAGAAGGCGTTCATGGTGATCCTGGCCATCGCGCTGGGCACCGCCGTCACCGGTGCGGCCGTCGCGTTCGTGGCGACCAAGACCGCCCTATTCAAGTAGGGCGTTCACGGATGAGGCGGCTCATCCGCCGGCTGCAAAAGGCCGGACGTGCTGGCCGCGACGATCGAGGATCGTCGTCGGTGGAGACGGCGATCCTGATCCCGATCATCGTGGTGCTGCTGTTCGCCGCGCCGCAGGCCGGCATGTGGTTCTACGCCCGGCAGGCCGCGACCGATGCAGCCACCGCCGCAGCCCGCGCGGCGGCGGTGGACGGAGCGGCACCCGGCGCCGGCCAGGCCGCCGGTGACGACTACCTGCAGCAGTTGGCCACCGGCACCATCACGGCGTACACCGTCACCGAAACCGACACTCCCACCACGGTGACGATCCGGGTCCGCGCCGACGTGCCTTCCACGATCCCGCTGCCGGGGTTTCACCCGCGGGTCGACGTGACGGTCACCCGCGCCCGGGAACGGTTCACCGCGGCGAGCTCGCCATGACCAGCCACACGAGTTCGCTCGATCGGTCGCCGATCGCACCTTCTGGGCAGCGCGGTGCACGCAGACCGGTCCACGCAGGGATCGGCAGGTGGCAGGGCGATCGGGGATCGGAGTCGGTGGAGTTGGCGATCCTGCTGCCCGTGATCGTCCTGGTGTTGGCCATGCTGGTGATCGGTGCACGGATCGCCCTGGCCGGCCAGCGGATCGACGGAGTTGCCGACGCCGCGGCCCGCGACGCCTCGATCGCCCGGACTCCCGCTGCGGCACAACAAGCCGCCGTGAGCAGCGCCCAAACCGCACTCGCCGCAGCCGATCTGCACTGTGTGGACGTGAAGGTCACGGTGGACGTCGCCGGGTTCGCCGCCCCGCCCGGCACACCCGCGGCGGTGACGGTGAACGTGTGGTGCACCGTCGACCTCTCGGACATCGGCGCACCCGGCCTGCCCGGATCACGGACCCTGCACGATCAGGCGGCCAGCCCACTCGACTTGGCGCGCGGATGACCACCGACGCACGAACCACCCAACCGGCCCGTGGTAAGGCCGGTGGTGATCGCGGCTCGGTGTCGGTACTGGCGTGCTTCATCGTGATGATCGCGGCAGCGCTGACGGTGTTCCTCGTCGACGTCGGCGCCAGGCTGCAGGTCGCCTCATCCGCGGACGGCTATGCGGCAGAAGGCGCGCGAGCCGCCGCGATCGGCGTCGGGCCATACCCAACCCCCGGTACCGCTGAGACGGTGTCGGCGGCCGCCGCGGCCAGACGATTCCTCACCTCAGCAGGCGTGACCGACTTCCAGGTGACGGTGACAGGCCCCGCCGCGGTGACGGTGTCGGTCACCATCACCGAGCAGAGCCCGATCCTGGGCGTTGCAGTGTCGGCGACCTGCGCCCACACCGCGCAGCTGCAGGTCGGCGTGACAACCGGACAGGCGGTCGGCGGATGAACAACAGCAGCACGAAACACCAAGCAAAACAATCGGCTTCGCCGCGCGGCGGCCGACCGATGGCGCTGGCCCGCGCCGTCGGTGCGCTGATCGTGCTCGTAGCAGTGGTGGCCGGGGTGCCGCTGCTGATGATCCGGATGCAGATGCTGCCCCACGGCGTGCCAACTCTCTCCGGCATATGGCACGAACTGACCACGCGGGATGACGGCCGCCTGGTGGCTGTGCTGCTGGCCGCCGGGGTGTGGCTGTGCTGGGCGCTGTTTACCCTGTCGCTGATCGGCGAGCTGGCCGGCCTCGCCCGTCGCCGCCCGGCGTGGCGGCTGCCCGGCCTGGGGGCGTTCCGGCGGCCCGTGGCCGCCCTGGTCGCCGCCGTCGTGATCGGTTTGATGATCACGCCGAGCGTAGCCGGCATCGCCACTGCCGCGGCCGACCCGCCGCCGCTGCCGGCTGCCCCCGTCACCGTGACCACCGCCGCTACCGCGCAACACACCTCGGCGCACGCCGCCGCCCATGGCCTTGCCGTGTCGCGCATTCCGGACTCGACGGCCGGGTACTCCGCACTCAAGTCCTCGGCGGCGCTGCCCTGCTACCGGGTGCAACGCCACGACACGCTGTGGGGCATCGCGCAGCGATACCTGCACGATCCGTTGCGCTACCCCCAGATCGTCCACCTGAACACCACCATCATCGGCGCGGACAACGAGATCCGCCCCGGGCAGATCCTGACACTGCCTGCCGACGCCTCCGGTCCAGGGCTCATCCACCCCGGAACGCCGACCGGCGACGGACCGGTCCCGACAGCCGGTACCGGCCGCGCTGTCCAGGTAAAGGTGCAGCCGGGCGACACGCTGTCCGGCATCGTGGAAAGGGTGACCGGTGACGGTGACGACTGGCCGCAAGCCTTCGCCGCCAACCAGGGCCGCGCCGAACCCGACGGACAGTACTTCACCGACCCCAACGTGATCTGGCCCGGCTGGACCGTGACCATCCCCGTACCCACCCAGCACCCGGCAACACCGGCCGCCGCATTCCCGGTGCAGCACGAGCCGGCCGCCCGGGCGCCGGAGCTCCCGCCCACCCAGCCGACGACCAGCTCGACCGGACCTGCCGCACATCAGGCCAGGTCGCCCGCACCACCTGCCGCACCTGCAACCACGGCTACATCTGGGGATCCCGCACCGCAGTCCCCGGCCACGTCCACGACGGCCGCCGCCGCCGGAGCCGGATCGACCGGGACCTTGACGGCCGGCACCGCCACCACGGCGCCGACAACATCCACCGCACCGATAACCACGGCCCAGCCCGCCCTGACCCAGCAGCATGCCGCCCCGGCGCCAGCCGGCGGACACATGCCGATGGTGGCGTTCACCGCGGGTGGACTGCTGCTCGCCGGAGGAAGCGCCACCACACTGCTGTGGCTGCGCCGCCGCCAGCAACGACGCCGCCGCCCCGGACGAATCATCGCCGCGACGCCCCCAGGCCTGGAAGACACGGAGCGGGCCGTGCTGGCCGCCGGCAGCGTCGGCGCCCCCAGGGTGGCCTGGCTGGACCGGGCGCTGCGCAGCCTGACCCAGACGGTGGCCGGCATCCCCGACGGCGTGCTGCCGGACGTGATCGCAGCCGCAATGACCGACGACGAACTCACGCTGGTACTGGCAACGCCGAACCAGCAGGCGCCGGCGCCCTGGCGGGCAGACGACGACGGCGGCCGGTGGCACCTCCGGGCCGAGGACCCGTTGCCCTACGACGAGGCACTGCGCGACTCGACCCTGGCGCCCTACCCGACGCTCGCATCCATCGGATGCACCGCCAAAGGACAACACTGGCTGCTCGACCTCGAACGCATCGCCCTGGCATCCCTTGCCGGCGATCCCGACAGGTGCGTCGACCTGGCGAGGTTCATCGCCGCGGAACTGGCCCACAATGCCTGGTCGGAGATGCTGCAGGTCCTGCTCGTGGGCTTCGGCGAGGAACTCGTCGCCGCCAACCCGCAGCGGCTGTCGCACAGCGCCAACCTGGCAGCGGCAACCGCCACGATCACTCGCCGGCTGGCGTCCGTGACTACCGCACTGACCGAACTCGAGACCGACGTGCTGAACGGCCGGCTACACGACATCGCCGCCGACCAGTGGGCACCGACCGTGCTGCTGGTCGCCCCCCGCAGCGCTGCCGACCGGGAAGAGCTCGCGAACCTGCGCGCAGCGATCGGCGCCGCTGGGCCCCGGCGAGCCGTGGCAGTCGTGTTCGCCGCCTACCCCGATCCCGCGGCCGGGCCTGCGGGTTGGCAGATGACCCTCGACGCGCAGGGCGTCCTGACGATCCCCGGCCTGGGTGTGCAGCTCACGGCGTGCCGGCTGCCGGAAGACGAGGCGGCGCCCCTGGCGCAGCTGCTGGCCGCAGCCGCCACCGGCCAGGACCAGCCAGCCCCGCCGGCACACGGCAACGCCCCGTGGGACCGGCACGCCGATGCCTGCGGCGCCCTGACCGCACCCACGCCCGGGCGCGACGACATCGACGGTGCCGCCGTGCCCGGCCAACACCCACCTGCGGATGCACCCGTGGCCCCCGCGACAAGACCGCCCGTCCGGTTGGCGACGGCCCAACCGTCGTCAGAAACATCGAATTCGGCGCTGCCGCTGGACGCGCGCACCTACCTGCAGCGCGCCGCGACCACCACCACCGACATCGCCGCACTCGCACCGACCGTCGACCTACGGCAACGCTCGCAAGTCGAGGAAGCCGACCCGGACCTGGACGCCGACCTCGCCGCATGGCACGACCCCTCCTGCCCGCGACCGAAGGTGCGGCTGCTCGGCTGCCCTCGCGTGTCCACCGGACCCACCGCCGAGCCGACCGGAGCCGTGCCTTCGCGCCCCGATCACTTCCAGACTGAGGCCGTCACGCTGCTGGCGACCCGTGATCGGGGCATGCTGGCCGCGGAGTTCGCCACCATCATGTGGCCCGGGGAGGCAGACGTTGCCGGCAAGGCGAAGGTTCGCAAGGCGCTGCAGTCGGTGCGCGCGGTGCTCGGGCAAGACCCGGCAACCGGGAACGACTACCTGGTGTCGACCTTCGAAGGACGCGTCGCCCGGTACTCCATCCCGGCCGCCCTCATCGACGCCGAACTGTTCCGCCGGCTACGGGTGAGGGGCACGGCACGCGGTGCCGACGGCCTGCAGGATCTGTGGGCGGCGCTGGACCTCGTCGACGGGCCGCCGTTCGACGGGATCGACGCCGATGGCGGCCGCGCCCGCGGCGGCTGGGGCTGGCTCGTCGAATCCAACGCCCGCCTCGACTTCGAATACCAGGCGATGATCGTTGACACCGCCCATACGGTGGCTGTCCGACACCTCGGCGACGGTGAGCCCGAACAGGCCGCCCGAGCCGCGCACGTGGCGCTGTCCAGCGGCGCGTTCGACGACGTTCCCTTGCTGGATTTGATCGCCGCCGCTCAAGCCCAAGACGACGAAGCTGCCGCCGAAGCCTACGCACGACAACTCGTTGCCAATGCCGGCGAGGAAGACCTGCCGCCCCGCACGTTCGAGGTCCTCACCCGGCTTCGCAACCGTTGGCGCGAGCACAGCGACGCCAGCGGTTCCCGCGCCGCCGTCGGTGGCCACTGATCCACCCCAACGAACGCGCTGCGGCGCGGATGGGCGCCTGATGCTGCGCCCTGTCGGTTGAAGCCGGTAACGTCCAGTTCGGTCGGTTCGGGGCGTGGCGCGGCCGGGTGAGCGGAGGTGACGGGTGGGCACGTCGGTACATGAGGTGATCGACGCGTTGCGCACGTTGCCGTCCAACGCCGAGCGGGGCAGCAAGTTCGAGCAGCTGATGGTGCGCTACTTCCAGCTCGATCCGGTGCTGTCCCAGCAGTACGACGGGGTGTGGGGGTGGCTGGACTGGCCGGGCCGGGACGGCAAGGTCGATACGGGCATCGACCTGGTCGCGAGGGAACGCGACACCGGTGAGTTGACGGCGATCCAGTGCAAGTTCTATGAGCCGACCCACACCCTGGCCAAGGCCGACATCGACTCGTTCTTCACCGCCTCGGGCAAGAAGCCGTTCTCCAATCGGATCATCATCTCCACCACGGATCACTGGTCCAAGCACGCGGAGGAGGCGCTGGCCGACCAGTTCACCGAGGTGCAGCGCATCGGCCTGGCGGAGATCGCAGAGTCGCCGATCGATTGGGACATCGCCTGGCCGTCCGGGCAGTTGGAGGTGGAGCTTTCCCTGGCGGAGCCGCATCAGCTCAAGCCCTACCAGCAGACCGCGGTGCAGGCAGTCCTGCAAGGTTTCGCGGAGGGTAGCGACCGGGGCAAGCTGATCATGGCGTGCGGCACGGGCAAGACGTTCACCGCGTTGAAGATCGCCGAACGGATCGCCGCCGATCAGGGCGGGGCCGCGCGGGTGCTGTTCCTGGTGCCCTCGATCTCGTTGTTGTCCCAGACGCTGCGCGAGTGGACCGCGCAGAGCGAGCTGGACATCAGGGCGTTCGGGGTGTGCTCGGACTCGAAGGTGTCCCGGGCGGCGGAGGACGTCCGCGCGCACGACGTGCAGATCCCGGTCACCACAGACCCCGCCAGGCTGGCCGCGGAGATGGCGCACCGGAAGCGGGCGGCCGGCTTGACGGTGGTGTTCTCCACCTACCAGTCGCTGCCCACCGTCGCCGGCGCGCAACACGAGCATGGGGTGGACGGGTTCGATCTGGTGGTCTGCGACGAGGCGCATCGCACGACGGGGGTCACGTTGGCGGGGGCTGAGGAGTCCAACTTCGTCCGCATTCACGACCCCGACTACGTCAAGGCCGCCCGCCGGTTGTACATGACGGCCACTCCGCGGATCTTCGACGACGCGACCAAGGCGCAAGCCGAGGAGCATTCGGCGGAGATCACCTCGATGGACAACGAGGCCGACTTCGGCCCTGAGTTCTATCGGCTGCCTTTCGGCGCCGCCGTCGATGCCGGCCTGCTGACCGACTACAAGGTGCTGGTGCTGACGGTGGACGAGTCAGTCATCGCCGGCCCGCTGCAGTTCCAACTCGCCGTCGACCATTCCGAGCTGCAACTGGACGACGCGTCGAAGATCATCGGCTGCTGGAACGGCCTGGCCAAACGGGCCGGAACGACACCGGACGGATCATCGTTCCCGCCCGACGCGCCGCCGATGCAGCGGGCGGTGGCGTTCGCCCGGGACATCGCCTCCTCGAAACGGGTCGCGCAGCTGTTCCCCGCGGTGGTGGATGCCTACCGCGACCTGCTCGCCACCACCAACGACTCGGACGAACGTGACCAGGCCGAAAACGGTGACGGGATCGAGGGCGCTGACGAAGTCTCGGACAGCACCGGCACCGGCGGCGGGGCCGGGCCGAACGCGGGCCTGGTGTGCGACGTGCACCATGTGGACGGCACGTTCAACGCCCTGGAACGCGGCCGGGAGTTGGCCTGGCTGAAGGCGCCCATCCCGGACGGGGAGTGTCGGATCCTGTCCAACGCCCGCTGCCTGTCCGAGGGGGTGGACGTACCCGCCCTGGACGCGGTGCTGTTCCTGCACCCGCGGAACTCGGTCGTGGACGTGGTGCAATCCGTGGGCAGGGTGATGCGCCGCTCGCCGGGTAAGGACTACGGCTACATCATCCTGCCGGTAGCGGTGCCGGCCGGGATCGAACCGTCCCAGGCCCTGGCGGACAACAAGCGGTTCAAGGTCGTCTGGCAGGTCCTCAACGCGCTGCGCGCGCACGACGACCGGTTCAACGCGATGGTTAACTCCATCCGTCTCAACACCAGCAAGGCGGACGCGCTCAGCGCGGGATCGGACCGGCTATTGGGTGGGCACATCGGCCCGCTACCCACAGACACCGAATCCATCGAACGAGACACCAGTACAGGTGGTGACGGGGCCGGCGGGGGTGACGGCGCGCCGGGGGACGCGGCGCTGACCCGGCAGATGGCGCTGTTCTCCCTGGCGGAGTGGCAGCAGGCCATCTTTGCCCGGATCGTGGACAAGGTCGGCACCCGCGTCTACTGGGAGCAGTGGGCCGCCGACGTGGCCGACATCGCCGGCCGGCTGGTCACGCGCATCACCGCGGTCCTCGATAAGGCCGACCCGGCCACCCGGGAGGCGTTTCAGCATTTCCATCAGGGTCTGAAGGACAACCTGAACGACTCCATCGCCGCGACGGACGCGGTGGGGATGCTGGCCCAGCACCTGATCACCCGGCCGGTGTTCGACGCGCTGTTCGCCGGGCACGAGTTCGCGTCCCACAACCCGGTGTCGATCGCGATGCAGCGCATGGTTGACGTCCTCGGCCAGGCCGGGCTGAACGCCGAGACTGCCTCGTTGCAGGGCTTCTACGATTCGGTGCGTCGCCGGGCGGCGGAGGTCATCTCCGCAGAGGGCAAGCAGCAGTTGATCGCCGAGCTGTACGAGAAGTTCTTCAAGATCGGCTTCGCCAAGACCGCCGACGCGTTGGGCATCGTGTTCACCCCGACACAGGTGGTGGACTTCATCCTGCGCGCCGCCGACCAGGTGATGCGCGCCGAGTTCGGCCGCGGCCTGACCGACCAGGGCGTGCACATCCTGGACCCGTTCACCGGAACCGGCACCTTCATCACCCGGCTGCTGCAATCCGGGCTGATCCGCCCCAGCGACCTGGCCCGCAAGTACGCCTCGGAGTTGCACGCGAACGAGATCATGCTGCTGGCCTACTACATCGCCGCGGTCAACATCGAAACCACCTACCACGCCCTGACCGGCGCACCCGGAACCGACGGTACCGAGAATCCGGCGCGGTATCGGCCGTTCGATGGGATCGTGCTCGCCGACACCTTCCAGATCACCGAGGCCGACGACACTTTCGACGACGTGATGTTCCCGCAGAACAACCAGCGCATCACCCAGCAGTTGACCACCCCGATGACCGTCATCGTCGGCAACCCGCCCTACTCCGTCGGTCAGGGCTCGGCGAACGACCTGAACGCCAACATCAAATACCCGACTCTGGACGGACGCATCGCCGATACCTACGGCAAGCGATCCACCGCCACCAACAAGAACTCGCTGTACGACTCGTACCTGCGGGCGCTGCGGTGGGCCACCGATCGCATCGGTGACACTGGCGTGGTGGCGTTCGTGACCAACGGCGGCTGGATCGACGGCAACACCGCCGACGGCATCCGCCTATCACTGGCCGACGAATACACCGGCCTGTGGATCTATAACCTGCGAGGAAACCAACGTACGGCAGGCGAACTGTCCCGCAAGGAGGGCGGCAAAATCTTCGGCTCCGGCAGCCGCAACACCATCGCCATCATCGTCGGTGTCAAGAATCCGAAACACACCGGACCCTGCCAGATCCACTACCGCGACATCGGCGACTACCTCTCCCGCGATGACAAGCTCGCGATCCTCGGTGAATCCACTCTCGACAGGGCTGCCTGGACAACGATCATTCCGAACGCAGAGGGCGACTGGATCGAACAACGGAGCGAGGCCTTCATCACCTGGCCGACAGTGGGAGACAAGCGACCCACCGCCGGCACGGTCATGGTGTTCCGGGAATTGTCGCGAGGCCTCGAAACCGCCCGGGACGCCTGGGTGTACAACTACTCGCGCACCGAGCTCGAAGGAAACGTGCGCCGACTCATCGACAACTACAACGGTGAGCTGCGCCCACTCCAGAACTATTGCGACCGGCTGGGAATCACCAATCCCGATGAGAAGGTCGTGACCCAATACCTGAAAGACCAACCCGAGGCTGCAGCGGGAGACCGCATCAAGTGGTCGCGGAGCCTACGCACGAATCTGGCGAAGGGTCGTCGGATCACCTATCATGATCAGGGAGTAGTGTCCAGCGCCTATCGTCCGTTTAGCCGACAGTGGACATACTTTGATCGATACTTGAATCACGAGCGATCACAGATGCCGGCGATGTTCCCGACCCCGAATCATGTCAACATCGGGATCATATTGACGGCCCCCGCTTCCCACTTTGAATTCACGCCGTTCATCACGGATCTCTTGCCGAACCTGCACACGCTTGACACCGCGCAGTTCTTTCCCCGCTGGACGTACGTGAAGGCCGAACCTAACGACGGGGGCTTCGACTTCGACTCGGTCGCCGAGGACACTACCGACGGCACCGTCGACGAGTGGGGCTACAGCCGGGTAGACAACGTCACCGACGCCATTCTCGCCCACTACCGGGAAACGCTGTCCGACAGCACGATCACCAAAGACGACATCTTCTACTCCGTCTACGGCCAATTGCACGACCCCGACTACCGCGCCGCCTACGCCGCCGACTTGAAGAAGATGCTCCCGCACATCCCCACGCCGGAATCGTTGGCTCGCTTCCGCCAACTCGCCGACGCCGGCCGCGCCCTGGCCGACCTGCACGTCAACTACGAGAGCGTCGAGCCCTTCCCACTGGACGTCCGCTTCAAGCCCGGAGCCGACCCGGCCAACCGGGAGACCTGGCGGATAGACAAGATGCGCTGGGGCAAGAAGATCGACCCTGACACCGGCAAGCGCATCGACGACCCATCGACGATCGTGTACAACCACCTCGTCACCGTCACCGGCATTCCCGCCGACGCCCACCGATACATGCTCGGCCCCCGCTCCGCGCTGGCGTGGATCCTGGACCGCTACCAGGTCCGCACCGACAAAGCGTCCGGCATCGTCAACGACCCCAACGATTGGTGCGACGAACACGACGACCCCGCCTACATCGTCGACCTGATCAAGCGCGTCACCGCCGTGAGCATCGAAACCGTGCGCATCGTCGATGAGGAGCTTAGATGATCGACGATCCATCTCAGAGCACAAACCGTCGGAGTGAGTCCCTAGGGTTCGTGGGCGACTTCGCCGGTTGGCCCAGCATGTCGTTCCTCTGGCCGAATCCGACATGCACGACCTCGTGCCGGTGCGGGCGGCCGCTACCCCGCTTGCAGAGGTACCTGTCGCCCGGTTTCCACTTGCCGCGGCCGCGGGCCGTAGTCCGCACGCGGAACGCAGATGTCGGAGGGCATCGCTGCGCCGGTGCGGAACCCGCTCAAGAGCCGTTGCTGTGTCGGCACCTCAGTCTAGGATTCTGGTGTGGCTGAGGACTCAAGCAAGCACGTGTTCGTCTCGTACGTCAAACAAGACGCCGACACGGTAGACGGGCTATGCGCAGTACTGGAGGCAGCTCAGATTCCGTACTGGCGAGACCGCAAGGATCTCGGTCCTGGGGACGCATGGCGGGCGAAGATCAAGTCGGCGATCCGCGACGGCTCACTCGTATTCCTCGCCTGTTTCTCCGAGAACTCTCGTTCGCGAGACAAGTCGTACATGAACGAAGAACTGACGCTCGCCGTCGAGGAGTTCCGGCAAATGCCGCCTGGCAGGGTGTGGTTGATCCCAGTGCGCCTTGACGACGGCGCTGTCCCTGACTGGGACCTCGGCGCGGGGCGGACGCTCAGCGATCTGAACTACTCGGACTTGTTCGGGAAGGAGCACGCTGCCCACGCAGCACGGCTGGTGACGACCATCAATCGTCTGCTGGGCGATAAGCGTCCTAACCCGGCAACGGCGCTAGCAGCGGTCGAGCAAGCATCGGCGGCTGATCGTGTCACCATGCTGAAGCAATTGACGAAGGACATGCTCCTGGAGACCTCTCGTCGGATCGAGTTGGACGACACTGTCTCGCAAGAAGTTCAGCGTGTACTCGCAGCCTTGAAGGACAACGATCGTGTCGCCTCAGTCGGGGGGACCAACGAAGAACAGATCTTCAAGATCGTAGAGGAGGCACAGGAGTATTGGCGGCTCGTCGCCCCGTTCTGCGCATCGCTCCAAGTCGCAGCCCGCTGGGGCAGCACCGAGCAGTTGAATCCCTGGTCCTCCGGAATCCGCTCCTTTGTAGCGGCTGCCTTGAAGATCGCCGGAGGAAACGCTGCGCTTCTCTCCATGCGTCACCTACCAGGCGTGGTCAGCATCATGACGGCGGCGCTCGCCACAGGGTCGAACGGGAACTTCGAGAACTTGAAGGCGCTGGTCTACGACCCGACCGTGAAGGACCGCTACGAACAGAAGCCCAGTTCGATCTTGGAAGCAACTGACCCGTACAAGCCGTTCAGTGATAGCAACGACTGGATCGCAAACGTTCTCGCCCGGGCGACAAAGACAGGCGAAACACTCGAGGAAGCTCTCAAACACTTCACCGAGAAGCGACAAGGCAAGTACTACGCGCCAGCAGCTGAGTGGATGCACAGTTCGCTACGACCGATCTTCGAGGATCAGTGGCCCGACGACGACACCTTTGATGCGGAATTCGACCGAGCAGAGGTCATGCTCGGCGTGCTGGCTCAGGACTTCATAAGCGTCCGGAAGGCAGCAAACCCCGAAGGGCGCTACTGGGGCCACTCGCGCTGGTTCGGTCGGTCTACATATCGGGTAAACCACAGCCACGGTAACCCTGTCGAAGATCTCAGGTACGAGATCGAGACCAATGGCGTCCAGTGGGCGCCTCTGAAGGCCGGAATGTTCGGCGGCGAGGTAGGCCGGGCGAGGACGGCCGTCCAGGAGTATGAGGACACGTTCAGCAAGGTCGCTCGGAGTCGCTGGTAGCGTCAAGGGCCGCGGTCCAACACGCGCCGCCCGTCGTGAAGGTACGCATCGGTCTCTGCTGGTCTATCGGTGACGCTGGAGCGCCGGTGAGCGACGACGCCCGGCGTCATCAATTTGCGGATCGTAGAGCGCCCCGGTTCCTCATGCATAGGGAAGGAGTCGAGACTGGTCCGCACCAACGGGGACAGGCGGCACTGGTTGACTCTCGGCGTACGCCTGCGCGGTTCGCACTAGGTTCTTGCTACCGAAGAACCGCTCAACCAGAAGGGACGTGTCCCACAGCAGGATGGCTAGCTGGGAACGGCGGCCGGTGCGAGGGCCAGACGAATCTGGGCCCGAGACCGAGGTCAAGTGACGCTTACATGTCCGCCTGGACCAGCGGTGAACCCTTGCTCCATGCGCAATTAAGTCCACCCCTTCCAGGTGCGGTGGACTGGGTCCCCTGCCCCTGGGATGCATGGGCTATGAGATACTCCCAACACCATGGACAAGGCAGCCCAGATCCCTCAGCAGCAGGAACTGCCCGTGCCATCCAGCGACTACGCAATCACCATCGTGGACTGTAACAGCATTACTGAAGCGCGCATCACGCTCCGGCGCGAATCGCTCAACATCAAATACGGACCGAACGGCATCGGGAAGAGCACTATTGCCCATGCGCTGGTCCTCAACGCCCAGGGCGGGAATGCCCTCCGAGACCTACTCCCCTTCAAGTACCGCCAGAGCGACAACGGAAAGGCGCCGGCAGTGGTGGGTGCCGACGAGATCAAGAACGTCCTCGTCTTCGACGAGAACTACGTCTCGCAGTTCGTGTTCCAACCCGACGAGGTGGTCAAGAACAGTTTCGAGATTTTCATCAACACGCCCGAATACCAAGCGGGCATCGAGGAGCTTGAGGCCATCTTCGAGGACCTGAAGAAGGTCTTTCTGGAGAACCAGGCGCTCAATGACGTGATCTCCAGCTTCACCGAGCTACGCAATGCCTTCACCATTACCAAGTCCGGCGGTATCGCGAAGACCAGCAAGGGGTTCAAGGCGCTGGGCATGGGCGGGAAGCTCGCTACGATCCCGAAGCCCCTCTTGGGCTTCGAGAAGTTCCTCCATAGCGACGATCCAGCCGGATGGCTGTCCTGGCAAGCGAAGGGCAAGAGCTACCTCCAGCTATCGGACAACTGCCCCTTCTGCTCGGTCCCCAACGTGGACAAGAAGACCGCGGTCCACGTATCCGAAGAGTACGAATCCGCTGCGGTCAAGAACATGAGCGCGCTGCGACTCGTCATCGACAAGCTGGCGCGATTCTTCGTACCCGAGCGCCTCGAGCAACTGCGGAAGATCACAACGAGTCTGGAGGAGTTGTCGCCGGAGCAAGACCAATTCCTGGGAAGCTTGCGAGGCCAAATCGAGACGCTTCTGAACAAGTTCACCGCCCTCAAGGAGCTCTCGTTCATTTCTCTCCGCGACGAGCCCGACGTAGAGAGGGCTCTGCGGGGTCTGAAGATTGAGCTGGAACTCCTTGACGCGCTCAATTCCGAGGACGCCCAGCGTGTCGTGGGAATGATGAACGCGCAGCTTGATGATGTTGCCCAACAGATCAACGAGATCAAGAGACGCGTGGGCATCCAAAGGGCGCAGGTCGCGAAGTCGATTGAGCGGAACCAAGACGAGATCAACGAGTACCTCCGGTCCGCGGGCTACAAGTATGCGGTGCGGATCAAGTCCAGCGGCAACTCCTACCGTATGATCTTGGAGCACCAGGACGCTCCAGGTCACCTGGAAGCTGCTGGCAGCCATCTGAGCTTCGGCGAGCGCAACGCGTTCGCGCTCGTCCTATTCATGCATCAGGTCCGCCGCGACGCGCCCGACCTCGTCGTCCTCGACGATCCCGTGTCGAGCTTCGACAAGACCAAGAAGTTCGCCATCCTCCACAAGCTCTTTCACGGCAAGCAGAGCCTCCGGGGATTCACCACGCTGCTCCTAACCCACGACATCGAGCCTGCCATCGACATCGTCCGAACGGCAACATCGGGGCAGTTCCAAGCAGCTGCCCCCGCCGTCCATTTCCTCCAGAGCCGGCAGGGTCAGGTGGAGGAGAAGCCCATCAAGCCTGCGGACATCATGACATTCTCTCAGGTCTGCGACGAGAACATAAACTCATCTGCTGACCCGGTAATCAAGTGCATCTACCTCCGCCGCCGCTACGAGGTCCACGGCGAGCGCGGGGCGACATACGACGTTCTCTCAAGCCTTCTCCACGTTCGGGATAAGCCCAGTTCGAAGGGCGAGAAGGGCGAAGTCATTCCCCTTGAGGAGGAGCAGCGCACGCAAGCGATCGCCGAGATCCAAAAGGTCATCCCCGGCTTCGACTACGACGCACTCCTCGCGCAGCTCAAAGACCGGGAGGTCCTAAAAGCCAAGTTCGAAGACACGGACGTGGGCTACGAGAAAGTCCAGATTTTCCGTATTGCCTCGACGCTTGACCCCGATACCCCGGGCGGCGATCCCGCCTTCAAGAAATTCGTCAACGAGTCCTACCACATCGAGAACGAGTACGTCATGCAGCTGAATCCACGCGAGTTCGATGCGGTCCCCGAGCATGTCGTCCAGGCCTGCTCGGAGCTTCTCGTATAGCGTGCGCCGCAGACCGGGACCCGGGTCGACCCCGCTCGCGCGTGTGCGTACTGCGCGATGCCCGTGCCGATTGCGGTCGGACACCACCCGTACTCATGGGTAGAAGCTGGTTCGTGCTGGTCTCGACAGACGATCCTCTCGCGGTGCATCGTGGCAGCCAACGGGATAGTGAAGCCCTATGCCGAGGGACTCCATCGTTGCCGTGGGGGAGGGTATTAACACAGACGGCCCGACCGTGAGAAACTATCTCCGGGGACGCGATGCCGGTGCTCCGTGACTCGCACGGTCGAGCCCAGACCGGAGTCGTTAGGGATGCCGATATTGAAGCCCGGCTTAGGGTTATTCAGCTGACCGGACTATTGTCCTGGGCACGTTGCAACACAGAAGGTTCATGGTGAGACGAGTGACATCGTCGCCTGGCGGTGTGGGCCGAACCAACATGGCCTCCGGGCCGACGGTGAGCTGGAGGCAGCGCGCAATGGTGGCGCTGTCAGCGTCCTGACCAGGCAAAACAACTTCTCGATGTGCGCGAGCCGCAGCGGCCGATGCCACGGTGTGTGCGTCGTCCGCAGCGGCTGCACCCGAAGTAGATGATTTCAGTCCGGTCAGCTGAATAACCTTAGCCCGGCTTTACTATCAGGGATGCACACCGAGCCATGACTGGAGTGCCGGCCAGAGCCAGCCGAACAGGCTTTTTCCGTCGACCTCAGACACGAGGACGGTTGCTGTGGCGACCACTAGCGATACGACCGCAACCCACAGCGCAAGGCGTCCCGTGCGATACGCATCGGCGGACGAACCGAGGGACGCAACGGTCGAGAGAATGTCGCGGTAGTCGGTGTCCGCCTCACGAAGTTGAGCGAACCATTCCTCATGCCGCTCGCAGAGGCCGTCGTTGAAGCTGAGCGGTGCCTCTACTGTGCGCTTGGCTTGGCGGGCCTGCGAGCGTTCGTCGGGGCTTGCAACATAGCTGAACTTAGGATCGCCTTCCCAATACCAGTCGCGCTTCCAAAACGCAGCGACGTCGCGCTGGACGCTCGCAAGATCGAGACTCAAAGTGAGGAAGCTTCCGCGTAGCTGGCGGACTGCACGCGGGCGGAACTTGCCATGTCGTGCGCCCGCACGATCACGAATCTCAGCGAATCGCCTCTCGGTTTCCACAAGGTAGTACGAGGTAGCGATCATCACAAAGAGGTTACTCATGGAACCGGCAAGACGGTGCGCGATCTTCCGGTTGTCGTCTCCGGTCACGTACCTGAGCGCATCCTCTCCGATTGCCTTCACAACCGCCGGTCGACTACCCCACAGCGTCCATGTCGGGTCGTCCCCCAGAGGGTCCTTGCCGATGTTTCGAAGCTGATGGAGCACCAGCTTTGGCAGCTGCGGCGACGTGAGCATATGGAACACGGGACGTTCAAGCCCGAGTGCGCGGAGGGCATCATCTTGGGAAATTCGCTCGTCCTGATTCTGCGCCGGCCGCGGGAGCACAGTGGGATCGAGATTGTCGAAGAGCATGAGCTCAAGGAGTGGCTGAGGACGCTCTGCCCGGGCAAAGAAGCCAGGGAGCTTGGCAGAAAGCCAGTCGCGGGCGGCGTAGTGCATCGAGCGGCGCGCGAGTTGCACTTGATGAATCGTTGCCCAGTGACGATCGAGGCTCCGCGGGCGCGGGCGCCCCCAGAGTAGGAGCGGCTCGTGCTGCATGTGCCATTCGGCGTCGAGAGCGCGAGCTGCCTCATCGCGCATGTGAAACTCTGCGACGACCGCGGTCATGCTCTGTCCCACCTGCACCGCCTTTAGCTCGATGTAGTCGAACTCGGGCGGGAGGTGTTCGCGCACACCATCCATCGCGAACCAGTTCCGATCATGACGGAAGACATTGGTCAGAGTCCACCAGTTCGAACCCTCGCCAGAGCGCGCTCGCTGCAGGACGACCTGATTGGGATCGTCGATCGGCGAGTAGCGGTGCCTTACGTTCCATCCGTTCTTCCGAAGCGCCGCTTCAAGTTTCGGAAGGTCAGTCGGCGGGAAGAGCTCGACGACCCAGATACTCGGCGTCGTGACGTGCTCGTCCTCGGGTGCCCGGATGTTGTGCATCCATCCATCGAGCCGTTGAGCGAAGTGACGATCGTGCTCGTTGAACGGAATGAGCCAGTTGATCCCGCTGTTGAACCATCTCCGAACGAAGCGCGGTGAGACCTTGAAGCGCCAACCACTACTGAGCCACCGCAGCGCCCGATATGGCAAGTCATACCAGCGATAGCCCTCGCCAATTCCGGGGATGAGGTCAGAGACTTCGGCGATCTCATCGGAGACTAGAGTGCCGCTCTCCTCGCGCGAGGCGATGGAGCGCCGGCGACGCTGTCGGTACTTCTCCCGATCTCCGAGATCCACCACGCCAAACTCCTACAACGCCGTCCGCGCTGCGCTACATCCCGAACTCGTCACGGTGTCGCTCAGAGTATCAGTCGGCTCCGGCAACTGCGTAGTCAGACGCCCAAGAACTGTTTGGCATGGCCGCAGCGATGCGATCCGCGTTCCGAGTGCTGCGCTGGAACAGCAAGACGGGCGGCCGTCCTGAGCGGCGTGCCAGGTTCGGAGCTGGGTTCCTTCACCGGGAGAAGGAATGAAAGTGCCAACGCACGACGGCGTTCCGGATCGTCTCGACTTTCCTGTTGCAGATCGACTGCTCGCCGATGATGCGTGCGACAGCGCGTCGCGATGGCGCCGTCGCGGGCCTGCTGACTGAGCTGATCACACTGGGCACACCGGCCAGACGTCGCAGGCGGAGGTCTACGTGCACGTCATCGGCGACTGCGGCATGCGCGTGCGATGACAACACTGAGATGTTCGCCCTGCTGCTCGTGCCGATCCAGACTCTGGGATTCGTCGCAATCTTCCGCCACGCCCCCCGCCCCGACCTGACGTCTACCGTGTCCCACCTTCGAGGCCGCCATGCGCAGCGCTTGCGCTGCGGCGGTCCGCCTGACGGAACCTGGCCTCCAACCTCACCCACAGTCCGATAGCCATCGTCTGCGGCGTGTTCGTCCCGGCCGGATCTTGGGCCGGGTTGGATCCAAGCCATCGCCCAGGCGCTACTTGTGACACACGTGCTCTTCGGGCTGCGCGCCTGCCTCGCCGATGGGCTCGTTCAGGCTCTGCCGCACCTGGGCCTCGCCGTTGTCTTCGGCGCTTGCTGGGCCGCCCTCGGGGCCCGGCTCATCGAGACATTCACTCCGAACGCGCCCGTCAAGACGGATCGATCACGTCGATGACTAGCGAGACCGGAGCGACGACCCCCGCGCCCGCCGCGGTCCCGGATTAGGAATCACCAGCAGGGAACGCGGCAGGGCAGCGGTGGTCGCGCTGAGGTGGGTATCCGTATGCTCCGTCCGGATCTGACTTCCGGAAGCGGGGTGTTCTGCGGAACGCTGGGGTGCGTGCCGCGGTGGGGGACCCGGGCGGGTCCTGCGCCCCGGTGACTGTTCATGCGGCGTTGTCAAGCCTCCATCTGACACCGACCCCGCTTCAAGGTGCGAATGGAATTTCGGTGTGAGTCGAGCGTGAGCGTGCTCACCGCGGTTGCGTGTGAGCGGGACTCGGACCCGTGAATATCGCAGGTGGGGCTGGTGATCGCGGTGCTCCACGCGACGTCGCCGCGCCGCACGCTGGTTCGTCTTCACGGGCCTGGTCCAGCGTCGTTCACAGGTGGGATCGCGCCCGTGCGCGGTGGCGTCCCGCTGGGTGGTGGAGTTTCTCGACACCGTGCGGGTCAGCTGTTC